>Ga0208696_1000162_pt1 | contig 48881 bp, 50 predicted proteins | sample Sb_taG_9_FD_187711 | JGI IMG/M metagenome (GOLD analysis project Ga0208696, IMG submission 187711) | Peat soil microbial communities from Weissenstadt, Germany - Sb_50d_b_LC metaG (SPAdes) (version 2) | ecosystem: Environmental > Terrestrial > Soil > Wetlands > Peat | place: Germany... | reverse complement strand
CGCAGTTCGGCGTGGATGACGCCGTGCGGCTGGCCGGTCCGGTGGCTCCAGGCCCCGACCAGGCCGTTGAGTTCCTTCCGCAGCGCGGCCAGGGCCTGGCGGCTCACCGGCGGTGCGGCGGGAGGGTCCTGCGGGGCTGATGTGGTGTACGGGTCTGTTGAGGCTTGCAGGGCTGTTGGGGTTTTGGGGGCTGTTGGGGCTTGCAGGGCTGTTGGGGCTTGCGCGGCTGTTGGGGCTTGCGCGGCGGCGGTCGCGGAGCGGGCGGCTAGCTGGGCGTCCTGGCGCTTGCGGAGCAGGGTACGGACCTGGTCCGGGTCCAGCAGGCCGGGCAGGCCGAGGAAGTCCTCTTCCTCCGGCGAGCCGGCCGCCGTGGCGGTGCCGAACTCCCCGCCGTCGTACAGCACCCGGTCGAAGTGCGCGGACGCGTTGAGGGCCTGGAAGGCCGGCTCGTCGAACGTGTCCGGGGTATCGCGCTGCCGTTCCGCCTCGGCGAGCGCGAGCTCGTCCTCGGGCGTCTCGGCGAGGGGAGAGCGGAGCACATGGTCCCGTTCGGCCTCGAGTTCGGCGGCGTAGGACAGCAGCACGGGGACCGACGGCAGGAACACCGACGCGGTCTCCCCCCGCTGCCGGGCCCGGACGAACCGGCCGACCGCCTGGGCGAAGAACAGGGCGGTGGACACGCTGGTCGCGTACACGCCGACGGCCAGCCGCGGGATGTCCACGCCCTCGGAGACCATCCGCACCGCGACCATCCAGCGGTCGCCCGAGGTCGCGAAGGAGGAGATCTTCTTGCTCGCGGTCTTGTCGTCGGACAGCACCACCACGGGACGCTTGCCGGTCAGGCCGCGCAGCAGGGCGGCGTAGGCCCGGGCGTCGTCGTGGTCGCCCGCGATGACCAGGCCGCCCGCGTCGGGCATGCCGCGGCGCACCTCGGTCAGCCGCTTGTCGGCGGCCTCGAGCACCCGGCTGACCCACTCCCCCGCCGGGTCCAGGGCGGTCCGCCAGGCCTGCGCGATCTGGTCCTTGGTCATCGGCGTGCCCAGGGTGGCGGTGATCTCGTCCCCGGCCCGGGTGCGCCAGCGCATCTCGCCGGAGTACGCGAGGAAGATCACCGGACGGACCACGCTGTCCTCCAGGGCGGGCCCGTAGCCGTAGACGTAGTCCGAGGCGCTGCGCTTGCCGCCACCCGGTTCGTCGAGGTAGGTGACGAACGGGATCGGGTTGGCGTCGCTGCGGAACGGCGTGCCGGTCAGCGCGAGCCTGCGCCGGGCCGGGTCGAACGCCTCCTTGACCGCGTCCCCCCAGGACAGCGCGTCGCCCGCATGGTGGATCTCGTCGAAGACGACCAGCGTGCGCCGGTTCTCGGTGCGCTGCCTGTGCAGCGCCGGGTGCGCGGCGACCTGGGCGTAGGTGACGGCGACCCCGGCGAAGTCGCCCCCGGCCCGGCCCTGGGCGTTCCGGTACGCCGAGTCGATCGCGATACCGAACCGGGCCGCCGCCTGCGCCCACTGGTGCTTGAGGTGCTCGGTCGGCGTGACGATGGTGAGCGACGCGATCTCGCGGCGGGCGAGCAGTTCGGCCGCGACGGTGAGGGCGTACGTGGTCTTGCCCGCTCCCGGCGTGGCGACCAGCAGGAAGTCGCGCCGGGACGTACGGAAGTACTCGTGGTAGGCATCTTTCTGCCACCCGCGAAGACCAGAAAGAAGATCATCCCGAACGGCCTGGGTTCCAGCGGTGTCAGATGCAGGGGTAGTCACGAGGCCGAAATGTTACCGGGGCAGCTGCCCTGTGCTGGCAAAGGCACGCCGGCCGAGTCAGTCGCCACCCTCGCCCGAGGGGAGCTGCTCGTAGATTTCCTTGCAGGTGGGACAGACCGGGTAGCGCTTCGGGTCGCGGCTGGGCACCCACACCTTGCCGCAGAGCGCCACCAGGGGCGTGCCCATCACCGAACTGTCGACGATCTTGTCCTTCTGCACGTAGTGCGCGAACCGTTCGTGATCGCCGTCGCCGTGTGACGTGTCGGGCCGCACATCCTCGTGGATGCGCGTCTCCTGCTCGGGAAGAACCTGAGTATCGCTCACGTCCGCGAGTCTACGCGGTCAGGCCGCCCAGGGGACTAATTCAGGCCCGGGTCGTCCGGGTAGGTCGCGACGTAGGCGAGTTCGCCGCCCTGGCGGCGCAGCACGGCCGGCCACAGCCGGTCGGGCTCGGCGCAGAACGCGTCGGACGGCTCGGCGGGCACCACGTACCAGGCGCCCTCCTCGATCTCCGCCTCGAGCTGGCCCGCGCTCCAGCCGGCGTAGCCGACGTAGACCCGCAGCGAGACGATCGCGGCGGCGAGCAGGCCCGGCGGGGCGTCCAGGTCGACCAGGCCGAGCCGGGCCATGGCGGGCGCGCCGTCCAGCGGGTGCCAGCCCACCGGCTCGTCGGTGCCCGGCACGTGGGCCAGGGCGAGCGCGCTGTTCGGCGCGACCGGGCCGCCGTTGAACACCACGGACGGGTCGGTGGCCAGCTCCGTCCACGGCTCGAGCACCTGGCCGACGGGGACCTTGGTCGGCCGGTTCAGCACCACGCCAAGCGTGCCCTGCTCGGACTCGTGCTCCACGATCAGGACGACGGTGCGGCGGAAGTTGGGGTCCCCGAGCACCGGGGTGGCGACGAGCAGACGGCCCGCCAGGACTTCCGATGCCATTTCGTCCATATACCTATCATCATCCGCAATGGTCAGGGTTCCGGGGTCACCGCGCGCCCGAGGAGACGCTCGGCGCCATCGCCACGTTGGTTCCCGCCTTTCCGCTGGACTCCAGGGTACGGCGCGCACCGCGTACGCTGAAAAGGTGAGCACGGAATCGGTGGTCGCGGCGACCCCGGACAAAACGAGCACTGCCGAGACCAGCACGGACGGGGCCAGCACGGACGGGGCCAGCACGGACGAGGCGCCGGCGGTCGACGTCACCAGGCTGCGGGTCGCGCTGGCCCGGCTGTCCCGCCGGCTGCGCCGGCACGAACTGGCCGGCCTGACGCCCACGCAGCTCGCGGCGCTGGCGACGGTGGAGCGGTCCGGCCCGATGCGGCTGGGCGACCTGGCCGCGGCCGAGGGCATCGCGCCGTCCACCCTCACCCGGCTGGTGACCGCGCTGGAAGACAGCGGCTACGTGCGCCGGTTCGCCGACCCCAGCGACGCGCGCGCGAGCACCCTGGCCATCACCCCGCGCGGCCAGGACGCGCTGGCGCGCATCCGCACCGAGAGCACCCTCGTGCTGACCGCGAGCCTGGGGCTGCTGACGGCGGCGCAGCGCACCGCGCTGGCCGAGGCGCTGCCCGTGCTCGAGCAGCTCGCCGAGGCTGATCCGGCGGAGACGCGAAGCCGCTAGAGCCGTTCGGCCAGGCGGCGGGCCAGTTCGTCCCGTTCCCTGGTCACCGCGGCGAGCTGCCGCTCCAGCTCGATGATGCGGCGGATCGCCTGCAGCGTGATGCCCTCGTCGGCCATCGTCATCACCTGCTGGATGACGCGGATCTCATAGCGGGTGTAGCGGCGCTGGCCGCCGGCCGGCCGCTGCGGCGAGACCACTCGAGTTGCATATTCCCTGAGGCCTGAGTGGGATGTTCCCGGCTGTCGCGGCGGCTCGCAACAGCAGCGGCTCGCAACAGCAGCGGCTCAGAACAGCAGCACGGACAGGGCCGAACGGGCCTTCTTGACCTGAGAATCGTTCGGCGGGAGGAGCTCGAACAGGCTGACCAGGTGCGCGCGCGCCTGCTCGCGCTCCTCGCCGGACGTCCGGCGCACCACGCCGAGCAGCCGGTCGAAGGCCTCCTCGACCCGGCCGTTCGCCAGGTCGATGTCGCCCACCTTGATCTGGGCCGCGACGTCACCGGGGTGTTCGGCCGCGTCCCGGCGGGCCTGGGCCTGGTCGTAGGAGCTGATCCGGCGGATCAGGTTGACCTGGGCCAGCCCGGTCTTGGCCACCGGATCGCCCGGATTGGCCGCCAGTTCCTGCTCGAACGCCTTCGCGGCGCCGTCCAGGTCGCCGCGCTCCATGGCCGCGCGGGCTTCGGCATAGGCCGGAGGCATCGGCGGGGCGCCCACCGGAGGCCGCCCAGCGCGGTCGCCCGGCCCTCCGGTGCGGTCGCGCGGCCCGCCGGCGCGGTCGCGCGGCCCGCCGGCGCGGTCGCCCGGAGTCCCGGCGCGGTCGCCCGAGCCCCCGGCGCGGCCGTTGGTGGCGTCGGCTTGCGCGTCCTCACCGAGTTCAGTGTCCTGGTCGGGCGCGCCGGGGGCCAGCGGCATGCCCATCTTCTCCGCGACCGCCAGGACCTGGCCGATCCACTGGCGGACCTGGGCCTCGGGCATGGCGCCGAGAAAGCCGTCCACCAGCTGGCCGGCGAGGACCGCCACCACCATGGGGATGCTCTGCACCTGCAGCGCCGCGCTCAGCTGGGGATTGGCGTCCACGTCGACCTTGGCGAGGATCCACTGGCCGCCCGCCTCGGCGGCGAGCTTCTCGAGCACCGGCGAAAGCTGCTTGCAGGGCCCGCACCATTCGGCCCACAGATCCATGATCACGGGCGTGGTGCGAGAACGCTCCACGACGTCGGTATTGAAGGTTTCCTCGGTGACGTCGATGACGACTCCGCCGTTCGACCCGGCGGTGCCGGGCTGAGACTGCGACTGAGCCGTCTGCTGCCTGCGCTGCGCGGCCGCCTGCCGCGCGCCCAGATCGACGGCACCGTAAAGCGAAAAATCTCGCGGCTGCATGACTCCATCCTGCCGTACGCGTGCCAGTCGATGATCCGGGGCCGGTCCAAAGGCCTCAGAGCCTGCGGCCGAGGTAGACGACCGCCCGGCGCCCGTCGTCGAGCACGAAGGCGAAATCCGGCTCCAGGAACACGTAGGGACCGGCGAACAGGTCGGGCATCAGGTCGTCGCTGCGGTACTTGCCCCGGGCGTCCGCGCCGGCGTCGGCGGTCCGGACGCAGACGTCGTAGACCGCGGCGAGATCCGCCTCGCGGTAGGGCCGGATCAGCGCTGCCGTTCGGGTCATTCTCTGACTATAGTCAGAGAATGGAGCGGGCCTTGATCGAGGCGGTCCGGCGGTTCAACCGGGCCGTCACGCAGCGGATCGGCGCACTCGACGACGCCTTCCTGGCCCGCGGCCGGCCGCTCGGGCAGGCGCGGCTGCTGTGGGAGATCGGCCCGGACGGCTGCGACGTCAGGGACCTGCGATCACGGCTGGACCTGGACTCCGGCTACCTGAGCAGGCTGCTGCGGTCACTGGAACACGACGGGCTGGTCACCGTCGAGGTGAACGAGGCGGACGGCAGGCTCAGGACCGCTCGGCTGACCGCCGCAGGTCAGGCCGAACGAGCCGAACTCGACCGCCGCTCCGACGCGGCCGCCGCCAGTCTCCTTGGTCCGCTCAGCGTGCGCCAGCGCAGTCGGCTCGTCACCGCGATAGCCGAGGTGGAGCGGCTGCTGGCCGCCTCGGCCATCGCGGTGTGCGTGCGCGATCCCCGGGACCCGGACGCCCGGTACTGCCTGCGCGCCTACGTCGAGGAGTTGTCCGGGCGCTTCGACGGCGGCTTCGACCCGGCCCGGAGCATCTCGGCCGCCGACCGCGAGATGACCCCGCCCGCCGGCCTGTTCCTGGTCGCGACCCTGCACTCCGAACCGGTCGGCTGCGGCGCGCTCAAGCTCCACCCGGGCGCGCCCGCCGAGATCAAGCGGATGTGGGTCGCCCCTTCGGTCCGCGGGCTCGGTCTGGGGCGCCGGCTCCTGGCCGAACTGGAGGCCCGCGCCGCCGCGCACGGCGTGCGTGTCCTGCGGCTGGAGACCAACCGGGCCCTCGGCGAGGCGATCGGCCTGTACCGGGCGGCCGGCTACCGCGAGGTGGCGGCGTTCAACGACGAGCCCTACGCGCACCACTGGTTCGAGAAGGCACTACCTTCTTCCGGCTGACCACTTCTTCCGGCTGACCATCAGCCTTCTTCCGGCTGACCACTTCTTCCGGCTGACCATCAGCGGCCCGGCCAGAGCGAACGCTCGATGGCCGCAGCCGGGAACGGCCTGGTCTTGCTCCCGATGGACAAGGCATGGTGGAAGTCGAGGGTGAGCAGGGCGGCCGGCGCCCAGCGGCTGAGCATCGCGGCGGCCTGTGGCGGCAGATCGCAGGTACGGGCGCCCTGAGTGGCGCTCCCGTCGATCCACTCGCGCAGGAACTTCGCAGATGACGCCGCGCCGCGCAGGCCTGCGATCAGCGAGCAAGCCAGGCCGGTTACGGTGCAGCAGCGGTCATAGGCGCAGTGCCGGGACAGGAATTCCCGCTCGGGGGCGGAAAGATCGAAACGGTTACTCGCCGCAAGCCCGAAATCCGAGAAGTACAGCAGGTCGCCGTCGGTCAGGATGTTGCTGAAATGCACGTCGAAGTGCATGAAGCCATGGGAGTTCATGAACTCGACGCCGGATGCCAGCTGTGCGTCCACGCGGGCGAAGGGCGAGTGCGGGCCGACTTCAGCCGCCGGATCCTGCCTGCTGAGCCAGTCGCCGAGCCGGTGCGGGATGTGTTCAAGGAACAAGACGATGCTCGCTGAGGATTGGCAGATCGCTTCGACCCGCCGGCGCACGGCCGCGGAACCATCCCAGTGGGCGACGGTTTCTTCGATCCCGCCGAGGAACGACATGCCTGCGTCCGCGGCGGCCGACCCGGGAAGCACCCGCCAGCCGTACAACAGCGGGAAACCCTGGTAACCGCCCGCGAGGACCCAGTTGGTGGCCATGACGTGGGCGGCCAGCTCACGCCAGGCGCCGAAGCCGGCCGAACCGAGCGGATACTGGTAGAACGCGGGCAAGCCGAAAAGGTTAGCCGTCGACATCGCATGCTCGCTGCGTTGTTCGAGCTCGGTGAGCGGAATCTGCTTGGCGAACACCCTGGTGCCCTCGACGTCCAGCTCAGCGGTTGACCCCCCGATCCCGGAGCCGATCGGGCGTGCCGCGGCTAGTAGTTCGCCCAGGCGACGGTCGGACAGCAGGCTCAAAGCGGTAGCGGTGGCAGCGTAGGTCGCGAGGCGGGCGCCATGCTTGGAGTTCGGGTCGGGCACAGCTTGCTCCTCGGACCGCAGGAAGGACTCTCAACCTAGCCGAGCCAGAATCACCTAGCCGAGCCAGAATCACCTAGCCGAGCCAGAATCACCTGGCCGAGCCAGAATCGACGCCGGGCGCGGACGGGGGCGCGATGATTTCTGGTCGGCTTAGCCGTCGTTACCGGTACAGGCCGGGAGATTGTCCCAAGGAGGTTGCCATGCCAGGAACTGCCAATCAGCTGGAGCAGGCCACGGGCGGTCACAATGGGGGAATGGACGAAGCGGTGAAGCGTTACATCGACGGCGTCGACCCCGCGCACCGTCCCCTGTTCGACCGCATCCACCGGCTGATCCTGGCCGCCCATCCCGAAGCGGCCGTCGTCCTGTCGTATCAGATCCCCACCTACAAGGTCGGCCGCCGCCGTCTCTACGTCGGCGCGTGGCAGCACGGGATCTCGATCTACGGCTGGGGGCAGGGCCGTGACGGCGGCTTTACCGAACGTCATCCCGAGCTGCGGACCAGCAAAGGAACCATCAAGCTGCGCCCGCAGGACGCGGCCGCCATCGACGACGACGAGCTTGGTGGCCTCGTCAGCGCGGCCCTGGAAGCCTGAGCACCACCTCATCACCCGGCCGTCGCCCCGGACTGGCGGCCATCGGAAAGGTCTCCGGGACCCACCACCAGAGCCAGCGTCTCAGCAAGAACCCGCGGCGCATCCGCCTTCTCATCCGCCTGCACGGGTGGCAGACTCTCCCCTTGATCATGCCGATACGCATCAGCTGTCACGGTAGCATCCTTTGTGCTACCGTGACACTATGAGTGGCACCCCAGAGGGCGAGCGGGATCCGCTACCGATGAGCGCGGGGCAGCCTGCCAAGGGACGGGGCGCCGAGGGCCGGGTAAGCCGTAGCCGGGAACCCGGCCGGCCTGCGCCGCGTGCGGAAGCCACCGAGCGGACCTCTGCCCGGCACCGCATCGGGATCAGGGAACTGCGCCAGCACGCGAGCATCTACGTCGACCTGGCGGAGAAGGGCTACACGGTGGACATCACCAACCGGGGGCGGCTGGTGGCCCGACTCGTTCCGGTCCGGGAGCCGGGCAGCCCGCTGGAACGCCTGATCGCGGCCGGGATCATCGAGCCGGCCGAGGAACCGGGCGGCGTCGGCGACATCGAGCCTTATCCGGCGTCCGCCGCCAGCAAGGCCACGGCGCCCGCCGGCAGCGAGGCCCCGGCGCCCGCCGACAGCAAGGCCACGGCCCCGAGCAGACGGGAGGGTCGGCGGTGATCTACCTCGCCTCCTCCGCGCTGGTCAAGCTGGCCATGACCGAACCCGAATCGGCGGCGCTGGTGCGATGGCTCGCCGGGCGTGCCGACCAGCCACTGGTGTCGAGCGCGCTGTACCGGGCGGAGGTGCCGCGGGCCGTCTGGCGGGCCGAGCCCGGCGCGCTGCCACGCAGCTACAAGCTGATCAAGCGCATCGCCCGGATCGCGCTGAGCGCTGACGTGCTCGACAACTCGGCCACGCTGCCGCCGCAGGAACTGAGCCCGGCGCAGGCCATCCACCTAGCGTCCGCGCTGGCGGTGAAGCGGGAGCTGACCGCTTTCGTGGCCTACGACGAGGACTTGCTCGCCGCGGCCAGGGACGCCGGGCTCCCGGTGGCTTCGCCCGGTTCGCCCTAGCGTCAGAAGGCGGCGGGCTCGGTGTAGGCGCCCCATTCGGCGCGCAGGACGCCGCAGATCTCGCCGAGGGTGGCCTCGGCGCGGGCCGCGTCGAGCATCGGCGGCACCAGGTTCTGCTCGGTGCGCGCCGCCGCGACCAGCTTGGACACGGCCGCGTCGACCGCCTGGGAGTCACGTCCGGCCCGGTGGCGGGCCAGCAGGCTGACCTGCTCGCGTTCGACCTCGGGGCTGATCCGCAGGATCTCCAGCGGCTGGGCGACCGTGTTCGTGTGGCAGTTCACGCCGACGACCTTCTTCTCGCCCTTCTCCAGCTGCTGCTGGTAGACGAACGAGGCCTCGGCGATCTCGCCGCTGAACCAGCCGCTCTCGATGCCCTGCAGGATCCCGTCGGTCATCGAGCCGTCCGAACTCATCCCGCGGATCTTGGCGAAGATCGCCTCCGCCTCGTCCTCCAGCCGGTCGGTCAGCGCCTCCACGTACCACGACCCGCCGAGCGGGTCGGAGACGTTCACCACGCCGGACTCCTCCATGATCACCTGCTGGGTGCGCAGCGCGGTCTCGGCCGCCGCCTCGCCCGGCAGCGCGAGCACCTCGTCCAGCGCGTTGGTGTGCAGCGAGTTGGTCCCGCCCAGGATGGCGGCCAGCGCCTCGACGGCCGTCCGGACGATGTTGTTGTCCGGCTGCTGCGCGGTCAGCGAGACGCCCGCCGTCTGGGTGTGGAAGCGCAGCCACTGCGCCCGCTCGGTGCGGGCGCCGTAGACGTCGCGCAGCCACCTGGCCCAGATCCGCCGGGCGGCGCGGAACTTGGCGATCTCCTCGAAGAAGTCGATGTGCGCGTCGAAGAAGAACGACAGGCCCGGCGCGAACTCGTCCACGTCCAGCCCGCGGGACAGGCCGAGCTCCACGTAGCCGAACCCGTCGGCCAGCGTGAACGCCAGTTCCTGCGCGGCCGTCGAGCCCGCCTCCCTGATGTGGTAACCGGACACCGACAGCGGCTTGTACCTGGGGATGTTCTGGCCGCAGTACTCCATCAGGTCGCCGATCAGCCGCAGGTGCGGGCGCGGGGAGAACAGCCACTCCTTCTGCGCGATGTACTCCTTGAAGATGTCGGTCTGCAGGGTCCCGTCCAGCTTGGCCAGGTCGGCGCCCTGGCGTTCGGCGGCCACCAGGTACATGCAGAAGATCGGCACGGCCGGGCCGCTGATCGTCATCGAGGTGGTGGTACCGGCCAGCGGGATGCCCTCGAACAGCACGTCCATGTCGGCGGCCGAGTCGATGGCCACGCCGCAGTGCCCGACCTCGCCGAGTGAGCGCGGGTCGTCGGAGTCACGGCCCATCAGGGTCGGCATGTCGAAGGCCACGGACAGGCCCGCGCCCCCGGCCGCCAGCAGCATCTTGTACCGCTCGTTGGTCTGCCGCGCGTTGCCGAAGCCGGAGAACTGGCGGATCGTCCACGGCTTGCCCCGGTACCCGGTGGCGTGGATGCCCCGGGTGAACGGGAACTCCCCCGGCCAGCCGATCCGCTCCATGCCTGGCACCACCGCGCCGTCCGGCGGCCCGTAGACGGGATCGACCTCGAGCCCGGACAAGGTGGCGAAGTCCGCGTCGCGCCCTGCCTGTTTAGCCTGAGCCTGTTTAGCCTGAGCCTGTTTAGCCTGAGCCGCCTGGTCGAACCGGCGCTGCCAGCGATCCCGCCCCGTTTCCATGATCCTGCCTCCGGAAGGTGTGAGTCCGGCGAGATAGTAGGACGTCCTACTATTTTTTCAGTGTAACCCGCCCGGACCGCTCGCACCTCCGCCGGGCAGGCACCAGGGCCGTTCGGAAAAAAAAGAAGTTTCTGTGCAACCGATGAGCGAGTTCCATCGTCTCTTAAGAGCACGAGGCCGGGAACGGCCTCGCGCGCAGCGGGGCCCGGACGTCACGGGGGCACGGCCGGGCCAGACCCCAGGAAATGTGGTAGAAGTTGCCGTATCACACGGGTGTTCTCGACAACCCTCCGACCGGCCCCGACATGGTGCTCATGTCGGCTGGCCGGCGCGAGGGCGCGCTGTTCCCGTCGCCTGCGAGGAACTTCATCAAGGGGGATCCGGTGGGCACCGCTGGTGAGGCTCGAAGGGATGACGCCGACGCTGCCGAAGAGCTGTTCAAGGGCGTCTACCCCAAGCTCGCCGGCTGGGTCAGGCGGCTGGTCGACGACGACGACACGGCGCACGAGATCGCATCGGAGGCCTTCGTCCGGCTGCTGGGCCGGTGGACCAGGGTGGACAACCCGCAGAGCTACCTTTATATGATCGCCACCAACCTGGTCCGGGACCACTGGCGCAAGACCGAACGGGAGCGGCGCGCCATCCGCAACGTCACCGCCGGCGCGGCGGCGGACCCGGTCGCCTACCCTTTGCAGGACGTCGACGTGCGCAACCTCATCGCCTCGCTGCCACCGCGGCTGCGTGACCCGTTCCTGCTGCACTACTACGGCGGCTTCGGGATCCGCGAGGTGGCGACGCTGCTGCACCGGCCGGAGGGCACCATCAAGGCCGACCTGTTCGCGGCGCGCGCCAAGCTGAAGACAGCGCTGGGGGAACGCGATGGCTGACCGCCGCGACATCGACGACTGGCTCAGCCAGCGTATCAACCCGCTGCCGCCGCCGCCGGGCACCTTCGAGCTGATCAAGCGCCGGGCGCGGCGCCGCAAGGTCCGCAAGCTGGCCATCACCGCGACCTCGGCGGCGGTGATCGTGGCCGCAGCGGTGACCGTGCCCCAGGTGGTCAACCTGCCGGTGCTGAACCAGAACCCTACGTCGGCCGCGCAGGCCGGGCAGCCTGCCAGCGCCACGCCGGCCGGGGGCGGCCGCACCCAGTCATCGGCGGCCGTGCCGCTGCTGCCGCCGTCGCCGGCCGCGGCGCCTGTGCCGCCTAACTTTCGGCCCACCTCGGTCACGTTCGTCGGGGCCGGTACCGGCTGGGTGATCGGCCAGGCCGGCACCCCGGGCCACTGCGCCAGCCAGTACTGCACCTCGGTGGCCCTTACCAACGACGCCGGCCGGACCTGGGCCGGGGTGCCCGCGCCGTTGACCGGCGCGCCGGACGGGGCGACCGGGGTGAGCCAGATCCGGTTCCTGAACCTGAAGGACGGATGGGCGTTCGGGCCGGAGCTGTGGGTCACCCACACCGGCGGGCAGACCTGGACGCAGATCAATACGCACGGGCTGCGGGTGACCGACCTGGAGACGGTGGGCAGCCGGGCGCTCGCGCTGTTCGCGTCGTGCACCGGCGGCCGGCCGGAGTTCGCCGCCCAGTGCACGAGCTTCACGCTCTACTCCTCCCCCGCCGCAGGCAACACCTGGACGCCGACGGGCGCCGCGACGACCAGCCTCACCGACGGCGCCGCCAGCGAGGCCGCCTCCCTGGTGCTCACCGGCAGCCGCGGCTACCTGCTCGCGCCGGGCGGGTCGCTGTACGCCGGACCGGTCGACGGCAGCGCGGCCTGGTCGCGGGTCGGCGCGCTGGTCTCCTCGTGCACCGTCGGGCCGCCCCAGCCGGACGGCCAGCCGTCGCGGGCGATGCTCGGCGCGGTGAACGCCAGGGAACTGCTCGTGGCCTGCACGGCGGCCGACGGCAGCGGCTCGGACACCCAGGCCAAGCAGGTCTTCTCCTCGCTGAACGGCGGGGTGAGCTGGATCCAGATCGCCACCGCGCCCACCGCGGGCATCGCCTCTTCGCTGGCCGCCAGCCCGACGGAGACCGTGGTGCTCGGCACCGACCAGGGCATCGACCTGCTCCCCTCGGGCGACACCGCCTGGCAGATGGCCACGCTCGTGGGGGGCGGACCGGCCGGCGGGTTCGGCTACATGGGCATGACCACCGGCGTGCAGGGCGTCGCGCTGCCCGCCGACCCGTCCGCCGGCACGGTCTGGTTCACCTTCAACGGCGGACAGACCTGGAAGCCCTCCCACCTGGGCGGCGGCTAGGGGTTCTCGGGGACGAAGTCGCCGGCCGCCAGCCGCAACTCGCGGAACAGGTCGAAGATCTCCTTCAGCTGACCCGGCTCGAATCCGGCCAGGCCGAACTCGGCCGCCATCAGGTCCCTGGTGGCCCGCTCCACCACCGCCCGGCCGGCCTCGGTGATCTCGGCGAGCCTGCCCCGGCCGTCGGCCGGGTTGGGCCTGCGGATCACCATCTGCTGCCGCTCCAGGCGGTCAATGGTGTTCGTGACGCTGGTGGGGTGCACCATCAGCCGCTCGCCGATCAGCCCCAACGGCAGCGCGCCGCGGCGGCTGAAGGTAAGCAGGACCAGCGCCTCGTAGCGGGCGAACGTCAGCCCGTACGGCCGCAGCAGCGCGTCAAGCTCGCCGAGCAGGATCTGCTGCGCCCGCATGATCGAGGTGACCGCGGCCATCGACGGCGAGGGACCGAACCTGCGGGCCCAGATCTGCGCCGCCCGGTCGATGGGATCAAACGGCAATTCAAGCGGCTTACCCACGGGTACACCGTATTCTCACTGGGAAAGCAGTTCGTCGGCGGCCGTGAAGGGGTCCAGGGTGCCCTCGGCGACCCGGCTGGCCAGCTCGTCCAGGCGGCTCGCGGCCAGCCGGCCGCGCAGCCCGGCGAAGGCCAGCGCGGCGAGTTCCTCACGCGCCCTGGCTTGGCGCCTGCTCTTCAGCTCGCCGGAGGAATTGAGCCAGGACCAGTGCTCGTCCAGGCGGCTGGTCAGCTCGTCGATCCCCTCGCCCTTGACCGCCACGGTGGTGACGATGGGCGGCTTCCAGGCGCCAGGCTCCCGGCTCGCCATCGCGATCATGTTGCGCAGGTCCCTGACCACCTGCTGGCTATCGGGCTTATCCGCCTTGTTCACCACGAACAGGTCGGCGACTTCGAGGATCCCGGCCTTGGCCGCCTGGATGGCGTCGCCCATCCCCGGCGCGAGCAGCACCAGCACGGAGTCCGCGAGCGAGGCGATCGCCACCTCGGCCTGCCCCACGCCGACCGTCTCGATGAGGATCAGGTCGAACCCGGCCGCGTCGAGCACCCGGATGGCCTGCGGCGTCGAGGCCGCCAGCCCGCCCAGGTGGCCGCGGCTCGCCATCGACCTGATGAACACGTGGCCGTCGGTGGCGTGCTCCTGCATGCGGATCCGGTCGCCGAGCAGCGCGCCGCCGGTGAACGGCGACGACGGATCGACCGCGAGCACGGCGATGCGGTGACCCGCGGCGCGGAACGCGCTCAGCAGCGCGCCGGTCACGGTGGACTTGCCCACGCCGGGGGACCCGGTCAGGCCGATGATCCGGGCCCGGCCGGTGTCCGGCAGAAGATCTTTGATGACGATGCGGACCTGGGGTGACTCGTCCTCGACCAGCGAGATAAGCCGGGCGAGGGCGCGGACGTCCCCGGCTCGGGCCTTGTCGAGCTCGGCGGCTTGGATGTCGGCCACGGCGTCTTCGGCCACGGGCCCGCTAGCCGTGGACCCGGAGCAGCAGGGCCTCGCCCTGGCCGCCGCCGCCGCACAGGCCGACGGCGCCGAGCCCGCCGCCGCGCCGGCCGAGCTCGTAGCACAGGTGCACCGCGAGCCGGGCGCCGGACGCGCCGATCGGGTGGCCGATGGCGATTGCGCCGCCGTTGACGTTCACCACGTCCGGGCCCACGCCGAGCTCGCGCATGGACGCGATGGCCACCGCCGCGAACGCCTCGTTGATCTCGATCAGGTCCAGGTCCGGCACGGCCAGCCCGGCCTTGCCCAGCGCCTGCCGGATCGCGTTGGACGGCTGGAAATGCAGCGAGTTGTCCGGCCCCGCCACGTTGCCGTGCGCCCCGATCTCCGCCAGCACGTTCAGCCCGGCCCGTTCGGCCGCCTGCTCTGACATCACCACCACGGCGGCGGCGCCGTCGGAGATCTGCGAGGCGGTGCCGGCCGTGATCGTGCCGTCCTTCGCGAAGGCCGGCTTGAGCTTCGCCAGCGACTCGGCGGTGGTGCCGGGGCGGATGCCCTCGTCCTCGGTCACCATCAGCGTCTCGCCTTTTTGCGGCACGGGGACGCCGACGATCTCGGCGGCGAACAGGCCGTTCTTGGCGGCCGCGGCCGCGCGCTGGTGGGAGGCGGCCGCGAACTCGTCCTGCTGCTCGCGGGTGATGCCGAGCGTACGGCCGCTGTTCTCGGTGGACTCGCCCATCGACAGGTGATCGAAGGCGTCGGTCAGCCCGTCCAGCGCCATTGAGTCCTCGACGGTTACCGGACCGTACTTGTATCCGGCCCGGGAATTCACCAGCAGGTGCGGCGCGCGGGTCATGGACTCCATCCCGCCGGCCACGATGACGTCGTACTCGCCCAGCCTGATCAGCTGCGACGCCAGCGCGATGGCGTCCAGGCCGGACAGGCACACCTTGTTCACCGTCACCGCCGGGACGCTCATCGATACCCCGGCCGCCACCGCGGCCTGCCGGGCGGTGATCTGGCCCGCGCCTGCCTGCAGCACCTGCCCCATGATCACGTACTGGACCTGATCCGGGCCCACGCCCGCCCGGTCCAGCGCCGCGCCGATCGCCACGCCGCCGAGTTCGCTGGCAGACTTGCTGGCAAGGGACCCGAGCAGGCGGCCTACTGGTGTCCTCGCGGCGCCGACAATGACCGGCTGACGTGGTTCGCTCATATCCGTAACGATACCTAGCCGGCTACGGAAGGAAATATGGTGCTACCGCTGCTTACCCGCATCGATCACGTCGGGATCGCCTGCCGCGACCTGGCCAAGTCCATCGAGCTGTACCGGACGACGTTCGGGCTGGAGGTGATAACGATGGAGGAGAACGAGGAGCAGGGCGTCCGCGAGGCGATGCTGGCGGTCAGCAGGGATAATCCCCTGCCGGACGCGGGCTTTGGGGGCTACGTCCAGCTGCTCGAGCCGCTCGGGCCGGACACGCCGGTGGGCAAGTTCCTCGCCCGCCGCGGCGAGGGAATCCACCACATCGGGTACGGCGTGACCAACATCACGGAGGCGATGGCCACGATCAGCGGGACCGGCGTCCGGCTGATCGACCAGCGGCCCAGGCACGGGTCGATGGGCGCCTCCATCGCCTTCCTGCACCCAGCCGATCTGGGGGGCGTGCTGACCGAACTTGTACAGTTCGCCAGCTCAGCGTGATGGCCCATAATGGCACTAACGGGATTTACCCGGACGCATGGGATAGAGAACTCTGAAGGGTCCGCCAAACCTCCCGAGTAAGAGTAGTCTGCCTGTCACCGGGCGAGAGTCGTACCCGCATGGCTGACACCCGCCGAAAAAATTCCGTCGCCTTCACGTCTAGCCAGGATTAGGCCATATGCAATCGGACATTGACGCCCAGCTGACCAACTTCTTCGAAGAGGCCCCGCCGCGCGAGTTCGCGACGGTCATGCGGGGCTACGACCGCCATCAGGTCGACGAGCACATCAGGCAGATCGAAGCCGAAGTGCGCACGCACCGCGAGCAAACCCAGACCATGCGGCAGCAGCTAACTGACGCGCACCGCCAGATCCAGGAGCAGGAACGCCCGACCTACTCCGGTCTCGGTGCCCGCATTGAGCAGCTGCTCAGGCTGGCCGAAGAACAGGCCACCGAGCTCGTCCAGGCGGCCAGGTCCGAAGCGAACGAGATCAAGGCTGCGGCCAAGGTCGACGCGGCGGAGTTGCGGGCCGGCGCCGAGAACGAGGCCTCCGAACTGCGCGCCAACGCCAAGCGCGAGACCGACGACCTGCGGGGCGCGGCCGAGCGCGAGGCCGACTCGATCCGGACCACCGCCCGGCGCGAGGTCGACGAGCTGACCTCGATCACCGAGCGCGAGGTGGCCAAGCTCCGCGCCACCGCCGACCACGAGGTCGCGGATAAGCGGGCCGCGGCCGAGCGCGACATCGCCAAGCTGCGCACCAGCACCGAGCGCGAGGTGGCCCAGCTGAAGGCCACGGGCAAGCGCGAGCGGGACGAGATCCTCACCACCTCCAAGCGCCAGGCCGACGAGATGCGCAGCCAGGCGCAGCGGATCCTGGAGGAGAGCGAGGCCCAGCGGGCCCAGGCCGAGGCCGAGTTCGAGATCCAGCTCGCGGCGCGCCGGGAAGAAGCCGAGCGCCAGGAAGCCGAACGGCTCTCCGCGGCTCAGTCCGCCACGCAGAAGCTCGTCTCCGAGGCCGAGCAGCGGGCCTCCACCGCCGAGCAGCGGGCGGCCAAGGCCAGCGCCCAGGCCGACCAGACCCGGCGGGACGCCGACTCGCACGCCCGGCAGCTGGTCAGCAACGCCAAGAAGAACGCCGACCAGATCGTCAGCCAGGCCAAGACTCAGGCCGAGCAGATGCTCGCCGAGACCAAGGCGGACGCCGAGCGCCGCCGTGCGACCGCGCAGCGCGAGGTCGACGAGCTCACCAGGCAGAAGGACAGCATCGCCACCCACCTGGCGCAGGTGCGCCAGCTGCTCGGCGGGCAGATGCCCGACATGGGCGCCGCCATGGCGGCAATGGCGCCGAAGCCGGCCATCGCCGCCGACCCGACCCCGTCGGCTCCGTCCGGCGCGGCGCGTAACGGCAACTCCACGCCGCCTGCTCCCACCACGGTGCAGTCGGCGCAGTCCGCTCACCAGCCCACCCAGGTGTCGTCAGCGCCCACCCAGGTGTCGTCGGCGCCCACCCAGGCGCCCACCCAGGCGCAGGGCCAGCCGCGGCCCACCAACGGCTCCCCTGCCACGGCCCAGGCCAGCACCAAGCAGTCGGCCAACGGCAAGGAAGACGACGAAGACTGGTGGACCGAGTAACCGTCTGACCGGGTAACCGCGCCGTCGCTCTTGTTCGAGCGGCGGCGCGGTCTCGTGTTTGCTGCAGTTCGGGTCAGGTGACGGGGACGATGCGGGCTTCGGCCAGGCGCCCGGAGTCGATGTGCAGCACGCCGAGGGTGCCGTGCGGCTGCCGCCTGCGGTCCGTCGGCGACCCCGGATTGAAGATCCGCAGCCCGGGCGCCGACTCATCCAGCGGGATATGGGAGTGCCCGAACACCACCAGGTCCGCCGACGGGAACCTGCGGCGCATCCGCACCATCCGCCCGGCGGCGGCCCCGCTGTCGTGCACCATCGCCACGCTGAGCCCGTCCAGGTCGAGTTCGGCGGTTTCGGCGACTCCCCAGGCGGCCACGTCCGGCTGGTCATTGTTCCCGAGCACGGCGACCACCGGCGCGTACTCGGCGAGTTCGGTCAGGACCGAGGCGGTGCAGACGTCGCCGGCGTGCAGGATCAGGTCCGCGCCGCGCAGCTCCGCGGCCACCCGGGGCGGGCAGGCCCGCCACCGGCGCGGCGCATGAGTGTCAGCCAGGACCACGACCCGCACGGGGAGCTACTCCACGTGGCGCGTGTCGACGTCGTGGATGGTCGGCATGACGGAGGTGAGGTCCACGCTGGCCTGCTCGGTGGCCTTGCGCTGTCTGTCCTTGGCTTCCGCCCCGGCCGCCGCGGCGGCCAGCCGCCGGGTGGCCTCACGGCGGCGGCGCATCTGCTTGATCACCTTGACCGTCCGGTCAGCGGCGAACAGCAGGCAGGCGAACAGGACAACCGTGACAGCGATCAGCACTCGCACAGGCATCTTCCGTCTCGTCGTTGTTAAGGGGGTCAGAGGGCCCAGTAAAGCCGGTGCTGACAGGATTTTCCAAACGGACTTATGCCCCTAACTCGGGCGGCCAGGGCTTTCTGGCTGCTACGATGCTCGCGCCGGCGCCCGAGTGCGCCGGGGCGAGAGGGGAAGTGGGGCCACCCGGTTGAACGGGCCGGGTGGCCCGAAACCCGCTGCTCAGTCCCGAAGCTCAGTCATTTAGCTGGCCGAGCAGCCAGCCGGGGCCGAGGACCGTCGCGCCGGCCGCCGCGCTCCGGTCGCGCAGTTCGCGATCGGCGGTCACGACCACGCTCCGCCCGGGCAGTTCGCGCACCACGGCCACGATCGCGTCGTCCCCCGAGCCGCTCGCCCGCACCACGCGCACCTCTCCGGGCTGGACCGGTTCCGCCGCGCCGGGCTCGGCCGCCGGAATGGGGGCGGCCGACGCTGGGGCCGCCGGAATGGGGGCCGCCGACGCTGGGGCCGCCGGAATGGGGGCGGCCTTGGCGGCGCCCTCGAGCACCAGGACGAACCCCGGCGTGACGTCATTGTCGTCCGGCAGGGTCGCGCGGCCGCTCGCGGCCAGCCGGACTATCCCGGCGTGCAGCCGGGCCGCGGCGCCGGCCCGGTCCCGCCACCAGCCGTCGGGGCGCGACCCCATCACGTTGGCGACATCTACGACGATTGTCACCGGATGCCCGCCGATCCCTATCTCCTCCGCACCGTAAGCTGGCCGCATGGCAGACGTGCAACTTGCCCGGCAGTTCACCGAACAGGTCTCCAGGCTACGGCAGCGCCAGACGGCCCCGCTGATCCTCGAGCTCGACCTGACCGACGGGATCGGCGAGGGGCCGGTTACGGATCCGCTGTCCGCGTTCATGTCCCGGCGCAAGATGCGTCTGCCCGACATCATCGAGGGCCTGCGGCGCGCGCACCAGGACGACCGGGTCCGCGCGCTCGTGGTCAAGGTGGGCGGCGGCCGGATCGGGCTCGCCCGGATGCAGGAGATCCGCGAGGCGATCGCCGCCTTCCGCGAGTCGGGCAAGCTCACCGTGGCCTGGTCGGAGACCTTCGGCGAGTTCACCCACGGCAACGTCCCCTACTACCTGGCCACCGCGTTCGACCGGATCTACCTGCAGCCTTCTGGCTCGCTCGGGCTCACCGGCGTGGCCATCGAGCAGTTGTTCCTGCACGACGCGCTGGCCAAGATCGGCGTCGCCTTCCAGAGCGCGAAACGGTACGAGTACAAGTCGGCCGCCGACAACCTGACCGAGCGCGGCTTCACCGGTCCCGCCCGGGAGGCCGCCGAACGCATGGCCGTCTCCGTCGCCGAGCAGATCACCGCGGCCATCGCCGAACGCCGGGGCAAGACCGTCGCCGACGCCCGCGCGCTGCTCGACCGCGGGCCGTTCCTGGCCGCCGACGCCCTCGCCGAGGGCCTGGTCGACGCGCTCGGTTACCGCGACGAGGTGTACGCGGACGTGCGCAAGGAGGCAGGTGCCGATGCGATCCTGCAGTACGTGCCCCGCTACCAGCGGGCGCACGCGCTGGCGCAGCGGGCCCGCCGGCTGCCCAACCCACGCGAGCGCTTCGTCGCGGTGATCTACGCGTCCGGCCCGATCAAGCAGGGGCGCAGCAACCGGGGCCCGGTGGGCGGCAGCTCGATGGGTTCGGACACGGTGGCGGCCGCGCTGCGGTCGGCGACCTCGGATGAGCGGGTCCGGGCGGTGCTGCTGCGGGTCAACAGCCCGGGCGGGTCCGCCGTCGCGTCCGACACGATCTGGCGCGAGGTGGTCAGGACCCGCGCGGCGGGCAAGCCGGTCGTCGTCTCGATGAGCGACGTGGCGGCCTCCGGCGGGTACTACATCTCGATGGCCGCCGACATCATCGTGGCGCAGCCGGGCACGCTGACCGGGTCGATCGGCGTGATCATGGGCAAGCCCGTGTTGGAGGAGGCGTTCGGGCGGGTCGGCATCACCACGGATTCGGTGTCCGTGGGCCGCGGGGCGACCATGTTCGCGCCGACGCACCCGTTCAGCGAAGACGAGTGGGAGCGGATCAACGTCTGGCTCGACGCCATCTACCGCGACTTCACCGAGAAGGTGGCCTCGGGCCGCCGGATGACGGTGGAGCAGGTCGACGAGATCGCCAGGGGACGGGTCTGGACCGGCGCCGACGCGGCGCAGAACGGCCTGGTCGACGAGCTCGGCGGGATGGCGGCCGCGGCCGACATCGCCCGCCGCCGGGCCGGGCTGCCCGCCGACGCGCCGCTGCGCGTCTACCCCCGGCTGACCCCGCTCGACCAGCTGCGCCCGCCGGAGTCGAGCGAGTCCCGTCCGGCCGCCGCGGCCCGGCTGGACCTCGGCTTCGCCGACGCGTGGGGCCCGGCCTGGCGGTTCGCGGCCAAGGCCGGCTTGTCGCCGTACGGACCGCTGATGCTCCCCGGCCGCTGGATAATCAATTGACCGAACGAACCAGTCCGCCCGCCCCGGTCCCCCTCGGAGCGGACGTGGCCGGGGCGTGGGAGGCCTGGGCGGGTGCGGTCACGCTGCTGACCGTGGCCGACGGGCGCGACGATGTCGGGGCGACGGTCAGCGCGTTCTGCCCGGTGTCGGCGGATCCGCCGCTGGCGCTGGTGTCGCTGATGTCAGGGTCGTATCCGGCGGAACTGTTCGGCCGGGCGGAGGAGCCGGTCACGCGCTTCGCCGTCACGCTGCTCTCCGCCGGGCAGCGGGTGCTGGCGGGGCGGTTCGCGGCCGCGGGGCGGCCGGGCGCGCGGCTGATGCTCGAGGACATGCCGCACCGGCGCGGCCCCGTCTCCGGGGCGCTGATCGCCGAGGGCGGCCTGGCCGCGCTGGAGTGCGCCGTGCAGCAGGTTATCCCGGCCGGGGATCACCTGCTGCTCATCGCCCGGGTCACGGACGTCCCCTACGTGGCGGACTCCGGTGCGCCCCTCATCCGTTTCCGCCGTCACTACCGGCCGCTAGGCTCTAGCGCGTCGTCCGACCAGGAGCCTCATGCCCGACTTTGACACCAGCGTCCCGCACATCGCCCGGGTCTACGACTACTGGCTGGGCGGGAAGGACAACTTCGCCGCCGACAGGGAACTCGGTAAGCGGACCCTCGAGGCGTATCCCAACCTGGCCTTCTCGGTCCGCGCCAACCGCGCCTTCCTGGCCCGGACGGTCCGTTTTCTCGCCACTGACATGGGGATCAGGCAGTTCCTCGACATCGGCACCGGGATCCCGACCGCCGCCAACACGCACGAGGTGGCCCAGCGGGTGGCGCCCGAATGCCGGATCGTCTACGTCGACAACGACCCCATCGTGCTCTCCCACGCCCAGGCGCTGCTAACCAGCAAGCAGGAAGGGGCCTGCGCCTACCTCGACGCCGACCTGCGGGACCCGGACAAGATCCTGGTCAGCGCGGCAGACACCCTGGATTTCGCCAAGCCGGTCGCGGTCATGCTGCTCACGATCCTGCAGTTCGCCCCGGACGACGAAGTCGGCGCGATCGTGGGTCGGCTCATGGACGCCTGCGTGCCGGGCAGCTTCGTCACGATCTCGCATCCGGCCAGCGATATCGACGCCGAGCCGCATGGTGAGATGGTCCGGCGCATGAACGAGTCCTTGACCGAGAAGGTGACGCTGCGCGATCGGGCGGGCGTGGCCCGCCTGTTTGCCGGACTCGAACTGGTCCATCCCGGCGTGGTCCGCGTGCCCGAGTGGCGGCCAGACAGCGACCTCGCAGCGGCCAGCCCGGCGGTGCTGTGGGGCGGCGTCGCCCGAAAAAACCCGAAAAACCCGGGAAGCCGGTTAGGGAAGCGAGCCCGCGACCAGGCGGCCCGCCTGCCAGACGGCGGCGACCTGCGGGACGCCGGGGCGGTAGGCCAGGTAGGCGTGCGACGGCGCGTCCAGCAGGATCAGGTCGGCCCGGGCGCCGGGGCCGAGATGGCCGATGTCGGTCCGGCGCAGCGCCCGGGCGCCGCCCGCGGTGGCGGCCCAGACGGCCTCTTCGGTGGTCATCCCCATCTCGCGGACCGCGAGCGCGATGCAGAACGGCATGCTGGACGTGAACGAGGAACCCGGGTTGCAGTCGGTGGCCAGGGCCACCGTGGCGCCCGCGTCGAGCAGCCGGCGCGCGTCGGGGAACGGCTGCCTGGTGCCGAACTCCGCGCCGGGCAGCAGGGTCGCGACCACCGGCGTCGAGGTTAGCGCGTCCACGTCGGCGTCGGTCAGGAACGTGCAGTGGTCGGCGGACGCGGCGCCCGCCTCGGCCGCCACCCGGACGCCCGGACCCGGCCCGAGCTGGTTGGCGTGCACGCGGGCGCCAAGGCCCGCGGCCCGGCCCGCCGCGAGCACCGCGGCGGCCTCGTCCGCGCCGAACGCCCCGTCCTCGCAGAACACGTCGACCCAGCGGGCCGAAGGCGCGCAGGCGTCCAGCATCGGGCCGCACACCAGGTCGACGTAGCCGGCCGGGTCGGCGGCGAACTCGGGCGGCACGACGTGCGCGCCGAGGTAGGTGACCTCGGGGGTGACCTCGGCGGCGAGCGCCAGCCCGCGCGCCTCGTCCGGCACGGTGAGCCCGTACCCGGACTTGCACTCGAACGTGGTCGTGCCCTGGCGGAGCATCTCGGCGGCCAGCCGCCGCAGGTTCGCGCGCAGCACGACGTCGGGGGCGGCGCGGGTCGCCTGCACCGTGACCAGGATGCCGCCCGCCCGGTAGGGCCGGCCCGCCATCCGGGCGGCGAACTCCGCGCTGCGCTCCCCGGCGAAGACCAGGTGGGCGTGCGAGTCGGCGAACCCCGGCAGCACGGCCCGGCCGCTCGCGTCCACCATGGTGTCCGCGGCGGGTGCCCGGGACGCGGGCCCGGTCCACGCCACCGTGCCGTCGGCGATGACCAGCGCCGCGTCGGTCAGCGCGGCAAAGCCGCCCGGCCCGCCCTCGTCGGTGACCAGTGCGCCGTCGTTGGTGACCAGCTCGCTGATACCGGTGATCAGCGTGCTGTCCTGTGCGGACACGTGCCGGCTAGCCGGCACTCTGCTAGCCGGCACTGCTAGCCGGCACTGGCCAGCAGGATAGCGCCGATGTCGGCCCCGCTGGGCTGGCGCGGGGTACTGGCCAGCATCTCGTCGTCCAGGGCGTCGGCGGCGATCTGGGCGAAGTCGGCCTCGGTGATGCCGAAATCGGCGATCGCGGCGGTCAGCCCGACCTGCTCGCGCAGCGCGGCGACGGCCTCGATGGCGGCCGCGGCGTTGCGTCCGGCGTCCGCGTGGGTGTCGCCGGCGCCGAGGGCGAAGGCGATGTCGGCCATCCGTTCGGTGCGTACCGGCAGGTTGAAGCGGAGCACGTCAGGCAGCAGCATGGCCAGCGCCACGCCGTGCGCGATGTTCCACCGGCCGCCGAGCGAGTGGCCGATGGCATGGCACAGGCCGAGGCCCGTGTTGGCCATCGCGACGCCCGCCATGTGCGCGGCCAGCAGCATCTGCGACCGGGCGGCCAGGTCCTCCCCGTCCGCGCAGGCCCGTGGCAGGTTGGCCGCGATCATCCGGATCACCTGCAGCGCGATGCCGTCCGACCACGGGTTGGGGCGCACCGACAGGTAGGACTCCAGCGCGTGAGTCAGCGCGTGCAGGCCGGTCGCGGCGGTCACGGCCGACGGCAGGCCCACGGTCAGCGCCGGGTCCAGGATCGCGGCGGCGGGCATCGAACTGGCGTGGCCCACGTGGAATGTGCGATGCGTCACCGGGTCGGTCACCACGCCGAACGCGTTGGTCTCCGCGCCCGTGCCTGCCGTGGTCGGCACCGCCACGATCGGCAGGGCGGGCACGGCGAAGTCGCCGCGGTAATCCAGGTCCCGGCCGCGCCGCGGGTTGACCGCCGCGATCGCGATTCCCTTGGCCGCGTCGATCGGCGCTCCCCCGCCCACCGCCACCAGCGCGATCCGCGGGGCGGCAGGCGCGAGCCGGACTGAGGGCGCGGTGGGTCTGAGGGTGGCGGTCACGGCCGCGGCGGACGCCGACGCGGCCGCGCCGGCCGCGGCTTCGGCAGTGGACTCCGCGACGGCTTCGGCGCCTGCGGCCAGGTCGTCGGTGGTCGGGTTGGGGTGCACGCCGGAGAAGACGCGGGCCGGCAGGCCCGCGTCGGCCAGTACGGTCATGACCGTCGCGATCACCGGCGTCGCCGCGAGCGCGGCGCCGGTCACCACGACCACGCGGTCCGCGCCGGTGGCGCGGACCACGCCGGGCAGCTGATCAATGGCGCCCACCCCGAAGTGGGTGGCCGGCTTCGGCTCGATGGTAAACCCGTCGATTGCTGACATAACGGCTCCTGGAGTTCAAGCTGACGGAGGCGGAGGGGGCGCGGGTCAGAGCTGCGGAGAGCTTGACGGGGAGCATCTCGCCGCCGACGTCACCGTACTGGCCGCGGGCGCGGGTGGCGTCGAAGGGGCGGCGCGGCACCAGATCCCAGGCCGCGTAGAACAGCGGGGCGACGGGCAGCCGCATCCGGTCGAGCGGGATGCTCGTGATCTTCACGCCGGGGTAAAGAACGGGTTCGCCGGGGCGTTCCCGGCGGCGCCCTCGCCTACGAAGCTCTCACCGATCAGGCCCCGGCTCTGCTCCTGCATGGGGGCATGGTATCCGCCGATCGTCGCTGTTCAGGCGGCCGGGGTCGGTTGGGGTCAGGTCACCCTGGATGACCAGGTCGACCAGGGGCTCCAGGTCGGCCGGCAGCGTGCCGTCGGCCTGGGTGAACGGGACGAGCTCCCTGATCATCTGGTAGGCGCGACCGGTGCCCAGGCCGAGTTCACCCGGCGCGCGCAGGTCGATAGCCTGGGCCGCGACGACGAGCTCGATCGCCACCACCCGGGCGCAGAGCTGGACCATGTCGGCCAGCCGGCGTGCCGACAGCGGCGCCATCGTGGCCCGGTCCTCGATGCCCTCCCCTTTCACCGAGCTGGCCAGCTCGTAGGAGACCGGATGGGCCAGCGTCCGGGCCTCCACCGTGATCGTGTGGCCCGCCACCGCGAGCTCGGACAGCGCGTCGTCCGGCGAGCCTGCCCGGGCCGCCAGCCCGGCGGAAAGCCCGGAGTACGGAGCCTGCAGCAGCTTCACCGCGCGTTCGTTTGCGCTGGTCACCACCGGGGCGAGCGCAATGCGGAGGAAGTCGAGCGCGGCGGCGAGCGGGCCGATGTCGAAGTTGCCGACCGAGACGATCCTGCGCTCGGGCACCACTACCACGGGGTTGCTCTGCGAGGAATTGAGCTCGACCTGCAGGACGTTCCGGACGTAGTCCAGCGCGTCCCTGGCCGCGCCGTGAATGTGCGGGATGCAGCGGAAGGTCAGCGGGTCCTGCAGGAACCGGGCCGCGCCCGGCTGCCACAGGTAGCTGCCCTCCAGCAGCAGCCGCAGCTGGTGCAGGGTGGCCGCCAGGCCAGGGAAGGGCCTGGTCTGCTCGATGACCGGGTGCAGGCAGGTGAGGTTGGCGCCGAATGCCTCCAGGTCGAGCGCGCCCGCGACGTCGAACACCGACAGCAGGGACGCGGCGTCGGCGGTGGCGATGCAGGCCCAGGCGGTGGTGAAGGCGTTGCTGCTGACCAGGGCGAGCCCCTCGTTCTCGGCCACTTCGAAGCCGCTGCGGGTGATGAGCCCGTGGGCCAGGTCGGCCATCGGGCCGAGGTCCCCCTGGCCGATCGAGCCGAGCCTGCGCACCGGCGGCGCGAAGCCCTCGTTGAGCAGCGTGACGATCATCTCGGCCAGTTCGGGGCGGACGCCGGTCACGCCCTTGGCGTAGCTGTTGGCCAGGCAGACCATCGCGCCGCGGACCACGTCGGCCGGGGCCGCGTCGCCCTGCGCGATCCGGTGGTTGAGCACTAGCTGCTGGTTGAACCGCTGCCGTTCGGCCTGTTCGAGCAGGTAGGCCTTGCGCTCGCCGACCCCGGTGGTCAGGCCATACACCGGCTCGCCAGTGCTGAGAACCTCCTGGACCACCGTGCGCGCCTGGCGCATGGCCGCGATGGCCGCGGGCGCCAGCGCGACGGCCTCACCGTGCCGGGCGACCGCGACGACCTGCGTAACAGTCAGGTCACTTCCATTAAGCATGATCGTCATTAATTGCTCACCCATCTATAACTGAGCTAGGCTTTGCCGCTCTGGAACGTTCCGCACGAGGCGGCCCGGCATCAAGGAGGCCAGCGATGGCAACGTTCCTGTTGAGACGCCTAGGGCTGATGGTCCTCACGTTGTGGCTCCTGACCCTGATGGTATTCTTCGGCGGCCAGATCCTCCCGGGTGATCCCGGCCGCTTCATCCTCGGGCCGTTCGCGGCGAACAGCGCCGTGCAGGCCCTCGATAAGCATCTCGGGGTGAACCGGCCGCTGCTCACCCAGTACCTGAGCTGGATCGGCGGGCTGCTGCACGGCAACATGGGCACGTCTTACACGTACCAGACCGCGGTCGAGCCTTTTATCCGAGCCGCGCTGATCAACTCGGTCAAGCTGGCCGCGCTCGCCTTCGTGATCGTGGTGCCGCTCGGCATCATCGGCGGCGTGATCGCCGCGCTTTACGCGGGCCGCGGCACGGACCGGACCATCTCGGTGACCGGGCTTACTCTCTCCAGCGTGCCCGAGTTCGTTTCTGGCATCGTGCTCATCGTGGTGTTCGGCGTCGAACTGAAGTGGCTGCCGGTCACCGCCTCGGCCGGGGCGGGCGCCTCGGCCCTGGACCAGCTCAGGCATCTCGTTTTGCCGGCTATTCCGCTCGTTTTCGTGCTCTTCGGATACATTGCCCGTATGGCCAGGGCCGGGACCATCGAGGCGCTGAACTCCGACTACGTGCGGACCGCGGTGCTGAAGGGGCTGCCGCAAGCCACCGTGATCCGCCGGCACGTGCTGCGGAACTCGCTGCTGCCGACCATCACCGTGATCGCGACCCAGACCGGGTACCTGATCGGCGGGCTGGTGGTGGTGGAGACGCTCTTCAACTACCAGGGCCTCGGGAACCTGATCTACAAGGCCGCGATTGCCCATGACTTCCCGATGATGGAAGCCGGAATCCTGGTCATCGGCGTGGTCTACGTGCTGGCCACGCTCGCCGCGGACCTGCTGCTGACCTTCCTCAACCCGCGGCTGCGGATCGGGGGCACGGAATGAGCGTCCCGTCGCCGGTTGATCCGGTTGCGTCTCTCGATCGTACCGGTGGGTATCTCGGGCCGACCGGACAGGCAGCGGTGGCCGCCGCGAGCCGGGCCACGTCGGCTAGGTGGCGGCTGCTGCTGCGCCGGCCAACGTTTTTCGCCGGCGCGGGCATCTTGCTGTTCTGGGTGGTCTGTGCCGTCTTCGGGCACTTGTTCGCACCGTACAATCCGCTCGCGCAGCAACTGCTCTCCGCCAACACCGCCCCGTCCTCGGCACACTGGTTCGGCACCGACCCGCTCGGCCGGGACGTGCTGTCCCGGGTCATCGTCGGCGCCAGGGACATCCTGATCATCACCCCGCTGGCCACCGTGATCGGCACCATCCTCGGCACCGCCCTCGGCCTGGCCATGGGCTACCTCGGCGGCGCCTTCGACCTGGTGATCTCGCGGATCGTGGAGGCCTTCCTCGCGCTGCCCTTCGTGATCATCGCGTTCCTGTTCGTCGTCGCCATCGGCCCGTCCGTAGCGGGGATTACCCTCATCATCGGCCTCGTCTTCACGCCGCTGATCGCGCGCACGGTCCGGGCGGCGGTGCTGGTCGAGCGGCATCAGGATTACGTGTCCGGTTCCCGGCTGCTCGGCGAGAGCCCGGCCCGGGTCATGTTCGCCGAGATCCTGCCCAACGTCATGCCCGCCATCGTGGTCGAGTTCACGGTCCGGCTGGGCTACGCGGTCTTCGCGGTGGCCACGCTGTCCTTCCTCGGCTTCGGCATCCAGCCGCCCACCCCCGACTGGGGCGCGGACATCGCGGCCAACTACGTCTACCTGGTGTCCGGCTACTGGTGGCAGACGCTGTTCCCGGCGCTCGCCATCGCCTCGCTGGTGACCGCCGTCGTCCTGATCGCGGACTCGATCGAGCAGGTGCTCAGCGCATGACCACCGACCCGGCGCCCGATCCGCCCGCTACTGCTCCAGCGTCAGCCGACCCGGCGCAGGCCCTGTCCGTGTCGCACCTGGACGTCACCTACCAGGTGCGCGGCCAGGACCGCCTCGCCCTGCGCGACGTATCGTTTTCCATCGGGCGCGGCGAGTCTTACGGGCTGGTGGGTGAGTCCGGGTCCGGCAAGTCCACGGTCGCGCTCGCGCTGGTGCGGTACCTGCCCAGCAACGGCCGGGTGAGCGCCGGGACGATCAGCATCAACGGGCTGGACTCGCTGTCGATGGGCAGGGCGGCGCTCCACGACCTGCGGGCCCGCACCGTCTCGATGGTGTACCAGGAGCCGGGGCGGGCGCTCAACCCGTCGCTGCGGGTGGGGCAGCAGATCGCCGAGGTGTTCCAGATCGCCGGCGAATCCCAGGGCTCGGCGATGCAGTCGGCCGAGGAGATGCTGCGCAAGGTTCAGATAGCGGACCCCGGCTTGGTCATGCGGCGATACCCGCACGAGCTGTCCGGCGGGATGGCGCAGCGGGTCGTCATCGCCATGGCGCTGGCCATCTCGCCGTCGCTGCTGATCCTGGACGAGCCGACCACCGCGCTGGACGCCACCGTCGAGGCCGAAGTGCTCGACCTGGTCGCGGCGCTGCGCCAGGAGTTCGACACGTCGGTGTTGTTCATCAGCCACAACCTGGCGGTGATCGCCAAGATGTGCGACCGGGTCGGGGTGCTCTACGCGGGCGAGCTGGTCGAGGAAGGCCCCGCGCGCCAGGTCTTCGACGACCCGCGGCACCCCTACACGGTCGGGCTGCTGCGCTGCATCCCGCGGCGCGGGCAGCGCAAGGACAACGACCGGCTGGACACCATCCCCGGCTTCCTGCCGGCGCCCGGTCACACCATGACCGGTTGCATCTTCGCCCCTCGGTGCGCGCTCGCCCAGGACCGTTGCCGCGAGTCCCATCCGCCGTTCTTCGACGCCGACGACCTGCGAACCTCGCGCTGCTTTTTCCACGAGCTGGCCCCGGGCCTACCTCGCGCCACCCCGGTCTCGGTCGACACGCTCGCGGGCAACGGGGGCGGCGGGCCGCTGGTGGTCGTCGAGGGACTGTCGAAGACCTTCGCGGGCGGCGTCCAGGCCCTGGCCGGCGTCGACCTGTCCGTGCACCGGGGCGAGACGCTCGGGCTGGTGGGCGAGTCGGGCAGCGGCAAGACCACGCTGGCGCGCGTCCTGCTCGGGCTGATAGCGCCGGACCAGGGCTCGGTCGTCACCCTGCACGGCACCCCGCTCAGCCCGGACGCGCGGCGGCGGCCGCGGGAGACCCTGCGCGCGCTGCAGATCGTGTTCCAAAACCCGGACTCGGCGCTCAACCGCCGCCACACGGTGCGCAGCCTGATCAGCCGCCCGCTGACCCGACTGGCCGGTCTCTCCGGGACGGCGCTGCGGGACCGGCTGGCCGAGCTTATCGCCTCGGTCCGGCTGGAGGACCGGCACCTGCCGCTGCGCCCGAGCCAGCTCTCTGGTGGGCTCAAGCAGCGGGTCGCGATCGCGCGTGCCTTCGGCGCCGGGCCCGAGGTGGTGGTCTGCGACGAACCGACCTCGGCGCTCGACGTCTCGGTCCAGGCGGCCATCCTCAACCTGCTGGCCGATCTGCAGAACAAAGAGCAGGCCACCTACCTGTTCATCTCGCATGACCTGGGCCTGGTCAGGTACCTATCAGACCGCATCGTGGTGCTCTACCTCGGGCGCGTAATGGAGGTCGGGCCGGCCGAGACGGTCTTCGCGGGACCGCACCATCCCTACACCGAGGCGCTGTTCTCCGCCGTGCCGTCGCTCGACGGCCAGCGGCCCGACCGGATCAGGCTCGAGGGTGAGATCCCGTCCGCGGCCAGCCCGCCCAGTGGCTGCGTGTTCCACACCCGATGTCCGCGCAAGCTGTCCACCGGCGTCTGCGAATCCACCGAACCGCCGCTGCTCGAAGGCGAGCCGGGTCACCCTATCCGCTGTCACATCCCGCTCGCCGAACTGCGAGATATCCAACGCAACGAATCCGCCCCATCCCAGGGAGGCTCCCCATGACCAGGAATATCGATCACAACCGGCTCGGGCAGGTGCGCCAGGGCCAGGGCGAGATCGCTAACCACATCATCGACGAGTTCGCCGCGGGGCGGCTCTCCCGCCGCGACTTCATCCGCCGCGGCACCGTCGTCGGCATTTCGGTTCCGCTGCTCGGGTCGATACTCGCGGCTTGCGGCAGCAGTTCCTCGAGCTCGGCTGCGCCGGGCACATCGAGCTCGTCCAGTGCGGCCGCCGGCGCGGCCGGCGCGGTGATCAGGGCCGGTATCGTCACGCCGACCGGGGCGATCAACCCGCTGACCGTCCCCGACCAGGGCGGCCTGGACATGCTCGCGCAGACCGGCGAGTACCTGTGCTTGTCAACGCAGACCCTGACGCTGAAGCCCGTACTCGCGACCAGCTGGTCGGCCAACTCCACCGCCGACGTCTGGACGTTCAAGATCCGGCAGGGCGTCAAGTTCCACAACGGCGCCGCGCTGACTGCAGACGACGTCGTGTACACCTACCAGCTGCAGACGAACCCCAAGAGTGCGTCGAACGCACTGTCCGCGTTCGCCGGGGTGCTCACGCCCTCCGGCGTGGTGAAGGTCGACGACTACACGGTCGCCTTCCACCTGGAGGCCCCGAACGGGAACTTCCCGTACCTGACCTCCTCCGACAACTACAACATGATCATCATCCCGAACAACTACAACCCGGCCAACTGGCAGAGCTCGTTCATCGGCACCGGTCCGTTCGTGCTCGGCTCGTACACGCCGAAAGTGGGCGCCACGTTCACCCGCAACGAGTCCTACTGGGGCACCAAGGCGCTACCCTCGCAGACCCAGTTCACGTTCTACGACACCCCGTCCGCGTCGATCCTCGCGCTGACCGGCGGGACCATCGACGTCCTCGGGCAGTTCGCGGTGAGCGGCGGGGAGGCACTGCTCAACGGCGGCTACAACGTCATCAAGCTGAAGTCGAGCGCGCACCGCGAGCTGTCGATGCGCAACGACCAGGCCCCGTTCACCGACCCGCGGGTGCGCCAGGCGATCGCGCTCACGCTCAACCGGCCGCAAATCGTCACCGCGCTGTTCAAGGGCTACGCCGATGTCGGCAACGACAGCCCGTTCGCGCCCGTCTTCCCGTCCACCAACACCAGCGTCCCCCAGCGTACGCAGAACATCAGCCAGGCCAAGTCGCTGCTGTCGGCCGCGGGGCACCCATCGGGATTCTCGACCCAGCTCATCACGGAGAACTTCCTCGAGATCCCCGACTACGCCCAGATCGTGGTGCAATCCGCGGCGGCCATCGGCGTGAAGATCAACCTTAAGGTGGAAACCTCAAGCGCCTACTACGGCAAGGCCACGTTCGGGAACTCCGACTGGCTGGACGCCACGATGAGCCTGGTCGACTACGGGCACCGCAGCGTGCCGAACGTGTTCCTGGGCGCGCCGCTCCAGACGATCAACGCCAAGACGGGCACCGGAGCGTGGAACGCGGCCCATTTCAATAACGCCCAGTACGACAAGCTGATCGCGCAGTACGTCGCCGCCGTCGACCTGTCCACCCAGCGCACCCTCGCCGGGCAGATCGAGACGCTGCTGCTGGCCCAGACCCCGATCATCTTCGGGTACTTCTACAATTACCTGACGGCGACGGCGATGAGCGTGAGCGGTGTCTACCCGACCGCGATCGGGCACCTGTTCCTGTACAACGCGGCCAAGGGCTAGGTCCTTACGCCCGGTGCGGTGCGCCATCCGCGGCGCACCGCACCGGTCGCGCGCCGTGCGGGCCGCCCAGAAGTTGCGCTGGCCTGGAGTGTGACGGCGCGGAGAGGGAATGCAGCCCCGATGGCAACTGAGAAGCGAGCCAGGACCGAGCCGTACCCACACGACGGCGGATACCACCACCGCGACGTGTCCGGCGGCTGGCTGCGCCCGGCCGTGTTCGGCGCCATGGACGGGCTGGTGACCAACGTGTCGCTGATCGCCGGGGTGGGCGGCGGCGGCGCGAGCGCGCACACGATCGTGCTCACCGGCCTGGCCGGCCTGGCCGCGGGCGCCGGCTCGATGGCGGCCGGGGAGTACGTGTCGGTCTCCTCGCAGAACGAGCTCATCTACTCCGAGGTCGACAAGGAACGGCTGGAGCTGGAGAACAACGCCGCCTTCGAGCAGGCCGAGCTGGCGACCATGCTGCGGGCCCGCGGCGTCAGCGCCGCCACCGCCCGGCAGGCCGCCGCCGAGATCTCGGCGAACCCGGAAAAGGCGCTGGCCGTCCACGCGCTGGAGGAGCTGGGGGTGGACCCCGGCGAACTGCCCTCGCCGGTGGTGGCGGCGGGCGCCTCGCTGGCCTCGTTCGCCGTCGGCGCGATCATCCCGCTGCTCCCGTACCTAGTCGGCGTGGACCTGATGGCCGTCTCGTTCGGCCTCGCCGCCGTCGCCGCGATCGTCGGCGGGGGCCTGGTGGCCCGGCTGACCGAGCGGCCGTTCTGGCGGGGCGCGATGCGGCAGCTGGTCCTGGGGGCCTGTGCCGCCGGGATCACCTACCTGATCGGCATGGCCGTCGCCTCCTGACCCCGGCCGCGCCTGGTCAGGATCAGTCCGGTGGCGGCGGCCGCGGTGATCATCGCCGCCAGGTGCCCGACCGCGGAGACGTCCAGATGGCTCAGGCCGCTGAAGATCTGCCCGCCGAACACCAGCACGGCGAAATCGATCGCCGCGAGCACGCGGGCCAGCCACGTGCCGCACATCACGGCGATCACGATGGCCGAGACCACCACGTAGGAGGGACCCACGTCGGTGAGGTGCCTGTTCGCGCTGGCCAGCTGGCCGTCGTCCACCCGGTAGGCCACGATGCCCTCGCTGACCAGGGAACCGATCACGTGCCCGGCCAGGCAGACCAGCGCCGTCCTGACGTTGCCGAGCGCCCGGTTGGCCCCGAACACCGCCAGCGCGATCAGCACCGGCCAGACGACGAAATACCCGGGCGCGGTGAACGCGGAAAGCACTAGCGGGAGGACCGGCTCATGCTCGAGGTTTTCTACGCTCGTGCTCGCCCACGCGGTCAGCGCCGCTTGCGCGTGCGGGTTCAGCAGAACGAAGATGAGGTCGGCGACCAGGTAACAAGCCAGGTAGGCCCAGGCGAACGCGTACCGGCCGAACGCACCGCGGTCGAGCCGCGGCCAGCTGGAGTCACGGCGCTTGAGCAGTTCCCCTGACGGCAAGGACATGCCACGAGGCTATGCCTCGTTCTGCCATCCGTCAGGGCCAGCCGGGTTCGCGAGTACTTGACCCGCGACGGGGACGCCTTGCTGCAGGACCAGCCAGATGCGCCCGGGGTCGGAGAGCAGGTGCGGTTCGGCCAGCGGGTCGCCGTCCACGATGATCAGGTCGGCGAGCTTGCCCGCCGTCACGGTGCCGATGTGCTCGTCCAGGCCGAGCGCCTCGGCTGCGGTCTTGGTCGCGGCCACCAGGGCCTGAGCGGGGGTGAGGCCGTGGTGCACCATCCGCTGGATCTCCAGGCCGGCGGCCAGGCTCACGTCGCTGCCGAGCGCGATCTTGACGCCGGCCTGCCGCGCGGCCCGCATGCTGGCCGCGCCCTGGACGAGGTTGTGCTGCGCCAGTTCGGACAGGACCGGCGGCATCCCGGGATCGGCATGCGCCGCCGCCGGGTTGAGGGCCTCCCCCGGGCCGACCGCCGGGTCGACCGCCTCTCCCAGGCCGGCCATCCAGTAGTAGCCCGACAGGGTGGGCACCAGGACCTGGCCCGCGGCGGCCATCGCCTCCAGCAGGTCCGGCCGCCGGTGCAGGTACATGCCATGCTCGATGGTATCCACGGCGTGCCTGATCGCCGCCGCGCAGCCCGGCAGGCCCTCGGCGTGCGCGGCCACCCGGTATCCCATCCGGTGCGCCTCGTCGGTGACGGCGGCCAGTTCCGGCTCGGTGAGCTGGAGCGGCTCCGGGTCCTCGAGCTCGTTGGAGCGCGCGCCGGTCGTCATCACCTTGACGAAGTCCGCGCCGGCCCTGATCTGCTCCCTGACCGCCCGCCTGATGTCATCGGGGCCGTCGGCCTCCCGGTACATGTCGCCGTAGAAACGCCCGCCCGGTGCCGTCGCCGAGATGATCTTGCCGCAGGTCAGCAGCCGGGGACCGCGGAACGCGCCATAGCGCATGGCCTGCCTGGCCGTCTGCGGCATCAGTCCCTGCGACCCGCAGACCCGGATGGTGGTCACGCCGAAGCGCAGGTAGTCACGGAGTTCGGCCTGCAGGAAGTGGGCCGCGATCCCCGGCAGCGGCTCCTCGGCGCCCTTCGCGGTCTTCGGAACGCGGCCGGACGCGTGCGTGTGCGCGTCGATCAGCCCGGGCATGAGCACCCGCTGGCCCGCGTCCACCGGGCGGGCGCCGTCCGGACACGCCTCCCGGTCGTCCGCGACGCGGCGGATGACGCCGTCCTCCACCAAGATCGCCGTATTCTCGCGGGGCGGCGCCCCGGTGCCGTCGAACAGCCGCGCCCCGGTCAGCCAGAGCCGCCCCTGCACCGGGGCTGGCGCCGCGATCAGCGCCGGAAACCTGTGCGTCACGTGGAAGCTACCTCCGGCTGCTCTGCCCGCGGTTGAATTCCGAAACGGTTGTATCCCAAATCAGCGTCCCGGGCCAGTGCTCGTGGTGGTGATGGCGCCGGTGCCGACGTGGACGATGACCTGGTCCACCTCCGGGTGGGAGATCCGCGATCACCTGGGACGGGTGAGGTGCGGTGGTCCGTCATGTGCGACGCTACGCGCTTGGTTGTCCTTCGCCTGGATGGGCTGTCCCCATGGATGTGAGTCGCGAGGCCGAGGCGGGCCATACCACCGCACGCGCCCATGCAGCGAGCGGGATGATCTTGCTGACGCTCGCCTCGGCGCAGTTCCTCATGACGCTCGACAGCTCGGTCATGAACGTGTCGATCGCCACCGTGGCCAAGGACGTCGGCACGACGGTGACCGGGATCCAGACCGCGATTACCTTCTACACGCTGGTGATGGCTTCGCTCATGATCACGGGCGGCAAGCTCGGCCAGATCCTCGGCCGCAAGCGTGCCTTCGCCATCGGGTGCGTCATCTACGGCTGCGGGTCGTTGATCACCGCGCTCGCGGGGAATCTCGCCGTGTTGATGGTGGGATGGTCAGTCCTGGAAGGCGTCGGGGCCGCGCTGATCATGCCGGCCATCGTCGCGCTCGTCGCGTCGAACTTCGCGCCTGATCAGCGCCCGCGCGCGTACGGGCTGGTCGCCTCGGCCGGCGCGATCGCGGTGGCGGCCGGGCCGCTGATCGGCGGCCTGCTCACCACCTACGCCTCCTGGCGGTGGGTGTTCGCTGGTGAGGTCGTGGTCGTGCTCATCATCTTGGGGCTCACCCGCCGTATCGCCGACACCCCGGCGGAGGAGGGCGTACGGCTCGATGTCGTAGGTACCGTATTGTCCGCCCTCGGCCTCGGCCTGGTCGTGTACGGCATCTTGCGCTCCGGGACGTGGGGTTTCATTCAGCCCAAGGCCGATGCTCCTGTCTGGCTGGGGTTGTCGCCGGTGATCTGGCTGATCCTGTCGGGCGGGATTGTGCTGCGGGTCTTCCTGTGGTGGGAAAATCACCGTCTCGCGCACGGCCACGGCGCGCTGGTCGACCCGGCGATGCTGCGGAACCCGACCCTGCGCAGCGGGCTCACGGCGTTCTTCTTCCAGTACTTCCTGCAATCCGGCCTCTTCTTCGCCGTGCCGCTGTTCCTGTCCGTGGCGCTCGGGCTGTCAGCCATCGCGACCGGCGTCCGGCTGCTGCCGCTGTCCCTCACGCTGCTGCTGGCCGCCGCGGGCGTTCCCAGGCTCTTCCCGCACGCGTCACCACGCCGCGTGGTCCAGATCGGGTTCTTGTGCCTGTTCGCCGCCATCGTGGTCATGGTGGCCGCGCTCGACTCCGGTGCCGGGCCCGAGATCACGACCTGGCCGATGCTGCTCGCAGGCCTCGGCATCGGCGCCCTGGCCTCGCAACTCGGCAGCGTGACCGTGTCGTCGGTGCCGGATGAGCAGAGCGGTGAGGTCGGCGGAGTCCAGAACACGCTGACCAACCTCGGCGCGTCCATCGGAACCGCGCTGGCCGGCGCGGTGCTCATCTCGGCGCTGACCGCGTCGTTCCTCACCGGCGTACAGAACAACCCCGACGTCCCGAAAGATCTCGCCGCCAAGGCGCAGGTAGAGCTGGCTGGAGGTATCCCGTTCATGTCCGACAAGGACCTGCAGACCCAACTCGACAAGGCCGGCGTGCCCGCCAAGACCGCCGACGCGATCGTCGCGGAGAACGCCAGCGCCCGCATCGCCGGACTGCGCACGTCATTGTCGGTGCTCGCCGTCATCGCACTGATCGCGCTGTTCTTCAGCCGCCGGATCCCGGCCAAGCAGCCCTCTGCCGCACCCGCGGGCGAGCCCGCCCCTGATGGCGGCGGTCTACTCGGGTCCGCTCAGAACCCCTGAGGCTACCGGGTGGTAAGGTGCCCCGTGGTCATCTTGAACCGCCCGCTGCGCATCGCGCTGCTCTCGTATCGCAGCAAGCCGCACTGCGGCGGGCAGGGTGTCTACGTACGCCATTTGAGCAGGGAACTCCACGCGCTCGGGCACCACGTCGAGGTGTTCTCGGGTCAGCCGTACCCGGACCTCGATCCCGGCCCGGTGCTGCGGGAGATTCCCAGCCTCGATCTGTACCGCGACGACGACCCGTTCCGCACCCCTGGCTGGCGCGAGTACCGGGACTGGGTGGACGTGCTCGAGACCGCGATGATGTGGAGCGGCGCCTTCCCCGAGCCGCTGACCTTCAGCATCCGGGCGCAGCGGGTGCTGGCCGCGCGCGCCGCGGACTTCGATGTGGTCCACGATAACCAGGGCCTCGGCTACGGCTTGCTCGGCGTGCGGCGGCTCGGGCTGCCGCTGGTGGCCAGCATCCACCATCCAATCAGCGTGGACAGGCGCATCGACCTGGCGTCGGCGGGCTGGCTCACCGCGCTGTCCCGGCGGCGCTGGTACGGGTTCGTCCGGATGCAGGCCCGGGTGGCCCGCCGGGTAGCCAGGCGACCTGGGGTATCTGGGACGGTGCCGCTGATCACCGTGTCCGAGTCGTCCAAGCGCGACATCTGCCGTGACTTCCGGGTCCGGCCCGAGCAGGTGCACATCATCCCGCTGGGCGTGGACACGCGGGTATTCCGGCCGCGGGACAGCGCCCGGGTGCCCGGCCGGATCGTCGCGGTGGCCAGCGCAGACTCCCCGCTCAAGGGGATCGCCACGCTGCTGCGCGCGGTCGGCAAGCTCGTCACGGACACCGACGCGCACCTGGTCATCGTGGGCAGGCCGGCGCCCGCCACCGAACGGCTGGCGGCTCAGCTGTCCCTCACCGACCGGGTCACGTTCACCCACGGACTCGGCGACGAGACGTTCTCCGCGCTGCTCGCCAGCGCGGAGACGGCCGTGGTGCCCTCGCTGTACGAGGGGTTCTCGCTGCCCGCGGTGGAGCACATGGCCTCGGGCACGCCGCTGGTGGCCAGCCGCACCGGAGCGCTGCCCGAAGTCACCGGCGATGCCGCCGTCCTGGTCACGCCGGGAGAGGACGAGGAACTCGCCGCGGTGCTGCGGCGGCTGCACGACTCCCCCGCCGAACGGGCCGCGCTCGCGGACCGCGCGCTGCGCCGGGTCGGCGAGCGGTTCGCCTGGCCCGCGGTGGCCCAGGCGACCGCCGGGCAGTACCTAGCGGCCGTGGAAGGACTGACCTCGTGCTGACCGTCGATTTCCGCCGCTTCCCCATCCGGCCCGGCCACCGCGTGCTCGACCTGGGCTGCGGCGGCGGCCGGCACGCGTTCGAGGTGTACCGCCGCGGCGCGGACGTGGTCGCGTTCGACCTCGACCCGGCCGAGCTGGCCCCGGTGACCGGCATGTTCGGCGCGATGCAGGTGGCGGGCGAAGCCATTGCGCTGGCCGGGGCGAGCGCCATCTCGGGGGACGCGACCGCCATGCCGTTCGGCGACGGCGCGTTCGACCGGGTGATCGCGGCTGAGGTCCTCGAGCACATCCTGGACGATCAGCGGGCGATGAACGAGCTCGCCCGCGTGCTGCGGCCGGGCGGGCTGGCGGCGATCACCGTGCCGAGCTGGCTGCCGGAACGGATCTGCTGGGCGTTGTCCACTGAGTATCACGAGGTTCCCGGGGGGCATGTGCGCATCTACACACGCGTCGAGCTGGAAGCCAAGCTGGCCAGGGCCGGGCTGCGGGCAGTCTGGCATCACCACGCGCACGGGCTGCATTCGCCCTACTGGTGGCTGAAGTGCGCGGTCGGCGTGCACGACGACAAGCACCGGCTGACCAGTGCCTACCACCGGATGCTGGTCTGGGACATCATGCGCAAGCCCGCCCTCACCCGGCTCGCCGAGCGCGCGCTTAACCCCCTGATCGGGAAGAGCCTGGTGGTGTACGCGGTCAAGGCCGGGACGGCCGAATGACTGAGGGGCTGCTGGACCGGGCCGAGGTGCTCGCGACGGGTGAGGCCATCGCCCGGATGCAGGAACGTTCCGGGGCGATCGCGTGGCCCGACGGCCACGTCGACGCCTGGGATCACGTCGAGTGCGCGATGGCCCTGAGCGCCTGCGGGCTGCGCGAGCCGGCCAGGCGGGCCTACCGGTGGCTGCGTGAGACCCAGCGCGCCGACGGCTCCTGGCCCCGGTCCGTGGCGGACGGCCGGGTGACCGACCCGGCGGCGGAAAGCCACCACGCCGCGTACGTCGCCGTCGGCGCCTGGCACGAGTACCTGGTGACCGGCGACGAGCGGCACACCCTGGTGATGTGGCCGGCCGTCCGCCGCGCGATGGAATGGACGCTCGCGCTGCGCACGCCGCGCGGCGAGGTCCGGTGGGAGCGCGACGCCGCCGGCGTGCCGGGGACGTACGCGCTGCTTTCCGGCTGCTCGAGCATCCACCAGAGCCTGCGCTGCGCGATCGCGCTGGCCAAGCTGGCCGACGACCCGAGGCCCGACTGGGAGCTCGCGGCGGACCAGCTAGCGCGCCTGGTGGCCCGCCATCCGGAGGCGTTCGCGGACAAGAGCCGGTTCGCCATGGACTGGTACTACCCGGTGCTCGGCGGCGCGCTCCGCGGCGCGGACGCGGAGCGCCGGCTGACATCGGCCTGGGACACGTTCGTGGTGCCTGGCCTGGGCGTGCGCTGCGTGAGCAACCAGTCCTGGGTCACCGCGGCCGAGACCTGCGAGCTCGTCATCGCCCTGGACGCCTGCGGGATGCGCGCGCAGGCCCAGGAGGTGTTCGCGAGCGTCCAGCATCTGCGCCACCCGGACGGCTCTTACTGGACCGGCTGGCAGTTCGACAACCAGGCTCCGTTCCCGAGGGAGCGGTCTAGCTGGACCGCGGCCGCGGTGGTCCTGGCGGCCGACGCGCTGGCAGGCTTCAGCGGCGGCGCGGGGATCTTCAGGGACGCGGGCCAGCAGTCAGCCGATTCCCTCGCCGGTCCGCTCTAGCAGGCGGAGCGAGCCTTCCCGGCTCGCTTCGGTGAACGCGCCGGATTTCAGCGCCCGCTGGTAGATCCGGTACGGCGCCTGGCCGCCCTCGGCCGGGTCGGCGAACACGTCGTGGATGGCCAGCACGCCGCCGGGCGCGACCCACGGTGCCCAGCCCTCGTAGTCGGTCACCGCCGCCGCGTCGGTGTGGCCGCCGTCGATGAACAGCATGCCGAGCGGCGTGCGCCAGAACCTGGCCACCTCGGCGGACCGGCCCACCACGACCACCACGTGGTCCTCGAGCCCGGCCGCGGCCAGCGTGGCCCGCAGCCGCGGCAGCGTATCGAGGCGGCCGGTCCCGGGGTCCACCAGCCGCGGGTCGTGGTACTCCCAGCCCGGCTGGTGCTCTTCCGAGCCGCGGTGGTGGTCGACGGTGACGACCAGCTGGCCGGCCCGGCGGGCCGCGGCGGCCAGGTAGATCGTGGACTTGCCGCAGTAACTGCCGATCTCGAGCACCGGCCCGCGCGCGGCGTAGCGCCCGGCCGCGTCGAACAGGGCGAGGCCCTCGGCGGCCGGCATGAAGCCCGTCGCCGCCTCCGCTGCGCTCAGCAGTTCAGCATTCATCTCGGTTATCTCAGCCATCTCAGGACTCAAGATAGGCCAGGACGGCCAGGATGCGCCGGTCGTCGTCGTTGGAAGGCACCAAGCCCAGTTTGCCGAAGATGCCTGCCGCGTGCTTGCTCACCGCCTTCTCGGTCATGAACAGCCGCTGGGCGATCGCGGCGTTGGACCGTCCCTCGGCCATCACTGCGAGCACCTCCCGCTCCCGCGGCGTCAGCCGGGCCACCGGCTCGGTGCGGGAGTTACGGACCATCAGCTTCTGCACCGCCTCGGGATCGAGGACGGTGCCGCCCGCTGCCACGCTGCAGATCGCCGCGGTGAACGCCTCGTCGCTGAACACACGGTCCTTCAGCAGGTAGCCGACGCCGCCCGCCTGGTCGGCCAGCAGTTCGCGGGCGTACAGCTGCTCCACGGACTGCGACAGGACGAGCACCGGCAGGCCAGGCAAGCCCGGTCCCGAGGGCGGGATCGGCCCCGCCCGCGCCGTCGTCGGTGACCTCCGCCCGCAGCATCCCGGCCGCGTGGGACAGGACGATTCGGACCGAACGGGCGCCTGCGTGCTTGGTCACGTTCGCCAGCGCCTCGGCGACCGAGAAGTAGACCGCCGAGGCGACCGGCATGTCCACCTGTTCGGGCAGGTCGATGCCGAGAACGGTGTGCAGCGGCGTGTCCAGCGCCAGCGCCCGGATAGCGTCGCCGAGGCCGCGGTCGGCGAGCACCGGCGGGTAGATCCGCGGACCAGGTCGCGCAGCTCGGTCAGGGCCCGGGAGGAACTCTCCTTCGCCTCGGTCACCAGCGCGAGTGCCGCCTCGGGGCTGGTGGCGAAGATCCGTTCGGCCGCCTGCAGGCTCATGCCGAGCGCCACCAGGGGTCTCGGTAGTCCCCGGGAAATTTCCAACGGATACGCCGGATCTTCCCTCCGAATCCGTCTAACAGCCCTGCGCCGGACCTGCTACTCCGGCTGACCACGGTGCCGGGACCGCGCGTTAGCGCAGCTCAGCCATATCCGCTGGTTTTTCGGCTAGGACTACCGGGACCCCTTGGACCGGCGGCGTACCGGGTCGCGCAGCCCGCCCGGACGGCCGTCGAGATCGACGACGCTCATCATCCATGGCTGGCCTTGTGACGATCGACTTCAGACACCGATCAGCGTGGGAGGGCCGGTCTGACCCGGCGACGACACGCGCCTCCTCACCAGCCACCGCGACGGGGCTCTTCACCGTGCCGCCGGACGACCGCCGCCGATGTGGCTCCCCTCCTCGACCTTCATGACGCCGCTCGGAACCATGAGCAGCCCGGGTCAGAATGCCGCTAGCCGTTCGCGCGTCAGCCCGGACAGGCCCATGTTGTCCATGGTGCGGGCGCGCTCGGCGGCGAAGTCCTCACCGGCCACGATGGAGGCGATGTGGATCACGGCGTCCATGGTGGGGGTCGGCACCGACAGGTGCCGGGCCAGGTCGGCGAGGAACACCATCGAGTAGCCTACGTCTTCGGTCAGGTAGCGGTGGTGCAGCTCGTTCTGCGCCTTGATGCCGCGGAAGCCCGGTGCGGTGGAGTAACCGGTGGAGTAGTTGGGCTCGGTCATGTAGCCCTGTCGCACCCCGAGATCCGGCTCGGCGAGGATTGCGACTCCGAGGGCCCGCGCGATGGCGAGCCGCTCGTCATCGACCGCCTTCATGAAGCGGCCGACCGCCTCGGTGACCCCCTCCTCGTAGAACATGAAGTCGCCGCCCGTGCGCTCGATGAGCGCGGCGTTGAGCAGAGTGACGGCAGGGTGGATGACCGGGTTGCCGTTCTGCAGCGTGGTCTGGAAGATCCCCGCGGCTTCCTGGGTGTTGCGGTACACGTGGCGGAGGACCTTCAGGAGCCGAGGCGTGTTGCTGCGCGGGGCGGCAGCGGCCGAGAAGCCGGTGTCGAACCGGTGGAAAATCCGCACACTGGCGTGCAGCGACGCCCGCGCGGCGTACGGCAGCGTGCTGGTCTCGCCTACGACGATGCTCTCGTCGTAGAGGTCCACCCCTGCGGCGTGCTTGAAAGCGAGGCTGCCGACGCACGAGCTGGGGCAGACCACGACGGTCATCCCGGGGTGCAGGTGACCGCGGGTGTCGGCGCCGAACGGCTCGGTGGCGTAGGCGGGGCCGACGACGAAGACGACCTCCACGCCCTCGAGTGCCTCGGCGATGTCGGAGGTGACCGTCTCCAGGGGGACGAACCCCTCGAGCACGCCCTCAGCCTGGATGCCGCCGCGTTCGCGGACCGGCGCCAGATGGTGGTCGTGGGTGCGTTGTGCGTACAGGGAGACCCGGTGTCCCTGGCTCGCCCACTCGTAGGCGACCGCTAGCCCTCCACCGCCCGCCCCCAGCACCGCGACGTTCATGAGGCTCACTCTATCCGCCCGCGCGTCTCCGGCATCGTCGACGGCAACCTTCTCACGAACGGTGCGCTGCACTCGAGCCTCTCCGGCGGAGACTGTCGCTGGGATTCTCCACCGGGGTGGCGGGGGCCTTGGAGGAGCTGGTCGATCCGGAGTCGCGCGGGGACCCGGCCTGGTCGCCATCGGCGGCGGCCGCAGGATGTACCTGGAGTGCCGGGGGACTGGATCGCCCACCGTCGTGCTGGTGCCGGGCCTGGATTCAGCAGCCGATGTGTGGACCGGCTACCAGCCGGATCCCTCGCTGGCCGTGTTCGCCCGGGTCGCAAGGTTCGCCCGGGTGTGCGCCTATGACCGGCCGGGCGCACCGGTGGGCGACAACCTGACGCCGAGTCGCAGCACTCCGGTACCCCAGCCGACCACGGCACAAGATGCGGTCAGGGACCTGCATGCCCTCCTGCGGGCCGCCGGCGAGCCCGGCCCTTATGTCCTGGCCGGCCACTCCTACGGTGGCTTGATCACCAGGCTCTACGCGGGCGAGTACCGGCAGAACCGGATGATACAGCGGGTTATCACCCGGTCCAGCGGCGAGCGCGTGTGGTCGTATGGGCCCCGCGGCCAAGAAGTCCGGCGCTTCGAGGTGGCGGCGATGCTCCCTATCATCGGCACGGCCCTCTTAAGAAGTCAGCCCTGAGTAATTTTGCTCTTATTTTCGAACGATGTTGCATTACTACAGGTTTTCGCATATATTTCCTAAAGCCATCCTCTTACGGGAGCTCCTTCCAGGAGTGTGCCCAAAGTAGGGGAGATGGGATGGTTGTTCTCGTTGTGGTGGTGCTGGGCAGCGCAGCCATCGCTCTAGTCGGCTTTGCCTTGTACCTGGCTTTCTGCGCCTTCGTCGTAGTCCGCACCGGCAGCACCGAGGGCTTGCGCGACGTCGCGGTCGCCATCCTCGCGTTCGCGTGGATAGGACACCTGGGCTCACGATCTCGCCGAGGACCATCTCTGTCCCTCCCGGCAGCGACGGGACTTGATCAGGCGGTCCAGGACGGGGTCTCAGGCGAGCCATTGCAGCTCCCCGGTGGCCGGGCGGCGCCGCCCGCGGCCCTGGAAGGGGTGCGGCCAAGGTAAGCCCATTAGGGGCCATGGGCGGGCAGGCACCTGGGCCCCGCTTAGGAGCTGCATCCTGGTGAGGAAGACGCCGCCCTCGGTCGTGTAGCGGCCAGGATGAGCCTCAGCCATGCAGTGCTCTCAGGCGGCCGGGAGGAGCGCGGACTTGGCCGACCCGGTGATCTCGGTGACCGGGGCGACCTGGGTGGCCTGCGGCTCGTGGCGCCGGGGGAGCGCGAAGATCGCGGCGACGGCGGAGACCAGGGCGACGCCGGCGGCGACGCGCACTCCCATGGCCATCGCGTTGACGAAGGCGCTGTGCGCGGCGGCCACCAGCTCGCTGCCCGGCGTGCCGCCGGCCTGCTTGCCGGCGGCATCGGCGGCGGCGACCGAGCTGGTCGCGATGTGGACGATCAGGCCGGGCGCGTGCCGCGCGGTGAGCACAGGCGTGAGCCGGGACCGGTAGACGGCGGCGGCGAGGCTGCCGATGATCGCGATGCCGAGGGCGCCGCCGACTTCCCTGATGGTGTCGTTGATGGCGCTGCCGGCGCCGGCCTGGTGGGCGGGCACTGTGGTCATGATGGTGGTGCTGGCCGGTGCCATCACCAGTCCCATGCCGGCGCCCATGATCGCGACGGCGAGGGCGATCGGCGGATAGGCGGTGTGCACGCCCGCGGTGGACAGGTCGAGCAGGCCGGTGCCCATCAGCGCCATGCCGGCCGGGATCACCAGGCGGGTGCCGAAGCGCCTGGCCAGGATCGGCGACAGCGGCGACATGGCGCCGATGGCGAGGGCGAACGGCAGCGCGCGTAGCCCGGCGGACAGCGGGCTGTAGCCGTGCACCAGCTGCAGGTACTGGGTCAGCACGAACAGGCTGCCGAACAGGGCGAAGAAGATGGCGGTCACCGCTGCGGCGGCTGTCGAGAAGGCCCGTGAGGCGAAGATTCTCAGGTCGACGAGCGGGTGCGCGATGCGCAGCTCCCACCAGGCGAAGACGGCGAGCGCGGCCAGCCCGGCGGCGGTTTCCGCGAGCGTCGCGGTCCCGGTCCAGCCCCGGCCGGGCGCCTCGATGATGGCGTCGACGATGGCGAACAGCGCGCCGCCGATGAGCACCGTGCCGGGGATGTCGAGGCGGTGGCCGCCGGGCTCGGCGGTCTCGGGCACCGTCAGGATCACGCCGGCCAGCGCGACCGCGACGAGCGGGATGTTGATCAGGAACACGCTGCCCCACCAGAAATGCGAGAGCAGCAGGCCGCCGAGCGTCGGGCCGATCACGACGCCGATGCCGGTCACGGCCGACCAGGCGGCGATCGCCTGCGGGCGCTCGTTCGGCGGGAAGACCGCGTTCAGGATCGACAGCGTGGCCGGCATGACGAACGCCGCGCCCAGGCCCATCACGACCCGCGCGCCGGTCAGCATGCCGGTGCCGGACGCGAACGCCGCCGCGGCGCTGCCGAGGGCGAACACGGTCAGGCCGCCGAGCAGCGAGAGCCGGCGCCCGTACCGGTCGCCGAGCGCCCCGGCCGGGATGAGCAGCGCCGCGAAGCACAGCGTGTAGGCGTCACTGATCCACTGCAGCGAGCTGGTCCCCGCGTGCAGCACCCGGGCGAGAGTGGGCAGGGCCGTGTTCAAGATGGTGTTGTCGATCACGACGACAAGCAGGCTCAGGCAGAGCACCAGCAGGATCAGCCGGCGCCGGGGGTGACCCGTTGGCCACTGGGAGTTTGCCGTGTTACCCGGTTCGGGAGCCACCGGGCGGGTGGCGGTCGTGGTGCTCATCAGAGTTTCCTTACAGTCGCTTGCTTACAAACGTTGCCTTACATTCGTTAGTATACGCAGATGAGCTAACGGATGTAAAGTAGGAGACGTGGAACCATCACCAGCGACTGCGGAACCCCGGCCAGGGGCCCAGGCCCAGCCGTCCGCCGCGGTCCGCAAGCGGCGCCGCAACCCCCGCGGCCAGGGAGCCCGGCTGACCCAGGACATCGTGTCGGGAGCGCTTGCCCTGATCGAGCGGACCGGCTCGGCTGAGGCGGTCACGCTGCGCGCGGTCGCCCGGGAGGCCGGCATCGCCGCCCCGTCGATCTACGCCCACTTCCCGGACCGGGACGCGGTCCTGATGGCCGTCGTCGTCCGGATCTTCGAGGAGCTGACCGAGGCGATCGAGCAGGGCCTGAAGTCCGCTGGCCAGGATCCGGCCGGCCGCCTGGTCGCGGGCTGCGAGGCGTACGTGGCCTTCGGGCTCGAGCACCCCGCCCGTTACAGCGTGCTGTTCTCCAGGCCGCGGCCGGCATCGCCGGACTACCCCAAGCCGGTCCCGATCGGGCCGGACGGCCGGCCGGTGCCCGGATTCGGGGCCGGGACATTCGCGCTCCTCGTCCAGGCCATCCAGGACTGCGTCACCGCCGGGGTCTCCGCGAGCACCGACGCCGCCGCCGATGCCACCGCCGTGTGGGTCGCCCTGCACGGGACCGTCAGCCTGCACACGGCGCTCCCGCGCTTCCCGTGGCCCGACCCGGCCGCATTCGTCCGCCAGTTCGTGCTGTCGCTGGCCCAGGTGACCGCCTGAGCACCTAGCGCCTGATGGCCGGCCGCCAGGCGGACAGGCGGCCCGCGGCGGCCCCGGCGAGGACGCTGGCCCGGGCGCCGTTGCGCGCCCAGTTCAGCGCGCCGCTGTGATGGCCTGGGCGGGCGCCGTCGGACGCACGGGGCGCCGCGACCGATCGGGCCGCCAGGCCGTTCCGGCAGGCGAAGGATCCCGGGGCCGGGACTGCAGTACAGCCGCTGGCGCTGAGATTGATCTTGTCCGGTAACGTTCGTTCGCATTACACGTCAGGACCGTCGGCGTTTCCGCAGGACGCAGGTGTAACGCAACCCGTGTCCGCGCCTTCGTAAAGCTGTCGGGGGTTACCGCTACAGTCACCGGGCATGAAGATCGGCTACGGGCGGGTCTCTACCCGCGACCAGAACCCCGACGCCCAGCATGACGCCCTCGCCGCTGCCGGGTGTGATCAGGTGTTCATCGACAAGGCCTCCGGCACGCTAGCCTCCCGCCCTGCGCTGGACAAGGCCCTGCTGTCCGCGAACCGGGCCGGGGATCAGCTGGTGGTGACCAAGCTGGACCGGCTCGGCCGGTCTCTCGAGCACCTCATCAGCCTGTCCCGCGATCTGCAGGCCGCCGGCGTCGAGCTGGTTGTGCTGGACCAGGGCATCGACACCTCCACCGCGGTGGGCCGGATGTTCTTCCAGATCCTCGGCGCCATTGCTGAGTTCGAGCACGCCCTCATGTCGGAGCGCACGATCGACGGCCTGACCGCCGCCCGCGCCCGGGGGCGCACCGGCGGTCAGAAGCCCAGGCTGACCCCACGCCAGGCGAAGATCGCCCAGGAGATGTATGAGTCGGGCGAGCACACCGTGCAGCAGATCGCCGACGAGTTCGGCGTCTCCCGGCCTACCATTTACCGGCATGTCGGCAAGCTCGCCCCGGCGGTGGCGACGTCGTAGCCGTCCAGGCGCGCGGGGTCAGAGTGGGATGGCGTCGGTCTCCTCGGTCGTGTCGCCCGCGCCGTCCATGCCGAGGGCCGCGCGCAGCCCGGCGGCGGAATGCCCGGCACTGACCAGGGGTCCCGGTAGTCCTAGCCGAAAAACCAGCGGATATGGCTGAGCTGCGCTAACGCGCGGTCCCGGCACCGTGGTCAGCCGGAGTAGCAGGTCCGGCGCAGGGCTGTTAGACGGATTCGGAGGGAAGATCCGGCGTATCCGTTGGAAATTTCCCGGGGACTACCGAGACCCCCACCAGCCGCGCCTGCGCGCCGTCGTGCAGGTCCCGCTCGATCCGGCGCAGTTCGGCGGCCGCGGTGTCCACGGCGTCGCTGCGGGTCTGAGTCAGGGCCTGCACCCGCTGGGTCAGCTGGCTGGCCCGCTCCGCGAGCTCAAGATCGGCCGGGACGCCGCGCCGCGGTACTCGCGCATCACGCGCGGCGCCAGCCACAGGCCCAGCGCGAGCAGGGCGGTGCCCTGCACCGCCCTGCCGACGACGGCGGGCCGCGAGTCGGCCAGGTTGGCGACGCCGTATACGAACCCGAGCACGGAAGGCCACAGCGCGGTGATCACCAGGCCGTAGGCGCCGAGGACCAGCAGGCCCGCCTCGGCCAGCGTCGCGGCCCAGATCCGCGAGCGGAACACCAGGACCAGGCTGGCCGCGGCCAGGGCCGCGTCGGCGGCGACCGCTCCAGTCGCGGTGAACCACTGCGCGCCGAACCAGTCGCGGGGTCCGAGCAGTTCCATCGGCAGCACCGTGACCGGCGGCAGCAGGAAGCCCTGCGCGGGCAGGATCCCGCGGCGGGCGCTGCTGCGCCAGCGGGCGGCTATCGCGCGGACCCGCCCCGATGGTCAGGATGACCAGTGGATGATTGCTGTCGAGCATGGCGTACGCCACCCCGAGGGGAACCAGCAGCCATCCCCAGCCGCGCCCCCGCAGGCGCTGGGGCTGCAGGGCCGGCCAGAGGGTCCATAGCCGGGCGCTCACGGCGTCCACGTGGATCACCGCGAGCGCGAAGGCCCGCAAACCGAACCCACCACCACCAGGGCTATCAGGAACATCAGCCGCTCCTCGGGCGTCAGCTGGCCGCGCGGGAAGACGAGGCCATGTCCCATGGTGGCCGCTCGTCCGTGGGCGTGTCCGGCGCGAACTTCGCGATCGCCGAGACCGGGTCGATGGTGGTGGTGGAGTCCGAGGGCAACGGCCGGATGTGCCTGACGCTGCCGCGCACGCTTATCTCGGTGGTGGGGATCGAGA
>Ga0208696_1000159_pt1 | contig 49090 bp, 44 predicted proteins | sample Sb_taG_9_FD_187711 | JGI IMG/M metagenome (GOLD analysis project Ga0208696, IMG submission 187711) | Peat soil microbial communities from Weissenstadt, Germany - Sb_50d_b_LC metaG (SPAdes) (version 2) | ecosystem: Environmental > Terrestrial > Soil > Wetlands > Peat | place: Germany... | reverse complement strand
GATGAGCTGGGACAGACCGCGGCACCTCGCGGCACGCCCGGGTACCTCATGCCTCGCCTCAGTAACTTCGCCAACCGTGGCGCCTGATAGGCGCCTGTCCCGCTCAGGGAGATGCCATGTTGCTCGCTAGTTCCTACTCCTATCCGCTGCTCGGTGCCTTCTGGACGATCTTCGAGATCTTCCTGTGGGTGATCTGGTTCTGGATCCTGATCACCGTCTTCATCGACATCTTCCGCAGCCCGGACCTGTCCGGCTGGGGCAAAGCGCTGTGGTTCCTGTTCGTGCTGCTCATTCCGCTCATCGGTGTCCTGGTCTACCTGATCGTCCGCGGCGGCAAGATGCACGAGCACGGCGTACAGGCGGCACAACAGCAGGACGAGGCAGCCCGCAGCTACATCAAGCAGGTCGCGGGTCCGAATTCGGCCGACGAGCTGGCCAAGCTCGCCGACCTGCGGGACCGGGGCGTCATCACGCCCCAGGAGTTCGAGCAGCAGAAGGCCAAGATCCTGGCCTCCTGAGCCACCCGGCGGCCAGCCCGACGGCCGCCGCGTGCGTCGGTATCGGCCGGTATCGCCGCGAGGTCGCGGCGATACCGCGCGGCGATACCGGCCGATCAGTCTGCCCGGAGTCGGGCTTCGGCAAGCCCAGGAGCCCGGTCAGGCCAGGTGACCAGCCCAGGTGACCAGCCCTCAGGTGACCAGTAGAGAGCAGAATCGCCTGCCACCACTGCCTGCGTGGCACCGCCCGAAAGGGCAGCGTTGAGAAGAGCCCTGCTCCACGATCATGAAGGTGATTGTGGTTCGGTCACGCCGCGGGCTTCGCGAGCCGTGGTGACGTCGGCCACGGATCCGGCGGCCAGGCGGCGGTATGGCCGGGCCATCGGCCATTGGCTGTCCTCGAGCACGCTGTCGGCATCGAACTGGCCCATGCTCTGGATCAGCCTGGCGACCAGGCCGCTCCACCCGGTCTGGTGGGAGGCACCGAGCCCGGCCCCGTTGTCGCCGTGGTAGTACTCGTAGAACAGGATGAGGTCACGCCAGTGCGGGTCCTCCTGGAATAGCCTGGTCCCGCCGTAGACGGGGCGCCGCCCGTCGCTGTCCTGCAGGAAGGTACTAGCGAGGCGGCGCGACAGCTCCTGGGCCACTTCGAACAGCGTCATCATCTTGCCTGAGCCGGTCGGGCATTCAACCTTCAGATCGTTGCCGTAGTACCGGTAGTGCTGGAGCAGGGCCCGGATCAGCAGCAGGTTGATCGGGAACCACACCGGTCCGCGCCAGTTGGAGTTGCCGCCGAACATTCCGGTGGTCGACTCCGCCGGCTCGTACTGCACCCGGTACTCGGCCCCGGCGACATGGAAGGTATAGGGATGGTCAAGGTGCCAGCGCGAGATTGAGCGGATCCCGTGTGGTCCGAGGAAGCGCTCCTCGTCCAGCATCCGGGCCAGGATGCGCCGCAGCTTGTCCTCGTTCACCAGGGACAGGATGTGCCGGCCCTGGACACCGGGTACGGCCGGGTCGGCGATATTGGCCAGCAGGTCCCGGTTGCGCTCGAGGAAGGTAGCCACCTGCTCGGTGATCTGCGGATAACGCTCGAGGAGGTCGGCCTCGATCACGGTGGTGGCGCAGATGGGCAGCAGGCCCACCAGCGAACGCACCTTGATTCGCATTCCGGTGCCGTCGGGCAGGCGGAGCACGTCGTAGAAAAAACCGTCCTCCTCGTCCCACATCTCGTCGGGGTGCTCCCCGATCGGGTCCACGGCGGCGGCGATCCAGAAGAAGCGCTCGACGAACTTGAGCACGAATTCCTCATAGCTCTTATCATGCGGGAGGAGAGCCAGCGCCAGCTCGAGCATGTTCTGGCTGAACATCGCCATCCAGGCCGTGCCGTCCGCTTGCTCCAGCCGCCCGCCGGTGGGCAAGGCCGCGCTGCGGTCGAACACGCCGATGTTGTCCAGGCCGAGGAAGCCGCCCTCGAACACATTGTGGCCGGAGGGATCCTTGCGGTTCACCCACCAGGTGAAATTCATCAGCAGCCGCGAAAAGCTTTCCTGGAGGAATGGAAGGTCCACCTCGCCGAGGTCTTTCTCCAGATTCTGCAGGAAGAGAGCCGCGAAGGCGTGCACCGGGGGGTTTACGTCGCCGAAATTCCACTCATAGGCGGGCATCTGGCCCCCCGGGTGGAGGTATTCCCGGGACAGCATCAGGTCGATCTGGCTTTTCGCGAAGTCCGGGTCGACCATGGCGAGCGGGATGCAATGGAACGCCAGGTCCCAGGCGGCGTACCACGGGTACTCCCACTTGTCGGGCATAGACACGACATCATGGTTGAACATGTGGAACCACGACTCGTTGCGGCTCCCCCGCCGGATCGGCGCCCGGAGCGGGTGGAGGTGGCGCTCACGCAACCAGCGGTCCACGTCGAAGTAATAGCACTGCTTGGACCACAGCATCCCCGCCAGGGCCTGGCGCATGACCATCTTCGCATCATCGTTCACGGTCGGCGGGGTGATGGCCTCGTAGAAATCGTCCGCTTCGGCCCGCCGCCGCGCGATCAGCTCATCCGCGCCGGCAAACGGCGCCGTGAGGGTCTCCGGGCCCTCCCGGGTGAGCCGCACCAGCACCGCAGCCTGCCCGCCAGCCGGCACGGCCAGCCGGACGTGCGCCGCCACCTTGGTCCCCTCGCCGTCGGGATTCACGGTATCCGCGCCATCCAGGAGGTGGTCGCCTATGCCATCCTTGGCGAAGGGTGTCGCAGGCTCGGCGCCAAATACCCGCGCCATGTTGGTTTCATTCTCACAAAACAGCAGGGCCGCTTCCGGCTCGGCGTGGAAGTAGAAAACGCCGACCTTATGGTGCTCGGCCCGGACGACCGGATGTTCCGACTCGACGCGAGCGAGCCGAGGCTTAGGGCCGCCATCTCCCCATGACCATGTGTTGCGGAACCACAGCGTCGGCAGCACATGCAGCGCGGCATCCTGCGACGAGCGGTTGTGCACGGTGATGCGGCACAGGATGTCTTCGGGCCCGGCCTTGGCGTGCTCCACCTCGACATCGAAATAACGACCGTCGTCGAAGACACCCGTATCGATAAGCTCGTACTCCAACTCATGCCGTGACCGGGCCCGGTTCACCGACAGCAGTTCGTTGTAGGGGTACTCGGCCTGCGGGTACTTGTAGAGATAGCGCTGGTAGCTGTGCGTGGGCAGGTTATCGACGTAGAAGTAGTACTCCTTGACGTCCTCCCCGTGGTTGCCCTCGGAATTCGTCAGGCCGAACAGGCGCTCCTTCAGGATCGGGTCCCGCTCATTCCACAGCGCCAGGGCCAGGCACAGCCGCTGTTTGTCATCGCTGATCCCGGCAATACCATCCTCACCCCACCGGTACGCGCGAGACCGCGCCTGATCATGACTGAAATACGACCAGGCGTCTTCGCTGTCGCTGTAGTCTTCCCGGACCGTCCCCCACTGACGCTCACTGAGATACGGCCCCCAGGCACGCCAGGGAACGCCCGCCCGGGCCTCCCGCAGCCGACGCTCCTCGGCCGTCAGCGAGTCCGGATCGGCCAGAGCAGCCGATGAATCAAGCCCTTCGGGCCCGGTCCCGGCCGCCGGTCTAGCGGGCTCGGCCGCCGAGGCGCTTTCTGGAGACAAGTCGTTCGCACGGTCCTCGTTCGCACTGTCCATGGCGATGCTCCTGGTGATCGCGCGGGCGGGCCTCGTTATCGGCTTGGTGTTTCCTCGTCAGCCAGGCGCTGTGCCGGAGCCGGAGCCGAGACGGCCCGCCGGATGATGAAGGCCGCGATGACCTCGAACAGGCCCATGATGATGAACCAGATGCCCAGCAGGACGGCAAGCACGGTAACGGACGAGACCGGGGCCGACACCACCACGATCCCCGCGATCAGGCTGACGATGCCGAAGAAGATCCACCAGCCACGCCCCTCACGCGAGCCCGCCACGCCGCCGAAGAGCGCGGACAGTCCCTGGATGATCCAGGTAAGGCCGACGACCAGGCCGACGAGGGCCACGGTGAGGTGCAGGTGACGGATCAGCACCACGCCGATGACGACGTACAGGAGCCCGGCGATACCCAGCCAGACGCGGTGCGCCTCAGCCCGGTCGAACACCCGGATCAGGTGGAAGATCCCCGAGATGATCATGAGGATGCCGAGCAGGACGGCGATCACGTTGAGCGAGCCGGACGGGCGGAAGCTCACGATCAGCCCGAGTATCACGGTCACGACGCCCAGGAAGAGCGTCGCCTGCCAGGTTCTGGCCACGATAAGGTCGGCTGGATCTTCCTGGTCTTCCGGGTACATGAGCGGCCTCCTGGATCCTTACCTAGGCAACGCGCCGATAAAGCCCGGCGCGGCGACGCCGGTGAGAGGCGGGCCGCGTTTCGGGCCGTGACCGCTGCGAGAGGCAGTTTTCCTGCGCAGCCGTCGTGGATTGATCCTCCCCCGCGGCGCGGCCGGCTAACTCACCCGGAGCGGGTGAGGCGCGACCCGGGTCAGCGTCTCGCGGGAACGGCGTCAGCGCACGGCGAGCAGGTGACAGCCCCGCGGCGGCAGGTGTCGTTGTCGGCCAGCCGCTGGCCGCCGGTATGACGATCGAGCAAGTCGCCGAACTCCAGCTCGCGTTCCCCACCTTCACCGAGGCCATCTCCATGGCCGCGCAGAAGATCTGCCGGACCCTCGGCATCGGGCGCTTCCCGCAGATGCGGAGCTACCTCGGACCAGAAGACTGACCTGCCGCCGAGCGCGAGCTGCGGTCACGCTGGTGCGTCAAAAGTGATGACGCTCTTGATGCCGGCCGGCCTGCCGAGGATCAGGTCTGGTGCCTGTTCTGGGGGGTAGCGGCCGGCGATGAGCGTCTGTACCACGGCCGGCCAGCGCTGCCGGAAGGCATCGAGGTCTCGGAGTGCGGAGGCGAAGGCCTCGTGCCCGGCGTTGACCGTGCCGAGCAGCACCTGGTTCTTGAGCACCATGTTGCGCATGAGGCGAGCCGGATCTGACTCGACGAAGGCCTGCAGGCCAGGGACGCCGGTGATCACGAAGATGCCGTTGGTGCCCAGGACCTGCAGCGCCTGCAGGGCGAAGTGGGAGTGCCCGACCGCCTCGTAAACCAGGTCGATGTTGCCGATCTGCGCGGCCAGGTCCGGGAACGTCGTGGTCTGGGAGGAGAGGTAGGTCGCACCGATGTCGTTGACCAGGTCGATCCGCGGACTGGGAGGCAGCTCGCGGGAGTAGACGTAGGTGGTGAAGCCGGCCATGGCCAGCGTCATCGCTCCCAGCAGCCCGACCGGGCCGATGCCGAGCACCAGCGCCGACAGCCCGCTGCCGCGCTCCTGGGCGGGTGTGTGCGGGTCGAGCCAGGGCGGGCGGTGCTGCATCATCCAGAAGATCTGCGCGAGCGCCTTCTCCGCGATGGTCAGCGGCTCGGCCAGCACCGCGATCTCGCGCAGATCGGGCGGCACCACGTTCATGTACCGCTCGTAGTCGACGGCGTATTCGGTCATGTAGCCGTGAGCGTCCTTGATACCGCGCTCGGTGAACTCGCCGGTGTAGCAGTAGTCCTGATGCCCGGAACGGCAGGACAGGCAGCTGCGACGCGGGCAGGGGCGGCGGACCGACGGCACGACAAGATCTCCCACCCGGAGGCGCTCGACGGCCGGGCCGGCCTGCACGATCTCGGCCAGCGACTCATGCCCGATCACCAGGTGATCATGCCCGGCCGGCGGGGTGCCGTACTCAAAGGAGCAGATCTCCTTGTCGGTGCCGCAGATGCCGACATCCAGCAGCCGCAGCAGCACCTGATCGGGCTGGGAGAGCCGGGGAACGTCCTGCTCGATGATCTTTACCTGCTGGGATTCAGGAAAGACCGCGACGGCTTTCATTTTCTCTCCTGGAGACCTCAAGTGATGGGCCGCGCTCCGCTAGCATCCGCCGCGCCGCCGGCGGCAGGCATCACCCGGCGCGGATGAGCTACCCGGGCACGCGGCCAATCAGGACCAAGCCGCCGGTCACGGTATTCACGATGACCGGCATGCCAGCGGGCAGCTGGCCGCGCAACTGGCCGAGGAGCCGGGAACTCGGCGGCCGCCTGACCACCCAGGGGTGATTCACCACCCGACGCGGGTTCGCGCCGGGTCGGCCCCGGGCGCCGGCTGATGCGCCGGGAGCAGGCAAGCTCGGACTAATCCCTGATCGCGCAGGTCATGGCGTCACCTGTTCCCCGTCGGGGTGGACCGGGCAGCAGGAGGCGACCGGGCAGGTGCGGCAGCCTGGGTTCACCCGGGCCTCGAAGACCGGCCCGGCCATGCCGGCCGCTACGGTCTCCACCAGGTCCTTGGCCCAGCCCGGCTCCTGATCGTCGGCCAGCGCGCCCTGCCGCTGCACCTTGGCCCGCAGGGTCACCCCGGCCGCCTTGCCGACCTGGACGAGCTCCGCGCCGCCCGGCTCGGCCAGGCCGAACCGCTCGAACGCCCCGAGCAGCACCGCCAGCTGGTAGACGCCCAGCTGCGGGTGCCGGCCGAGCTCGTCCTCGCGGGGCGCGCTGCCACCGGTCTTCAGGTCGACGACGACCGCACGGCCCGCCTCGTCCGCTTCCAGCCGGTCCACCCGGCCGGTGATCTCGACCTGGCCGATCCGGACCTTGAGCGCCTGCTCGACCGCGATCAGCTCGCGCGGGTTCTCGGCGTGCCAGTCGAGGAACCGGCGGACCATGCGCTCGGCCAGAGCCCGCTGCTTGGCGCTGTACCAGGCGCTCCCGAAGTCAAGATGGTGCCAGATTTCGTCGATGCGATCAGCTATCGCCCGTTCGGCCGCACCGGAGGCAGCCAGCACGGCGGCCGCGTGAATAACGGTGCCCAGGTGGCGCAGGACATCCGTTCGCCCGGCGCCGACCGCCGCCTCGAGCAGCCAGCGCAGCCCGCACCTGGTGAACGACTCGACCTGGGACGGGGACAGCCGGACCGCCTCGCCGCCGGCCACGATCGGGCCGTCGTCGGACAGCCCGGTCAGCGCGTACCACTCGCGCGGGTGGGCGGCGCGGACCCCGGCGGCGGCCAGCCTGGCCAGCTGGGCCGCCGCGGCCTGCCGGATGGCCGGCGGGCGCGCCGTCTCGGCCGCGGCCCGGCGCAGGTCGGCGACCAGCGCGGGCATGGACAGCCAGCGGTGCCCCCCGTGGGCGTCGGCGACCCGCTCGAGGAGGATGTCATCGCCCGCCAGCTCGGTCAGGAACCGGGACGGCCGCTGGTCAGTGTCCTCGCCGCCCGCCGCGGTGACCACGAGGCGCCGCCGGGCCCGGGTGATAGCCACGTAGAACAGCCGCCGTTCCTCGGCCAGCAGCTTGGCGGCCAGCATGGCGGCGTCCACGTCGGCAGCTTGCCCCGCCTCCGGCGTACGGTCGGGCCTCGCGGCTTCTGAGAGCTCGTCGACGCCGAGCAGGGATCCGCGCAGCCGCAGGTCGGGCCAGGTCTCCTCCTGGACCCCCGCGACCACCACGACGTCCCATTCCAGGCCCTTGGACCGGTGCGCGGTCAGGATACGGACGCAGTCCTCCCTGACGGCCCGCTCGGCCAGCGTGTCGCCGGCGATCTCCTGCCCGGACAGGCTCTCGGCGAACAGGCCGGGCGCGCCCGGCGGCATGCTGTCGGCGAAGTGCGCGGCCTGGTCGAACAAGGCCAGCACCGCGTCAAGGTCCCGGTCCGCGGCCGCCCCGGCCGGGCCGCCCGTCGCGCTGAGGAGCTGCCACTGTCCGGCGAGGCCGGAGGCGTCCCAGATGGCCCACAGCACGTCCTCGGCGCTGCCGCCGGCCTTGATGGCGGACCGGGCCACCGCGAGCAGGCCGGCGACGTGCTTGGCGGGCGCCGCCACCCGGTCGGGCACCACGGCCAGGTCCCGCGGGTCGAGCAGGGCCGCCGCGACCATGTCGCCGTTCCCCGGCTGAGGTCGCTGCTCGGGGTCGGCGTCGGCCAGCAGCTGCAGGGACCGGCGCAGGCGGCGCAGGCCGAGGGCGTCGGTGCCGCCGAGCGGGCCGCAGAGCAGCTCGGCGGCGGTCTGCTCGTCGAGCTCGGACGGCCGCAGCGCGCAGCGCAGCAGCATGAGCAGCGGCCGGGTGCCCGGCTCGTCGGGCAGCGGCAGCTCGTCGCCGGCCACGGTGACCGGGACGTTGGCCGCGGTGAGGGCCCGCCGCAGCAGCGGCACCTGCCGGGTCGCCGAGCGCACCAGGACGGCCATCGACGACCAGGGCACCCCGTCCGCCAGGTGGGCGCGGCGGAGCGTGTCGGCGACCAGCGCGGCCTCCTGGGTCGAGCTGTCCGCGACCAGGATGCGGATCTCCCCGGCCGGGGCGCCGGGCACCGGAACCAGGTCACGATGGCTGCCGTGCGCGGCTGGGGCGGCGGGCAGCCGCCGGGCCACCCGGCGGGACGCGGCCAGCAGGACGGGGCCGCTGCGGCGGCAGGCGCGCAGCGCCACCACCGGCGCGGGGTGGCCGTCCGCGGTGCGGAACCGGTCGGGAAACTCGGTGAGCGCGCGCACGTCGGCGCCCCGGAAGGCGTAGATGGACTGGTCCGGGTCGCCGACCGCGATCAGCTCCCGGCCGTCCCCGGCCAGCGCCATCAGCAGCGACTCCTGCGCCGGGTCGCTGTCCTGGTACTCGTCGACCAGCACCACGTCGTACGCGCCGCGCTCGCGCTGCCTGGTCTCCTCGCGGCCGAGCAGGGCGGCGGCGATGCGGACGATCTCCGCGTAGTCGTAGGCGGGAACCGGCGCGAGGTCGAAGCGCGCCGCGTACCGGTCGAGGAACGCGGCGGCCGCCATCCAGTCGTCGCGGTCCCGCAGCTTGCCCAGCTGGCGCAGGCCCCGGCCGTCCAGGCCGCGCTCGGCGGCGCGCAGCAGCAGGTCACGCACCTCCTCGGCGAAGCCCCGGGTGCCCAGGGCCGGCCGGAGCCGCTCGGGCCAGCGGGTCCCGCCGTCCTGCGCCTCGCCGCGCAGCATGCGGCGCACCTCGAGCAGCTGCTCGGGCGCGGAAAGCAGCCGCGGCGGCTCGTCGCCGGCCAGCACGAACTCGCGGCGGGCCAGCGCGTAAGCGTAGCTGTGGAAGGTCACCGCCAGCGGCTCGCGCGTGGTCCGGCGCAGCCGGGCGGTGATGCGCTCGCGCAACTCGGCCGCCGCCTTGCGGCTGAAGGTCAGCACCAGGATCCGCTCGGGAGCGATGCCGCGCCGCTCGATCCGGTCGGCCACGGCAGCCACGATCGTGGTCGTCTTGCCGGTGCCCGGCCCGGCCAGCACCAGCAGCGGGCCGCCCTCGTGGTCCACCACCCGCTGCTGCGCCTGGTCCAGGCGCGGCGCCGAGGCCGCCGGCAGAGGCCGGCGGACGAGGCGGTACGCGGGTGCGTGGGACTGGTCCATCAGTACCGCATTCCAGCAGACGCCACTGACATTTCGCGGCTGATCCACCGAACACGCTGATCCACCGAACACCGGGCGTGTCGCGGCGGGGCCGGTACTTCAGACTATGGTGGCCCGGACCCGCCGGGCCAGCGGGCGCGGCGCATGTCCACCCGGACGGGCGGCCGGGCGGAGCGGAGCGGCGTTCCCTCGGCCAGGTAGTGCTCGAGCGCCACGCTGTCGTGACCGGGGGCGGGGGTGCCGTCGGAGTGAATGACCCGCCACCAGGCCACCGCGCCGCCGTAGACGGCCATCACCCGGCCGACCTGCCGGGGACCTGGACCATCTCCCAGGTACTCGGCAATGTCGCCGTAGGACATCACCCGGCCGGGCGGGATCGAGTCCACCACGTCGAGCACGTAGCTGGCGAAGTCGTCGACCGGCGATGATCCGGCGTCGGCCGCGGGGCCGGCCGTCACCGGTCCGCCCGGCCCGGTGCGCGGCGGAGCACGACAAGCAGGATCCCGGCGGCGGCGCTCAGCGCCAGACAGGTCAGTGCGAGCAGCCCGAACAGGACGAGCTGTCCGGGCCCCCGCGAGCGGACCGGCGCCTGCGGGAGTACGCCCCGGTACCTGGCGGTGCCCTTGAGGCCGGCCTCCGAGGTCCGCGCGCCCGCCAGTTCTCCGGCCCTGGCCAAAGCGGCGGCCGCGTCCACGATGCCGAACCCCACCTGGCTGTCGTAACCTCCGGCCGGCCGGTCCGTGGTCGTCGAGGTCAGCGCGCTGGCCACCAGGTCTGGCGCGAGTCCCGGATATTTCGACTTGATCAGGGCGGCGACCCCGGCCACGAGCGCGCAGGCCGGGCTGGTGCCGCTGACCCACCAGTACTGCCCGTCCCGGCCCTGGGCGGGCACCGACACCCCAGGCGCCGCCACCTGGACGGAGAGGTTGTCGCTGGAGAAAACGGCCACCGCGCCGCTCGGTTTGACGGCTCCCACGCTGATCACGCCCGGGTAGTTGGCGGGGAAAGACTCGGGCGCCGCGTCGCCGCGGCCCGAGCCGGCCGGGCCGCCCGAGTTCCCGGCGGAGGCGATCACGACCACGCCGCGGTCGTAGGCCTTCTGCAGCGCTTCCCTGACCGTGCCGCTCGGCGCGCTGTAGCCGATCGACATGCTGATGACCCGCGCGCCGTGCGCCACCGCGTAGTCGATCCCGTCGGCCAGCGACTGCTGGATGGCGGTCTCCGCCTCCCGCTCGTACGTGCCGTAGTGCGGATCTTGCCGGTCCGGGATCACCCGGATCGATAGGATCCGCGCCTCGGGCGCGATGCCGATGACCCCGCTGAGGCCGCCGTCGTGGCCGTGCCCGGCGATCAGCGACGCCATCCAGGTGCCGTGAATGCCCCAGTCCTTGCTGGCCGGGTTCGTGGTCACGCCCGTGTAGTCCGGACCGGTAACGACCGATCCGGCCAGGTCGCTGACGTAGGGATCGACCCCGCTGTCGATCACCGCGACGGTCACCCCGGCGCCGCGGGTCACCGACCACGCCGCCTCGGCGTTCAGCATGCCCAGGACCCACTGCTGGTTATCCCTGATACCGTCGGCGGCGGCCGAGCCCGCGAACTCTCCGCCTGCCCGCCGCACCGCGGCGCTGGCCGGGCCGGGCAGGGCGGCCAGCGACAGCACGCCGAACACGGCCAGCACGGCGAGGCCCGCACGCCACCCCTGGCTCAGCATCCGGGTGTGCCCGGGCAGTGCGGCGGGGCAGGGCTGGCGGCCAGCGTGTTCGCGACGGAATTCGCGACGCCCTGCGCCATGCTGGTCATCTCCTCGTCGGAGTACACGTCCTGGATCACCGGGACCCGCGGCCGGCTGTCGGAGTACCCCGCGGCGTACATGACGACGTACGGGCCGGCCGTGAAGCTGGCGGAGATCTGCCTGTCGTAGTCGTACAACCGGGCAGCCGCGCCCCTGAACCTGACCACCAGGACCCCGGCCGGCAGGCGGGCGACGCTGACCGCATCGCGCGCCGCGGCCAGCCGCGCCTGGGACAGGCTGCTGCCGGCGCTGGCGGCCGCGGCTTCGGTCGGCAGCACCGCCACGCCGACGGTCATCACGTAGCTCCGGGTGGCATCGACGTAGGTCGCGCGCAACACCGCCTCGCACCCGTTCTTGCGCAGCACCGCGGCGGCCGCCGCGCTGGTCACGGCCTTGGCGCAGTCAGATTCCTGCGGCGCGATGCTGACCCGGAGCGCGTCCAGGTCAAGCGGCATCGTGTCCTGGAGGTCCTGGGCGGAAAGCTGGTAGGAGACCGAGGCCGGGAAGATCTGCCCAGCGGGCATCGTCTGCCAGCGGCGCATGACTTCCCACGCCTCGATCTGGCGCTGCTGGCCCGCCGTGAACTGCCTCGGCAGCAACTGGATGGCCACCCCGGTTATCGAGACGGCGAACCCGGTCAGGCCGAGGATCAAGGCGATGACGGCAGCGGCGCGGCGGCCCCGCCCCGGAGAGCCGCCGCGATCCCGGCGGCCCACGTCCGTACCGTCGGCATACATCCCGTCACCGTGCATCCCGCTGCCTTGGCCCCGGTTACCGTATACCCCGGAGACGCGGCGCCACTGATCACCGCGTGCCTCAGGATCCGCCGTCACAAGGAAAATGGTAGAGCTAGATACGGGCGCCTTGACTGGCCGGAGGGATTAATGCCCTGGTTTGACCTGCCATTGGACCAGTTGCGTGAATATCGCACGGATACCGCGGAGCCACCGGAACTTGACTTGTGGTGGCAGCTACGCCTGGCCCAGGCTCGCGCCGCGGCGCGCCCGCCCGCACTGACCAGATACGAAGCCGACATCTACGCGCCGGTCGAGGTGTACGACACGGAGTTCTCCGGGGCGGACGGCGACCGCATCAGGGCCTGGTACCTGCGACCCGCGGGCGCGGACAATCAGACGCCCGTGGTGGTGAAGTTCATCGGCTACGGCGGCGGTCGCGGCATGCCCGCCGAGCACACGCTGCTGCCCGCGCTCGGTTACGCCGTGTTCGTGATGGACACCCGCGGCCAGGGCGGCCGGTGGACCACCGGCGCCACCGGCGACCGCCAGGGCGAGGATGGCGGCGGCCCGGAAAACGCCCGGGTGATGACCAGGGGAATCGCCCGGCCGGAGAGCTACTACTACACCCGCTTGTTCACCGATGCCGTGCTGGCGGTCGAGGCGGCCAGCGAGCTGGCCGGCGCGCCCCGGGTCGCGGTGAGCGGCGTCAGCCAGGGCGGCGGGCTCGCGCTGGCCACCGCCGCGCTGGTCCCGCAGGCAGTCGCGGTGTGCCACGCGGACGTGCCGTTCCTGTGCGACATCCAGCGAGGCATCACGCTGGCGCCGGACGCGCCCTACACCGAGGTGCCTGAGTTCCTCGCGCACAACGTGGACCTGATCCCCGCGGCGCTCGACACCCTGCGGTACGTGGACTGCGCGCTGCTGGCGCGCCGGATCACCGCGCGCTGCCTGCTCAGCGTGGGCCTGATGGACACGATCTGCCCGCCGTCCACGGTGTTCGCCGCGTACAACGAGATCACCGCGGGCAAGGACCTGTCGGTTCACCCGTTCACCGGCCATGCGGTACCGACCGCGCACGTCGAGCGCCAGCTCCGCCACCTGAGAGACTTCCTGCGCTGAGCCACGGGCAGCGGGCAGCGGGCGTGCTTCGCGGCAACCCAGGTTCGATAAATCGACCCATTAGCGCGATCTTTCCGGTGGCGGCCGCACCACGGTGCACTTGGGCATCACAGCACGCACAGGTGCCACCACGCGCGGACGGGACCGAAGCGCACGGCTAGGGCGATCCCCCGTTAAGACCATCAGTCACCTGGGTCGTTCGGCGAACAACCACTAAGGTGACCGGTAGCGGCGCTACGGACACCTGTGGGAGGTCCCTGGTGACTGAGGGGAACGGGCACATCATCGACCCGGTCGGCGACGCTCGCCGGGCCCTGCAGGCGGTCGTGGCCGAGCACGGGCCGGAGGCCCTGTCGAACGCGGTCATCATGGACGGCATGTGCCAGGCTCGGCTGAGCAACCTGCCCGGCGAGGCCACCCTCATCGGCAGCGCAGCCCGGACCGACGTGCCGACGCTGCTCCAGGACCTGATCCCCCGGCTGGGCAACTACGGCGCGATCCAGTCCGCCGCCGCCACCCTGGCGGAGGCGCACGGGCTGGACACCGCCGCGTGCGTGTGGGTGGTACGCGAGTTCGCGCGCGCTCTCGGCCTGATCGCGTCGGGCGGAACCCAGCCGGCCGCCCGCATTGGCCCAGGCGGGGGCACCGGTCAGGGCACCGCGCCGCCGCCCGGGCCAGCCGGGCCGCCGCCGCCGCCCGGGCCGGCCGGGCCGCCGCCACCCGGGGCTGCCGCGCCGCCCCCTTCCGCGGCCGGGGCAGCCGCGCCGTCTCCTTCCGCCGCCGCGGCATCCGGAGGCGGAAGCGTGGGCGCTGGCAGCGAGGCGGCCGGGAGTGGGCTTACGGCGGGGGCCGGCGCTGCGGGCATGAGCGCGGCTGGGGTGCCAGGGGTGCCAGGCGGGCCTGGGGTGCCAGGGGGGCCAGGCGGGCCTGGAGTGCCAGGGGGACCTGGAATGCCGGGGGGCGCGGGGGGACTGCCGCCGCGACGGCCGTCATCCGGGAGGCGGCTGCTGAGCCGTAACACGGTCGGCATCGCAGCGGCGATCGCGCTGGTGGCCGGGTATCTGGGGGTCGCGGCGGTGGCGCACCTGAGCCCGTTTCCCGCCAAGACGGTCGCGGCCACCTCGTCGGCGCCCCCGAGCGCGGGAAACAACAGTCCGAGCCCGGATGGGTCACCCGATCCGGCTCCCGACCCGGACCCGAGCCCTACGTCGGACTACCAGATCTTGCTGAGCAAGGTGCCGAACGCGGTCCGGGCCGCGGGTACCTGTTACAACTACGGCACGCCGGTCGGCGCGATCGCGGTCAGCGAGTGCACTGGCCTGCATGGCCTGGCCGCCGGGACCATCTTCTACTACCTGTTCTCCGACTCGGCCGCGCTCTCCAACGGGTTCACTACCTTCCTGAAGAACGAGAAGTTCACGAGACAGTCCGAGTGCACGAGCAACAATGACTTCGTCAGCTTCATCGCCGAGTGCGAGTCAGGCTTCACCAGCACATCACCGAACATGACCGGCAGCATTGCCGAGTACGCCAATAAAGACAACGACCCCATCATCGTCAGCACCGACAATCAGCAGCAGGTCATGGCGGTCATGGTCGGCACGAACGACGGTGACCTGCTGGCGTACTGGAAGCAGCTGCAGTGGGTGGTTGCGTAGGCGGCGGTCACGCCTGGCCGGGCGGTTTGGTGTTGCTCCCGGTCCCTGTCCCTGTCCCGGTGACGATCCGCCATATGCCCCAGGCGGCGGCGACCAGACCACCGATCACGATGATGGACACGTGGCCGACGGCGCCGATGATCAGGAGCAAGATCCCGAGGCCCAGTGTGATGGCACCGGCGACCGGTCCCGGCTGCGGTTTCGTGGCCGACGCGGGCGGCGCTGACGCCGACGGTCCCGGCACGGGTGCTCCCGGCCCGTGGGGCACGGACCCGGGCGGCACTGGCCCGTGGGGCACGGCCCCGGGCGGCACTGGCCCGTGGGGCACGGCCCCGGGGGATCCAGGCGCAGGTGGCGCGGATCCGTAGGGCACTGGCCCGGGCCGGGCCGGGGCGGACGCTGAACCCGGTGCGGACCCGGACCACCACATGGTCGCGCCCGGGGGCGCCATCGTCTGGCTCAGCTGCGGCATCGGCCCGGTACCCGCCAGGCCGAGCGGCGCGGACAGCGGAGGCGGGGCCGGCAGCGAACCCGCCGCAATCCTCGCGGTCTCGGCCTGCGCCGCCGCCGTGGCCGCGGCTGGCGTCGCGGGCGTGGCTGGCGGGGTCCCCTGGGGCCGGGGCCGCGAAGCCGGGCCGTCCGCCGCGGAACCAGCCACGGGGGAACCTGCGGCCCCGGAACCAGCCACGGGGGAACCTGCGGCCCCGGAACCAGCGACGGCGGAACCTGTGACGGGGGAACCTGCGGCCGCCACGGGCTTTTTCTCCCACCAGCGCTGCTCGGCCGGGATCGGCTGCCGCGCCGGGGTCACGGCCTGCTGGTCCAGGGTCATCTCAAGGCTCTTGGTGGACACCCAGTCCGGATCGCAGCATTCCTGCAGCCGCCGGACGAGCTCGTCGACCTGCGGGTCCCCCATCGCGGCCAGCTGCTTCCAGGGCTCGGTCTTGAACGGGGGGAAGAAGTCGTTCTTGGCGAACAGCAGGTTCTTGGAGTTGTAGAGCGCCAGCCAGAGCGCGGGATCCTTGCCGAGCGCGACGAGAGACAGGTAAATGACCAGGGCGGAGAAGGTGTCGAGCCAGCGGTTCCAGCCGTGCTGCAAAGGGTGCTGGTAGTTCGGGTGGCCGAACTCCGTGGGCGGGGATTGCCCCGCTAGCTGCGGAATCCACACCCCGTCGAAGTCGACCAGGCGAAGCCGCCCATCCTGGTCGACCATGACGTTGCCGTGCTGCAGGTCGCCGTGCGCGAACTCGCTGCTCTGCATCAGCCCGACCAGTGCCCGCCACTTGGCGGCCAGCGTGGTCAGGGCGGCGGTGTTGGAGCTCGCCACCAGGAAGTCCACGTACTCATTCAGCGTCCGGCCGTCGATCCAGTCCATGGTCAGCACCGGCCAGGTCGCCCGGTTGACCTGGATGGCCCCGTCGAGCCACGTGGCGCCCGACACGTACGGGCTCAGGTCGTTCGCGGCCAGGTAGGTATCCAGCGCACTGTAGCGGTCCCGGCTGGAGGCGTCGTTCCTGATGTAGCAGCGCAGCGCCTGGGGCTGGCCTTCTACCGAGGCCTGGAACACCACGGCGCTGCTGCCCCGGGCCAGCGTGGGCCCGAGGCTGTCCCAGACGAACTCGGCCGCCTGCAGCTTCGGCACGGTGAACACCCGGGCCGGCGCCTGCACCGCCTTGTAATAGTCGCCCGCGGCCGGATAGGCGGTCAACGGCAGGCCAGCAGGAAGGCGGGCTGGCCGGCCAGCATCCGCAGGCGCATGAGCGTCACGTCGTCGTTCTTCATCCTCTTGGTGCTGTTCTGCTCTCTTCGTTGATCCTCGACCAGGCGGGCGAACACATCGGGATGCGCCAGCGTAGTCAGGGTGTCCCAGACCTTGGCCTCGTCGCGCTCGATGGCGCGCAGGATCCATTGCGCCATCGCGTCGGTGGCCGCGAACAGGAAATCGCCGGCCTCGAGAACCCCGCCGCCGGTCAGCAGGCGTTCGGTCATCCGGTCCAGGCTGGCGCGCGAGGTGTGCACGCCGTCGGGCAGGGTGCCGAAGTCGTCCGGTCCCATCGGCGGGAACGCGGCGATCATGCGGCCCGCCCGGACGTGGAAGAGCACCGTGTCGCCGAGCGCGACGGCTCGCCAGTAGGGTTCCGGGCCGTCAAGTGAGTAGATCTCGAAGCCGAGCAGGGTCGCGAACGAGCCGACCTCGGTGAACTTGCGCTCCTCGATGATGCTGTCGAAGACCCGCACGTCAGCGGCCCACTGGTCCTGCATCTCGGCAAACCAGGCCCGCATGGCGGCCGGCTCGAGCCGGGGCCCTGCCGCGCCCCGGGGCTGCGGCGCGAACGACCGCACCAGCTGGTCCACCCAGCGCACCGGGTCATAGGCCCCGGTGGCGCCGTCGAGCACGACGAACCGGGCTCGCCGCGGGGTCGCGGTCCCGTCATCCACGACGCCGCCGCTCGCGCCGTCCTGCCATTCGCCGGGCGCGTTGCCGTCCTTGGGCTCGCTGAAGGTGACCATCTGGATCTGCATCGGCGTGCCAGCTCAGTCCCGCACGTCGACCTTGGTGCCGACCTCAAGGAACCTGACCAGCATCGTGGCGTCGGCGTTGAAGCCGAACCCGCGCGCCCCGGGTTCCACCATCGTGCCGGTGCCCTGTGCGTTGGCGATCATCGGCGGGGGCAGCGGGCTGCTGATGCGGAACAGCGAGGGACCCGGCTCGGGCAGGCCGTAGTCCGTGGCCGGGAACAGCACGCCGTTGGAGGCCATCGGGGACAGGAAGATGTTGAACAACAGGGCAGGCCCGTCGCTGGTCTGGATGTTGGTCAGCCGCTGCGCCCACTCGTCCAGGCTGGCGCCCTCGTACGGGCTGTCGGTCACCATGCCGTCGGTGATGTTGATGATGATCGGCGGGAAGGAGTCGGGATGCGCGCTCGCCCACTCATAGACGTGGGCACCCGCCACCGCGACCGCCTGGCACATCGGGGTCCGGTAGCCGTGCACCGGCTCGACCCAGACCGGCACCCGGCTCGGCGGCGCGCCGATGTCCACCGATGGCGTCTCCCGGACCGCGATCGGGTTGTCCCGCAGATCGGGCAGCGCCACCAACGGCTGGCCAGCCAGCTTGCCGCCGAAGGCCGGCTCGACGCCCTCGCCGCCGGCCACCGGGCGGATGCCGTAGCCGAAGATGCCGACGTCGAAATAGTGACGCGCCTTCCCCGGCTCGCCCTGCGACGTGAAAAGCAATTCAAGCAAGACCTCATTGAGCACCCGGGCCGCTCCCTGAGCCAGGGTTTCATGACTGTTTACCCAGGTTGACTTCATGGAATCGGAGCGGTCGAGCAAGAAAACCACGCAGCCAGGATCTCTCCGGCTGATGTCCCTTTCGTACATAAAACACCCTCCGTTGCTTACCGGCGAAAACGGCGAAAACGGACCTGGGCCCCGTCAGGGAGCAGGCGGCCGTGACCTCATATCACTCCCTTCGCCCCCTGGGCATGACCCGAACCGGCGGCCACGGTGTACCAGGCTGCCAGGTCCAGGTGTACTCACAGGCCTCACAGCGGAAATCCCAGGCTCTCCTGGCCCGCCGGATGTCGAGCCGGAACGCGCCGCAGCGCGGGCACTGCGCGATAAACGTGGACGCCAGGTAGGTGGACAGGTCCGGGGCGGGCGCCCGCTTGGCGCCTGGACTCGGCGGGGGCGGCGCCGTCTGAGCCGAGTCCCACCAGGGCGCATCCGGCGGCTCCGCGTTTCCCGGCTGCGGCGGAAGCGGCAGCAACTGGACCACGGTCTGGTGCCCGGCGGGCGGGCCGCCGCGGGCCTGCCCGTCGGTTTCGGTCGGCACCGGGACGGTCGGGTCGGAGGCCGGCGAAGCGAAAGCAGCGGGAGGGACGGCCTGGGCGCCCGGGGCCGTAGGATCCCCCCAGGAGGGCTGGGCGGCCTGAGCTGGAGGGGCACTCCGGGCGGCATGCAGGGGCTGGGGGGCCTGGGCGGGCCCGCCGGCCCTGAGCTCGGGCGGCCGCGCGGGCGACCGGAACACGGCCAGGACCGCGATGCCGCCGACGACGACGGAAACGATCACCGCGATGGTGAGCGAGGCATGCACCAGGGTGGCGGCGGCCAGGCCGCCGATCAGCGCCGCGGCGATCACCAGCAGCGCCCAGCCCAGCTGGGCCGGGCCAACCAGGGCCGGGCCGGCCGGGGATGAGCCTGCCGGGGATGAGCCTGCCGGGGATGGGCCTGCCGGCTGCTGGCCCTGCCTGGGGCCGGGTCCGGGGCCCTGTTGGGGGCCCGGTCCGGGGCCCTGCCTGCGCCGGCCGTGGGAGCTCACTGGCCGGCCTGCGGGAGCTGAGGGGTGAGGCGGAACGTCACCAGCGCCGAACCCGTCCTGACATCGGCTGCCGAGCAGATCCAGCCCGCCAGCGCATGCGTGGTCCGGACCGCGCTGCCCCAGCCGATCGGCGGGTCGACGCACACCTGGTACTGCCCGGCGGGTACGTTCGCGGCGAACTCCAGGGCCGAGTTCAGGACGCCCGACACGACGCTGGTCAGCGTCCCGTCCGCCAGCACGTTTACCTGGCTACCGGAAACGCTCAGGCCGTTGGTGCTCTCTTCGGTCACCTTGACGGTGAGCTTGTGCGCGGGTCCCTTGGTGGCCGATGCGCTGGTGCTGGCGCTGGCACTCGGCGTGGTCCCGTGCGCGGGTCCGGACGGCGTCGATGCGTGGCCGGTGAACCCGCCGATGACCAGCACCGCGACGAACGCGGCGGCTTGCGCGAACAGCGGCGCGGCAAGCGTCCTGCGGTCAAGCATGACCACCGGAGGAATCCCCTCCTCTCACGGCTCGGGCGTTACTACCCTGTCACGGACCCGGCGCTACTGCTCCCACCATGGCTTGCGCCGGGACATGGTGGGCTGCGCCGCGGCGGGCTGGGTGGCGGCGCTGTGCGGTGCGGCGGCGTGCGGTGCGGTGATGTCCGGCGGCGCGGTCGAGGCGTGGGCCGGCTGCGGGACGGGCCCGGCGCCGGCCGCGGGCGCGTGCTGCCACCAGGCCTCCGCGGGCGGCCTCGCCGGCGGGCCGTAACCCGCCGGGGCACCGGAGCCAGCCGGAGGGCCGTAACCCGCCGGGGCACCATGACCAGCCGGAGGGCCGTAACCCGCCGGGGCGCCGGAGCCAGCCGGAGGGCCGTAACCCGCCGGGGCACCATGACCCGCCGGGGCGCCATGACCAGCCGGGGCGCCGTAACCAGCGGGGGGCACCTGCCCAGCCGGGCCCGCGGCCCAGTGCCCGGGGGAGCCGGGCGGGGGCGACGCGAGGTCCGGGGACGAGGCGAGCGCCTGCTGCGGCAGCCAGGCGCCGGCCCGGGCGTAGCCGAGGAACAGGAGCACGCTGATCACCGTGATCAGGACCCAGGTGGGATGGGCGTTGATCGGGTTCCAGTCGTTGAGGCCGTGCAGGACGGCCGCGATGGCGATCCCGACGAAGCCGACCGAGTACTTCCGGACCGGGCCGGTGATGGCCAGGCCGATGAAGTACCCGGTGATGCCGGCCCACATGGCGTGGTCGATCGGGTCGGTGAGGAACCGCCAGATGTACTGGATGGTCAGGTCCTGCAGGTCCAGGCCGTTGACGTTGCCCGACAGCGAGCCGAGGACGTTGGTGAAGTAGTGCACGGCCTCGGCCGCGCCGAACACCAGCCCGCTCACCGCGCCGAGGAACAGGTAGTCCCTGGGCGTCTGGGTGTGCCACTCCCGCCGCCAGATCCACGCCACCGCCACGATCGGGATGGCCTTGGCCAGCTCTTCCGGGATGCCGATGGTGAAGACGTCGAGCAGGCTGCCGGTGCTGCTGTGCAGCTGGGTCTCCAGGAAGATCGCGGTGGGCGCCTGCGTCACGATGCCGATCACCGCGATGGCGGCCAGCATGGCCCGGTGGACGTGCTGCGGGCGGACGATGACGCCGAGCAGCAGCAGCCAGGCCACGGCGAAGTAGGCCGCGAAGATCCAGGCGGTGACGTGGAGCTTGGCTTCGGTCGGGTTGTTCAGCAGGACCAGCGCGATGGGCGGCACGCAGACCAGGGCGACCAGCAGCAGCACCGGCCAGCTGCGCAGCGCCGGGTCGCGGGCCCAGTGGCGCACCGGCACCAGCGAGGAGAAGGAATACGAGGGAAATTGCCCGCCGGGCGGCCGGCCGGAATTAGGAACGTAGCCCCCACCCATGATGCCTACCCTTCCGCGCACGCGACAGAATAGGCCGCTGGGCCAGCGTCCCGCCTCCCCCAGCTGCCCATAAGTCGCCCGGTTCACGGCGCGCCTGTTCCGAACGCCAATCCTAAGCTAGCCGCGCTGGCTTGCACTAGAGATCGCTTTTACGGGCCATCACGGGAAGGTCCTGATTTAGTCGCCGATTACCACCCGGTTGGTCAGCGTGCCGATGCTCTCGATCGTGACGGAAACCTCGTCGCCGTCGGTCAGCGGTCCCACCCCGGCCGGCGTCCCGGTCAGCAGGACGTCCCCCGGCAGGAGCGTCATCACCTGGCTGACGTAGGCGATCAGGGAGGGCACGTCCCAGCGCAGTTCGGACGTGCGGGCCTGCTGCCTGACGTCGCCGTTGACCGTCGTGGTGAGCTCGAGGTCGGCGGGGTTCGTCCCGGTCTCCATCCACGGCCCGAGCGGGCAGAACGTGTCGAATCCCTTGGCCCGGGTCCACTGCCCGTCCCTGGCCTGCAGGTCCCGCGCGGTGACGTCGTTGGCGCAGGTGTAGCCGAACACCACTTCCTCGGCCCGCTCCCGCGGCACCCCGCGGCAGAGCCTGCCGATGATGACCGCGAGCTCACCCTCGAATTCGACCCGTTCGGTGAGCTTCACCGGGTACTTGATCGCGTCCCCCGGCCCGGTCACCGACGTCGACGGCTTGAGGAAGATCACCGGCTCGGCCGGCGGCTCGCCGTTCATCTCCCGCGCGTGCGACGCGTAGTTACGGCCCGCGGCCACCACCTTGCTCGGCAGCACCGGAGCCAGCAGCCTGACCTCGGCCAGCGGATACCTGTTCCCGGTCAGCCGGACTCCGCCCGGATCGACGCCGAACGGGTGCCCGTACAGCTCCGCGATCGTCAGTCTCGGTCGCGGCGCGGTCCCCCGGCCGCTGTCTGGCTCGCCCTCGACCACGCCGTACGCGACCCCGTCGCCCTTGGCGAATCTCGCGATACGCACGCCACTCCCTAGTGTCTATGCCTCACGGCTCAACCCCGGCGTTACTGCTGGTAGCCTTCGACCTCGCTGACCGGCCGCGGCGCCGCCTCGTCCGGATTCTCCCCGAACTCGCGGCGGGCCCGCCGCTGCCGCAGCAGGTCCCAGCACTGATCCAGCGCCTCCTCGGCGGACCGCAGCCGCTCCCGCTCCTCCGGAGCGCTCAGCTGGCCGGCCGCGAGCTGCTGGCGGAGCATATGCTCGGTCTCGATCAGCTCGTCGATGTGAGCCATGATCTCCTTGTCGTCCATGCCCCTACCGTAAGTCCCTGGCCGTCCCACTGCGGCCCTGGGGCGGTTAATTGGCCCGAACGAGCCGGGTGCATGCTCTCCCGCCAAGCATCACGATACCGGGGCGAAACGGACATCTTGACCGGTCCCTGTCGGTCCCGCGTTGGTCAGCCAGTAGATGGCGGCGTTGGTCACGACGTGCTCGTCGCTGGTGCCGGACAGCAGCTGGGCGCTCCAGGTAACTGCACACGATAACGGGTTGGGGCCTAGCTGGGCTCGCGGCCGGAGCGGAGGAGGGAGTAGGTGACGGCTTCCTCCAGGGCGTGCCAGGAGGCGGCGATGATGTTCTCGTCCACGCCGACCGTGCTCCAGGTGTCGCCGGTGCCGTCGTCGGACTCGATGAGCACGCGGGTCACCGCGCCGGTGCCGTGCGTGCCGGCCAGGATGCGCACCTTGTAGTCGGTCAGCTCGAGGGCGGCCAGCTCCGGGTAGATCTGCTCGAGCGCCGCGCGCAGCGCCTTGTCCAGCGCGTTCACCGGGCCGTTGCCCTCGCCCACCGCGACCAGCCGCTCCCCCTTGGCGGTCAGCCTGACGGTGGCCTCGCTGGTCATCCGGCCGTCCGGGTGGCGCTCGACGATGACCCGCCAGGACTCGACCGAGAAGTACTCGTGCCGCTGGCCGAGCTCGTCGCGGAGCAGCAGCTCGAAGCTTGCATCAGCGGCTTCGAACGTATAGCCGCGGGCCTCAAGATCCTTCACCCGGTCGGTGACCCGGCCGATCGCGGCCTTGTCATCGGACAGGTCGTAGCCGAGCTCGCGGCCCTTCAGCTCCACCGACGCGCGGCCTGCCATGTCCGAGACCAGCATCCGCATGTCGTTGCCGACCAGGGCGGGGTCGATGTGCTGGTAGAGCATCGGGTCGACCTTGACCGCCGAGGCGTGCAGGCCGGCCTTGTGCGCGAACGCGGACAGCCCCACGTACGGCTGGTGGGTGTCCGGCGCGACGTTGGTGACCTCGCTGATCGCGTGCGCGATCCGGGTCATCTCCTTGATGCCGTCGCCGGCCAGCACGGGGCGGCCCTTCTTCAGCTGCAGGCCGGCCACCACGCTGAACAGGTTGGCGTTGCCCGCCCGCTCGCCGTACCCGTTGGCCGTGCCCTGGACGTGGGTGACGCCCGCGTCCACGGCGACCAGGGTGTTGGCGACGCCGCAGGCGGTGTCGTCGTGGCAGTGGATGCCGAGCCGGGAACCGGTGGCGTCGGCGACGGCGCGGACCGTGTCACCCAGTTCGTTCGGCATCATGCCGCCGTTGGTGTCGCACAGGGCGACGAGGTCGGCGCCGGCTCCGGCCGCGGTTCGCACCACTTCGAGGGCGTAGGCCGGGTTGGACCGGTAGCCGTCGAAGAAGTGCTCGGCGTCGAGGAACACCCGCTGGCCGTGCTCGCGGAGGTGGGTGATCGTGTCCGCGATCATGGCCAGGTTCTCTTCCAGGGTGGTCCGCAGGGCGAGCAGGACGTGCCGGTCGTGACTCTTGGCGACAAGGGTCACGACCGGCGCGCCCGATTCGCGCAGCGCGGCGACCAGGGGGTCGTCGGCCGCCTTGACGCCGGGCCGGCGGGTCGCGCCGAACGCGGCGAGCTGCGCGTGCTTGAAGTCGAGTTCGGTCTGTGCGCGGCGGAAGAACTCGGTGTCCTTCGGGATCGCGCCGGGCCAGCCGCCCTCAATGAACCCGACGCCGAGTTCGTCTAGCTGCCGCGCGATGACGAGCTTGTCGGCGACGGACAGGGTGAGGCCCTCCTGCTGCGCGCCATCTCGCAGGGTCGTGTCGTAGACGTGAAAGGTGTCGTCGAGCATCGGATTCTCTCCCGAGATTGTCTGTTTTCGTCAGGCCACGTGGCGCAAAACAAAAGACCCCTCGCGAGTACGCGAGAGGTCTGCGCGCCGACGTCCCGGGGCTTTATGGTGTCCCGGGCCTTAGGACTGCTGTCCTAGGGGCCGACGCGCCAGCCGATAATGATGCGGCCTGACGTCACGGTGACAGTTAACCACACCCGTTCGGCCTGTCGCTCTTCTATCTCACCATCCGAGACGCGAGTCTTTTCACGATCGTGGCCAGAAATGGGCAGTATGCGCCCGAAACTGGCCCCGATCATGGAGCTGCCGGCGGGCTCAGCAGACTTTGTGGATCCAGTTGAAGGGGTCGGGGTGGCGGCCGTAGTGGATGCCGATCAGCTCTTCGCGCAGGCGCATGGTCACCGGGCCGGGCTCGCCGTCCGCGACGAGGAACTCCGCGGACTCGCCCTTGACCCGGCCCACCGGGGTGATCACGGCCGCGGTCCCGCAGGCGAACACCTCGGTCAGCTCGCCCGACGCGCACTCCGCCTGCCACTGGTCGGTGGTGATCCGTTCCTCGACCGCCTTGACGCCGAGTTCCGGCGCCAGCTTGAGCAGCGAGTCACGGGTGATCCCCGGCAGCAGCGTCCCGGTCAGCGGCGGCGTCGTGATCAGCGGCGCCCCCCCACTGGCCGACCCGCGGACGAAGAACAGGTTCATCCCGCCCATCTCCTCGACCCAGCGGTGCTCCGCGGCGTCCAGCCAGACCACCTGGTCACAGCCCCGGTCCACGGCCTGCTGCTGGGCCACGAAGGCGGCCGCGTAGTTGCCGCCCGTCTTGACCGCGCCGGTGCCGCCGGGCGCCGCCCGGGTGTACTGCTCCGACAGCCACACGGTGACCGGCTTGACCCCGCCGCTGAAGTAGGACGCGGCCGGCGAGGCGATGACGCAGAACAGGTACTCGCTCGACGGGTGGTTAACGCCGAGCCCGCGCTGGGTGGCGATCATGAACGGCCGCAGGTACAGGCTGTTCCCCTCGCCGGATGGCACCCACTCGCGGTCCTGGGCGACCAGCAGCTCGAGCGCCCGGAGGAAGGTCTCCTCGGGCAGGTCCGGCATCGCCATCCGGCGCGCGCTGGAGTTGAACCGGGCCGCGTTGGCGTCCGGCCTGAACATGGCGATCGAGCCGTTGTCCTGGCGGTACGCCTTCAGGCCCTCGAAGAACTCCTGGGAATAGTGGAACACCGAGGTGGCCGGGTCCAGGGTGAACGGGCCGTACGCCTCGAGCCGCCCGTCGTGCCAGCCGCGTTCGGCGGACCAGCGCAGCGTGATCATGTAGTCGGTGAAGAGCTGGCCGAACCCGGGCGACCGCAGCATCGCCTCGCGCTCGGCGTCAGGCACCGGATGCCCGGAGGGGCGGATATCAAAATCAATCATGATGGAACTTCCTCCTCGCCCGCGCGGGCAGGACATCAACACTAGCTGGTGAAACCAGGGTCTCACCTATCTTGGGTGCGCTGCGGGCCTGCCTGGCGGGGTCGCCTGCCGGGGTGGCCCGGCAGGCGCGTACGCCGGCCGGCTAGCCGGCTACTCGCTCGGCGATGTCGTCGCCGGTTTCCACGGTGGTGCGCGCCGCCCAGGCGCCCTGGCGCTCGACCAGGTCTTCGGCGACCGCCTGCTCGATCCTCGCGGCCTCGGCGGCCAGCCCCAGGTGCTCGCAGAGCATGGCGGCGGACAAGATGGCCGCCGTCGGGTCGGCCTTGCTCTGGCCGGCGATGTCCGGCGCGCTGCCGTGAACCGGCTCGAACATGCTGGGCGTGGTCCCCTCCGGGTTGATGTTGCCGCTCGCGGCCAGCCCGATCCCGCCCGCCACCGCGGCGCCCAGGTCGGTGAGGATGTCGCCGAAGAGGTTGTCGGTGACGATGACGTCGAACCGCTCCGGCTGCGAGACGAAGAACATCGACGCGGCGTCGACGTGGCAGTAGTCCACCGACACGTCGGCGAACTCCTTGGCCAGTCCGTCCACGGTCCGCTGCCACAGGTCGCCGGCGTAGGTGAGGACGTTCGTCTTGTGCACGAGCGTCAGCTTCCTGCGCGGCCTGGCCATGGCCCGGTTGAACGCGTACCGCGCCACCCGCTGCACGCCGAACGCCGTGTTGAGGCTCTCCTGGGTGGCGATCTCCGCGGGCGTGCCCTTGCGCATCACGCCGCCGGCGCCCGTGTAGGGGCCCTCGGTGCCCTCGCGGACCACCACCATGTCGACCGACTCCGGGCGGGCGCTGGCCAGCGGGGTCGTGACGCCCGGATAGAGTCGCACCGGCCTGAGGTTGACGTAGTGGTCGAGCTCGAAGCGGAGCCGCAGCAGCAGGCCGCGCTCGAGCACCCCGCTGGGCACGCTCGGGTCGCCGACCGCGCCGAGCAGGATCGCGTCGTGACCTTTGATCTCCTCGAGCACCGCGTCGGGAAGCGTCTCCCCGGTACGGTGCCAGCGCCGCGCGCCGAGATCGTAACTGGTCTCCTCGATGGTGACCCCGGAAACCGCCGCCCGCAGCACCTTGAGCGCCTCGGCGACCACTTCGGGACCGATTCCGTCGCCGCCGACGACGGCAAGCCTGATAGTTCGTGAACCCATGCCAGAACCTTACTGGCGGGTCCGGCCCGTCGTGGCCCGTGTTGCGGCCCGGGCCGGGGGCGGGGCGGCCATGGCCACCGCGTCGCCGCCGTTGTCGCGCCGGTCGAGGGCGACCTGGACGGCCCGGACCGGGGCGGTCTCGGGGCGGGGCTTCACGGACGGGGCCCTCCGGGAGCGGAGGGGGCTGGGGGGATAGTCCCCCTGGTTAGCAGAGTCCCAGGGATACATGTCGTACATGAGCGCGCTCCTGATCGTGAGCCAGAACGGTCTGACGGCCAGCGGCCATCCCCGCAGCGGGTCGCCGGCCTACCTGGATCAGGTGCTTTGGAACCCGCTGCGGCTGGCTACAAGTACGAAGCGCCGCATAGTGACTGCCACCTTACCCGGACCCCGGCGGCTCCGGAGCGGCCTCAAGACACCCGTCTCAGCATACGAGACACTATTTTTAAGTCCTAACGTCCCGGCGCGAGGTTTACCTGCGGGCTACCAGGGGTTGCGGGCCCGGCGCCGGGTTCCGCGCATGACCCCCGGCAACGCCGCTTCGGGCGGGATGCGGGCGCGCCAGTCTCGGCGCGACGACGGGTCCTGGTCTCCGTGATGGTCACTGCCATCACGGTCCGCTACCCCGCCCGGAGCGATGAAACCGCTGGCGGAGGACTTATTCGTCCGCGTCGAGCCAGGACATCAGCGGCCGCAGCCGGGCGCCGACCTGCTCGATCTGCTCGGCGTGCTCGGCCTCGCGGCGCTTGAGGAAGTTCGGCTTGCCCGCGTCGAACTCCTCGACAAGCTCGCGGGCGAACGAGCCGTCCTGGATCTCGCCCAGGATGCGGCGCATCTCCTCGCGGGTCTGCTCGTTGATCAGCCGCGGGCCGCGGGTGTAGCCGCCGTACTCGGCGGTGTCAGACACCGACCAGTACATCTTGGAGATGCCGCCCTCGTACATCAGGTCCACGATCAGCTTCATCTCGTGCAGGCACTCGAAGTAGGCGGACTCCGGCTGGTAGCCGGCCTCGACCAGGGTCGCGAAGCCCGCCTTGATCAGTTCGGCGACGCCGCCGCACAGCACCGTCTGCTCGCCGAACAGGTCGGTCTCGGTCTCCTCGGTGAAGGTGCTCTTCAGCGCGCCCGCGCGGGTGCCGCCGATCGCCTTGGCGTAGGCCAGGGTGAGCGGCCACGCGTTGCCGGTCGCGTCCCGCTCGACGCAGACGAGCACGGGCACGCCGCGCCCCTGCGCGAACTGGCGCCGCACCAGGTGGCCGGGGGCCTTGGGCGCGACCATGCAGACGTCCACGCCGTCCGGCGGGGTGATGAGGTCGTACCGGATGTTCAGGCCGTGGGCGAAGAACAGCGCGTCGCCCTCCACCAGCGAGGGCGCGATCGCCGACGCGTAGAGCTCCCGCTGCAGGTGGTCCGGGACCAGGACCATGATCAGGTCCGACTCCTCGCACGCCTCGGCGGGCGTGGTGACCCGCAGGCCGTCGTTGGCGGCCTTCTCCCTGCTCTTGGAGCCCTCAGGCAGCCCGACGCGCACGTCCACGCCGGAATCGCGGAGCGAGAGCGCGTGGGCGTGTCCCTGGCTGCCGTACCCGAGGACGGCGACATGCCTGCGCTGGATGACGGAAAGGTCGGCGCTGTCGTCGTAGAAAATCTCTGCCACTGAATGGGCCTTTCTCTGTTGTAGTCCTTAAGAATCTAGGCGCTGCGCTCGACGGGCCGCAGCGCGCGATCGGTGATCGAGCGGCCGCCGCGGCCGATGGCCACCATCCCCGACTGCACGAGCTCCTTGATCCCGAACGGCTCGAGCACCCTGATCAGCGCGTCGAGCTTCTCCCGGTTCCCGGTCGCCTCCACGGTGATCACGTCGAGCGCGACGTCCACCACCTTGGCGCGGAACAGGTTGACCGCCTCGAGCACCCGCGACCGGCTCTCCGCGTCGGCCCGGACCTTGATCAGGATCAGCTCGCGCTGCACCGTGGAGCCCGGCTCGAGCTCGACGATCTTCAGCACGTTGATCAGCTTGTTCAGCTGCTTGGTCACCTGCTCGAGCGGGTGCTCTTCGCAGTTGACCACGATCGTGATCCGGGAGATCTCCTCGTGCTCGGTGGGCCCGACCGCGAGGGAATCGATGTTGAAGTTGCGGCGCGCGAACAGCCCCGCGATCCTGACCAGGACGCCCGGCTTGTTCTCCACGAGCACGGACAGCGTATGGCGGGTCATTCGGTCGAACCTCCCCAGTCGGGCGCCAGGCCGCGCGCGAACTTGATGTCGTTGTTGCTGGTGCCGGCCGCGACCATGGGCCAGACCATGGCGTCCCTGTGCACGATGAAGTCGACCACGACCGGGCGGTCCTCGATGGCCATGGCCCGCTCGATGACCTGGTCGACGTCGGCGGTCTCCTCGCAGCGGATGCCCTCGCAGCCGTAAGCCTCGGCGAGCTTCACGAAATCAGGGATGCGGGTGCCGGTCAGCTTCCGCTCCGCCGTCCGGTGCAGGTCGGTGTTGGAGTAGCGCTCGTTGTAGAACAGCGTCTGCCACTGCCTGACCATGCCGAGGCTGCCGTTGTTGATGATCGCGACCTTGATCGGGATGCCCTCGATGGCGCAGGTGGCCAGCTCCTGGTTGGTCATCTGGAAGCAGCCGTCCCCGTCGATCGCCCAGACGGTGGCGTCCGGGCGGCCGGTCTTGGCGCCCATCGCGGCCGGCACGGCGAAGCCCATCGTGCCGAGCCCGCCCGAGTTGATCCAGGTGCCCGGGTTCTCGTAGTCGATGAACTGGGCCGCCCACATCTGGTGCTGGCCGACGCCGGCCACGTACACCGCCTCCGGGCCGGCGATCTTCCCGATCCGCTCGATCACGTACTGCGGCGCGAGCGTGCCGTCGTCCGGCTCGTCGTAGCCCAGGGGGTAGGTGTCCCGCCACGAGTTGAGCTGGGCCTGCCAGGCCTCCAGGTCGGGGCGGCGGCCCTGCTCGTGCTCGGCCTTCACCGCGGTGACCAGGTCGGCGATCACCTCGCGGCAGTCACCGACGATCGGCACGTCGGCGCGGCGGTTCTTGGAGATCTCGGCCGGGTCGATGTCGGCGTGCACGATCAGCGCGCCGGGTGCGAACGTGTCCAGCCTGCCGGTCACCCGGTCGTCGAACCTGGTGCCCAGCGCGATGAGGAGGTCGGCCTGCTGCAGCGCGCCGACCGCCGTCACGCAGCCGTGCATGCCGGGCATGCCCATGTGCAGCGGGTGCCGGTCGGGGAACGCCCCCCTGGCCATCAGCGTGGTGACCACCGGGATGCCGGTCAGCTCGGCCAGCTCGCGCAGCTGGGCCGCGGCGCGGGCCTTGATCACGCCGCCGCCGACGTAGAGCACCGGGCGCCTGGACTCGGTGATCAGCCGCGCGGCCTCGCGCACCTGCCGGGCGTGCGGCCTGGTCACCGGGTGGTAGCCGGGCAGCTCGAACGGGACCGGCCAGCTGAAGTCGGTGGTGGCCTGCAGCGCGTCTTTGGAGATGTCCACGAGCACCGGCCCGGGCCGCCCGGTCGAGGCCACGTGGAAGGCCTCGCCGATGGTGCGGGCGATGTCCCCGGGCTTGGTGACCAGGAAGTTGTGCTTGGTGATCGGGATCGTGATCCCGGAGATGTCGGCCTCCTGGAAGCCGTCGGTGCCGATCAGGCTGGACGGCACCTGGCCGGTGATGGCCACGATCGGGACCGAGTCCATGTAGGCGTCGGCGATCGGCGTGACCAGGTTCGTCGCGCCCGGCCCGCTGGTCGCCATGCACACGCCGGTGCGGCCGGTGGCCTGCGCGTACCCGGTGGCCGCGTGGCCCGCGCCCTGCTCGTGCCGGACCAGGATGTGCCGGATGATCTTGGAGTCGAGCAGCGGGTCGTAGGCCGGCAGGACGGCGCCGCCCGGGATGCCGAACACCACGTCCGCGCCGACCCGCTCGAGCGCGTACACCAGCGCCTGCGCCCCGGTGGCCTGCACCTTGCCCGGGCCGGTGACGTGCGCGCGCGACGGCTCGGACCCGGCGCCCTGCGCCGGGACGGCGGTTCCGGGCGCGCCCTGCGCCGGGACCGCTGGCCCCGGCGCCGACCCTGGGCTGGCCGGCGCCGGGGCGGCCTGCGTGGCGTCGGCCGGGCGCGGCTGGTCAGCGGCGCGTGCGGATGGGTGGTGCGGCGAGCGGGCGGCCAGGTCCCGCGGGCTGGGACCCGAAGGTCCGGCAGTCCTCGGATCGGCCCCCGCGGGCCGCTCTGTGCCTGCGGGTCCGTTGCGGCCCGTCATCTGCTCGGTCATCGGTAAGTCTCCATTGGCTTGGCTCGGATCCGGCGGCATAAAAAATCCCCTCGTGCCAGACGGCAGTCGAGGGGAGCGCGCAGTGAGCTGCTTGGTCAGCTGCCTGCGCGCCGGCCAAGTACGAGGATCTGTGGGTAGTACACGGGTAACACCTTACTGCCATCCGGAATCGATACGTCAACCGCTCACGCGGGTTGTCTCACATTCCGAGACGGGCCGCTCATGCGGCCCGTCTTCCGCATCGTCAGATGACCTGATCAGGGCCTCCACTCCGGGGGCACCCATCGGCCTGGCCACCAGGAATCCCTGGCCGTATCCGCAGCCCATCTCGCGCAGGGCGGCGAGCTGGCGCGGCTGCTCGATGCCCTCGGCGATGACCCGCAGGCCGAGGTCGCGGCCGACCTGCACCACGGTCCTGGTCAGCAGGGTGAGCGTGTCGTCGTGGCCGAGGCCGGCCACGAATGACGGATCGATCTTGATGATGTCCAGCGGCAGCTGGCGCAGGTAGGCCAGCGAGGCGTACCCGGTGCCGAAGTCGTCGATGGCCAGCCGGACGCCCAGCTGGTGCAGGTCCGCGAGCCGCTCGATGATCAGCCCGTCCTCCTCGACCAGGATCCGCTCGTTCACCTCGACGGTGAGCGCTTCGGCCGGCAGCCCGGTTTCGGCGAGGATCGCGGCTACCCGCGTGCTGAAGCCGGGCGCGGTGATCTGCCGGGCGGACAGGTTCACCGAGACGCCGACGTCCCGGGCCGAGCGCCGCCAGGCGGCGCCCTGCGTGCACGCCTCACGGAGCACCCACTCGCCGAGCGGGACGATGAGGCCGGATTCCTCCGCGGCGCCGAGGAACTCCCGCGGCGGGACCACCTGGTCGCCGCGCCACCAGCGGACCAGCGCCTCGGCCCCGGTGACGCGTGAGGTCGCCAGGTCCACGATCGGCTGGTACTGCAGCGAGAGCTCGCCGTTGCTGACGGCCTGCTGCAGGTCGCTGACGATCTCCAGCCTGCGGACCACGTCGGCGTGCATGTGCGCGGCGTACACCTCGACCCGGTCGCCGCCGGTGTCCTTGGCCCGCGACATGGCCACGTCCGCGTTGCGCAGGACGAGCCCGGGCGGGTCCACGTCGGCCAGCGCGACGCCTACGCTCGCGGTCAGCGCGATCTGCTGGCCGGCCACCCGGAACGGCTCCCCGGCGACCGTGCCGGCCAGCCGCTCGGCGATCTCGGTCACCTCCTGGACGTTCCCGGCGTTCTCGACCAGGACGGCGAACTCGTCGCTGCCCCAGCGGGCCACCGTGTCGTGGACCGGGACCACCGCGCGCAGCCGCCGGGCCGCCTGGGCCAGCACGAGGTCGCCCGCGCCGTGGCCGACCGAGTCGTTGACCGCGGTGAAGCGGTCCAGGTCGAGGAAGATGACGCCGGTCCGGCGGGCCACCGCGGCGTCGCGCAGCACATCCCTGGCGCGCTCCTCGACGTACGCGCGGTTCGGCAACCCGGTCAGCCCGTCGTGGAAGGTCAGGTGCGTGACCTGCTGGCGCAGCGCGACCTGGTCGCTCACGTCGCGGACGGTGACGAGCATCTGGATGGGCTCACCGGGTGCCTGGTAGCGCAGCACGGTGGACTCGATGTGCCGCCACGTCCCGTCGGCGGCCCGGACCCGGACACCGAACCGGCCCGATCCCTCGGCCCCCTCGGCCGACTCGCCCGCCGAGGCCCCGGCCAGCCCCACGGGGTCGTACCCGCCGAGCGCGAGCCGGACCGACGCCAGCGCGGCGGACCGGTCCTCCGGGTGGACGAAATCGAGCAGCCGCCGGCCGGCCAGCGCGCCGGGCTGGTAGCCGTAGTCCTCGACGGCCGGGCTCGCGTACCTGACCACGCCGTCCAGGTCGCAGACGAGCACGACGTCGCTGGTCCGGCTGGCGAGATCCCGCAGGCTCCGGCTGGACTCCCGCCATATCCCGAGGACGGCCCCGTTCTCCCTGACGAGCATGAAGACCCGCGCGGCCAGCACCAGCACCCCGGCGCCGCCCGCCACGACCAGCGCGACCCCGGAGGCCGGAGCCCCGGCCAGGCCGTTCGCGATCACCACCACGGTGGCCACGGACGCGGCCAGCGCGGCGATGACGGTCGCCGCCGCCGAGCCTGTGGTCCGGCGGGTCCAGCTGGCCGCGGTCACCCGCCACGGGGCCAGACCCAGCAGCAGGGCCGCGACCACCGGCATCAGCTGCGCCGCGACGCCCAGGTGGCCGCCGGACACCCGCTGGCCCACGGCCAGGGCGTCGCCGACGGCGATGGCGAGCAGGGCCAGGTACGGCAGCGTCACCCGTCGCCACGCACTCGTGACCATGGGCAGCAGCGCGCCGAGCACGGCCAGGTCCGCGAGCGGGTGGATCAGGGCGAGCAGGAAGGTGCCCGGCCGCTCACCCGACCGGTGGAACTCGGCGCTGAACAGCGTGATCCAGCCGATCACCAGCAGGGCGACCGCCATGACGTAGCCGTCCGCGAGCCCCGGCAGGACCGAATCCCTCGAGCCCGCCGGCCCCTCGGCTCCTTCCGGGCCGTCCGGCCTGGCCGGGCGGCCCGCCTGCGGCCGGTGCGGGCTGCTGCCGCCTTCTCGTTCGGCCGTGGTGAGCATCGCGGTGCCGACCGCCAGGGCGGCCAGGGCGAGCAGCGGCGGCAGGTCGCTGAACGACAGGCCGGGCGCGGGGTTCAGGGTGCCGCCGAGAATCCCCTGGATGACCAGCCCGGCGCAGTACAGCGCGGCGCCGCCTGCGAGCCACCGGTAGGCCCGCCCGACGGCGCTGTCGTACCGGCGCGCGCCGAGCCACAGGCTCACCGCCGCCGCGCACCACGCCAGCATGCCAAGCACGCTCATTCTCGGCACTCCGAGATGGTCAGGCGCACTCGGACTCCTTCCGTTCCGCCCCGCAGTTCTGCAGTACTCAACGCACGCCGGGCAAAAGCGGATAGCTTAGTCACGCTTTCGTTACCACGTCGTAACAAAAAGTCGCCGTCGTCGCACAGCCCACACGCTGACGGCCACCGAGAGTCCCAGCCCCAAGCGACGGTCTCGCAACCGGCCTGGCGCTTACTCTACGTACCCGAGGTCACACTTCGGTTGAGAGGCGGGAACTGTAAGGCACCGGAAGCCGGCGGAGGCCGTGACAAGCGGCCGAGTGTTCTCCCAGGCTACAGCGCGGTAATCCGGCAAGGCGGCGCAAGCGGGCGGAAACGACCTCAAGGCGTTTCCGTACCATCGCGTGCCAGCATCGTGCCATCAGGTCGGGGATGGTCACGGTGACCGACGCCTACGACGGCCCGCTGTCCGCAATCCGCAGCCACGTTGACGACCTCGGCGCGTGGCTGGGCATCTGGGCGAACCGCAAGGAGCCCGACGCCCACGCCCGACGCTGCGCCAACGACGCCATGGACGCGATCGACGCCATGCTGCGCGACCTGCACCGGATGCGCGGGCTGCTGGTCGGCGAGATCAGGGACAGCGACGACGCCACCGCCGCGCGGGCAGACGCGCTGCTGCGCGGCCGGCGGGAAGGGGAGGCCAGATGAACGCCGGCCAGCTCGGGAGTTGGATGGAGGTCGAGCACCGGCTGCCGTGCACGATGTGCGGCGCGGCGCAGGAGCCGGGCGCGCGGATCCGCTACGACCCGGAGGCGGGCGGCCTGGTCTGCTCCCGCTGCGGCACCGAGGAGCCCGACGGGGAGCCGGGGATACTCGGCCAGGCCCTCGGCGGCCAGGCGGACGGCAGCCTGTAGGAACGCCCGCCGTTGCGGCCACGCCAGTTCACTGGCTGGCCCGGCGGTTCTGGGAAGCTCCCAGGGCTTCTCAGGACCGCAAGACGATGCCCCGCTAGCCCCTAGGCGGCTGGCGGGGCATCGTCCTCAATGGCTGGCCAGCTCGGACGGGCGGCGGTTACTTCTGCTGTTCGGCCGGGCCTGAAGTCCATACGTCGTCTAGCTGCGTCCCGGCGTCACGGAAGCGGAGGAACACCTGCTCGCCCAGCTCGGTCGGCGACCACGTGGGCTCCGGTACCAGGCGCGCCGGATTGAGAACCTTGGGGACTCTGGTCACTCTCCTGTCTACCCCGTGCCCTATTGCCTCAGAGAACTTGCGTTCATAGGCCTTGGCGTACTCTTCGATCGCTTCGCCCGCATTGTCGTTCTGAACGACCAGGCCGTGCCGCTGGAGCGTCCCCAAGAGGCTCGGAGCTAGAGGGCTGAGGCTAGGGCGCGCGTATGCGATCAGCTCGCGGGACCATACCCGCCAGGCGACACTCCAACTGCCGTCAAGGGTCCGGCTGCGAGATTCGTTGGGGAGGTCAAGCGGCCCACTGATCAGAGGGTCACCCAAGCTTTCGCCTCGCCGCCAGGCGACCAGAAGCTCCAGCATGGCTAGCTGCGGCCCCTCAATGTCGGCAACGGCCGCAATGATCATCTGCTCGGTGTCGATCTTCGCGCCGTCATCGGCCAGCAGCCCGGAGGCCAGGGAACGGCCAAGCGTCCGCACCTTGTCCTGCCAGACGGTCCTCGTCGCAGCGCTCAGGGCGAAGCCAGTCAGCAACTGCGTGCGCTCGGAAGCGTTTATCCACCCGCCAAGCTCGTCTTCCGGAATGCCACCGTCGATGGCGGACGCGAGCACTTCAGCCTGGCGCCGCCGGGCACCCGCCGATAGCTCTTCCCAGACCCCCTTGACTAGCGGCTCAAGTTCTGGTCCGAGTAGGGCGCCGAGAACGGCTCCAGAAGGGCCGGCAGCGGCACCTCCTAGGAGAGCGCCGCCGCCTGCTGCAAGGGCGCGCTGGTGCCGCTCCCGGCGCTTATCGGCATCATCTTCAGCCACCCCGAAAGGCTATCCATGCCTATGGGCACCACAGGCCGGTAAACGCGGTTGGTCAAGGAAGCGCCGGCCGGCCGCCGTCGCCGCAGGCTTCCCGGTACGCCTCGGCAAGGTCGGCGGCCTCGGGGACGCCGCGCTCGGCCACCGCGCGGATGACCTCGCGGGCGCGCCAGTAGTTCGACGGCACAATGCGGCCCGAGGTGATGGCCTCCAGCGCGGTCCCGGCCGCCTCGTCATGCTGGCCGGCCGCGATCAGCGCCAGGGACAGGTCCAGCCGGGCCGACGCCGCCCGGCGCGGGCGCGGCGGGCCATCGGCCGTGGATTCAAGCCGGGCCAGCACCTGCCGGGCGTAGCCCTCGGCGGCCGGGTCGCCGAGCCAGGCCAGCGTGGTAGCCGTGTAGGCCTCGGACTTGGCCGGGTCGTACCGGTAGTGGTGCTCGGGCCGGTCAGGTACCGGCAGCGGTGACACGAGCGCCTCGACGCGGCCCAGCGCGGCGCGGGTCTCAGGTGCAGCGCCGAGCCGAGCCCAGGCGCGGCCCTCCTGCGCGGTCGCCTGGATGAACGCGCTGCCGCCCGGAGGCGCTACCCGCTGCGCGGCCTGAGAGATATCGACGGCCCGCTGGTAGTCCCCGGTCGTGAGCACCTGCCAGGCCTGGGTCTCCAGGCACCAGGCCGCGATCTCGGCGTGCCCGGTCTCGCGGGCGAGCTGCGCGGCCGTGCGCAGGTGCGCCGAGGCGGCATGGTCACGGTGCAGGTCGATCAGGCACGTGGCCGCCAGCAGCGACAGCCAGCCGCCGGTCACCAGCAGGCGGCGGTGCTCGGCGAGCGTCGTGCGGCCGTCGAGGAGACGGCCCAGGTAGCCAAGGTAGGCGCGCACCCGGCCGAGCAGGTCGGCGGGCGGGGTGCCGGGATAAGCGGTGGCCAGGTCGTCCACCGCCAGCTCCAGCCGCTCGACGGTGCTGATCCCGACCTCGCTGGCCGCAGCCCGCCGGCCGAGGTCCAGAGCGGCGATCTCGTCATCGGCGGCGCTGTCATCCCAGGCAGCGCCAGCCTGCCGCCGGCGCGGCGCGTGCCCGGCGGCCAGGGCGCGCAGCGTCCCGCCCGCGTCCAGCCTGTCATCGAGGGCCTGCGCCAGCTCCGGTGACGGCCGGCCCTTGCCGCTGCGCAGGTTCGAGATATGGCCGGGATTGCAGGGCACCATGCGGGCCAGCTCGCGCACGCCGAGGCTGCGCGCCGTCATCAGGCGCGCCAGCTCCGTGCCGAAGTCGCTCATCTGCGTGTACCGGTCGCTGGGGTGGGGTCGTTGCCTGTTTGGCGTCGTGTCGCCATACGGGCAACGTCTTCAGGCTACGCCCTGGCCAGGTCTTGACTGCCGGTATGCCCATGCAGGCGGGCACTAGGGAGAAGATGACGATGGCAGGCAAAGCGGTCGCTGACGGCCAGCGGCAGCGCGATCCGTTCGCGGTCGATGAGGTCGCCGCGCTGGCCGAGCTGGAGCTGGCGTGGGCCGATGGCGGCTACCACGGATTCAGCGCCGATGGCGGCACCTGGTGCGCGATCACCAGCGCCGGGGACGTGCTGACCGGGGCCACCCCGGACGCGCTGAACCGGGCGATCCGGGCGCACTGGCAGGCGATGCAGTGAGCAGGGACTGGGACGAGTCGCTTGACGAGCTGCGGTGGCACTGGGGCGATGCCTACCTGATCCACTTCTTCGAGCCGGGCACGTGGGTGGCCCAGCGCCGCGACGGCCACGAGACGATGAGCGCCGACAGCCCTGTGATCTTGCGCGAGAAGATCAACCAGGACTACACCGCCCGCCCGGTCAGCAGGCAGTTTGACGGCCGCCAGCCCGGTGCGGGGGTACCTGGCTGCCGGTTCCTGCCCGAGGGCTAGCGGGGGCGCGCGGCGGCCAGGCAACTCCTCCGCTAGGGGCCACCGCGTTCAGGCCGTGCCGGGCTCGGGCAAGGACAGGCGGAACGCCCCCCGCCCGGTGTCCAGCCAGCCCGGCACGGCAAAATCCAGCCTGGATCTCGATTGTGCGTCAAGGCAGGCTGGGGCCGGCTCGCCGCTGCCATGATCAGGGCGTGAAACGAGGCTGCCGCTGGCCTGGCGCGGCGCTGATGCTCGTCCCGCTCCTCGCGGGCTGCGGCACCGAGCTGTTCGGTATCGCTCCCGGCGCTGGCGCTGGCGCTGGCGGTGGCGGCGGGTCGGCCGCGCCTGCGGCGGCGTCGGCCGTGGCGGCGTCTGCTCCGCCGGCGTCCTCGCCGGTCTCGGCCATCTGCCACATCGGCTATGTCAACATCCCGGCGGGCTCGGGCGTGGCCGTCAGCGAGAAGATATTCCAGACCGCCGCGCCCGTGCCGGACACCGCTGACGGGTACAGCCTGGCCGATTACGAGGCAATGCAGGTAACCGTCTCGGCCACCCAGGACACCCAGGTCAGCAACCTGACCGTGGTCTGGTACACCGCGTCGGGACAGGAGATCAGCTCAGGCACGCTCGACATCGGCCAGCTGATCACCGCCGGCCAGTCCCTCACATTCACCTGGGACGAGTCCACGGGCAGCAGCCCCAACCCGCCGCCTAGCGCGGCCACCTGCACCATCCCGAGCTGGTCCTGACCTCACAGGTCATGAGGCAGGGCGCCGCTGACCTGCGGCGATGAGGCGCGTGGCACGATGTCGGCTCGCCGCGGAGCCTCTTACGCCCGCCTGGGCTGCATCCGGGCCGCGTCCCGCGCATCGGCCCCGCGGTCCTCGTACCCTCGTAGCGACTGGTCTCTGTAGACCACCTAGCGGCTATTCACCAGCGCCGCGGCTCACCTGGCGGGAGCCGCTTGTGGCCAAGCCCCCGGCCCGGCGCCGGTCTTGGCGGCGACCGTTAGAAACGCGTCCACAGCGGCCCGAGCCGACGGGCAGCTCGGGGAGGTTGAATGACCGCAGGGTAGCGCGGTCGGCCAGCGGTCACGGCATCCATGGCGGCCCGCTGACCTGCGGCGCAGCCAGCCCGGCTGTGGAAGCCGACAGCGCCGAATGTCGAGGTGCCAGCTGGCGGGGGCGCGGCGGCCGGGAAACCCCACGGCCGGGGGCCGCCGCGTCCGTGCCATGTCGGCGCGGGCGAGGACAGTTGCGAGAGGGTGCGCGTCAATTTTGTAGGGGTTGAAGATCATCTTCGGATGCGGGCTGGTCAGGCGGCCTCTGTCTGGTTGTGCGGTTCGCGGCAGATGGTTTCCTGCTGGCTGCGGGCCTCCCGACAGCGCCCGGCGGCGCTGCGGGCCTGGCCCCGCAGATCGCCTCATACCTCTGCAATCTGCTCCACCAGCGACGCGAATTCCTGATAAGCCTCCAGCTCCCGCCGCACCTTCTCCACCTTCTCGGCGACCAGTTGACGGCCCCTGGTCTTCCGGCCCCGCACCGTCCGCGTCCACAAGAACCGCGGCCCGTGCCCGGGATAATCCGCTGCGCGCACGCGCAGTTCGGCTTCACGCACTTCCGGTAGTTCTCGCTGATCGACCCGCGGCGGAAATCACCAACCCCGGCCAACTGCGCATACAGCTGCTCCCGCTCGGCCTCCGGCTCCGGAAGCACGGGATCAGGCAAGGGCACTCGTTAGCTGATTGTGTAAATCACAACCGGACTCCTGTCACAAGTTCACAGCCTCCGGCCGGCGGCCTCGATCCACCATTCGGCGACCCTTGGGGCCATCGAATAGGTGGCGTCGCCAGCCTCGCCATATCGGACGGACATCGGCCAGATCGGCCTCCCAAACAGCCGCTTGGTGGTCTTGGTCAGGGAGCCGAGTTGTGCCCGCAGCAGCTTCGCCTCTACCCCCGTCGCCTTGACCGCCTCCGCAAAGGTCAGGGGCTTCGGCGCCCGCTCGGCATCGAGTGTGATAAGCGCCCTGACAGCGGGGATCTCAAGGTCGGCTTCGAGCTGGCTGACCATCGCCGCCGTCCACGGCCCTTGCCCCTGTACCTCGATTGTCTCCGCCTGTCCGGATGCCGCTCCCTGCTCCGTCGCTAGATTGGCCAGGACCTTATAGACGGCTCTCAGCTGGCTCTTTGGCACCGGGACCATGAAAATCTCGTCGCTATCCTGGTAGGTTTCCACTGTTAACCCTCCTATATCTACGCATATCCTGGTTAGCTTCTCCATTATATTCATATACACACCGTATATTTGTCAAATATCCGTCGGGTACATGTCTGGTATGCCCGGATGGCCTTGTCATCCGGATGCATCGGCAGGAGCGGCGGCAAGCGAGACCGCCGCTGCGTGCGAGGGAAGACCACGACGGAGGTCAAGGACAAGCTCGACAAGCTGTACGAAGAGATCAACGCCACCACCCGGCTGCAGGCGCCAGCCTGCCCGAAGACAGCAAAACCCGTCCGCAAAGACCGCCACTAGACAAAGCCAGCCCTTGCATGCGTGCACAAACCCGGGTGTGCGCCAGACCTGCGCTATAAGGGCGTCCGGCTTGCTTGCCGGACCTCAGAGGGCGGCGACGGCACTGGCGCCGATCGCCACCGAGCCGGGGCGGCATGGTCTCCCGAAACGGCACTGCGGAAGGGACGTGCCTTCGGGCAGTACCGCAGTCGCGCACCGTGCTGGCGGGAGTCCGGTTGAGTGTCGCCTGATCTGGTTGCCCGGTCGGCAACCAGATCAGCGCTCTACCAGCTCGAACTCGCCCAACCTACGTTTCTGCCACACACCCGTTGCGAGATGCCTCCGCGTGGCCTTGCGTCCAGCCAGTCCGGCAGGGCACGCACGCAATCCCCCGCATGCGAATTTCCCGGCGCAAGCGTTTACCCAGCTTGCCGCCGAGACCACGGTCCATGGCAATCGGCACTTACCGTACGTGATCTTCGGCATTGAACCTGTGATGGCCGAGCAGGCAGCGACCATAGGCCCGTCATTCCCGGGACGTTCGGCACGAGACCAGGACATGCGCCTGCCGCAGACTGTTAGCCGGTGCGGTCCCGCAGCGGCCGCGCCAGCATCGCCGGCCCGGCGGCAAACCTGAACGGCCGGGTAAGTGGAGATGGCAGCGATGGGACTTATCCACAGCAGCGCATAGAAGAAGCAGGACAAGGCGCAGGCCAGGCTCGCTGACGAGCAGCGCACGCGCATGTCAGCTAGGAAGCGGGTGCTCGTCGGCAGCGCCAGCGTCCTGGTTAGCGGCGGCGCAGGCGCGGTGTTCGCACCCGCCACGCCAGTGTGTGCCCGTTATCACACTCACGGCGGGGTTTTCCGGACAGCCGGAGCATGCTGAGACTTGAGCCAGCGTGGCAGCATGAGTTACCTGATCTAGACTCTGCGCAGCAGGAAACAGGGAGGCCGCAGTGCGCAAGGTGCTGATCGCGAACCGCGGCGAGATCGCCGTCCGGGTCGTGCGGGCTTGCCGTGATGCCGGGCTGGGCAGCGTGGCCGTGTACGCCGAACCCGACCTGGACGCGCTGCACGTCATGATGGCTGACGAGGCCTACGCGCTGGGCGGGGCGACCAGCCAGGATACCTACCTGGACATCGACAAGATCATCAAGGTGGCGCTGGAGTCCGGCGCGGACGCGGTCCATCCCGGTTACGGCTTCCTGGCCGAGAACGCCGACTTCGCCCGGGCGGTGACGGCGGCGGAGCTGACCTGGATCGGTCCCCCGCCGCAGGCCATCGAGGCGCTCGGCGACAAGGTCAAGGCCAGGCACATCGCCCTGCAGGCGGGGGCGCCGCTCACGCCGGGCACCCCGGACCCGGTCAGCGGCGCCGCCGAGGTCCTGGCGTTCGCCCGCGAGCACGGCTACCCGGTGGCGATCAAGGCCGCGTTCGGCGGCGGCGGCCGCGGGCTGAAGGTGGCCTGGCGCGAGGAGGAGGTCACCGAGAAGTTCGAGTCGGCGGTCCGGGAGGCCACCGCGGCGTTCGGCCGGGGCGAGTGCTTCGTCGAGCGGTACCTGGACCGGCCGCGGCACGTGGAGACGCAGTGCCTGGCCGACGCCCACGGCCACGTGGTGGTCGTCTCGACCAGGGACTGCTCGCTGCAGCGCAGGCACCAGAAGCTGGTCGAGGAGGCGCCGGCGCCGTTCCTTTCCGCGGCGCAGACCGAGGCTCTCTACCGGTCCTCCAAGGACATCCTGCGGCTGGCCGGGTACGTGGGCGCCGGCACCTGCGAGTTCCTCCTCGGCCAGGACGGCACGATCAGCTTCCTGGAGGTCAACACCCGGCTGCAGGTGGAGCACCCGGTCAGCGAGGAGGTCACCGGCATCGACCTGGTGCGCGAGATGTTCCGCATCGCCGAGGGCGAGCCGCTTGGCTACGACGACCCGCCGGCCCGGGGGCACTCGATCGAGTTCCGGATCAACGCCGAGGATCCGGCCCGGAACTTCTTGCCCGCCCCGGGCACGATCACCACCTGGAACCTGCCATCCGGGCCCGGTGTGCGGGTCGACGCGGGGTACCGGGGCGGGATGACGATCCCGCAGGTGTTCGACTCGCTGATCGCCAAGCTGATCGTGACCGGCGCGAGCCGGGCCGAGGCGCTGCAGCGTTCGGCGCGCGCGCTGGCCGAGTTCGAGGCCGGCGGGATGCCCACCGTGCTGCCCTTCCACCGGGCCGTGGTCGCGGACCCGGCGTTCGCCGGCGAGCCGCTGCGCGTGCACACCCGTTGGATCGAGACCGAATTCGCCGCTCCCATGCCGGCCCAGGAGGCCGCCGAGGCTGACACTGCGCCGGATCGCGAGACGATCACGGTCGAGGTGGGCGGGAAGAGGCTCGAGGTGGTGGTGCCGGCCAGCCTGGGCGTGTCCCGCCGTACTGCCTCGATTCCGGCCGAACGGGCCCGCGGAACCAGCCGCGGCAGGCGGTCTGTGCACGCGGGCAGCGGCGACACTTTGGTCAGCCCCATGCAGGGCACGATCATCAAGATCGCGGCCAGCGAAGGGCAGCAGGTGTCGGCCGGCGACGTGGTAGTTGTCCTGGAGGCGATGAAGATGGAACAGCCGCTGACCGCGCACAAGGACGGCACGGTCACCGGCCTGTCGGTCGAGGTAGGCCAGACGGTCAGCGCGGGCGCGGCCATCTGCGAGCTCGCGGACTGATCACTGGTGAGCAGGCTCCCGGGGGACCCGGGCCTGGGACGGCAGGCGCTGTTCGCGCTCGGCGCCCGGCTGCCCGACCGGTATCGGGATTGGGTGCGGCACGAACTCACCGACGCCGGCTGGCGGGGCCGGCTCATCGTCCGCCACCTGATCGTGACGCTGCCGTTCACCGCCGCGCTCGCGTTGCTCCCCGGCGCGCTGTGGATTCGCATCGCGGTGCCCGCGCTGTTCTTGATCTGCAGCGTGGGCATCGTCGCGTTGTACGCCGACGACATCCGGGTATCCCGGCTGCGCCGGCACGGGCTCGAGGCCCCGGACGATCCCGACCTGGGCCGGCCCTCCCACTGAGGAGCAGACAGGGCCCTAGAGGGTGTCGGGCGTGAACTCCATCAGCTTGCGGGCCGCCTCGGTGATGCTGCCGGACAGGGACGGGTAGACGGCGAACGTGGTCGCCAGCTGCTCGGCGGTCAGACGCTGTTCCATGGCGACCGAGACGGCGAGGATCAGCTCGCTGGCCCGCGGGGCCACGATCACGCCGCCCAGGACGACGCCGGTGCCCGGGCTGGTGAACAGCTTGACGAAACCGTCCCGGAAGCCAGCCATCTTGGCCCGCGGGTTCGTGGCCAGCGGCAGCTTCAGCACCCGGGCGGAGACCTCGCCCGCGGTGACCGCGCGCTGCGAGACGCCGACGGTGGCGATCTCCGGGTCGGTGAAGATGGTCGCCGCGACGTGGCCCAGCCGCAGCGGCCCCACCGCCTCGCCGAGCGCGTGCCACATGGCGATCCGGCCCTGCATGGCGGCGACCGAGGCCAGCATCAGCACGCCGGTGCAGTCCCCCGCCGCGTATACGCCGGGCACCGACGTCCGGGACACCCGGTCCACCTCGATGAAGCCGCGCGTGTCCACCTTCACCCCGGCCTCGTCCAGGCCGCAGCCCTCGGTCCTCGGGATCATGCCCACGGTCAGCAGGCAGTGGCTGCCGGTTACGGTCCGGCCGTCGTCCAGGGTCACGGTGACGCCGTCGGTGTCGCGGCGGACGGCCTGGGCGCGCGACCGGCCGAGCACCGTCATGCCGCTGCGGCGGAACACGTCCTCGATCAGGTTGGCCGCGTCCTCGTCCTCCTGCGGCAGCACCCGGTCCCGGGAGGACACCAGGGTGACCCGCGAGCCGAGCGCCTGGTAGGCGCTGGCGAACTCGGCCCCGGTGACGCCGGAACCGATCACGATCAGGTCCCGCGGAACCTCGGTCAGGTCATAGAGCTGACGCCAGGTCAAGATGCGCTCGCCGTCAGGCTCCGCGCCGGGCAGCGCCCGGGGCAGCGCCCCGGTGGCGATCAGGACGGCGTCCGCCTTGATCTCCTCGTCGCCCGCCCGCACCGTGCCCGGGGCGGTCAGCCTGCCCTTCGCGGCGATCACCCTGACGTCTTCCGCGGCCACCCGCGCGGCGATGTCGCGGGACTGGGCCCGGGCCAGGTCGGTGATCCGCTCGTACAGGCGCGCGGCGTTGACGGTGGCCAGGCCGCCGGTGGCGATGCCCAGCCCGGCGCCCCGGTTGAGCAGCGTCATCGCGTTGGAGGTCTCGATGAGCGACTTGGAGGGCACGCAGTCGGTGAGCACGCAGGCGCCACCCAGCCCGTCGGAGTCGACGAGGGTGACATCGGCGCCGAGTTGGGCCGCGACGAGAGCAGCCTCGTAACCACCGGGGCCGCCCCCCAGGATCGCGATTCTCTGACGTGGCAGGGTCACGATTAGTAATTCTCCACGGGTGAGTTGGTCGCAGTCAGGTATCAGGCGCGGGGCAATGCACGGCGTCCAGGGGCGCGACACCGTACGCTTGCCCCCGTGGCACTGTACGCAGCCTACGGCAGCAACATGGACCCAGCGCAGATGCTGCTGCGCTGCCCGCACTCACCGCAGCGCGGAACCGGCTGGCTGGAAGGATGGCGGCTGACGTTCGGCGGCGAAGACATCGGCTGGGACGGTGCCCTCGCCACCGTGGTGGAGGAGCCGGGCTCCCGGGTATTCGTCGTGCTCTACGACGTGTTCGGCAGCGACGAGAAGGAACTCGACAACTGGGACGGCGTAACTCTCGGTTACTACCGCAAGGCCAAGGTCCGGGTGGAGACTCTCGACGGCGACGTGCTGGCCTGGCTGTACGTGCTCAACTTCTACGAGGGCGGGCTGCCGTCGGCCAGGAGCATCGGCATCCTCGCCGACTCCGCGGAACGGGCCGGCGCCCCGGAGGACTACGTCGCGGGGCTGCGCGCCCTGCCGTGCGCCAAGATGGGTGACTCCAATGCCGGGGTCGACGGGCCTGGCGGGCCCGATGTGGTCGGCGGGTCCGAGCCGCCCTGGCCCGCGCCCGGACCCTAGGTCCGGCGCTACGCGTTCACGGCGTCGCGCCATGATGCCCGCGACGCCCGTCCGGGCTAGAGCGGGCCCGCCTAGAGAAGCCAGACCACCAGCAGGATCAGCGCGGGAATGACGAGGGCGGCGATCGCCCGGCCGCTCCAGGTGCTCGTCAGCGGCTCGGACCCACCGGGCCAGGCGGCGGCGTCCAAGGCTGTAGTGCCGCCGGCTGGGCTGGCGGCCCCGTTTCCTGAGGCGGCCGCGGTTTTCTCGGCAGCTTCACCTCCTGCGGTCTCCGCCGTGCCGCTGGCCCAGACGGCCTCGGCTTTGGCCGCGGTGGCGCGCTCGCTGAGCACCCGGACGATCTTCTCCGCTTCGGCCTCGGGGGTGGAGCCCGCGGGGGCTGACACGGGGCCGCCGTAGGGCAGGCCACGGCCGCCGGACGGCAGGCCCAGGGACGAGCGCCGTAGCCCCGGGGACCGGGGCGCGCGGCGGGCCCTGGCCTCGGCAGTCAACTGGCGCCGCCGGGAGTAGTGCACGGCCCAGGCGCTGATGACCTTGTGGTGCTCCTTGCCGCCGGGCTGGCCGGGCACCGCGACCGCCGGGCCGACCCAGCGGCAGTGCACGCGCAGCAGGTCGGTCAGATCCACCTTGGCCACTCCCGCCCAGCCGATCCGGTGATCACGCAGCGGGTTCCTGATCGTCACCCCGGTCTTATCGGCGATGATCCGGGGCCGCTGCGCGGTGACGTAGGCGGCACCGGTCGCCAGCAGCAAGATGGCCGCCGCGACCGCGGACACGTGGTCCCGGCCGCGAGCGGCCAGGTCGATCCCGTTGCCGGCGGCGAAAAGCAGCCACACGACCCAGACGACGACTGCGGTCGGCGAGCGGAACACCTGCGGCTTGTCCGGTGGCTGGCTGGCTGTCATGGTGCCGTACTCTCCGCGACGGGTCCCGCCCGGGTGGGGCGGGATCCATCCAGGCTAACCTCAGGCGCCGGTCACGCCGGGCAGCGGCTGAGCGACGATCGCGCCGTCATCCCAGAGCGCGGTGATCGCCGTGGCCGCCATCACGCGGACCCCGACGCCGATGGCGCGCTCGTCCACGTCGAAGGTGGGCTGGTGAATGTCGTGCGACACGACCGTTCCCGGCACCCGGGTGCCGAGCCGGGCCAGCGCGCCGGGGATGGACTCCAGGTACCAGGCGAAGTCCTCGCCGCCGAGGCTCTGCGGCGTCTGCACGACCTGGCCCGCGCCGAGCACGTCAAGCGCGGCCGCGGAGATCATGGCCACACTGGCCTGGTCGTTGACCGTGGGCGGCACGTACCGCTGGTAGCTGAGCTCGGCCTGTATCCCGTAGGCCGAAGCCACCGAGTCGATGAGCCCCTTGAGCAGGTCGGGCGCGGTGTGCCAGGCTTCGTCGTCGAGGCAGCGGACGGTGCCCTCGGCGACGCCGTCGTCGGGGATGGCGTTGGCCACGGTGCCCGCGCTGACCCGGCCCCAGACCAGGCTGAGGCTGGACCGCGGATCGACCCGCCGGGACAGCGCCGCGGGGACCTCGGTGAGGATCTTCCCGAGCGCGTAGACCAGGTCCGCGGTCAGGTGCGGCCGGGCGGTGTGCCCGCCGGGCCCGGACACGCGCACCTCGATCTTGTCGCAGGCCGCGGTGATCGCGCCCGAGCGCACGCCGAGCTGGCCCGCATCGAGCCGGGGATCGCAGTGCAGGGCGAAGATCCGGCCAACCGACGCGATCCCGCCCGACGCGAGCACGTCGAGCGCACCGCCGGCCGCCTCCTCAGCGGGCTGGAAGATGAGCCTGACCCGCCCGGGCAGCAGACCCGCGGCGGCCTGCTGGGCCAGGAACAAGCCGGCGCCGAGCAGCACGGTGGTGTGCACGTCGTGGCCGCAGGCATGGCAGACATCCGGCACAGTAGAGCGGTAAGGCACGTCCTTGTCGTCCGCCATCGGCAGCGCGTCGAGATCTGCCCGGAGCGCAACGACAGGACGTTCGGTATAAGGAACTTGCTCCGAGCCGATGTCCACGAGCAAGCCGGTCCCCTTGGGCAAGATCACCGGGCGCAGGCCCGCCGCGGCCAGGCGCAGCGCCACCCGGCGGGTGGTGCGGTGCTCGTTAAAGGCCAGCTCGGGATGGGCGTGCAGGTCGCGGCGGAAGTCGATCAGCTCGGCTTCGTGCTCCGCCAGGAACGCGCTCAGATCCGCGAGCAGATCATTGCCCTGCTCATTTCCGGCCATGCCCACCATCCCCGTGCATGCAGAATCTGTCTTCGGCGAACTCGGTAACGAGTGCGTCTACCACGCTGATGAGATCCCCGGTTTGCGCGTAGACGGCCCGCTGCCGTTCGTAAGAGGCGCCATGCTCGAGCACTTCCGAGACCACGGAAAGCTCGTCCTGGCACCCTAGCCTCGAGGCTACCGGCTCCAGCGCGGCGAGCAATTCAAAAAGCTCGTCGCGCAGCGGCGCCGTGGCGCCGGCCTCGTCAGTGATCACGATCGCGTCCAGCCCGAATCGCGTGGCGCGCCACTTGTTGTCCCTGACCACCCAGGCCGACGGGCAGGGCAGCGTATAGCCGCGGTCCAGCTGGGAGTCGAAGAGCTGGACCAGGCACTGCGAGAGCGCGGCCACCATGCCGACCTCGCGCAGCGTCGGCACACCGTCGGACATGCGGATCTCGACGGTGCCGAAGTCCGGGTGCGGCCGGATGTCCCACCAGACCTCCTTGATGCTGCGGATCGTCCCCGCCCGCAGCAGGGTGTCCATGTAGTCCTCGAACTGTTCCCAGTTCGCAAGCCGATGCGGCGGACCCGCCGTCGGCAATGCGCCAAACGTCACCGACCTGCTGGAGGCAAGCCCGGTGTCATACCCGCACCAGAACGGGCTCGACGCAGTAAGGGCGAGAAAATGCGGAAGGTAAGCGGCCAGGGCATTGACGATCGGAATCGCCTTGTTCCCCTCCCGAAGCCCCACATGGACATGCACACCGAAGGTCTGAATCCGGCGGGCAAGCCACTGCATTTGCTCGACCAGCTCCGCATAGCGCTGGATTGGCGCCATCGTCGCGTCTCGCCAGTCACTCACCGGGTGAGTCCCGGCGCAGGCTAGTAGGATACCGCGCTCGTCCGTCATCCGCTGGAGTTCGGTGATCGTTACGGCCAGGTCGTCTTTCGCCTCGGCCACCGTGCTGCAAATGCCTGTGACCAGTTCAATCGTGGACTGCATCAGCTCGTGGCGGATTCGCGGGTGCTCGCCCGTATCGCCGGTCACGGGCAGCTGGTCGATCAGCTTACCCGCTTCCTGACGCAGCAGCTTGGTCTCGCTGTCGATTAGCTGGACCTCCCATTCGACGCCGAGCGTCGCGCCGCGGGAAGGGTTCCACTCGATAGCCATGCCCGGCCTCCGTGCCCGAAAATTGTTCTGCAATCAAAGTTCCCCGGGCTGATACTCGCCCCAGACATCCCGCAGCGCGTCGCACACCTCACCCAGGGTGGCGTCGGCCCGCAGCGCGTCGCGGAGCGGGTAAAGGACGTTGCCGGTGCCTTCCGCGGCCGATTTGAGGGCGGAGATCGCGCGGCGATGCGGTTCGGGGTCCCGTTCCTTCCGCAGCCGGGCCAGCCGGGCCGCCTGTTCGGCCGCGAGGGCCGGGTCGGGCCGCAGCGGCTGATAGGGCTCCTCGCCCTCCGCGGTGAACCTGTTCAGGCCGACGATGACCCGCTCGCCCTCGTCGATTTCCCGCGCCACCTGGTACGCCGTGCTCTCGATCTCGGACTTCTGGAAGCCGCGCTCGATCGCCGCGGCCGCCCCGCCCATGTCCTCGATGCGGTCCATCAGGCTTTCCGCGGCCG
>Ga0208696_1000157_pt1 | contig 49360 bp, 42 predicted proteins | sample Sb_taG_9_FD_187711 | JGI IMG/M metagenome (GOLD analysis project Ga0208696, IMG submission 187711) | Peat soil microbial communities from Weissenstadt, Germany - Sb_50d_b_LC metaG (SPAdes) (version 2) | ecosystem: Environmental > Terrestrial > Soil > Wetlands > Peat | place: Germany... | reverse complement strand
CCACCCGAACCCCGCCGCCACCGCGTCGTCCAGGTCGCGGCAGTCCGTCACGCCCGCGAAGCCGGCCGCCTCCATCTGGGCCGCCTCGATCTGGGCCGCCTCGATCTGGGCCGCCTCGATCTGGGCGCGGATCCGGGGGCCGCTGTCGGGGAGGGTCAGGACGCAGGTGGGCGCCTGGCGGGCCAGGACCCCGGCGGCCAGTGGGGCGTAGTCGATGCCCCGGTCCTGCCCGCCGACGATCAGTGCGATCCGGCGGCCGGGGAAGGCGTCGAGCGCGGCCAGGGTAGGCAGCACGTTGGTGGACAGGCTGTCGTCGACGAAGGTGACGCCGCCGACCGTGCCGACCGGCGCGAGCCGGCTGGGCAGGGGCTGGTAGCCGACCGCCGCCGCGCGCAGCCTGGCGTCATCGCCGGCGCCCGGCACGCCGAGCGCGGCCAGGCAGCGGCGGGCGATGAGCGCGTTGCGGCGGTTGTGCCGGCCGGGCAGCCCGAGCGGCTCCATCCAGTCGGCGCCGGGCTCGTCGTCTTCGCGGACCCACTCGACCCGCGGGCCAAGCAGGCCGGCGCGCTCCCTGAGCAGGTCGCTGTCGCCGTTCGCCACGGTGAGCTCGGCGCCCGGCTGGGAGCAGGCGGACAGCTTGTCCCGGTAGTACTGCTCCACTCCCCCGTGCCAGTCGAGGTGGTCCGGGTGCAGCGAGGTGACCGCGACCACGGGCGGCGAGCACGGCAGGTCGGTGGCCTGGTAGCTGGACACCTCGATGACCCAGTAGTCGAAGTCGCCTTCCTCGGCGGGATCATACGGCGGGGCGCCGATGTTCCCGCCGAGCATGCACCGGTAGCCCAGGCCGGCCAGCAGGTGGCCGGTCACCGACGCGGTCGTGCTCTTGCCCTTGGTGCCGGTCACGACGAGGACGCGCCGCAGGTCCGCCTCGGCGAGCCACAGGCCGAGACCGCCCACCACCGGGATGCCGAGCTCGGTCAGCCGGGCCACTTCCGGCCGGTACCGGGACAGGCCGGGCGTCTTGACCACCACGTCGCACCGCTGGAGGGCGGCGAGCCCGCCGTCGCCGGTGGCAAGCACCCGCCTGCCGCCGGGAATGGGCCCGGGAATGGGCCCGGGAATGGGCAGAGTGGCCGCGGACGGCTGGTCGTCGACCAGGACCGGCTCGACGCCCAGTGCCAGCAGCTTGCGCAGGTTGGCGTGGCCTTCCCGGCCTAGGCCCCAGACGCCTACCCGGGCGCCGGCCAGGTCGGACCAGGAGAGCTTGGACCGGCTCACCGATATCCCGCGGGGATGAAGTTCCGGCCCACGGGCCGGAACATGGCGGCGGCGTCCGCGTCGGATGGCGCGTCCGGCCACCCGGCGACCTCGGCCGCGAGTTCTTGCAGCAGGCCAGGGCCGACCCGGTCATCGCGGCGCGCGGCCAGCAGCACCGCGGCGCGGCACTCGGTGACCTCGCCGACGCACTCGAACGGCTTGGCGCCCGCGCCGAGCAGCGAGCGGAACTTGGCGGCCAGCCCCGGATCCTCGAGTGGCTCCCCGGTGACCGCGAAGATCCGCCGCAGCGCCTGCGCCGGCAGGAACGGCGCGAGGATCAGGTCGATGAAGCAGCACTTGTCGCACTGCCCGCACCAATGGTCGAGCCGTCGCGCCCGTTCGGTATAAAAAGCCTTGTTGCAGCTCCGGAATGAGCTGTGGTACGGCTCGAGTGCCGCGAACTCCTGCCCCACCCAGAGCTCGGTCCGGTCCCTGAGCCAGGAGAAGTACCCGGGCAGCGGCGCCGGGCGGTTGGCCAGCACGTCCCGGAAGGCCGCCTCGAACTGCTCGCTCTTGGAAAACTGGTGGTTGACCGGGCGTCCTTGGTACTCGAGCGTCGGGACGGACGCCGACCACTCGTTGGACATCACTACCGCGTCCCGGTCCTCGAGCACTGCGGCCAGCACGGCGATCGCGGACAAGATCCCGGTCACCGGGACGTGCCCGTTGAGGAAACCGAGTTCGGCGGAGCGCAGCAACTGCGGGTCGATCTCCCGTTCCGCCCGGACCACCGGGAGCCCGGTCACGGCGGCCGGCTGCTCAATCGCGTCGAACCGGTCGGCGGGCCCGCTCACCACGAACAACGCCGCGTCCGCGCGCCGCCGGACCCGCTCCACCGTGACGATCGAGTCGATCCCGCCGCCGAACGGCACCAGGGCCCGCTGCTCGCCCAAGGGGGGTCTGGGGGGATCTGGGGGGGTCGTCCCCCCCAAGGGGGGTCTGGGGGGATGGGTCCCCCCAGGAGCGGGGGGGTCTGGGGGGGTCGTCCCCCCGGGATCAGCAGAGCGCGCCTCCAGGCGCAGCGAGGTCAGGTCCAGGGCATTGCGGTAGGCGAACTCGCCCAGGCCCTGGAGGTAGAACTCGCGGAGGAAGGCCAGTTCGGCCGTTGTCAGCGCGGTCTCGCCGAAGTCGACCACCGGCGGCGCCGCGGTCTTGTAGTACGAGACGCCCGCGAGCAGGAACACCAGCCGCGCCGCCGCCCGGGCCGCCTCGGTGTGCCAGCGCGGTCCGGCCGACAGCGTCACCCGTTCGGTGAACTCGCGCCCGTCCAGCTCGTACCGGCAGCTCAGCACCCCCCGCTCGGCGTCGATATCGAACGCTCCGTACCGGAACGCGCTTCCGCGCACGCGTGGTTGTGGCACCGTACCCCCTCTTTTGGTCACGTTGTCACATCCATGCCTATCTGACCGGGGTCGCGAAGGCGGGCGACGAGGGCGAGGCGGCCGCAGGGGCGGGCCGAGCGGTCACTGAAGAAGTAGCCGGGGCCGGCGGGGGTGGTGGTTGGGGTGGGGCCGGTGGGGAGAGTTGTCGTGTAGATCTGGGGGGCGGGGACGCCGACCTCGACTAGGGCGTGGCGGTTGGCGGCCCACAGGTCGAGGAGCCAGCGGTCTGGGCCAGAGCCGGGAGGCGCCACCGGGCGCGCGTCGGGGTGCGTGTCGGGAGGCGCCACCGGGCGCGCGTCGGGACGCGCCACCGGGCGCGTGTCGGGGCGGATGAAGGCGGCCGCGGCGGGGCCGAAGGCCTGGGTGACGGCCTGGTGGACGTCGGCGCCTACCTGGTAGCGGGCCGCGGCGATGGCGGGGCCGATCCCGGCGATGACGTCGGACGGGCGGGAGCCGAGGGCCTGCATGGCAGCGAGCGTCGCGGCGGTCACCCCCGCCACGGTGCCGCGCCAGCCCGCGTGCACGCAGGCGAGCACGGCGGCCACCGGATCGTGCAGCACGATCGGCACGCAGTCCGCGGTCAGGATCGCGAGCACCACCCCGGGCGACTTAGTGACCAGCGCGTCGGCGTCGGCGACGGCATCGTCGAGACAGAACGCTCCGCTCCCCCGGTCGGCCGCGCCGACCACGCGGACCGCGGCGCCGTGCACCTGGCGGGCGAACACGAAGTCCTCCGGGCTCGCACCGAAACCGGCCGCCAGCCGACGCCGGTTCTCGAGCACGCACCCTGGGTCGTCGCCGACGCTCAGGCTCAGGTTCAGCGTCGCGTAGGGCCCGGACGACACCCCGCCGGAGCGAGCCGTGACGGCGGCATCGGCGCCCGAGGCGTCCAGGGCCGGCCAGGCCAGCAGGCGCAGGCCGCCGATCGCGCGGAGCACGGTGGACGGAGGCGATTGGGTGTCGGAGGTCATCGGGTCAGAGCTTAGTGGCGTTCGGGTCAGGGCTGCGCCCGGCCGCTGGTGGCCATGGAGCAGGACTCGGCGGCGCGCAGGGCGCGCAGGACGTTGCCGCCGGCCAGGGCGGCGCAGTCGGATTCGGTCCAGCCGCGGGCCAGCAGTTCGGCGAACAGGGCGGGGTAGGCGGAGACGTCCTCCAAGCCGACGGTCACGTCGGGGGTGCCGTCGAAGTCGCCGCCCAGGCCCACGTGCGCCACGCCGGCGACCTCGCGGACGTGCTCCACGTGATCGGCGACCTGGGCCAGCGTCGCGTGAGGCAGCGGGTGGGCGCGCTCCCACTCCGACTTGATGCTGAACAGCTGGTCGAAGTTCCTCGGGTCCAGGCCGCGTCGCGCCGCCTCGGCCTTGAGGCCGACTAGCCAGTCGGCGCACTCCTGGGAGACGAAGCCGGGCACGAACGTCACCATGCAGACGCCGCCGTTGCCGGCGAGCCGGGCGAGCACGTCGTCGGGCACGTTGCGCGGGTAGTCGCACAGCGCGAGGGCCGAGGAATGGCTGAAGATCACCGGCGCCGCGGCCACGTCGAGCGCGTCCCGCATCGTGTCCGGGGACACGTGCGACAGGTCGACGAGCATGCCGATCCGCTGCATCTCGCGAACCACGTCCCGGCCGAACTCGGTCAGCCCGCCGGCCTGCGGCTCGTCGGTGGCCGAATCGGCCCAGCCGACGTTGGCGTTGTGAGTCAGCGTCAGGTACCTGACGCCGAGCGCGTACAGCATCCGCAGCACGCCGAGCGACCCGGCGATGGCGTGGCCGCCCTCGGCGCCGAGCAGCGAGGCCACCCGGCCGGAGGCGAAGATCCGCTCCACGTCGTCCGCGGTCAGCGCGAGTTCCAGCGCGCTGGGGTAGGCCGCGATCATCCGGCGCACCACGTCGATCTGCTCGAGCACGGCGGCGACCGCCCCGTCCCCGGCCAGCGAGGCCGGCACGTAGACCGACCAGAACTGCGCGCCCACCCCGCCGGCCGAGAGCCTGGGCAGGTCGGTGTGCGTGCCGGCGACCGGGGCGGCCAGGTTGACCGCGGCGGGATCGCCCGGGTCGAGGCTCAGCGTGCTCACGTCGCCGCCGCCCCGTTGATCCTGCTGAGCCCGCTCGCGCAGTTCCCACGGCAGGTCGTTGTGCCCGTCGATGAGCGGGAACCGCCGCAGCAGGTCCCGCGCCTGAAGGTCGAGATCCGTCACGCTGCCAGCTTATGGGGCCAGCCCAGAGGGCCAGCCTGCGTTTGACCCGGCGACCGCCGTGGCGCGGCTTGCTCGCGTGATCGTAAATAGCCGGCATTCATGCTGGTGAAGCAGCGTACCGGAGTTACTCTTATGGTGGTTGGGGGCACGTTAGGCGGTGCACTGTGAGCCTGGTCCGATGACCGGAGAGCGGGCCCCGTCCCGCCATGTGGCCCTCGACGGCGCGGTGAACGTGCGGGACATCGGCGGCTACCGCAGCGTTCACGGGCTGGAAGTCACCTGCGGCCGGCTCTTCCGCGGCGACTCGCTCAGCCAGCTGACCAGCGCCGACGTCGAGCGGCTCGACCGGCTCGGGCTGCGCACCGTCATCGACTTCAGGAGCCCCGGCGAGGTCCTGCTCGGCGGCGACGACCGACTGCCCTACGGCGTCGAATTCGCTCACCTGCCGGTAAGCGGCGGCGACCTCGGTGCCCTTTATGAGCTCATCGCCAGCGGCGACCACGAGCGGCAGCGGCGCGAACTCGGTGACGGGCGCGCCGCCTCGTTCATGGCCGAGATGAACCGCGGGTTCGTGACCGATGCCCGGCAGCGGGAGGCGTTCGGAGCCGCGCTGCGGCTGATATGCGCGCCCGGGCGGCGGCCGCTGCTCTACCACTGCACGGCTGGCAAGGACCGGGCCGGGTGGATGACCGCCCTCGTGCTCACCGCCCTGGGGGTGCCGCGCGAGCTGGTGCTCCGCGACTACCTGCTGTCCAACGACCTCCACCGTACGGGCTACCAGAAGCTCCGCTTCGACCTGGTCAAGACCGGGATCGTGGCCGACCCCGAGCTGCTGCGGCCCGTCCTGGAGCAGAGCGCCACCTACCTGGGCGCCGCGTTCGAGGAGACGGACCGGAGTTACGGATCGTTCGGCCGGTTCCTGACCTATGGCCTCGAGGTCAGCGAGGTCATGCTGGCCGAACTGCGCCGGGCGCTGCTCGGTGACCTGGTGCCGCCGGAACCGGTGTCGTGAGGTTCGGCTCCTAGGTTTGCTCCTAGGTTCTGCTCCTTACCGCCCCGGCCGTCATCACTTCCGGCGGCGCGGGCCGAGGCGGCGCATCTGGATCCAGGCGATCAGCGTGAAGATCACCGCCAGCGCGACCGTGTAGCCCACGTCGCGCAGCCACGCCGCCGAGGTGTGATCCCACACCGGGTCGGTGAAGCTGCCCAGGGCGGGGTTGATGACGTTGAGGTTCGCGGTGGACGCGACCGCGCCGAACCCCCAGCGGGACGGCGAGATGTAGGCGAGCTGGGTGAGCCCGGCCTTGCCGACCAGCGACAGCACGCCGCCGGACAGGATGACCTGGACCATGGTGAGCAGCACGAGGATGGGCATGGCCTTCTCCGACGTGCTGACCAGGGCGGAGACGAGCAGGCCGAGGCACATCGACGCGAGCCCGAGCAGGGCGATGCCGATCATCAGCTCGATCAGCGGCGCGCCGGTCAGGAAGGAGCCCGTGGGGGGCAGCGGGTGTCCCACCAGTCCCAGCAGCACCAGCAGGATCGACTGGACGACGCTGATGACGCCGAGGACGAGCAGCTTGGACGACAAGTAGGCGCCGGAAGACAGGCCGGCCGCGCGTTCTCGTACGTAGATCGCGCGTTCCTTGACCAGCTCCCTGACCGAGAGCGCGGCCCCGGCCAGGCAGGTGCTGATGACCAGCATCAGCAGCACTTCCTGCGCGGTCTGGTTGGTGTGGGGCGGTCCTTTCAGGCCCTGGCTCGTCCCGACGAAATGGATCAGGACGCCGAGGATGACCGGCAGCAGCACCATGGACAGCAGGTAGCCGCGGTCGGACGCGATCACCCGTACGTAGCGGCGGGTCAGCGTGGTCATCTGCCGGAAACCGCCGCGCTGCTGCGGCGGCGGCGCGGCCGCCACCTCTGGCCCGCCGGCCGGGGCCTGCGGCTTCGGGCGGCCCAGCACGTACTGCGCGTAGGCGGGCGACGCGGCGTACTCGGCGGCCCAGTCGCGGTCCGGGTAGCGCTCGAAGGCCTGGAACACCTCGGCCCAGCGGGCCTGGCCGAAGTAGGCGAGTCCCTCTTCGGGCGGCCCGTAGTACGCGATCCGCCCGCCGGGCACGAGGACGAGCAGCCGGTCGCAGGTGTCCAGGTTGTCGACGCTGTGCGTGACGACGATGACCGTCCGGCCGTCGTGGGCCAGGTCCCGCATCTGCTCCATGACCGACTTGTCCAGGCCAGGGTCAAGACCGGAGGTCGGCTCGTCCAGGAACAGCAGCGACGGCTTGGTCAGCAGCTCCTGCGCCACGTTCACCCGCTTGAGCTGGCCGCCGGACAGGCGGTCCGCGCGGGTCTGCGCGTGCCTGGTCAGGCTGAGCTCGCTCATCACCTCGTCGACCCGGCCGTCCCGCTCGTCGGCCTTGGTGTCGGCGGGGAAGCGGAGCTCGGCCGAGTACTGCAGCGCGCGGCGCGCGGTCAGCTGGGTGTGCAGCACGCTCTCCTGGGGCACCAGGCCGATCCGATACCTGAGCTCGTTGTAGTTCCGGTACAGGTCGCGGTTGTCGTAGAGCACCGTGCCGGTGGTCGCGGGACGCATCCCGGTCAGCGCACCGAGCAGCGTGGACTTGCCGGCGCCGCTCGGGCCGATGACGCCGAGCAGGCATTTCTCCGGGATCGGGAACGTGACGTGGTCAAGCAGCACCTTGCTGCCGGCCTTTACCACCAGGTCCTGGGCGTTGAAGGTGATGTTGCCGTCGTCGACGAATTGCCTGAGCTCGCCGTCCTTGAGCCGGAACGTGGAGCTCCCGATGCTGACGATGTCCTGTTCGGTCAGCAGCTGAGAGGAAACCTTCTGGCCGTTGACAAAGGTGCCGTTATGGCTGCCGAGGTCGACGATCTCGTAGCTGCCCGTGGGCGATTTGCGCAATTCCGCGTGGTGCCGCGAAACGTTGAGATCGGAAAGGACCAAGTCATTGTCGGGCACGCGGCCGATGCGCATGGCCTTGGCCGGCAGCGGCATCCGCGCCGTGGGCCTGCGGTCCACGCTCGGCAGCAGGTCCGGCGCGACCGGCGCGACCGGCTTGGCCGACTGGGCTGCCGCCGCCGACATGGCGTGCCGCGGGGCGTGCGCGGGCTCGGGCGGCGCGAACCTGTCGCGCGGCGCGGCAGGCTCGGGCGGCCTGGGAGCAGGCTCGGGCTCGGGCGCGTACGGGGGGGCGGCTTCCTGGGCTGGCGGAGCGGGAGGGACCGAAAGGGCCGTGTCCGGATGGTCGGCCGGGGGCGAGCCGACCTGGCCGGCCGCGGCCGCGGGCACCTGGGGCACGCAGCGCAGGACCGGCCCGTCGTCCGGGTTCCCCAGCCGCACCACGCACTCGGCGCTGATCTCGATCCGGTCGAGCCGCTGCGGCCCGAGGAACGTCCCGTTGGTGCTGCCGAGGTCCTCGATGATCCAGGCGTCCCCGTCCACCCGCAGCACCGCGTGCCGCCACGACACGCGTGAGTCGGTCATCACGATGTCGGACTTCGGGTCCCGGCCGATGCGGTAGGTCGTCCCGGCCTTCATCTGGTGAACTGCGCGCCTGCTCCGTACCTCGAGATCGGGCAGTGCAGGAGCGCTGGAGGCCCCTCCCTGCGGCGGCGCGACTTCGGCGAGCCCGGCTGGCGCGAGCCCGGCTGGGGAAGGACTGGCCTGCGGCGGCCTACGGTCAGACCAGTCAAAACGCTCGGGTGGCATGCTTACAAAGTGTAGGGCCGCCGGGCGTAAACGGGAATCGGGAGAACCATTCAGGTTGACCGCGCGTTTTGACATATTGGGAGACGGACACCCTGATACTGGAACGTCGGGCACTGTGCCTGAAAACTGAGCGTCTGAAAACTTGAGCGTCCGAAACCCGAGCCACAGCCATGTTGAACGCTACATGTGACTCAATGTTATCCCCCGTAACTAAATGACACCTCAGGGGTGGGAAATGACAGTGGCAGGTACGTATTGTGGGGATATGGTCAGCATGGCCGGAATCTCAGGGGGCGCGGCATGAGCTCCGACCAGACTCAGCCCGGTCCGGAGTGGTGGAAGCAGCCGCAGGATCCCAAGAGGGAGCAGGGCTACCAGGACTCTCAGGAGACACAGGCTCAGCCCGTCAATCCGGGCTACCAGGACTCCCCGGCGACGCAGCAGCTCCCGCAGGGGCAGGGGTTCCCGCAGGGGCAGGGGTTCCCGCAGGGGCAGGGGTTCCCCGCGGGCCAGGGATACCAGGACAGTCCTGGCGGCCAGGGGCACCAGGGGACGCAGGGGCTTCCGGGCAATCAGGGATTCCAGGGGGCTCAGGACTACCAGGGGGCGCAGGGCTACCAGGGGGCGCAGGGCTACCAGGCGCCTCCCACCCGGATGCGGCGGCGGCGCAGGAGATGGCCGCTCATCACGCTGATCGTGATCGTCTTGGTGCTCGTGGTCGGCGACCGGGCCGCCAACGCGTACACCGAGAACCAGATGGCCAGCCAGATCCAGTCGTCCCTTGGCCTATCCGGCAAGCCGAGCGTGACCATCCAGGGGTTCCCGTTCCTGACCCAGCTGGCCGCCCGGGACTTTCGGACCGTGAACGTGAACGCGAGCAACGAGACCATCACGGCGAGCAGTGCGGGCTCCGGGCTGCTCAAGATCGCCAGCCTGACCGCCACGCTGCACGGGATGCACATCCACGGCCTCAACAGCGCCACGATCGACCAGTTCAACGCCTCGGCGCTGGTCACGTTCACGGCCCTGGGGAACATAGGCGGCATCCCGCAGGGCATCACGCTATCGGCCGACGGACCGAACCAGATCAAGGCCAGCATTGACATCCTGGGCTTCTCCAGCTCGGCGGTCGCCCAGGTCACCAGGTCGGGATCGAACCAGATCAACGTGAAGGTCACCAACTTCAACGGGATTCCGGCTGACGTCCTCGGCAACCTGGCGAACTTTAGCTTCAGCATTCCGAAGCTCCCGGCCGGAGTGACGATCCAGAGCATCAGCGTCACGCAGCAGGGGCTCCAGATCACCGCTTCCGGCCAGAACACCACGCTGAACCAGTAAACCGAGCGACATCACAGAACTTTTTCACCGCTGCAGCCCGCGCCCTGGGTGACCTACTGTCAGCCGAGAGTTACATTAGTAGTACGGACAGTAATAACCCAGGATGCGGAGGCCGATATGCCGGGTGCACCCTTCACCGTCGCCGACACGCTGGAGTTGCCGAGCGTGGCGTGCGCGACCCCGGCGACCGCGACCCGCACCTTCGGCCGCCGCCCCGAGGAAGTGCCGGTGGCCCGCCGGTTCGTCAGGGAGGCCCTGGACGACCACCCCTCCTCCTTCGACGCCGAGCTGCTGACCTGCGAGCTGGTGACGAACGCGGTGCAGCACGCCACCGACGCCGGCTGGGTGACCGTGGCGGTGACGCGCCGCGGCGAGGTGGTGCACGTGGACGTCATCGACGACGGACGGAGCGGGCTCCCGCACTGGCGCGAGGCCACCGGACAGGACGAGGGCGGACGCGGGTTCCAGCTCGTCAACGAGATCACGCAGCGCTGGGGATTCGTGCGCGAAAAGGCCGGCACCTGCGTCTGGTTCGAACTCGGCCGCTGAACCGCCGGGCGTCTCCGCGGAGACGCCGGTAGGCTCACGGCTGATGCCAGCCACCTGTGTTTTCTGCGCCATCATCCGCGGCGAGCAGCCTGCGGCGACCGTCCTGGAAACCGAACGGCTGATCGCGTTCCTCGATCACCGGCCGCTGTTCCGGGGCCACACGCTGCTCGTGCCGAAGCTGCACGTGCGGCTGCTCAGCGACCTGCCCGCCGACCGGGTGCCGGAGTTCTTCACGACGGCGCAGCGGCTCGAGCGCGCGGTCGAGGACGGCCTGGGCGCGGACGGCTCGATGATCTTGGTCAACAACGTGGTGAGCCAGTCCGTCCCGCACCTGCACCTGCACGTGATCCCCCGGAGCAAAGGCGATGGCCTGCGGTTCTGGCTCGGGCCGCGGCATCCGTACGACGACACCCACCCGGCCGGGGCCTACGCGGAGAAGATCAGGGCCGCCCTCCCCCAGGCCTGAACTGAACCACCAGGTTTCGCGCGGCGTTACGGTGGGTGGTAGGCACTGGCCCCGGTTACCGCCCTGTCCCGCTGGAGCCCCAGGAGAACTCGGGAGAAACCCGCTATGCCCGACGACCTTTCGGGTCCCAACCGCTTCGCACGTGACTTGTTCGCTCCGCTGCCCGCCCGCTACGACCGCCTCGCCGAGCTGCTCTCCTTCGGCCAGAACGGGCAGTGGCGGGCGGCGATGACCGGCCGGGTCTGCGGGGTCTCCGGGGTCGCTGGGATCGCTGGGGTCGTCCCGGCGGACGGCGTGATCCTCGACGTCGCCTCCGGCACCGCGGGCGTCGCGCTGCAACTGGCGGCGCGCAGCCGGGCCCGGGTGGTGGGCGTGGACCTGACCGAGCCGATGCTGCGCCAGGGGCAGCGCCGGGTAGCGGCGGCCGGCCAGCGGGACCGGATCACGCTGGTGGCCGGGCGCGCCGAGCAGCTGCCCTTCCCTGATGCCAGCTTCGACGCGCTGACGTTCACCTACCTGCTCAGGTACGTGCGGGACCCGCAGGCCACGCTGGCCGAGCTGGCCCGCGTGCTCAAGCCGGGCGGGGTCATGGCCAGCCTGGAGTTCTGCGTGCCGGCCGGACCGCTCTGGCATCCGGCCTGGTGGGCGTATACCCGGATGGTGCTGCCCGCGGGCGGCCTGCTGCTCGGCGGCCGCGAGTGGTTCCGGGTGGGCCGCTTCCTCGGCCCCAACATCTCCGCGCACTACCGCAGGTACCCGGTCGCCTGGACGGTGGCGGCGTGGGAGAGGGCGGGCCTGACCGACGTCGGGACCCGGATCATGAGTCTCGGCGGCGGTCTCGTCATGTGGGGGACACGTGCCGGCCAGTGAGGCGGACCCGGCGGCAACACCGCGCCCGGCATACTACGCGGCCCGGTCGGGTGGGTGGCGGGACTGGTGGACGCTGCTGCACCCGCCGTACACGGCCTGGCACCTGTCCTATGTGGTCATCGGCGCCTCGCTTGCGCCGCGGGTGCAGGCCAGCTACCTGATCGCGACCGTGCTGGCGTTCTTCTTCGCGGTCGGGCTGGCCGCGCACGCGCTGGACGAGCTGCGCGGGCGGCCGCTGCGGACGGCGATCCCGTCCGCCACGCTGATTGCCGTGGTCGTCGTCGGGCTGCTGGGCGCGCTGGCGCTCGGCGTGTTCGGGGTGATCCGGGTCGGCTGGACGCTGATCCCGTTCATGGTGGCGGGCCCCGTGCTGGTGATCGCGTACAACGCGGAGCTGTTCGGCGGCCTCATGCACACCGACTTCGGATTCGCCGCCGCCTGGGGGGCCTTCCCGGTGCTCACCGCCTATGTGGCTCAGACCGGCACGCTGGCCCTGGCTCCCGTCCTGGCCGCCGGGGGCGCCTTCGCGCTGTCGGCGGCCCAGCGCCAGCTGAGCACCCCGGCCCGGAACATGCGCCGCCGGGCGCAGCAGGTCGAGGGCAGCATCACCTTCGGCGACGGGCACACCGTGCCGATCACGGTGGACGCTCTGCTCCAGCCGCTCGAACGGGCGCTGCGCGCGGCCTCCTGGGCGATCATGCTGCTCGCCGCCGCGATGGCCGTGGCCCGCCTGACCTGAACGGCACTGACCTGAGCGGCACTGACCTGAGCGGCGAGACGCGGCCGGCCGTCACCTTCTGTCACTCAGCGTAATCAGATGAGGCCGACGTGTTAGAGGGCACGCCCTGGGATGACCCCGAAACCGGAATGATCCTCATTTCAGGCGAGCTCCGGAGTCACCTGAGACCCAGTAAGCTACTAGAATAGCGTCACAAAGGCATAAATGGTGACTTTTCGGGAGAAAGGTGAGTCATCGGAACTCCTGTCTGAACATGCCATCCGTGGCTCATAATTGACAGGAGCGCAGCAGCCTGCGACGCCATCAGGAGACCGCACGTGACATCCGGCATTTCGGCGAAGGGCAGCGCTCTCGGGGCTGATGGTTCCGAGAGCGGTGTCGTACCGAGCCGCGCCCCGTTGCCGCGGGCTTCTGGCAACGGGACCAAGCGAAGCCACCAACCCAGTACCGGCACGAACGTCCAGGAGGCCGGGATCGCCGAAACCCCGGAGACCTCAGCCGGAAGCGTCGCGGCCGAGAGCTCTCATCCGGCCATGTCCTCGTCCGTTCCGGCCATGTCCTCGTCCGTGCGGACCCTGATCCTCGGGATCGACTACGACGGGCGCATCGTCCAGCACGACAGGAACGCGGCCAAGATCCTGGCCCGCGAACCGGAGGATCTGCTCGGCGTGCAGCTCATCGAGCTCACGTCGGCCAGCAGCCACGAAAGCAGCGACCAAGGAAACAGCGACCAGCCGAACGCGGCGCAGGCGAATTCGCACGGTACCCGGCAGGCCGACGGCGCCGCCGCGGTGGCCGGGCTGCTCGAGGCGATCCGTTCCGATCGTGAGGGCAGCGCGATGCTCACGATCGACACACGCGACGGTCCGGCCGAGGCCGTGGTGACCGTCCATCCGATGCGGGCGGCCGGCACCAGCCTGGCCGCGCTCGCCCTGCTCCGCATTCCCGCGCCCAAATCCGAGCGGTTCGTCGACCCCGCGCTCATGCGCAGGCAGATGCTGGACGACACGTTCACCAAGATCGGCGACACGCTCGACATCGAGCAGGTGGCGAGCGAACTGCTGGACGCGCTCGTCCCGGCGTTCTGCAACGTGGCCGGCCTGATGCTGCTTGAGAGCCTGGCCGGCGACGACGAACTGCCCGCGTACGGACCGGAAGGATCGGCGCCGCTGCGCCGGATCGCGCTGCTGCACGAGAGGAAGGACCCCGCCTGGGAGGCCGTGTTCCCCACCGGCGAGATCCTGCGCTACCCCCAGCACACGCCGTACTACCAGTGCATGGACACCGCCACGCCGGTGCTCGAGACGACAGTCAGCAAGAACCAGGCGAGCGAGATCGCCAAGGCCTGGCGGCGCAAGCCCGTGGCCAAGCTGCTGTCCGGCGCCTCCCTGATGCTGCTGCCGCTCATCGCGCGCGGCAGCATGCTGGGTTTCTTCGCCTGCACCCGGCAGGAGGGGTTCCGGCGGTTCGACGCGTACGACATCGAGATCGGCATGGACTTCGCGTCCCGCGCCGCCATGTTCATCGACAACGCCCGGCGCTACAGCCGCGAGCACGCCACCGCGCTGACCCTGCAGCGGAGCATGCTGCCGACCGGGCTCTCCTACCCCTCCTCGGTCGAGGTCAGGCACCGCTACCTGCCCGGCAGCAAGCTCATCGAGGTCGGTGGCGACTGGTATGAGTCCATCGCGCTGCCCGGAGGCCGGGTCGCGCTCGTGGTCGGCGACGTGGCCGGGCACGGCGTGCGCGCCGCCGTCACCATGGGCCGGCTGCGTACCGCCATCCACACCCTGGCCATGCTCGAGCTGCCACCCGCCGATTCGCTGCAGCAGCTTGACGAGCTCATGCACACGCTCGGCGAGCGCGAGCCGCACTTCGCCACCTGCGCGTACGCCGTCTACGACGCGGTGAGCGGCGAATGCGAGGTCGCCGTGGCCGGCCACCTGCCGCCGCTGCTTGTGCACCCGGACGGCAGCAACGAACTGCTCGACGTCCCGCCCGCCCCGCCGCTCGGCATCGGCGACGGCGAGGTAGAGAGCCGCCGGTTCAAGATCGAGGACGGCAGCCTGTTCGTCCTGTACACCGACGGCCTGGTGGAGAACAAGGGCCAGGACATCAGCGACGGCCTGGCCCGGCTGCGCGGCATCTTCGGCCCGGGCTCGCCGACCAGGCCGCTCGAGGACCTGTGCAAGGCCACGCTGGACGGGGTGTACTCCGACCATCAGCGCGACGACATCGCGGTGCTCATCGCGCGGCTGCGGCGGCTGCCCGAGGACAGCTACGCCTCGTGGACGCTGGCACCGAAGCTGACCTCGGTCCGGGAGGCACGTTCGGTCCTGGCCGAGCCGATGAAGCGGTGGGACCTGGAGGACCTGATCCCCACGACCGAACTGCTCGTCTCCGAGCTCGTGACCAACGCGGTCAGGTACTCACGCGGCGAAGTCACGCTCCGGCTGGTCAACGAGAAGGCGCTGGTCTGCGAGGTGCTCGACAACTCCGGCGCGCTGCCGAGGCTGCGCCAGGCCAACGGCGAGGACGAGAACGGCCGCGGCCTGCAGGTCGTGCGGCAGCTCTCCCATCGCTGGGGCTCCCGCCGGACCGCGACCGGCAAGGTCGTCTGGTGCGAGCAGCCGCTGCCGGGCAGCGCCGGCGCCTTTGATGACATACAGCCCCTGCATTGAGTGGCGCTGCATTGAGAGGCGCTGCACTGAACAGCGGTACCCTGGTCGGCCGACGGCGGCCCGGCCCGCGCTACTCGACGGTCACGCTCTTGGCGAGGTTACGGGGCTTGTCGATGTCCCGGCCCAGCTTGGCCGCGACGTGGTAGGCCAGCAGCTGCAACGGGACGTTCAGGAGCAGAGGGTCGAGCTCGGGTTCGCCGCGGGGAACCCTGATGACCGCGTCGGCGAGCCCCGCGGGCAGGTCGCCGCTGGTCACCGCGATGACCGGGCCGCCGCGGGCCTTGATCTGCCCGATCGTGGAGATGTTCTTCGACCGCAGGTCGTCGGCGGGAACGACGACCACGCTCGGCATCGAGGAATTGATCAGGGCGAGCGGGCCGTGCTTCAGTTCGCCCGCCTGGTAGGCCTCGGCGTGGACATAGGAGACTTCCTTCAGCTTCTGCGCGCCCTCGCGGGCCACCGGCCAGCCGCGCACGCGGCCGATGAAGAACATGTGCTCGGCCCCGGCGAACCTGCGCGCGACCTCGGCGATCTCCTCCTCGGCGGCCAGGATCTCCTCGATCTGCCCGGGCAGCGCGCGCAGGCCGGCCACGATCCGCTGGCCGGAGGCCGAGGACAGGTCGCGGACCCGGCCGAGCAGCAGGGCGAGCATGGCAAACGTGCCCGCCATATTCGTCAGCGCCTTGGTGGACGCGACGGCGATCTCCGGACCCGCGTGCAGGAAAATCCCGTGGCCGCACTCCCGCCCGATCGCGCTGCCCACCACGTTGACCGCGCCGATGACCTGTCCGCCCTTGCGCTGTAGCTCCTGCACCGCCATCAGCGTGTCCAGCGTCTCGCCGGACTGGCTGACCGCTACGTAGAGCGTGTCGGGGTCGACGACGGGGTTGCGGTACCTGAACTCCGACGCGGGCTCGGCGTCGGAGGGGATGCGGGCCAGCTCCTCGGTCAGCACCGCGCCCATCTGGCCGGCGTAATAGGCCGAGCCGCAGCCGAGGAACTTCACCTGCCGGATCGACCTGAGCTGGCGCGCGTCCAGGTTGATCCCGCCCAGCTTGGCCGTGGCGAACCTCTCGTCGAGCCGGCCGCGCAGCGCCCGGCGCAGCGCCTCAGGCTGCTCGTGGATCTCCTTGCGCATGTAATCCTCGTACGGGCCGAGCTCGTAGTCCCCGGCCTCGGCCTCCACGGTGGTCGGCGCCTTGCTCCGGACCTCGCCGGGACCGCGCCGGTCCCGCTCGTCGAGCGACGCGGTGAGGTAGTCGGCGGCGTGCACCGTCGCCACCTCGGCGTCGTCCAGGTACACCACCTGCTTGGTGTAGCGCACCAGCGCCGCCACGTCGGAGGCGACGAACATCTCCGACTCCCCGATGCCGAGCACGATGGGGCTGCCGTTACGGGCTACCACCAGCTCGTTCGGATTTTTCGTGTCCAGCACGACGAGGCCGTAGGTACCTTCCACGTGGCCCAGCGTCCGGCGGACCGCTTCCTCCAGGCTGACGGCGCCCGCCGCCTCGGCCGCGATCATGTGGGCAAGCGCCTCGGTGTCGGTGTCGCTGACGAGGTGGACACCCCGGCCGGTGAGTGCTTCCCTGAGCTGCTCGGCGTTCTCGATGATGCCGTTGTGCACGACGGCGATGCGGCCTTCGCTGTCGGTGTGCGGATGGGCGTTGACCTCGTTCGGCTCACCATGGGTGGCCCACCTGGTGTGGCCGATGCCGATGGTGGCCCGGGTGCGGTCGCTGACCCTGTCCCTGAGATCCTGGACCCGGCCCGCCGTCTTGGTGACCTGCAGCCGGTTCCGGTGGATAACCGCCAGGCCGGCCGAGTCGTAGCCGCGATACTCCAGGCTCCGCAGGCCCTCGAGCAGGACCGGGACCGCGTCCCTGCGGCCGATGTATCCCACGATTCCGCACATTTGCGGCTCTCCTGTTCGGTTGGCATTCCGTTCAGTCGGCGGCCTGTTTGGCTGGCGGCCTGTTTGGCTGGCGCCTGTTTGGCTGGCGCCTGTTTGGCTGGCGCCTGTTTGGCTGGCGCTAGCTGTAGACGATGCGCCGGAGCTGGCGCTCCGACCGTGCTGGCGCCGGGAACCTGCGCTGCCTGAGCTCGGCCGCGATCAGCGGCCAGATCTCGTCGTTCTTGTGCTGGCGTCGCTGCAGTTCGGCGTGGCGCCTGCGGACGAACTCCTCGACCGTCTCGTTGAAGTACGTCGCCACGTCGGCGATGACCCGGACCACGGTGGCCTGCGGCAGGCCCGTCGAGGCCGCCAGGTAGCGCGCGAGGTCCTGCGGGAAAGGGTCCGCGAGGTCTCCCGCGGTCCCGGAGTCCCAGAGGGCTCCGGGGGCTCTGGGGACTGGCATGGGTACTTCTTACTTGCCAACCGACGATTTAGGCAAGATTTCTGCCCGATTCCGGGCAAGTTATGCCCGAATTGGCGGCGATTGCCCGCGAGAACCGCGGGAAGTCAGTACTGGCGCGGTGAGGGCTAGGAGGAGGCCTGGGCGGTCGCGCTGATGGCGTGCGTCTTGTTGCGGCCGGTTTCCTTGGCGTAGTACAGGGCCGCGTCGGCGGCGGCCATCATGTCGGTCAGCTCGCGGCTCGCGCCGTCCAGGGCCGCGACCCCGACCGAGATCGTGAGCTTGATGCTCGGGCCCTCGATGTCGTTCCCGACCGGGATGGACATGCTGGCGATGTGCGCGCGCAGGCGCTCGGCCACGTTGATCGCGTCCATCTCGCGGGCCTGCGGCAGCAGGACCACGAACTCCTCGCCGCCGAACCGGCCGGCCAGGTCGTAGGCGCGGAGCTGGCTGCGCAGCGCATCGGTGACCGCCCGTAGCGCCTTGTCCCCCACCAGGTGGCCATAGGTGTCGTTGACCGCCTTGAAGTGGTCGATGTCCACCAGCGCCAGCGCCAGCGGGGTGCCGGTCCGGACGGCGCGGGTAATCTCGACCGCCGCCTCCCGCTCCCAGGTAGACGCGTTGAGCAGCCCCGTCTTGGTGTCGATCCGCGACTGGGCGAGAAGCTGGGCATGCATCATGAACCGCCGGACCAGCAGCACCGTGGGGACGGCGAAAACCGCCAGGGCCACGTTGACGGCCACCACAACGGTAATCAACACGCCCAGGTCGAACTCGGCGAAGTCACCCTGCAGCGCCTCACGGTTCAGCTCCAGCTGAGCGAACCGTACCGTGGGATCGGTCAGCTTCATGCCGGCCACGATGAGCAGCTGGTGGCCTCTGCCTCCCACGATCTCGCAGATGGCAACCGCCACGGTAAAGGTCAGAGCGTGCACGCCGGTGCCGATCGAACTGCCGGCGAAGGAATCGGGGAAGGCACGGAACAGCAGTGACGCCGCACCGTAGGACAGGGCGATCGCGGCGACGGTGAACACCCGGCGATAGACAACCCCGCGGTGCACCCGGAGCTGGGTCAGGATCTGCAGCGGGATCGGCGTCAGCATCGCGTAGACAGGCGGCAGCAAGATGGCTACGGGCAGGACCCACACGGTGAGGAAGTCCCTGGTCATCCCGCCCTGGAGGTAGGCGGTCCGGGGCGTGGCCGCGACCGAGACCATGCCGCAGCCCACCAGCAGGAGGAACTTCAGGAGGTCGGTGGCTTGCCACGTCGTCTGCGACGCGGCGTAACACGTCAGCCCGAACGCGACAAGCGGGACGAGCGCCACGTAGACGCGAAGGGCCAAGGGTTCCTGCCACCAAGCCCAGCTCCGGACACCATTGTTCGCCAGCACGCGTTGTGTGACGGACGAGGCTTTCATCTTCCACCGTTCCGGATGGGACATGACAGACACCTGTCTAGTCGGAAGCTCACCGTAAAGGACTAGCTCCGTATAGCTACCTTAACCCATCTTGGCCTTCTTGTGCACTATCCCGTCCGATTCGCCGACATACCCCGACAAAGAGGAGCTAAATGGTGATTGACGAGCAACGATTACCCCGTGTGCTTGCCATGAAAGGTCTTCGCGCAGATCAGATATCGCTGCCGAAGGGAGGGAGACCATGCGCGTCAACTGGTCCTGAAGATGTCGAGCCGCAGTAGCCACCACCACCTGAAAGGGGAGCCGCGATGCGCGACACGTGGAGTTGACCGCAGTCCGCAATTAAGGCTGCTACGACGATTCCCGCAGCGGCACGGAACTTCTCGAAGCGGCATGGCCGGGACGCCGTCCTGCCGCATGACGCCCGCCGGGTGGTGACACGTGGCGCCACCTCAGCGTCAATATAAAGGCGACAACCGCACCGACCGCACCACCAATAGCGATGACCGTCGCCGGAGAGACCACCTCCGCGACGGCGCCGGCCGCGACGAAAGCGGCCCCCTGGCCAACGATCACACCCATGTTGGCGATGCCGAAGGCCTGAGACCGGCGTTCGTTCGGCACCCTGACGACGAACGCGGTGTTGGCCGCGATCTGGTAAACACCACACGCAGCCGACACTGAGAAGATCACGAGCGAGACAGCAAGACCCGGGCGGAGGGCCGTCAGGAGCAGCGTCGCGCAGGTCAGCACGGCCAGCGGCCCCATCCAGGCGAGCCGCCGGCGCGGGCGGACGAAACGGGTGAACAGCGGCATGGCAATCGCCGTGCTCAACACCGTGGACGCCAGCACCACTCCGGTGGCTATCGGCCCTCCGCCAAGCTTCGCTACGTACGGGGCCGCGACCCCTTCCGGGATCGTGTAGAAAACCACCAGCCAGCCGAACAGCAGCAAGGTGCGCAGCGCCTGATCTGAAAAGAGCAGCCCGAAGCCGTCCCGCATCCGGGCCAGCGGCGACGGCGGGACGGTCTCGGGCCTGGCGGCCGCGGGTCTGGCGCGGGTGCCCAGCCCGACGAACAATCCGGAGACCACGAACGTCAGCGCGTCGATGGCGAACGTGGGCCGGACGCTGATGAACGCGACCGCGAATCCGCCGCCGACCGCGCCGACCGTCTGGCCCGCCAGGAACGTCGTGGAGAACACCGCCGTGCCCAGGGCGTAACGTTCGCCCTGGAGGATGTCAGGCGTGATGGCGGCCCGGGCCGCTTCGAACGGGGGCGCAAACATCATGGCCGCGAAGAGCAGCGCGACCAGCACCGCGATGGGCACGTGCGACACCGCCATGGCCCCGACCAGGACGGCGCGGACGACATCGCAGACGACCATCACCGACCGGCGGGGCCGCCGGTCCGCCACGTCGGCGAGGAACAAGCCGCCGACCACCCACGGTACGTAGCCGGTCGCGTACACGATGGCGGTGAGCAGCGGCGATCGTGTGTGGTAAAAGACCAGCAGGGTGAGGGCCACCAGCGCGAGGCGGTCGCCCGCGACGGACAGGACTTCAGAGAACCACAGGGCCCGGAACTCGCGGACTGCGAACACGTCGCGGAACGTGGCACGCGGCGGCACGGCACCCTTTCGCGGTGACCTTGTTGTTCAGGCCCCCATTTGTCCGTGGTCCCGGATGTTTACGTGGCTTCATCATGACCCAGCCAGGGCGTAAATCGCAACAAGTTGTACGGAATCGGTCACCCTTGGTTCTTAGTACCCCGGCGGAGTTGATATGTGCCGTTCGTCGGCATATACAAGGGTCTGTGAGCAAGCAGTCCATGCAGGAGCCGACGTTCCTCATCTTGACCGCGCTGGCCGCGGGGGCACAGCACGGCTACGGGATCATGACGGACGTGGCCCGGATCTCCGAAGGCCGGGTCAGGCTCCGGGCGGGCACCTTGTACGCGGCGCTGGACCGGCTGAAGACGGACGGCCTGGTCACCAGCGACAAAGAGGAGATCGTGGACGGACGGCTGCGCCGCTACTACCGGATCACCGACGAGGGCACCCAGGAACTCGCGGCCGAGGTGGGCAGGCTGCGCGCCAATGCCGCCGTCGCCGCCAGCCGCCTAGGCCTGGCTCCGGGGACAGCATGACCGACCAGGCGATCCGGAGGCGCGCGCGGCAGCAGCGCGTGGAAAGACGGTACCGGCGGCTGCTCGCCCTGTACCCGAAGGATCACCGGCGCGAGCACGCCGAGGAGATGGTCGGCGTGCTACTCGCCGCCGCGGCCGACGACGACGCGCAGGTCCGGGCGCCGAAGCCGGTGGCCTGGGCGCTGCGCTTCGGAGAGCACACGGCCGACAGCGCCGACCTCGTGGCCGGCGCGCTCCGGATCCGCGGCCGGATGGCGCTGAACCGCGTCCGGCGGGCGGGCTGGTTCGGGTGGACGGTGCGCGACCAGCGCTGGAGCGACGCCCTGGCCGTGGTCAGCGTGGTCGCCCCGGTGCTGCTGCTGGTGGCCGCGCTGGCCGAAGTCCACATCCCGCAGGCCGCCGCCAGCAGCGTCACCGGGCATCCGCACTGGCAACTCGGCGCCGCCCTGAGCGTGGCCGACCTGCCACTGGCGGCCGGCGCGCCCGCGGTCGCCGCGCTGGCGTTCGGCCGGCTGAGGCGGACGGCGGGGATGGCCGCACTGGCCACCGCGATTGGCCAGATCATCTCCGGGGTTCTGCGATCCGCTCCGGCCTTCACCAGGTACGGGAGCCCGGCCGTCGCGTTCACGGTCTTGCTCGCCTGCACGGCCGCGGCGGCGCTGCTGCTCTCGCCCGGACCGGACCGTGGCCTGGTCCTGCTCACCCGGGGCGGCACCGCGCTGGTCGGGGCCGGCGCGCTGATCCTCGGCGGGTTCAGCGTGGGCGGCACCATGTGGTTCGGCGCCGCGTCCCCGCCGTCGTTCGGGTTCGCCGGTCTCGGCGGCGAGGTGGCCGGCCTGCCCGGCGATCTGCTGATCGCCGCGGTCCTGGTCACCGTCGCGGCGGCCTGCCTGCGCGCCCCGGTCAGCCGCCGGGTCCTCGCGCTGCTGGCCATCCCGGTCATCCCCTACGCGGTGCTGTGGCAGGAGAAGCTGGCCGGTGACCTGTTCGGCTCGCCCAACGGCGGCGCCTCGACCCTCATCCCGACCTCGGTCACCATGACCTACCTGCTGCCGCTGATCCTGGCCGGCCTCATCGTCGCAGGAACCTGGCTGGCCCGGCACCGGGCCACCGGGCGAGCTCGCCGGATGGGCTCAAGGACCACCGCCGCGGGACCCCGGGGCGCCTTGCGCGCCTAAAACCCGCAATCGTGGTGGTGGTGGCGCCGGCCACCGCCGTCGCTGGCGCCGCCACCACCACCCCTTTGAGCTGGCGACCGCCGGTGCAATTGGATAAACCGTGAAATAGAGAAAATAGCGGGCATCGACAAGCTCTCACCATTCCCCGGCGAATAAGGATTAAGCGGAGTCGGCAGGCGCCTGCGTACCTCGCGGCGGCCGCCACTTTCTGCTATATCTGAACAAAAGCCGCATATCGGCTGCCCGGTGCCGGGCAGGAAGCATGGGAGACGGGGTGAGCAATCCACTGCCGCCGCTGGTGGCGGAGCGACTCCGCGCGCTCCGCGAGCGTCCGATCGACCCGACCGAGAAGGGCTTCGGGCCGCTGGCCGCGGCGACCGCGGCGCGGCTGGCCGCCGCCCGGCCGGGATTGCACGCGGCGGGTTTCACCTACCCGCTGCTGACCTTGCGCGAGTCGGCGCTGGCGAACAACATCGAGGCGATGGCGGCGTACTGCGACCGGGCCGGGGTGGCGCTGGCCCCGCACGGCAAGACCGCCATGTCGCCCGAACTCGCCGCCCGCCAGCTGGCCCACGGCGCCTGGGGCATCACCGTCGCCACCGTCGGGCAGCTGCGGACGTACCGCGCGTTCGGTTTCCCCCGGCTGCTGCTCGCCAACGAGCTCGTGGACGAGGCGGGCATCGCCTGGCTGGCCGCCGAACTCACCGCCGATCCCGGCTTCGAGGCCTACTGCTACGTCGACAGCACCGACGGCGTGGCCATCCTGGACCGGGTGCTCAGCCATCTCCCGGGCCATCTCCCGGGCCATCTCCCGGCCGGCCGCAGGCTCGGTGTCCTGGTGGAGATCGGCCACGCCGACGGGCGCACCGGCTGCCGCACCGACGCCCAGGCGCTCGACGTGGCGAAGGCGGCGGCCACCACCGGCACGCTCCGGGTGGCAGGCGTGGCCGGGTATGAAGGCAGCATCGGCGCCGGGAGCCAGGCGGAACGGCTCGGGCTGATCGCCGCCTTCTGCCGCCGGCTGCGGGGCCTGGCCGAGGCCCTGCCTGCAGAGACAGGGCCCGCAGAGACAGGGCCCGCAGAGACAGGGCCCGCGGCGGGCGGCTCCGCCCCTGGTGGCGAATTTATCGTCACGGCCGGCGGCAGCGCGTACTTCGACGTGGTGACCCGCGAGCTGACGGCGGGCGGCACCGCCGGGATGACGGTGATCCTGCGCAGCGGCGCGTACGTCACCCACGACCACGGGCACTACGGCAGCGTCTCCCCCGCCCGCCGGGGCGCGCCGGACGCGCCGGCGCTGCGGCCCGCGCTCGAGCTGTGGGCACAGGTGCTGTCCCGCCCCGAGCCCGGCCTGGCGCTGCTCGGCGCCGGCCGCCGCGACGTCGGCTTCGACGCGGGGCTGCCGGTGCCGCTGCGCGCCGTGCGCCGGGGCGCGCCGGACGGGCTGAGCGGGCTGAGCGGCGAGGTGACCGAGCTGAACGACCAGCATGCGTACCTGCGGCTGGACTCCGAGACGGCCCTGGCGCCCGGCGACGTGGTGTGCCTGGGCATCTCGCATCCGTGCACCACCCTGGACAAATGGCGGGTGATCCCGGTGGTGAGCGACGACGGCCGCGTGATCGATGCGGTGCACGCTTTTTTCTAAGCCCAAGGGCCGGAAATATCAGGCTTTCAGTATTCGCGGTCACTGCCAGCCGCGCCCGTTCGGATGAAATGATTATTCCGAACGAGTAGGGTACTTGCTTTGCGGAAGGCAGAATCCGCCCGCGGCGGGCCTAATACCTGCTGTCCCCGGCACCTACCGAGCAGGAGTAACAGTGTCTGACCAAGCACAACCTCTGGTGCAGCTAGCTGGCAGCGAGCGCGCGCCGCTGGCGGAAGCCAGGCCGGCCGGCCAGCTGGACACCTCCGAGCGGGCCGAACTGACGCTGGTGCTGCGCCGCCGGGCCGAACTTCCCGCCGAGATCGTCGAGGGGCCCACCGTCCTGACCAGCGACGAACTGGGCGCGCGGTACGGGGCTGACCCGGCCGACGTGGACCTCGTCCGCCAGACGCTGAGCAGCCTGGGCCTAGCGGTCACCGCCGTCCATGCGGGCACCCGCCGGATCAAGGTGGCGGGCACCCTGGGCGAGTTGTCACGCGCGTTCGGCGTGACCCTGCAACTGGTCACCAGCACCGGCCCGGGCGGCCAGGTGGTCACGCACCGCTACCGCGAGGGTCCGGTGTACGTCCCGGCCGCGCTGGAAGGCATCGTGCTGGCCGTGCTCGGCCTCGACACCCGGCCGCAGTTCCGGGCGCACTTCCGGCCGCGGGCGGCCGCCGCGCAGGGTACGTCGTACGCGCCGAACCAGGTGGCCGGCATCTACCAGTTCCCGGCCGGGACCACCGGCGCCGGCCAGACGATCGCGGTCATCGAACTCGGCGGCGGCTTCTCCACCAGCGACCTCGACGCTTATTTCGGCGGGCTCGGCATCGCGGTCCCGTCCATCAGCGCGGTCAGCGTGGACGGGGCGTCCAACGCACCGGGTTCGGATCCGACCGGGGCCGACGTGGAGGTCGCGCTGGACATCGACGTCATCGGCGCCGCCGCGCCCGGTGCGACCCAGGTCGTGTACTTCGCGCCGAACAACGGCGACCAGGGTTTCGTCGACGCGATCTCCGAGGCCGAGCACGCCAGCCCCACGCCCATCGCCATCTCGATCAGCTGGGGCCAGTCCGAGGACTCCTGGACCGCGCAGGGGCGTAGGGCGATGGACGCGGCGATGGAGGACGCGGCCGCGCTGGGCATCACCGTGTGCGTCGCCTCCGGGGACAACGGCAGCGGCGACGCCGTCAAGGACGGCCGGGTGCACGTGGACTTCCCCGCGTCCAACCCGCACGCGCTGGCCTGCGGCGGGACCCAGCTGCTCGCGGACCCGTCCACCGGCGTGATCAGCTCGGAGGTCGTATGGAACGAGACCGCCTCGAACGAGGGGGCCGGCGGCGGCGGAGTCAGTGACCGGTATCCCCTGCCGTCCTGGCAGGCCAACGCCGGGGTGCCGGCCCGGGCCAGCGGGTCCTCGGGCGGCAGCGGGTCCCTGGGCGGCAGCGAGTCCTCGGGTCGGGGCGTGCCCGACGTGGCGGGCAACGCCGATCCGACGACCGGCTACCAGATCTACTCCGGCGGCCAGCCGCAGGTGGTGGGCGGCACCAGCGCGGTCGCTCCGCTGTGGGCGGCGCTGGTCAGCCGGCTCGCGGAGGCGACGGGGCAGCAGTTCGGCCTGATCCAGCCGGCTCTGTACGCGGGTGTGACACCCGGTGCCTCTGGGCCCGGCTTCCGCGACATCACCAGCGGAAACAACGGCGCCTACGCGGCCGGCCCCGGCTGGGACGCCTGCTCGGGCCTCGGCAGCCCCGACGGCACCGTCCTGCTGACCAGGCTCAAGGGCTAACCCTGGCCCCTGGGCCGGTAGCTGGAGATGATCTTCCCGACGGCGACCACGAGGAACAACTGCCCGATCAACGCCTCGAGCACCGCGAGGGTCTGCCCGGGATTGGCGGCCGGCACCAGGTTCCCGTACCCGACGGTCGTCATCGTGACGAAGCTGAAGAACAGGTCCTGGCTGAGCGACCCGTGCCCGGCGGTACCGTAAAACGGCACGCTGCCGAGTTCGCCGATGGCCTTGTAGGCGAACGCGAAGAACATGCCGATCAGCAGGTAGGCGGCGACGGCCCCGAGCAGGGTTTCCGTGTCGACGTCCTGGCGCAGCATCAGATGGCGCACGATCGAGAACGGCGCGATCAGGTAGAGCAGGCAGCAGACGACGAACACCCCGCCGCGCTCGGTGCCCGCACTGTGCAGGAAGAAGCTCACGATGGCGGCGGCGGTCGCGACGTATAGCACGATGTCAGCGACGCGCCTGACGGCGGGGCGGGCCTGTGAGGTCCGGAGCGTGAACCAGACCGTGGCGACTTGAACGGCGAGCACGATCGAGCCCGCCCACGCCTCGGTAATCGAGACGGAGACGATATAGGTCACCATGACCAGCAACAACACGAACCCGTAGCTGTCCCCCTCGAGAAAGGAGCGCCCGAGGCGCCGCCACGGATGGGAGCGGGGTGCGGTCATGGGGCCAGGGGATCGGCTGGTTTCGTGCCCGCAGGCGTTGTCATCTGCCCTCCCCGGCGAAGTCGGAGCTATATCTGTCCAGCAGGAATTCTCGTCACCGGAGGGGGGCGGGTCATCACCTATGCCGGGTGGGTTCTCCGGCCGGCCGCGCTATACCCGGGCTGGTTCACCCCATTAGGGTGATGTCCCCGGTCACCGGCCACGATGGACTGCTGGTATCTCCCGCAAGGGCAGTCCGCCCGCGCGTCCGCTACCACCCGGGAGGCTCCCCGTGGCTTCCGACACATCCGTCCTCGACACGATCGTCGATCTGACCGCCGTTTCGGTTGATCACAGCTCTCTGCCGACGCGCGATTTCATGCTCGTGAGGCTGGCCGCCCTGATCGCGGTGGACGCGCCACCCGCCTCCTACCTCGCTAACGCCGACGCCACCGAGAAAAGCGGGATAACCGCCGACGACATCCAGGAAGTGATGATCGCGATCGCCCCGGTCGTGGGCACCGCCCGGGTGGTCTCGGCGGCCGGGAAGATCCTGCGGGCCATGGGTCTGGCCATCGCCGTGGGTGACGCCGAACTGGCGGGCGAGGGCGACATGCTGTAGCGGTCGCTAGCCCAGGGACGGGACGATCCGAACGAGAGGTAACCGGGATGACCGTGAAAGAAGCCGAGAAAGAAGCCGTAACCAAAGTCACGCATCTGAGTCTGGAGGAACGCCGGGCTAAGGGCGGGCTAGCCAGTGACCGGACGCCGCCCTCCAGCCACTCAGGGTGGCATCCGGCCCCGGACCGTCCCGATCCCGTCGCCCTGCTCGAGGAGCAGGATCTCACCCGGGAGCCGGATCTGGTGCCGGTGCGGCACGGCCGGATGATGGTCTCGCCGTTCACCTTCTACCGGGGCGGCGCCAGGATCATGGCGGCGGACCTGAAGGACACGCCGGTGGCCGGCCTCGACGCCCAGCTGTGCGGCGATGCCCACCTGTCGAACTTCGGCCTGTTCGCCTCACCGGAACGGCGCCTGCTTTTCGACCTGAACGACTTCGACGAGACCCTGCCGGGGCCGGTGGAGTACGACGTGAAGCGGATGGCGGCGAGTTTCACGATCGCGGCCCGCAACAACGGGTTCTCCAAGGCCGACGCGCGCGCGGTGACGCAGGCGTCGGTGACGGCCTACCGGGAGGCCATGGCCGATTTCGCCCAGCGGCCGACGATGGACGTCTGGTACGCCCACCTGGACGAGGACGAGCTGATGGGCGCGATCCGCAGCACGGTGGCCGAGACGGAGAAAGAAGCCAAGGCGGCGACGAAGGGCAAAAAGAAGGACGAGGAGCAGGCGAAGCTGGCCAAGCGAGCCGAGAAGCGGGCGGGGAAGATCGCCACGAAGGCGCACACCCGGGACAGCCTGCAGGCCCTGTCCAAGCTGTGCGAAGTGGCCGACGGGCAGTACCGGATCGTCAGCCAGCCGCCGGTCATCGTTCCGGGCCGCGACCTGGCCGCGACCTACGGCTTGTCCCCGGACGAGGTCCTGCCGGTGATCCACGACCAGTTCCGCAGGTACCGGGCCACCCTCCAAGCCGACCGGCGCCACCTGCTCGAGCAGTTCGAGATCGTGGACGCGGCGCGCAAGGTCGTCGGCGTCGGCAGCGTCGGGACCCGCGCGTTCATCGTCCTGCTGCAAGGACGCGACGCGCAGGACCCGCTCTTCCTGCAGATCAAGGAGGCGACCGCCTCGGTGCTCGAGGCCTACCTGCCCAAGAGCCGCTACCAGCAGCACGGGGCGCGGGTGGTGCACGGACAGCGGATGATGCAGGCCGCCAGCGACATCTACCTGGGCTGGACCAAGGGGCTTGACGTGAACCGCCACTTCTACTGGCGCCAGCTGCGCGACATGAAGGGCTCGATCGAGGTCGAGATGATGGCGCCGGTCGGGCTCACCTTCTACGCACGCACCTGCGGGTGGACCCTGGCACGCGCCCACGCCCGTTCGGGCGATCCCGTCGCTCTCGCCGCCTACCTGGGCGCCAGCGACGCGTTCGACAAGTCGATCACCGACTTCTCGCAGCGCTACGCCGACCAGAACGAGCAGGACTACGAGGCCTTCGTCAAGGCGGTCCGGTCCGGACGCCTGCAAGCGGTCGAGGGCGTCTGAGAGCGCAGCAGCCGTGACGGCCGCGCCGTCCGGGAGCTCGGTCACCGAAGGACACCGAACCCTGGAAGTGCGCTGGCTCCTGCCCGGCCAGCTCGATGCCGCGGTAGCCGGATGGTTCGGGCGATTCCCCGGCGAGACGGAGTCACGGGAGGACAGCTATCTCGTCAACCCGGTTTTGTGCGGGCTGTCGGTGAAGGTCCGCGCGGGCCGGTCCTTCGAGATGAAGATCTACCACGGCACCGCGGGCATGCTGGATGTGCCGGGACGCGCCCACGGCCGTATCCAGTCCTGGCAGAAGTGGTCGTTTCCGGTCGGCCCGCTCGGCCAGGACAGCGACGCCCCGTCCGGCTGGACGAGGATACGCAAGAGACGGCGGCTCAGCCGGTTCCGGCTCGCCAGCGAGGGGATCGCCGCGGGCGTCCCGAGGCGGGCCGGCGAGCCAGGGTGCACGGTGGAACTCACCGAGGTCCGCGTGCGTGACGAAACCTGGTGGTCCCTGGCGTTCGAGGCGGCCGGTCCGGCCGATCTGCTCCTCGGTGCGCTCGAGGGCACCGCCGCGCTGATCTTCGCCCAGGCTTTGCCCGGCGGCGCGGAACTCGGCCCGGGTGACTGCCGGTCCTACGCGGAGTGGCTGTCCTGCAACACCTGCCGCAGGTGAGGCGGGCACGCCGCCTGGGCTGAGTGATTCGTTACCGGCCGCGGGGACGACGCGGCATGCCGGGACCTCGATTCACGATTGACACTGCTAAGTGACGGTTGCATACTTTTGATAGTAACTCTCAAAAAGATGCAACTGCCGAAAGGATGTGAGTGTCATGACGGAGAACCCGGCCCGCAAGTGGTGGGCGCTGGTCGCGATCGCCGCGAGTGTGCTCGTCGTCGGGCTCGACCTGACGGTGCTTAACCTGGCGCTGCCCACGATCGCGACCGACCTGCACGCCTCGGCCAGCGACCTGCAGTGGATCTCGGACGCGTACAGCCTGGTGCTGGCCGCCGCCATGCTGCCCGCGGGCCTGCTCGGCGACCGGTTCGGGCGCAAGAAGGTGCTGCTCGTCGCGCTCGTCTTGTTCGGGGTCAGTTCGGCCGCGTGCGCGTACGCGACCAGCACGGGCGAGCTGATCGCCGCCCGGGCGGTGCTCGGCCTCGGCGCCGCGGCCATCTTCCCGCTGTCGCTAGCCGTGATTCCGGTGCTATTCGCGCCGGAGGAGCGGCAGAAGGCGATCGCGCTGATGGCGTCGGCGACCTTCATCAGCTTCCCGATCGGCCCGATCGTCGGCGGCTACCTGCTCGACCACTTCTGGTGGGGCTCGGTCTTCCTGATCAACGTGCCCGTGGTCGCGCTCGCCCTGATCGCGGTCGCGATCCTGCTGCCCGAGTCGCGCAGCGCGCAGCGGCCAGGCGTGGACGTCCTGGGCGTGATCTTGTCCAGCGCGGGGCTGGCCGGGCTGACCTACGGGTTCATCAAGGCCGGCCAGGATGGCTGGACGGACGCCCAGGCGCTGGGCACCATCGCCGCCGGGGTCATGCTGCTCGCCGTCTTCGTGGCCTGGGAGCGCTGGCTGACCGTGCGCAGCGCGCCCGGCGACGCAGCAGGCCGCCGCGGGGGCGCGGCCATCGGCGTCCGTCCGCTGATCGAACTCCGGTTGTTCCGGTCGGCCGGCTTCACCTGGGGCACGGTGCTGTCGACGCTGGTCTCGTTCGCGATGTTCGGCATCTTCTTCGCGATGCCGCAGTACTTCCAGGAGGTCCGCGGCGTGAACGCGATGGGCAGCGGGCTGCGGCTGCTGCCGATGATCGGCGGCATGGTCATCGGCATGATCGGCGGCACCCGGCTGGCCTCGCCGCGCAAGGCCGCCGACGGGATGGTGCTCGCGCCGCTGGCCAATGCGAAGGCGCTGGTCACGGTGGGTTTCGCGATCATGGCCATGACGCTCGGGTTCGGCGCCACGACCACGGTCGACAGCGGCACCGGGTTCACGGCCGCGTGGTTCGCCACCTTCGGGCTCGGTCTCGGGCTGGCGATGCCGCAAACGATGAACGCGGCGCTATCCGCCCTGTCCGCCGAGCGCAGCGGCTCGGGCTCGGCCCTGATCTCGGCGATGCGCCAGGTCGGCGCCACCATCGGGGTCGCCGTCCTCGGCACCGTGCTCGCCTCGGTGTACCGCAGCCACCTGGTCGTGACCGGCCTGCCCGCGGCGGCCGCCGCGGCCGCCAAGAGCGGCGTGGTGGCGGGCGTGGCGGTCGCGCACGCGCTGGGCTCGGCGGCGCTACTCGACTCGGCGCGGTACGCGTTCGTGCAAGGCCTGGACGCGATGCTCTGGGTCTGCGGCGGAATAGCGCTGGCCAGCGCCATCCTCGCGCTCCTGTTCCTGCCGCGCCGGGCTGAGGGGCTTCCCGGGGCTGCTGAGGGCGCGGGTCCGACCCCGGTTGCTACCGGTGAAAGCGGCCCGGACCGGGCAGAATTGGAAGTATGACAGGAATGCCCGGCGCGAGCCAGGCCCGGCGGGGCGGCTCGCCCGAGCGGAAGGAAGCGTGACAGCGATGCTCGGCACAGGCCAGGACCAGCCAGGCGGCTTGCGCGAGCGGAAGAAGGCCAGGACGCGTGCTTCGATCAGGGAGCACGCGCTCAGGCTGTTCCGTGAGCAGACCTACCAGGGCACCACCGTGGAGCAGATCGCGGCGGCGGCCGAGGTATCACCGAGCACGTTCTTCCGGTACTTCCCCACCAAGGAAGACATCGTCCTGCGGGACGACATGGACACCCGGATGATCGAGGCGCTCGAGCGGCAGCCGACCAGCCTCGGCCCGCTCAGCGCGGTCCGCGCGGCCATCCGGGAGATGTTCACCTCCTACACCCAGGCCGACCTCGACCTGCTCGGAGAGACCACGGCCCTCACCATGACCGTGCCCGAGATACGGGCACGGGCCATGAACGAGTTCGCCCGCTCGATCTCGGCGATCGCCGAGGCCCTGGCGAAGCGGGCCGGCCGGCCAGCGGATGACCTGGCCGTCCGCACCACGGCCGGCGCGATCATCGGCGTCGTCATGTCGATCACGATGCCGTGGGAGGACTGGTCCAACGACCGGCGGACCATCGAGGACATGTTCGAGCGCATCGACCGGGCCCTCGCCCTGCTGGAAGCCGGGCTCCCGCTGTAAACCGCGGGCCGCCGACGCCGCCACCGGGTCCAGCGGCGCCTCGATGTGGGTCACGTTCAGCACCGCGGCGGGCGTTATGGGACGGAGCCGCCGGTGGCGAGGCGCATGAGGTCGGTGTCGAGGTCGATGGCGGTCTCGGTGCCGCCGGCGCTGCCGTACTCGTGCTGGTAGTTCTGCCAGGACTCGTCCTTGATCTTGCGGGCGAAGCCGCTTTCCATCAGGAGCACGAGCTCGAGCGCGGCCCGGTCGATGCGCGTGGCCAGGGCCGGGTCGCCCCAGTCCTCCGGGGCGGCGAACAGGGAGGTCGGCACCGTCATGGTGCGCAGGTAGGCGAACATCGGGCGCATCGAGGAGTCCGCGACCAGGGCGTGCCGGGCGGTGCCGGCCGTCGCGGCGATCACCACCGGCTTGGCGATGAGCAGGTCGTTGTCCAGCACGCCGAAGAACGAGGTGAACAGGCCGCTGGGGCCGGCCTGGTAGACCGGGGCGGCGGCGATGATGCCGTCCGCCTCGCCGAGGACCGTGATCGCCTGCCGCAGCTTCGGCGTGATCAGCTGGGAGACCAGCGCGGTGGAGATGTCGGCGGCGATCTCGCGCAGGTCGACGACGCTGACCGTCACCGTGTGCCCGTGCCCGGCGGCCAGGCCGACGGCGCGCTCGGCCGTGCGGTCGGCCAGCAGCCGCGTCGACGAGGGGTCGCTGGTGCCGGCGCTGACCACGACGAGCCTGAATCGTTCGGCACTGTTGGGGGCGTTCAAGGGATTCCGACCTCGCTTGTGTCGGTGGTGGCCATGGGTGCGGCGGCTAGTTTCCGGCAGATGGTTTCCAGCTGCGCCAGTTCGGCGGCGGTCAGCCCGGCGGTCATGGCGCGGGCCACGCCGCGGGCGTGCCGGCGCCCGATCCGGCGCTGCACGACCCGGCCGGCGTCGGTGAGCGACAGCCGCACGCCGCGCCCGTCGGCGGGGTCGGCGCAGCGCTCGACCAGGCCGCGCTCGACCAGCCGGTCCACCAGACGGGACAGAGCCGGCTGGCTGAGCAGGACGTGCCGGTTCAGGTCGCCCAGGCGCAGGGGGCCTGGGCACTTGGACAGCGTGTACATCACGTCATACTCCCGCATGGACACGTCGTCCCAGATGTCCTCGGCCGCGAACTGCTTCATCAGGACGGCATGCGCGGTCAGCAGCGCCTCCCAGGCGTCGTTGGCCAGCTGCCCGCGGGCCGTGCTCGCCGGTCCAGGCATCACAGGTCCGGGTAATCGGCCTGGTACTGGGCGTCGGTGTCCTGGTAGGGGGACGCGCCGGTCACGTTGTCGCCGCGGTTCGCGTTCGGCCGCGGCTGGCGCGGGGCCTGATCGCCGTACGTGGCCCGGACCAGGCTGGCGTGGGTGGGCGCCTCCGGGGTCTGCGGGTCCTGCCGGGCCGCGATTTCCTTGCGGAGCACCGGCACGACCTCCTCGCCGAGCAGGTCGATCTGGTCGAGCACGGTCTTGAGCGGCAAGCCGGCGTGGTCCACCAGGAAAAGCTGGCGCTGGTAGTCGCCGAAGTGCTCGCGGAAGGTCAGGGTCTTGTCGATGACCTCCTGCGGGCTACCCACGGACAGCGGCGTGAGCTCGGCGAAATCCTCCATGCTCGACCCGTGCCCGTAGACTGGCGCCTCGTTGAAGTAGGGGCGGAACTCCTGCTTGGCATCCTGGGAGTTCCTGGCGATGTAGGCCTGGCCGCCCAGGCCGACGATCGCCTGCCTCTCGGTGCCGTGGCCGTAGTGGGCGTAGCGCTGCCGGTAGAACCGGATCAGGCGCATGTAGTGCTCCTTCGGCCAGAAGATGTTGTTGGCGAAGAAGCCGTCCCCGTAGTACGCGGCCTGCTCGGCGATCTCCGGCGTGCGGATCGAGCCGTGCCACACGAACGGCGGCACGTCGTCCAGCGGCCGCGGGATCGACGTGAAGCCCTGCAGCGGGGTCCGGAACTTGCCGTGGGCGTCCACGACGTCCTCGCGCCACAGCCGGTGCAGCAGGTTGTAGTTCTCCAAGGCCAGCGGCAGGCCCTGCCGGATGTCCTGGCCGAACCACGGATAGACCGGGGCCGTGTTGCCGCGCCCGAGCATCAGGTCCATCCGGCCCTTGCTCAGGTGCTGCAGCATCGCATACTCCTCCGCGATGCGCACCGGGTCGTTGGTCGTGATCAGCGTGGTCGCCGTGCTCACCACCAGCCTCTTGGTGGTGGCCGCGATGAACGCCAGCAGCGTGGTCGGCGAGGAGGAGAAGAACGGCGGGTTATGGTGCTCGCCGATCGCGAACACGTCCATCCCGGCCTCTTCGGTCTTCTGCGCGATCTGCACGATCGCGTCGATCCGTTCGGCCTCGCTGGGCGTGTCTCCCGAGACCGGGTCGCGGGTGATGTCGCTGACCGAGAAGATCCCGAACTGCATGTCATGCCTTTCCTGTGCCGCGGGGTTGCAGACTGAGATATATGTGTTTGCATGTATCTCAGCGTCGCGGGGGGCTGGGATATTCCGGCCCTGGCCGTGACGGCCGGTGCCGTGTCGCGCCTCCGCCCGACGGCCCGGCTTGCCTCTTCCATGTGCCCCGCCAGCCTCACGCGCCACGCCACCCACGCCCCCGGGACCCAGGCCGACCCCGCCGCACCCGGGCAAACAGCATCGATGTGGCATCGATGTCGTTACGCCGGGCTCGCGGCAGGCGCTCAAGGGCAGGCAGCGGTCTGCGATGATGCGCGCTGTGCTCACCGTGATCCCGCCGCGGCTGGCGATCCCGGGCACTACATCCGGCGCCGGCGCCAGCGCCAGCGCCAGCCGTGAGGCCGGACGTGCCAACGGGCGGGCTCAGGATGGAATCGGTAGAGTCTGGCACCTGAGCCGATACGTAAACTGGTCAAATACGGACAATGGGGTGGGAGTTTTGGGCCTAGCGCTCATCGATCAGGACGGAGTCGTGGCTGATTTCGAGCGAGGGGTTCTCGACGCTTTCCGCGCCGCGCATCCCGGTGCTCCGTTCATCGAACTCGCCGACCGGCGGGTTTTCTATGCCCGCGAGCCCTGACGATTTATGTCCAGGTGCACGAGACACACCAGACTCGCTAGGAATTACGCACATAATACTGTCTTACCCCCTGCGGATCCCCGAGGTTAAACCGGGACGAGCTCTACGTGAATCTCGGCTGCTTCCGCAAGTGCGCGCAGGTCGCCGGGATCAGAGGTGAGGATGTCGTCGCCGTCGGCTGCGAGGCATACCACAGTGGCATCAATGGCGTCGGACTGGCCGCTGCGGGCGAGCAGCATCCCGGCTCGCCGTCCCAGCCTGTCGTCGACGGGAGCGACGTCGGTGCCGGCCAGGAGCCGGGCCATGGGCGCCTGCCGTCCGCTGCCACCGCGCCAGACCTGGGCGACCACGCCGCCGCTGGTGACCGGCGGGCGTCCGGCGAGACGTTCGCGCTTGACCAGCGCGACGACGTCACGGCTACCGCGTTCGACGGCAACGAATGCTCCGGCGTCCAGCACGAGCATCAGGCAGCTCCCCGGCCGTGCTGCGCCGGCCCGGGTGAGCGCTGTTCCGGGTTGCCCCTGACGACGATGGCTCGTTCGCGTGCCCGTCGGGCGGCGTCCCGCATCTCATCGTCGGTGATTTCCCCGTGCTCGGCCTCGTAGGCGGCCAGGAATTCATCCAGGGCCTGCAGCCGCCGGTCGTGATCGGCCTTCAGCCGGAGGGCGTCATTGACCCAGGCGCTTATGCTCTCGGCGTGCCCTCCGGTGACAGCCTGCTGTGCCACCGCCACCAGCTCGGCGTCTACGGATGCCGAGAGCCGCCGCTTCGTAGTCATACGTTCATGCTACATCTCGCCTACGATTGTAGGAACATCTTGCTGTCTGGCCTCGCGCTGTGGAACCTGACGCGCTCGCGCCTGCGGCTACATCGTCAGAGGCGGCGGGCGGTCTCGACGATGAGGTGGCGCAGCCAGGCGTGCGCGGTATCGTCCTCGTACTGGCGGTGCCACCACAGCGCCTCGGCGATGGGCTCGGGGTGGCCGGGGCACTCGAGCACCCGCAGGTCCATCCGGTCGGCGAGCCGGGCGGCCAGCCGCTCCTGCATCAGCGCGATCCGGTCGGTCCCGGCCACGAAGTGCGGCACGGCCAGGTAGCTCTCCACCCGCACCGCGATCCGCGGGCGGATGTCGAGCAGCGCGAGCGCGGCATACGGCCTGCACACGGCATAATAAGCAAAGGTGAGCCGGGAAGTCTGGTCGGCGTGAACAAGCTAGGGAGCCGGCCATGTACCGTGGCGTTCTTTCATCGAGGCTAGCCTCGCACTGGCGACAGGAAGTCCTGCGCACCAGCCTGTGGTTCGTGCCGGCCATCGAGGTCGTGGCGGCGATCGTGCTGTTCATCGGCACGCTGACCGCGGACCGCGCCGCCTACCGCGGCGACTTCGCCGTGCCCGGCTGGGTGATCAGCGGGAGCGCGGACGCGGCCCGGCAGATCCTCACCACGATCGCCGCCGCCATCATCACTGTGGTCGGCGTGGTCTTCTCGATCATCCTGGTCACCCTGACGCTGGCGTCGACCCAGTTCGGGCCGCGGATGCTGCGGAACTTCATCCGCGACCGGGGCACCCAGGTGACCCTGGGCACGTTCGTCGCGACCTTCGTCTACTCGGTGCTGGTGCTCGCCTCGATCGGCGTCGGGTCGCACGGCGACTTCGTGCCGCACATCGGCGTGACGGTCACGCTCGGGCTGATGGTGGCCGATCTGGCCGTGCTCATCTACTTCATCCACCACACGGCCGTCTCGATCCAGCTGCCCCAGGTGATCGCCGGCATCGCCGCCGACCTGGCCGAGGCGATCAGGGAGCAGGGCAGCGGGAACACCGAGCCGCACCCGAAGGCCGGCCCGACCGCGGTCGAGCTGCTGAGCCGCGCCGAGGCGGGCGGCGCCGTGCTGCTCGCGCCGGCCAGCGGGTACGTGCAGTTCATCAAGCACCAGGCCCTGGTCCGGCTGGCCGCAGAGGCCGACGCGGTGATCAGCCTGGAGCACCGGCCCGGGCACTTCATCGTGCGCGGGCACCGGTTCGCGACGGTCTGGCCGCCGGAGGCGGCGCCGCTGGTGCGCCAGGCGCTGGGTCGCGCACATGTCACGGGCCCGCACCGGACCCTGAGCCAGGACGTGTCGTTCGGCATCGACCAGCTGGTCGAGATCGCGATACGGGCGCTTTCCGCCGCGGTCAACGACACCTTCACCGCTCTGACCTGCATCGACTGGCTCGGAGAGAACCTTTGCAAGATCGTGACCAGGTGGCATCCGGCCCGCGTATACCGCGACGCCAAGGGGTTCATCCGGGTCATCGCGGCCGAGCCCTCCTACGATCGCCTGGTGCAGCGCTCCTTCGAGAAGATCAGGCAATCCAGCCTCGGCATGCCGGCCGTGATGATCCGCATGCTCGAGGCGCTGGCCAGGATCATGGCCGAGACCACGACCGAGGGGCAGCGCCGGGTGCTGCTCGAGCAGGCGGCCATGATCAACCGGGCCTGCGAGCGCTCGGTGCCGGAAGCCAGCGACCGGGCCGACATCCAGCGGCGATACGAGGCCATCTTGACCATAGAGTCGAGGATGACCGAAAGCCTACGGGACGGGTGAGATTCCCGCGGCGCCATGATTTCTGGGGCGCCATGATTTCCGGGGCGACTGTGTCGGAACGGCCGCCTCCCCGTTCGTGGAACTGACAGAACGGCGTCACCGCGGCGCCGGTCGAATGGAGGCGACAGTGAAGTACGTCATGTTGATCCTGGACACCGAGGCGGCCCGGAACATGTCCGAGGCGGAGGGCCAGGCGTGGTACGCGGAGATCGGGGCCTGGTACGAGAAGGGCGGCGGCGGCTCGGGCAAGCTGGTCGAGAGCGGGCACCAGCTCGCACCGCCGGCCACGGCCAGGACGGTGCGTGCGGGCGGCGTCACCGACGGGCCGTTCATGGAGACCAAGGAGGCGCTCGGCGGGTTCTCGGTGCTCGAGACCGACAGCCTCGAAGAGGCCGTGGACATCGCCAAGACCTGGCCCGGGGTGGACCGGGGCTGGATCACGATCGAGGTCCGGCCCACGGTGGAGATGTGACGCTCCCGGCAGATACGTGAGGGGGTAACTGCCGCACCGTCAGAACGACAGGCGGCGGGCGAGCAGCTCGCGCTCGGCTGGGTTGCCGGCCAGCGCGAGCGCCCGCTCGCTGGCGGCGCGGGCCTCGTCGTCGCGGCCGAGGCCGGCCAGCAGGCCAGCCCGCAGCGCGTGGAAGAGCCGGTATTCGTCGAGTTCGGCGGCCAGCGGGGTGATCTCGGCCAGGGCGGCCTCGGGGCCGACCACGTACCGGGTGGCGACGGCCCGGTTCAGCAGCACCACCGGCGACGGCGTCAGCGCCTGCAGCCGGTCATACAGCAGGCGGATCTGGTTCCAGTCGGTGCGGGTGTAGTCGGGCGCCTCCGCGTGCAGCGCGGCGATGGCCGCCTGGACCTGGTAGGGACCGGGCCCGCGCAGCGCCAGCGCGCGGTCGAGCAGCCCGGTAGCCTCGGCGATCAGCGACCGGTCCCAGCGGGCGCGGTCCTGGTCCGCGAGCCTGACCAGCCGCCCCCACCCGTCGAACCGGGTCGCGGCCCGGGACTCGTGCAGCAGGAGCAGGGCGAGCAGGCCGAGGACCTCGGGCTCGCGCGGCATCAGCCGGTGCAGCAGCCTGGTCAGCGACACGGCCTGGGCCGCCAGGTCCCGCCGGGCGGGCTGCCGGCCCGCGCTGGCCAGGTAGCCCTCGTTGAAGACCAGATACACCACGGCCAGCACCTCGGCCAGCCGGTCCGCGAGGTCGTCGGGGTCGGGGACGCGCATGTCGGCGTGCGCCCCGTCCCCCCCGGCAGAGCGCAGCGCCTTGCGCGCCCGCAGCAGCCGCTGGGTCATCGCCGACTCGCCGGCCAGGAAGGCGGCTGCGATCTCGGCGGTGGTCAGGCCGCAGACGGCGCGGAGCGTGAGCGCGATCTGCGACTCGCGCGGCAGCGCCGGATGGCAGCAGGCGAAGATCATGCCGAGCAGGTCGTCGTCGGCGTTATCTTCCTCGCCGGCCTCGGGGCCGGGGGCCGTCGCCGCGAGCAGGGCGAGCTTCTGCTGGCCGGCCCGGGCCCGGCGCAGCCGGTCGATCGCCTTGCGGCGGGCCGTGGTGGCCAGCCAGCCGCCGGGGTTGGGCGGGGCGGGCCCGTCCCGCCAGTGCTCGATGGCCTCGACGAACGCATCCTGGACGGCGTCGGCGGCCAGACCCACGTCGCCGATCCGCGCGGCCAGCGCGGCGGTGATCCGCGGCGCCTCGGCCCGGTAGACCCGCTCGAGCTGAGCCGTGTCCAAGATCTTTTTGGTCCGGCGGGATCAGGCGCCGCTGAACCGGGGCGGCCGTTTCCCGGCGAACGCCGCGAGCCCTTCGGCGAAGTCACCCGAGGCGGCCATCTCCTTCTGGATCTGGGCCTCGAACTCGAGCTGGGCGTCCATGTGCTGGTAAAGCCACCGGTTGAGCTGGCGCTTGGTGCCCGCGTACGACTTGGTGGCGCCGGAGGCGAGCCGGTCGAGCAGCTTCGACGTTTGCCCACCGAACTCCGCGTCTGGCCAGACCTGGTTGATCAGGCCCCAGTCCAGCGCCTTGCGGGCATCCAGCCGCTCCCCCAGCATGGCCAGCTCGGCGGCCCGGGCGAAGCCCACCCGGGACGGCACCAGCAGCGACGAGCCGCCGTCGGGCACCAGCCCGATGTTGACGAAGGCGAGCGAAAAGTACGCCGACTCGGCCGCCACCACCAGGTCGCAGGCCAGCGCGAGGGAGACCCCGATCCCGGCCGCGGGGCCGTTGACCCCGGCGATGACCGGTTTGGGCATCTGCCGGATGCCGGTGATCAGCGGGTGATACCGCTCGGTCAGGATCTGGTACACGTCGACCGTTCCGCCGTCGGCCTGCTCGGCGGCCTCCTTCAGGTCGGCGCCGCTGGAAAAGGCGCGCCCGGCGCCGGTGATCAGGACCGCCCGGACCCCAGGGTCCTCGGTGACCTCCCTGATCGCCGCGAGCAGGTCGAGGGAGAACTGATTGCTCCACGCGTTCATCCGCTCGGGGCGGTTCAGCTCGACTTTCGCCCCCGGACCGCGCCGGTACAGGTTAACCGTCTCATACTGGCGGGAAAGCTCATCGTCACTCACGCCGGTCATGCTATCGCGGGGGTTCCGGGGGGGTCGTCCCCCCGGGGCCAGCACAGCGGGCCAGCGGCGGGCCAGACAAGGGAGAACGCGGCGATGCCAGGCAAGGTCAAGGACCAGGTCAAGAAGGCGGCTCGGCAGCCCAACGGCACGCCGAGGCTGCCCAGGCAGCTTTATGAGACCGAGCTGTTCCGGCTGCAGGGCGAACTGGTGAAGATGCAGGAGTGGATGCGCGCCGAGGGCGCCAGGATCGTGGTCATCTTCGAGGGCCGCGACGCGGCCGGCAAGGGCAGCACGATCAAGCGGGTGGCGGAGTACCTCAACCCCCGGGTCGCCCGGATCGTCGCCCTGCCCGCGCCGACCGAGCGGGAGCGCACGCAGTGGTACTTCCAGCGCTACGCCGATCACCTGCCCGCCGCGGGCGAGCTGGCCCTGTTCGACCGCAGCTGGTACAACCGGGCCGGCGTGGAGCACGTCATGGGGTTCTGCACCAAGGAGGAGTACAGCCGGTTCCTGCACCAGTGCCCGATCTTCGAGCGGCTGCTCGTCGAGGAGGGCATCCTGCTGCGCAAGTACTGGTTCTCGGTCAGCGACGAGGAGCAGCAGCGCCGGTTCAAGTCCCGGCTGCACGATCCGATGCGCAACTGGAAGCTCTCGCCGATGGACCTGCAGTCGATCACCAGGTGGGAGGACTACTCCCGGGCCAAGGACGAGATGTTCGTGCACACCGACATCCCCGAGGCGCCGTGGCACGTCGTGGAGAGCGACGACAAGCGGCGGGCCCGGATCAACATGATCGCCCACCTGATCAGCACGATCCCCTACCACGCGGTACGGCCGCCGACGCTGAAGCTGCCGCCGCGGCCGCCCGCGCAGGGATATGTTCGCGTGCCCCGGGACATGCAAGCCTACGTCCCCGACCACGCGGCCGAACTCGAACCGGCGGACCAGGAGTAGGGCCCGGCCGCGTCGGGCGGTTACCGGCTAGCCGATGCGGCGGTACCGGCGTACGGCCAGCGGCGCGAAGACGACGGTGATCGCGATGCTCCAGGCGATGGAGTGCCACGCCGGGGTCGCAACCGGTCCGCCCAGCATCAGGCCGCGGCTGGCACTGGCGAGAGCGGTCACCGGGTTGACCCTGACCCAGGCTTGCAGCCAGCCGGGCAGGGTCCCGGTCGGGATGAACACGTTGCTCCCGAACGCGAGCGGGAACATGACGATGAACCCGAATCCCTGCAGGCTCTGCGGGGACTTCACGTACAGGCCGAGGAGCACCCAGATCCAGCCGACGGCAAAGCCGAAGACGAACATCAGCCCCACCGCGCCGAGCGCGGACATCGGATTGGTGGCGATCCGGAACCCAAGCAGCGACCCGTACCCGAAGACCATCGCGACTGAGATGAGGTAGCGGACGAAATCTCCCATGATCGTCCCGGTCAGCGGGGCCGACCGGGAGATCGGCAGGCTCCGGAACCGGTCGAAGATGCCCTTGGTGACGTCGGTGTTCAGGCCGATGCCGGTGCCCATGCTCGCGAACACCACCGTCATCACCATGATGCCGGGCAGCACGTACTGAAGGTAGGTGTGCCTGCTCTCGCCCTTGATCGCGCCGCCGAACAAGAACACGAACAGCGTCACGAAGACGATCGGCTGCAGCGTGACGTCGAGCAACTGCTCCGGGTTGCGCCTGATCCGCACCAGTGACCGCCACGCCAGCGTCAGCGCGTGCCGCAGCGCGCGGGCCGGCGTCATGCTCCGGGCTTTCTGGGGCCGGCCTGGACCGGTCGCGGTGCTGGCCGTCATCGGGCGTCTTCCTCGGCGCCGTGCCCGGTGAGCGCCATGAACACCTCATCCAGGCTGGCCAGCCGCAGCGCGAGCTCGGTGACCTCGATCCGCTCGGCCTGCAGCCCGCTGACCACGGCCGGCAGGGCCTGGGCGTCATCGACGGGGACCGACAGCAGGCCCGGATTCTCCTCCGTCACGATCGGAGCGCGGCCCACGGCGGCGGCGACGATCCCGGCGGCCCGCGTCAGGTCCGCCGGATCGGCCGGGCGCACGTCGAGAGTCTGCCGGCCGATTTTGGCCTTCAGCTCGGCGGCGGTGCCGGTCGCGATCACCCGGCCATGGTCGATGACCGCGATCTCGCTGGCCAGCCGGTCGGCCTCGTCCAGGTACTGCGTGGTCAGCAGCACCGTCGTGCCCTCGGCGACCAGCGTCCTGATCATCGCCCACACCTCACCCCGGCTGCGCGGATCCAGGCCGGTGGTCGGCTCGTCGAGGAACAGCACTTGAGGCCGCTGGACCAGGCTCGCCGCCAGGTCGAGGCGGCGGCGCATGCCACCGGAGTAGGTCTTGACCGAACGCCCGGCGGCGTCGGCCAGGTCGAACCGCTCCAGCAGCTCACCCGACCGCCGTTTCGCCGCCGCCCTGGGCACCTCCAGCAGCCGCCCGATCAGCAGCAGGTTCTCAAAACCAGTCAGATCCTCATCGACCGCCGCGTACTGGCCGGTCAGCCCGATCAGCTCACGGACCCGGTCCGCCTGCTGGACGATGTCCGCGCCGCAGACCCGGGCGCAACCGGCATCGGGCCGCAGCAATGTGGCCAGCATCCGGACCACGGTGGTCTTGCCCGCCCCGTTCGGCCCCAGCAGGCCCAGCACCGTGCCCGGCCGGACAGCCAGATCGACGCCGTCCACCGCCAGCGTCTTCCCGAACCGCTTGACCAGGCCCACGGCCTCAATCGCGAGCGTCATGGCATGCGTTCCTCGGTGTCGGGGTCACTTCACTGCTGAACCTACCTGCTCGTTCGGCCTAGCTGCTGCCCGTGACGCTGAGATTACCCTCGGGTCACCTCAAGAGTTTGGTCACCGTTATCGCCGGGCAGACGGCGGGCGCGCGCACGGGCATGAAACGATTCCGTGGGAAAGCAGCACGACGCGAGGAGGCAGGACATGGCGGCCGTACCACTGCCCGAGCGCAAGTCATGGCAGGCGCTCAAGCGGCACCATCAGGAAATCGCCGGCCGGCACCTGCGTGAAGAGTTCGCCAGCGACCCGGGCCGGGGCGAACGGCTGACCGCGGAGGCGGCCGGGGTCTACCTGGACTATTCCAAGAACCGGGTCACCGACGAGACCATGCGGCTGCTCGTGGCGCTGGCCGAGGAGTCCGGCGTGCCGGACAAGCGGGATGCGATGTTCCGCGGCGAGCACATCAACGTGTCCGAAGACCGCCCGGTGCTGCACGTCGCGCTGCGCATGCCGGCCGGGCAGTCGCTGGTGGTGGACGGCACCGACGTCGTGGCGCAGGTGCACGAGGTGCTCGGCCGGATGGCGGACTTCGCCAACCGGGTCAGGTCGGGCGACTGGAAGGGCTACACCGGCAAGCCGATCAGGAACGTCGTCAACGTGGGCATCGGCGGATCCGACCTCGGCCCGGTGATGGCGTACGAGGCGCTGCGGCACTACGCCACCCGGGACCTGGTGTTCCGGTTCGTGTCCAACGTGGACTCCACCGACTTCGTCGAGGCGACCCGCGACCTGGACCCGGAAGAGACGCTGTTCATCATCTCCTCCAAGACGTTCGGCACGCTGGAGACGCTGACCAACGCCACCTCCGCGCGGGACTGGATTGTCGGCGCACTCGGCTCCGAGGCCGCGGTGGCCAGGCATTTCGTCGCGGTGTCCACCAACGCCGAGCGCGTCGCGAAGTTCGGCATCGATACGGCTAACATGTTCGGCTTCTGGGACTGGGTCGGCGGGCGGTACTCGATGGAATCGGCCATCGGCCTGTCCACGATGGTCGCGATCGGGCCCGAGCGGTTCGGCGAGATGCTGGCCGGGTCCCACGAGATGGACGAGCACTTCCGCACTGCCCCGCTCGAGCAGAACCTGCCGGTGCTGATGGGCCTGCTCGCGGTCTGGTACCGCGACTTCTTCGGCTGCCAGACCTACGGCGTGATGCCGTACGAGCAGTACCTCAAGCGGTTCCCCGCCTACCTGCAGCAGCTCACCATGGAGTCCAACGGCAAGCACGTCACGCTGGCCGGGGCCCACGTGTCTTACGACACGGGCGCGGTCTTCTGGGGCGAGCCCGGCACCAACGGCCAGCACAGCTTCTACCAGCTCATCCACCAGGGAACCACGCTGATCCCGGTCGACCTGATCGGGTTCGGCAAGACCCCGAACCCGCTGCGCGACCACCACGACATCCTGTCCTCCAACGTGTTCGCGCAGGCCCAGGCGCTGGCCTTCGGCAAGACCGCGGAGGAGGTCAGGGCCGAGGGCACGCCCGAGGACGTGGTGCCGCACCGGGTGATGGAAGGCAACCGGCCGAGCAACGTGCTGCTCGCCGAGATCCTCACGCCGCGGATCCTCGGCACGCTGATCGCCCTGTACGAGCACAGCGTGTTCACCCAGGGAGCGATCTGGGACGTCGACTCGTTCGACCAGTGGGGAGTGGAACTCGGGAAGGTCCTCGCGGTCAAGATCATCCCCGAGCTGACGAGCGCGCAGGAGCCCGCGCTCGACCACGACTCATCGACCAACGCACTCATCCGCCGTTACCGCGCGCTCAAGGCCCGCTGAGCGCTCAAGGCCCGCTGACCGGTTCACGGCCGCTGACAACATCGAAGGACGGATCGCCATGCCAACTGACACGCCGATGCAACTGGGGATGATCGGGCTCGGCCGGATGGGCGCGAACCTCGTCCGCCGGCTGATGCGCGACGGCCACCGCTGCGTGGCCTATGACGTCAACCCCGACGCGGTCAAGTCACTGGCCGCCGAGGGTGCCGCCGGGGCGGAGAGCCTGGCGGACTTCGTGGCCAAGCTGGAAAAGCCGCGGGCCATCTGGATCATGGTGCCGGCCGGCATCGTCGAGCCGACCCTGGACCAGCTGCGGCCGCTGCTCGAGGCCGGCGACATCGTGATCGACGGCGGGAACTCCTACTACCGGGACGACATCACCCGCGCGGCAGACCTGAAGCGGGACGGGATCCACTACATGGACGTCGGCACCAGCGGCGGTGTGTGGGGTCTGGAGCGCGGCTACTGCCTGATGATCGGCGGCGAGGACGAGCCGGTCCAACGTCTGGACCCGATATTCAAGACCATCGCCCCCGGCGAGGGCACCGCGGAGCCCACCCCGGGACGGACCGAGCACGGCACGGCCGAGCAGGGATACCTGCACTGCGGCCCGAACGGCGCCGGGCACTTCGTCAAGATGGTGCACAACGGCGTGGAGTACGGCATGATGGCCGCGATCGCCGAGGGCCTGTCGATCATCAAGCACGCCGACGCGGGCCTGCACCAGGAAGAGATCGACGCGGAGACCACGCCGCTGCGCGACCCCTGGGCGTACCAGTACACGATCGACGTCGGCGAGGTGGCCGAGGTGTGGCGGCGCGGCTCGGTGGTCAGCTCCTGGCTGGTCGACCTGACCGCCGCCGCCTTCGCCAAGTCGCCCGACCTGGCCGACTTCAGCGGCCACGTGTCCGATTCCGGCGAGGGCCGGTGGACCGTGCTGGCCGCGGTGGACACCGGCGTGCCCGCCTCGGTCATCGCCGCCTCGCTGTACGAGCGGTTCGAGTCCCGGGACATGGGCGCGTTCACCGGCAAGATCTTGTCGGCGATGCGCTCGGAGTTCGGCGGGCACGCGGAGAAGAAGGCCTGAGCTTCTCATGAGCACAAACGGATCCCCGCGGCCCGACAATCACGTCTTCGTGCTGTTCGGCGCCACCGGCGACCTGGCCAAGCGCAAGCTGCTGCCGGGGCTGTTCCACCTGCACGCGGCCGGCCTGCTGCCGCGCGACTACCGCGCCGTCGGAACCGCTCCGCCGCAGTTCGCGCTGACCGACGAGCAGTTCCGGGAGCGCGCCAGGCAGGCGTGCGCCGATTTCTGCATCACCAAGCCGGACGATCCGTCCTGGCCGGATTTCGAACGGCGGCTCTCGTTCGCCCCCGCCGAGCCAGGTAACACCGCCGAGCTCACCGAGGCGATCGAGCGGGCGGAGAAGGAGATCGGCGGCGCGCCCCGGCGGCTGTTCCACCTGGCCGTGCCGCCCGCCGCGTTCACCTCGGTGGTCGGCATGCTGGGCGCGGCGGGCCTGGCCAAGGACGCCCGGGTGATCGTCGAGAAGCCGTTCGGCACCGATCTGGAGTCCGCCCGCAAGCTGAACCAGGCGGTGCACGCGGTCTTCGACGAGTCGCAGGTCTTCCGGATCGACCACTTCCTGGGCAAGGAGTCGGTCGACAACATCCTGGCGTTCCGGTTCGCCAACGGGCTGTTCGAGCCGATCTGGAACCGTGATCACATCCGGTACGTGCAGATCGACGTGCCGGAGACGCTGTCGATCGAGGGCCGGGCCGCGTTCTACGACGCGACCGGCGCCTACCGGGACATGGTCGTGACCCACCTGTTCCAGGTGATGGGGTTCGTGGCCATGGAGCCGCCGGTCTCGCTGTCGGAAAAGCCCATGCGGGACGAGAAGGAGAAGGTGTTCGACGCGCTGAAGCCGATCGACGTGCGGCATGCCGTGCGGGGGCAATACCGGGGCTACCGCTCCGAGCCCGGCGTCCGGCCGGACTCCGACACCGAGACCCTCGCGGCGGTGCGGGTCGACGTGGATAACTGGCGCTGGCACGGCGTGCCGTTCTTCCTGCGGTCCGGCAAGTCGATGGGCGCCTCGCGCCAGGTCATAACGCTCGGCTTCCGCGAGCCGCCGCTGCGCATGTTCCACGCGCACAGGCACGATGTCCCCACCGGCCGGGTGAACGAGATCGTCATCGACTTCGCCGACCCCGGCTCGATCACCATCGAGTTCCTGGCCAAGGTGCCAGGCCCCGAGCTGAGCCTCGGCGACTCCAAGATGGTGTTCAGCTACAAGGACTCGTTCGCCATCGCCAACGCGCTCGAGGGCTACGAACGGCTCATCCTGCTCGCCATGATCGGCGATCAGTCGCTGTTCACCAGGTCGGACGGGGTGGAGCGGGTGTGGGAGATCTCCGCGCCGCTGCTGGAAAACCCGCCGCCCGTCGAGCTCTACGAACCCGGTTCCTGGGGCCCGCCGTCGATCGACAAGCTGATCTCGCCATACCGGTGGCACCTGCCGGACAGCTAGCCTTTGCCCGGGCCCGCCGGGCCGTGGGCCGGGTCGAGGCACTGACATGAGGGCCGGGCGGCGCAGAATGAGGCATGCCCGTGGTCGCGTTCGTGGTCAACCGGACGCTGCTCCGCGACCCGCGGAGGTTCCTGCGGAGCTGCCGGCTTGCGGCGGATGACCGCGGCTGGAAACCGTGGTTCGTGCCGACCAGCGAGGCCGAGGACGGCCTGGCGCTGACCCGCCGCGCGGTGGCCGCCGGGGCGAGCCTGGTGTTCGCGGCCGGCGGTGACGGCACCGTGCGGGCCTGCGCCGAGGCGCTGGCTGGCACCGGCGTGCCGCTGGCGATCGTGCCGCTCGGCACCGCGAACCTGACCGCGCGGGCGCTGGGCGTGCCGGCCCGGGCCGACCGGGCGGTGGGCGCGGGCTTCGACGGCCGGGACCGCCGGATCGACCTGGCCCTGCTCGACGGCCTCGACGGCCTCGACGGGACCGGCGCGGACATGACCAGCCGGAGCGGGACCGAAGGGAGTGCGACCATGTTCGCCGCGATGGCCGGAATCGGCCTGGACGCCGCCGTGGTCGAGGCGGCCGGCGAGCAGCTCAAGCGGCGGCTCGGCTGGGTGGCTTACGGCGTGGCCGGCGTGACGCGGCTGTCGCTGCCGCCGCGCGACTTCACCGTGCGGCTCGACGACGCCGAGCCGCTGCGACGGCGGGCGCGGTGCGTGGTCGTAGCCAACGCCGGCCTGCTGCCGGGCGGGTTCACCCTGCTGCCCGAGGCCAGGCTCGACGACGGGCTGCTCGACGTGGGCATCCTCGCGCCCTCCGGCACCTGGGGATGGGTCCGGGTGGCGGGCAGGGTGCTGGCCCGCGGCCGGAGCCAGGACCGCTCGCTCGAGCGGTTCCAGGCGCGCCGCATCCGGGTCAGCGCGGACGTCGAGCTGCCGCGTCAGGTCGACGGCGAGATCGTCGCACCCGGCCAGACGCTCAGCGTCTCGGTATGCCCCGGCGTCCTGGTGGTGCGGCAGCCGGAGTGAGGACAGATGGTATTCAACGGTTTTGTGCCGATGACCGGGCTGGGCTAACCGGGCTGGGCCGCGGTCTCGACGCCGACCGCGCGCAGCCGCGCGGCGTTGCGCTCGTCCAGGGCGGCGTAGGCGCGGATCTCGTCAGCGTAGGGCTCGCGCGGCGCGGTCCGGGCCCAGTAACCCCGGGCCACGGCGGATGGGTCGACCTCGACCCGGTAGACGAACGTGGCGTTGCCCTCCAGGACCGGGTGCCACCTGTCCTTGGCGACCCGCAGCGACACCGTGGCCATCCCGCCGGCGTTGCGGACGACGACCCTGCGCTCGGGGTCGATCCGGCCGGTGCGGGAGAAGGCCGCGCGGGAGGCGGCCATGCCGGAGCCGCACGAGGCGGTGAGCCCGGCACCGCGCTCGAACGTCCGGACGAAGACCTCGGCGGGCTCGAGCGGGAGCAGCACCGACAGGTTCGCCCCGGCCGGGAACACGTCCGGCCGGGCCGCCACCCGTCCCCCCATCGCGACCAGGTCGGACTCGACGTACTTGTCGATGACGGCGACTAGGTGAGGGTTGCCGATGGTGACGGCGGTGAACTCGAGCACCGGGTCAAGCTCGGGCAGGCGGGCCTGCGTCAGCGCGTTCCTGCCGGTCACCACGGGGGGCTGGGGAGCAAAGTCGACCGCGGGGTGTTCGAGGCTGATCTGGCGGACGCCCTCGTCGGTGGTGGCCGCGCGGCGGACCGTGTACTGCGCCCCACCGCTGCGGATCACCGCGGCGTCGGCGCCGCGCCGGTCCAGCACGACCCGGCCCAGGCAGCGCATGCCGTTCCCGCAGAACTCGGCGGACGAGCCGTCCGGGTTGAAGAACCAGGCCTCGGGCACGTCCGGGGCCGCGTCGTAGAAGTAGACGCCGTCCCCGCCGAACGGGCCGCCCCGGTCGCACAGGTGACGGACGAAGGCACGCAGGTCATCGCCCGAGGCGAAGTCGCGCGGCGTCATCGCGGCCACGAAGATGTCGTTCTTCGAGCCGTGCGCGTTCAGGATCTCGGCCATCCCGGCCAGCCTATCCGGGCACTGTCCTATCCGGGCACTGTCGTATCGGGCACTGCCCTATCCGGGCACTGCCGGTCCTGAGTTTCAGGCGCTGAAGGCGTCCTGCCAGCCGGCGGCGGCCCAGGGAGAGGTACCAGGCAGCGCCGGACCGCCCGTGCCCGCCGGGCCGAACGCCGGATAGGTGGAAAAACGCATCC
>Ga0208696_1000156_pt1 | contig 49401 bp, 43 predicted proteins | sample Sb_taG_9_FD_187711 | JGI IMG/M metagenome (GOLD analysis project Ga0208696, IMG submission 187711) | Peat soil microbial communities from Weissenstadt, Germany - Sb_50d_b_LC metaG (SPAdes) (version 2) | ecosystem: Environmental > Terrestrial > Soil > Wetlands > Peat | place: Germany... | reverse complement strand
GGTCAGCGGGGCCGCGCTGCTACTCGGGCTGCTGCTCCTGGCGACCAGATCGCACTCGATCATGCTGGCGTCGTTCGCACACGTCCCCGGCGGCGCGGTCCGGACCACCGCGTATGTGCTGCTGCTCGCCGGGTTCGCGGTCAAGGCCGGCCTGGTGCCGTTCCAGATCTGGCTGCCGCGCGGGTACGCCGCCGCCCCCGGCCCGGCCCGCGCGATCATGGCCGGGATCTGCGTCAACGTCGCCTTCTACGGCATGTGGCGCACGCTGGCCCTGCTCGGCCGGGCGCCCGGCTGGCTGGTCGGCGGGCTGCTGGTGCTCGGCGCGCTGAGCGCGCTGCTCGGCATCGCCCACGCGGCGGTCCAGAACCGGCTGAACCGGGTGATCGCCTACTCCAGCATCGAGAACACCGGGCTCATCGTCACCGGCTTCGGCGTCGCGCTGACCGGCGCGGCGACCGGGGACCGGCGCCTGGTCGCGGCCGGGCTGCTGGCCGCCACGCTCCAGGTGGTCGCGCACACCGTGGCCAAGTCCTTGCTGTTCACCTCGTCCGCCGGGCTCGAGGCCGCAACGGGCCACGACGACCTGGAGGAACTGCGCGGGCGGGCGCGGGGCACCCCGTGGAGCGGGTTCGGCCTGGCCGTGGGCTCGGTGACCCTGGCCGGGCTGCCGCCCACGGTGGGTTTCGTGTCCGAGTGGTTCCTGCTGGAATCCCTGATGCAGCAGTTCCGGGTGCCCGGCCTCGGCTACCGCCTGGTGCTCGCCCTGGCCGGCGCCGCGGTCGCCCTCACCGTCGGCTTCGCCGGCGTCACCTTCGTCCGCCTCGTCGGCCTGATCGTCCTGGGCCGTGATACCGGATCCGCGCCGGTCCGGGCGGAGTACGGCCCGGCCGGGCGGGCTGCGGTGGTGGTGCTGGCCCTCGGCTGCCTGGCGACCGCGGCGATCACGCCACTGGAGATCCGGGTGATCGCCGCCGGGCTGTCGCCCGCGGTCCCGGCCTCGCTGACCATGGGCGCGCTGAAATCCCCGTGGATCCTGCAGCCGGTGTTCGCCGGGTTCTCGATCCTGTCGCCGTCCTGGCTGTGGGTGGAGATGCCGCTGATGCTGCTGCTGACCGTGCTCTTCGCCTGGGCGGTGTCCGGGCGTCGGCTGCTGCGGGTCCGCCGCGTCCCGGCCTGGCGCTCGGCCACGATCGGCGTCGAAGGCACCGACTCCTACACCGCCTTCGGCTACGCCAACCCCACCCGCCGGGTGCTGGCCGGCGTCCTGCACACCCGCGCCGAGCTGCGCGAGGTCATGATGGAGGAAGACGCCAGCGACGATGGCTCCGGCGCCCCGGATCGTGCTGACGTGAGCCCGGACGCGGCCGCGCATCTCCGTTACGCCTCCGACGTCATGGAGGTGGTCGAGACCTACCTGTACCGGCCCGCGCTCGGGTTCTTCATGGCGATCGTGACGACCGCAAAGCGCCTCCAGTCGGGGCGCCTGGATGCCTACCTGCTGTACATGCTCATCGCCCTGGTCGCCGTCATCGCCGTGGTAACCGCCCTGGCGTGATGAAGGACCGGACGGCCCCATGGGCTGTTCAGGGAAGGCCCTGGGCCGACTTGGGTGCGGCTGCCGCAGTGGCGCAGAACGTTCCCCAGGATCCCGTGCAGGTGCGTTCGCTGCCGCCGCGGTTGTAGACCAGCGCGACCGCGATCAGCGCCACGGTAGTGACCAGCCACAGCAGCAGCGGCATTGTCTGATGCAAGCCCGGGCGCTGGTCCGCCCGGGCGGGCTGTCCTGCCTTGGGGCGAGAAAGCCGGGAGCCGACCTGGATCTTCTCGCTGGCCGGCATCTCCTCACCGGAGGCCAGCCGGGTGAATATGGTCAGCCGCGCGACCAGCACGGGGTCGGAACCAGCCAGACCGTCCTTGATCGAGTCCAGGGCATTCTGTTCCCACGCGCTCAGGCCCATCACGGGTCCCTCCATCGTTTCGCCATGGCCTGAGCGGTCGCAGCGTCGTGGAGAGCATTGCGATGACTGATGCGCCTTGTCAGCACGTCAGCCCAGGCATCACCTGTGTCCCGGTACTACGCCAGCTTCATCGCGTGACGCGGTCAGGATACCCAGCCCCCAGAGTCGAGGGGCCGCAGAAGCACATGCCACCGGTGTGGGCGGCGTCACGTTATCCTGGCGAGAGCGCGGCGGAGGGGCTCGCCGCGCTGACACCCGCCACGCGCGGTTTGTCAGCGTCCGGGCATGCCGTAGCGGAGGCTGGGCGCGCTGGCGGCGATCTCCAGGAGCCGGTTGTATTTGGCCACGCGTTCGCCGCGGGCGGGGGCGCCGGTCTTGAGGTGGCCGCAGCCGGTGCCGACGGCTAGGTCGGCGATGAAGTGGTCTTCGGTTTCGCCGGAGCGGTGGGAGACGAACTGCCGGTAGCCGGCCTGGCGGCAGATGGCCATGGCCTGCAGGGTCTCGGTGACGGTGCCGATCTGGTTGAGCTTGATCAGCGCGGAGTTGCCGATGCCGCGTGCGATGGCGGCGGTGATGATGGCCGGGTTGGTGCAGAAGATGTCGTCGCCGACCAGCTCGGTGGTGCCGCCCAGGCGCGCGGTGAGCGCGATCCAGCCGTCGTCGTCGTCCTCGCCGAGGCCGTCTTCGATCAGGTGCACGGGGAACTGCCCGGTGATGGCCGCGTACCGGTCGATCATGTCGCCGCTGGACAGCAGTTGGCCGGCGACCTGGTAGCGGCCGTCGGGCTGGCGGAACTCCGAGGACGCCGGATCCAGGGCGATGGACACGCCCTCCGCGCCCGCCTTGTAGCCGGCGTCGGTGATGGCCTGGACCAGGAGCCGCAGGACCTCTTCGGGCTCGGTGACCTCGGGGGCGAAGCCGCCCTCATCGCCCAGGCCGGTGGACAGCTTGCGGCTGGTCAGCTCGCGGCGCAGCGCGCTGTAGACCTCGGCGCCGGCGCGGACCGCTTCGGCCATCGACGGCGCGCCGACCGGGGCGATCATGAATTCCTGGAAGTCCAGCGCGTTGGGGGCGTGCACGCCGCCGTTGAGGACGTTGAAGTGCGGGACTGGCAGGGACGGGGTGACGCCTTCGGGGGTGAGCCATTGCCACAGCGGCGTCCCGGCTGCGGCGGCCAGCGCGCGGGCCAGCGCCATCGAGGTGCCCACGGTGGCGTTCGCGCCGAGCCTGCTCTTGTTCGGGGTGCCGTCCAGGTCGATCATGGCCTGGTCCGCCTCGGCCAGTGAGGCCCAGGACCGGCCGCGGAGCAGGTCACTGATTTCGGTGTTGACCGCTGACACTGCCCCCAGGACCCCTTTGCCCTCGTACCGGGCCGGGTCGCCGTCGCGGCGCTCGACCGCCTCCCGGGAGCCCGTCGAGGCGCCGGACGGGACCCCGGCGCGGGCGGTCGTGCCGTCCGCCAGTTGCACGGTCACCGCCAGCGTGGGCCGCCCGCGTGAGTCCAGGATCTCCAGCGCGGACAGACCCGCGACGTTGAAAGCAGGCATCATTGTCTCTCCTGTCTGATGGCGGCACGGACGGCCGCCAGTTGTGCTGTCGTTTCACCCGGACTGGATCCTCTCCCGTCCGGGTCTGCGGTGGTAGTGACTTACGGCCCGGTTCGGTGGCCGTCATGCCTGTCATGGCCTTGTCCGCCAGCGCCGCAGGAACGGGGTCCGTCCGCCCGGTGGCCGCAGCGGAATGCCCTCGCGGCGCATGAACCCGCGTACGCTCTCGGCCGGCTGCCCGGTGAGCAGCTCGATGTGACTCAGCCCGGCCCCGCAGCACCAGTACAGGTCCTTGACGAGCGGGGCGCTCAGCTGAACTGGCTCGGGGAATCGTTCCCAGATCGGGCCGCCGGGCGCGATGCGCTGGATGTCGTGGGCGTCCAGGACCGAGGCGATGAGGTCGTCCTCATATAGCGCTTTGACCAGCTCGATCTCCTCGGGGCCTGACAGCGGTACGGCCCCGCCGCCGGTCCGGACCGGGACGCCGAGAGCATGCGCGCTGCGCAAAACGGTGCTGCGCGACGTCCCGATCAGCTTGCCGACCTCATCCGCCGTCATGCCCAGCTGCTCGTACAGGTCACGGAGTGTCACCGCTGGCACCGTCCTGCGGTCCTCACGGTTCCAGCCGCCGCGGCTGCGCACCTGGATGCCGTACCGGCGAAGCCGGTCACGGATCGTGCGTTCGGGCAGGCCGGTAATCGCGGCGATCTGCCGTGAGCTGAGCCTCGCGACCTCATACAGCTCCGCTATGAGCTGCGGCAGGCCCGGCCGGTCATCCGGGCGCCGCAGCGGCCGGAAACGGCCGGCCCCCCGGGGCCGCAACGCCACGCCCGCACGGTGCAGCGCCCGGGTCACCCGCTGCCGGTCGAGGCCGGTGAGTTCCGCGATCCGGTAAGTCGACAGCCCGCGGCACCGATAGAGATGAGCCAGCCGCTCCGGCGGCCACTGGTCCGCCGCGACGATCTCCTCGGCACCAGCGGCGCAGTAGGCGCACGGCTCCGTGAGGATGTCACCGGGCACGCCCAAAAATGGGGTGTGACGGTCCTGCATGAATATGCGGCCTCCCGCCCGCGTAGGGCAGGGACCGTTGGCGATTACCGCGCTTAACGGCGGGCCCCTCCGCCGAACCCAGCTTCAGGATAGGTACAGACCTCCAGTCAGTAAAGAGCGCGCCGTGACGGGCCTGGCCGGTTGTGAAATCGCGTCAGCGGTGATGCAATGAAGGCGGCGATGGGGCTCGCTTTCGCCGCGGACGTACCGCTGATGGCCTCTACCTTCTGTAATCGTTACGGGCAGAGGAGGCTACGGATGGGCAGCGAGCCGCCAGCTGAGGAATGGGAGCCCCGCGGCCGGGTGGCTGAGACACTCTATGTCCCCCGCCGCGCCATCGAAGGGGCCAGCATCCAGTCGGGCTCACTCCTCCTGCGCAGCGCCGGGCAGGAACTACGCATCACGCTGAGATCCAGGAGAACCGCCGCTGCGGCCTCAGCCTGGTCGGGGCAAATGCTCAGCGATCACGATCGCAGCGGCACGGGTTCCTGAACGACCATCCGGGACAGTCTCACGTCACCTAGTCCGGGGTGGCTGTCGCGGCAGGCCTGCAGCCCGTTCACGTCGCCGTCCTCTTGCGGACCATCAGGATCAGCGGGATCGCGGCGAACTCGGCGGCCATCGAGAACACGACGATGGCGGTGAGGGATACGTCGAACAACGCGCCGATGACGATGCTGCCGGCCACCCACGCGGTGCCGTAGATGCCGGTGAACAGCCCGTAGGCGGAGGCGCGCCGGTCCGGGGAGACCATCGGGGCGACCGCGGCGGGAATGATCGACTCCTGCACTCCCATCCCCAGGCCCCACAGCGACGCGCCGGTCAGTACGGCGGGTGTCCCCGCCTACCGGAGGTTCGCCTCGGATGCAGAATCTGGGATTCCCGTGTGGCGGGCTATCCTGGCATGAGTGCGGCGGAGGGGCTCGCCGCGCTGGCACCCGCGGCATCCGCGGGCAACGCGAACGCGGCGCCGCCGCCAACGGTCCCTACCAGGCGTATCACCTGACGCGGGTAGGAGGTTGGCGCCGATGCCGGACGGCGAGAGCACTCTGGTCAGCGCGCTGGACGAGCTGGCTGCGCTGGGGACCGAACGGGACCGGGAGCAGCTGGCGGCGCTGCTGGACCGGCTGGATGCGGCGCGGCTGCGTGTCCTGGTTGTCGGTGAGGCTAAGCGGGGCAAGAGCACGCTGATCAACGCGCTGCTGGGCCGCGCCGTGCTGCCGGCCGGGGTGACTCCGCTGACTGCTGTCACGACGACGGTGCGGTACGGCGACGACGAGCGGGCGGAAGTGAGGTTCCTCGACGGACATGACGAGAAGCACTTCCTGGCCGCGCTCGGCGACCTGGTAACCGAGCGCGGGAATCCCGGGAACCGCCGCCGGATCGCGGGCGTGACCGTGTACGTGGCCGCGCCGGTACTGGAAGGCGGGGTGGAGTTGGTCGACACGCCGGGCACCGGGTCGGTGTTCGAATGGGATACGCAGACGGCCCATGAGGCGCTGCGGTCGATGGACGCGGCCGTGTTCGTGCTGACCGCCGACCCGCCGGTGTCCGCGAGTGAGCGAGGCCTGCTGGGCCGGGTCGCCCGGTTGTCGGTGACGACGTTCGCGGTGTTGAACAAGGCCGATTACCTCGATGAGCCGGGACTGGCGGAGGCATTGGAGTTCACCCGGCGGGTGCTCGGCGAGGCCGCCCATCCCGCCAAGGTATACGCGATGTCGGCGTGTGCCGCCCTGGACGGCGGTGATCCTGGGTTCGCCGCGTTCGCAGCCGATTTCACGGCGTATCTGGCATCCCAGGGGAGGTCGGACCTGCGCGTGTCGGCGATCGCGCAGGCCCGCCGGATCGCCAGCTCGCTGCTGGATGAGGTGGCCGTGACCCGCCGGGCGGCCGAGATGCGTGCTGGCGACGCGGCCGGGCGGGTGCGGCAGTTCAGCGAGCGGCTGGCCGAGGTGGCCGTGCACGGCCGCGATGCCGTGACCGTGGTCACTGGCGAGTCGGGCCGGCTGCTGTTCGCGCTCAATGACGCGGCCGAGGCGGATAGCGCGCGGCTGGGCCGCGAGGTCGGCGGACAGCTTGACGCACTGTTCGACGGCGAGCTGCGCGACGCGGCGGCGGCCGAGATAGAGCGGCGGGGCCGGGAGCGGCTGGCGGCGTTCACCGTGGCCGCCGCGGAGGCCTGGCGCCAGCGGCAGCGGGAGGCCATCGAGCAAGGACTGGCCGCGGTAGACGCCCGCCTGGCTGCGGACCTGAAGGCCGAGCTCGACGTGCTCCGCGAGTCCGCCGCCGAATTGCTCGGGCTGGAACTCGCCGTCCCCGAGCCGGAAGGCCGGCTGGCGGAGAGCCGGCGGTTCTTTTACAACACCGCGGAGGACGTCGGCCAGACCGAGCTGCTGGCCGGCGCCGTGCGCCGCTGGCTCCCTGGCGAGTTCGGCAGGCGGACAGCCAGGGAGCACCTGCGCCGTGAGGCCCCCGTCCTGGTAGACAGCCAGGTCGGCCGGGCCCGGGGGGACCTGCAGTACCGGCTGGCCGAGGCGACCCGGGCACTGGGGCGGGTGGTCGGGCAGCGCTACGCCGATGGCACCGACCGGATACGGTCCGCGCTGCAGGCCGCGGCGGAGCTTCGGGAAGCATCTGCAGCCGAGGCAGGGGAGAAGAAAAAAGAATTGGCCGAACGGGAAGCGGCGTTGCGTCACGTCACGTGCTTGCTGGACCAGGCCGCGGCGCCGAGGTAGACCTCCCAGCCGGATCGGAAACGGTGGAAGCTGATGATGAGTTCCAGCCAGGATGGTTCTGGTTCGCCGTTCTCGGCAGGTGGCGCGTCCGCCAGCGTGAGGTCGCCTCTCGAGGCGAGCGAAGCGCGTTTCCAGAGTGTCCTCTTCGAGCAGCCCGCGAGCGGCGCTGGCGTCGACGGGCTGCCGGAGCCGGACTTCTTCGCCGACTTGAATCTGGATCAGGTGCTGGAGTGGATGACCGCTAGCCGGAAGCAGTATGAGCTGAAGCCGTTCTTCTACGCGCCGCTGCACGACGTGGCCGCCGTCCGCTACCGGCATGAGGTGCTGCGCGACCTCGAGAAGCCCGCTGTGCTGGAGTCGGTCACGCGGTTCGCGGAGACGATGCGGCGGATGCGCGAGCACCTCGCGCAGGCGCAGAAGCTCTACTACCCGCTCCAGAAGCAGGCCTGGTTCCTGGATGCCGTCGAGGTCTACTGCGAGGCAGTCTGCTCGCTCGCGGGGGAGCTCGGCGGGCTTGATGTGGCCTCGCGCGGCTTTGAAGGGCTCCGTGACTACCTCGCCGGGTACGCCGCCTCCGGGCGCTTCACCTCACTTGCGGCGGAGACGCAGGCGCTGAAGGAGGCGCTTGCCGGGGTGCGGTACGCGGTCCGGATCCACGGGGCCCGGGTCACGGTCAGCAACTACGAAGGCGAGCCCGACTACAGCGCCGAGGTGGTAGAGACGTTCGCGAGGTTCAAGCAGGGGGCGGGGAAGAGTTACCTGGTGGGGCTGCCCGACTTGGCCGACATGAACCACGTCGAGGCTCAGATCCTGGACCGGGTCGCGAGACTGAACCCGGATGTGTTCGGCGCGCTGGCCAGGTACTGCGGCCGCCACCGCGATCACCTGGACGCGACGGTCGGCCGGTTCGACCGCGAGGTGCAGTTCTACCTCGCCTATCTCGAGCTGATCGGACGGTTCAAGGCGGCCGGGCTGCCGTTCTGCTACCCGCAGGTCTCCGCCCGCGCCACGGGCATCGCCGCTGAGGAGACGTTTGACCTGGCGCTGGCGAACAAGCTTGTGCCTGAGGGCGGCACGGTGGTGGGCAACGACTTTTACCTGGAGGGGCCGGAGCGGATCTTCGTCGTCACCGGCCCTAACAACGGCGGCAAGACCACCTTCGCCCGGATGTTCGGCCAGCTCCACTTTCTCGCCGCACTAGGCCTGCCGGTTCCCGGCAGAAGCGCGCGGCTGTTGCTGCCCGATCGCATCTATACGCATTTTGAGAGGGAGGAGGATATCGAGACGCTCCGCGGCAAGTTCGAGGACGAGCTCGTCCGCGTGCACGAGATCCTGGAGCTGGCGACGAGCCAGAGCGTGCTGGTGATGAACGAGAGCTTCAACTCGACCACCCTCAACGACGCGCTGTTCGTCGGCACCGAGGTGCTGCGGCGGGTCCTGGACCTCGGCCTGCTCGGCGTGTACGTGACTTTCGTCGATGAGATCGCCTCGCTGAGCCAGGCGACCGTGAGCATGGTCAGCCAGGTCGTGCCGGAGAATCCGGCGCAGCGGACGTTCAAGCTCGTCCGCAAGCGGGCTGACGGGCTCGCCTACGCCGCGGCGATCGCCGGCAAGTACGGCCTGACGTACCAGCGCCTGATAGAGAGGATCGGCTCGTGAAGGTCTTCCTGCTGCACAAAGACCGGGATTTCGCCGTGAAGCCGGGACTGCGGGACGCGATTTTCGGTGCGATGGCGAGCGGCGACCTGTTCGCGCTCGCCAACGTCAGGCGGGACCTTCAGCGCGGGCGGAGCCCCGGCCCGAGCGCGGCGGCGCCGGGAAGCGACGACGTGCTGACGCAGGATCTGGAGCTGCAGACGCTGTGGAACGCGATGGCGGCCGGGGACGAGTTCTTGTTCGAGGTGGCCAGGCGGGGCGTCCTGTCGAGCCTGAGCGATCCCGACGCGGTCGTGTACCGCCAGCGGGTGCTCGCGGACTGCCTTGAGCACCCCGGGACGGTCAGGCAACTCTACGAGCTCGCGATCGATGCCCTGGAGAATGAGAGGCAGGTCCGTTCCCTGTGGCATCTGGCGTCGCCCGACAGCATTATTTCCCGGTCGGTGCAGGTGCTGACGCTGCAGGTCGAGATCCTCAGGCGGCTCCGGCAGGTCGCGGAGGAGCATGCCGGGAATTTCGGTTCGGAAGGGTTCAGGCGGTTCTTCGCGATGCTCGGGGAGGAGCTGTCAGATGATTACCTGCAGACGGTCGAGCATCATCTGCGCGAGCTGGAGTTCAAGCGCGGCGTGCTCGAGAGTGCTGCGCTCGGCCAGGGCAACAAGGGCCGCCGCTACATCGTCCGGACGCAGCGGGAGCAGCGCTGGACCGAGCGGCTCTCGTTCGGGACCCGCTCACCGGGCTACACCTTCATGATCCCGGCCCGCGACGAGAACGGCTTCCGGGCGCTGGAGGAGATCCGCGGGAAGGGGATCAACCGCGTCGCGGACGCGGTCGCGCAGTCCGCCGATCACGTCAAGAGCTTCTTCAGCATGCTCCGGATCGAGCTCGCCTTCTATCTCGGCTGCCTCAACCTGCGCGAGCGGCTCGACGCGAAGGGCGAGCCGGCCTGCTTCCCCGTCCCGCTCCCCGCGGGCCAGCGCACGCTCGCCGCGGAGGGCATCTACGACGTCTGCCTGACGCTCCACCTCCCGGACCGGGCCGTCGGTAACGAGGTGAGCGCCGACGGCAAATCGCTGGTGATGATCACCGGTGCCAACCAGGGCGGGAAGTCGACCCTGCTGCGCAGCCTGGGCCTTGCCCACCTGATGATGCAAAGCGGCATGTTCGTCGGCGCGCAGTCGTTCCGGGCCGGCGTGTGCGCCGGCGTTTTCACGCACTACAAACGCGAAGAGGACGCCACGATGCGAAGCGGCAAGCTCGACGAGGAGCTCGCCAGGATGAGCGAGATCGCCGGGCAGATCACGCCCGGCTCGATCCTGCTCTGCAACGAATCGTTCGCCTCCACCAACGAGCGCGAAGGATCGGAAATCGCCCGGCAGGTCGTGCACGCCATGCTCGACAAGCAGATCAAGGTCTTCTTCGTCACCCACATGTACGACCTCGCGCACGGCTTCCACGCCCAGCGGCTGGACACGGCGCTGTTCCTCCGGGCCGAGCGGCAGCAGCCGGACGGCCGGCGCACGTTCAAGCTCGCCGAGGGCGAGCCGCTGCCCACGAGCTACGGCGAAGACTCCTACCGGCGCATCTTCGGCACCGGCGAGGCGACAGCGACGGCCCTCGCCGACACCGGACGGTGACGGCCTCGGGAGCGGCTGTCCGGCCGCGGCGGGGGCATGACCGGGCTAAGCCGACGTAACTTCGGTCTAGGCCGGGGCCAGCATAGACCCCGAACCGCCGGGTGATGGTTAGCGGTGAGAACAATGCTGGCTGTCCCGTAAGCCGATCGCGGCCAGCGTGGCCGTAGAATCAGGATCAAGGCGATGGAGCTCGCCGGAGTCGCCCTAATGGCTGATGGCTCCTGTTGACCGCGTTAGTGGCCGGAACACAGGAGGGCATGTCATGGCGCAGCGAGCATCGAGGAGCCTAAGCCTGCCGCAGGCCGGCGGTTCACCGCCAGAAGATGGTGGTCACTTTCTCAGCTTGCTGTTCGAGGAGGCGCCGGCGGCCCGGGGCGCCGAGGGGCAGGACGAGGATCGCTCCTTCGCGTCGGATCTGAACCTCGACCAGATCGTGGCGGCGATCGCGGGTGATCGCGAGGAGCGTGACCTCATCACGACCGTTCTCTACGGCCACCTGCGCGATGTCGACGCCGTGCGCTACCGCCAAGAGGTTTTCCAGGACCTGGAGAACCCTGCCCTGTTCGATCAGGTCGAGCGCTTCGCCGACCTCATGCACCAGGTACGCGCCCACCTCCATCAGCTGGCGAAGATGCAGTACCACTACCAGCGGGAGGGCTGGCTCCTGGACGCGGCGGCCATTTACTGCGACGCGGTGCAGTCCCTGGCCGGGCATCTCGCCTCGGCGCAGATCAGCTCCCGCGGCCTCCTGGCCTTCCGGGAGTACCTCGCCTCCTATGTGGCCTCGGCGGAGTTCACCGCTCTCGTGAGCGATACGAGGGACCGGAAGGGCGCCCTCGGACATATCCGCTACTGCACCCGCATCAAGGGCGGCCGAGTCGACGTCAGCCGCTACCAGGATGAAGCCGACTACAGCGCCGCGGTGCTTAAGACCTTCGAGCGCTTCAAGCAGGGCGCGGCGAAGGACTACCGGGTCCGCTACCGGACGTCGCCAGGGACGAACCACGTCACCGCTCAGATCCTTGAGCTGGTGGCCCGGCTCTTTCCGGAGGAGTTCACCGCCCTGGACGAGTACTGCCGCCGACACGCCGCGTTCCTGGACGACGACATCCGGCGCATCGACCAAGAGCTCCAGTTCTATCTCGCTTACCTCGACTACATCAGGCCGCTTCGCGTCGCTGGGCTGTGCTTCTGCTATCCCGAGGTCTCCGCCAGTTCGAAGGATGTCCTAGCCGCCGCTGCCTTCGACCTGGCCCTGGCTAAGAAGCTCGTCTCGGAGCGCAAGCCGGTGGTCACTAATGAGTTCCGCCTGGAGGGTCGCGAGCGCATCTTCGTCGTGACCGGCCCAAACCAGGGAGGCAAGACCACCTTTGCCCGGACCTTCGGCCAGCTCCATCACCTGGCCAGCGTCGGCTGCCCCGTCCCAGGCAGCGCCGCCCGCCTCTTCCTCTTCGACCGCCTCTTCACCCATTTCGCACGAGAGGAGGACCTCACCAAGATGAGCGGGAAGCTGGAGGATGACCTGGTGAGGATCGGGGAGGTCCTGCGGGCGGCCACGCCTGACAGCATCGTGGTCCTGAACGAGATCTTCAGCTCCACGACCCTGCACGATGCTCGCTTCCTGGGGACGAAGCTCATCAAGAAAGTCATGCAGCTTGACGCCTTGTGCGTTTACGTCACCTTCGTGGACGAGCTGGCGTCGCTCGGGGAGCCGGTCGTCAGCATGATGAGCACGATTGTCCCGGAGGACCCGGCTGAGCGCACCTACAAGGTGGTCAGGAAGCCAGCTGACGGCTTGGCCTATGCGCTGGCCATCGCCGAGAAGTACGACCTCACCTACGGGCGGCTGCGAGGGAGAGTCGCGTCATGAAGGTCTATCTCCTCTACGAAGCTCAGGACTTCGACTTCGAGGCCGACCTGCCTGCCAACCACGAGGAGCTGATCCAGGACCTGGAGCTGACCACACTGCTCCGGGCGATGGCCCTCGGTGACAAGTTCCTCTTCGAGGTGTCTAGGAGAGTGCTGCTCGCCTGCCTCCACGATCCAGAGGCCATCCGCTATCGCCAGCGGGTCCTTGCCGACTGCCTCGCAGAGCCCGAGGTTATCCGGGAGACGTACGCTGTAGCAGTTGGCGCCCTGCAGGACAATCGGCACATCTGGGGAGGTTACGGCGGCACGTATCAAACTCCCTCGTCCAACCTCTCGGGCGCGGTCAGCCATCTCGAGGCCTACGTGGCTCGCCTCAGGCAACTGCGGCAGATCGCCGACGACCACGCGGAGAAGTTCCGCTCCGACGGGCTGAGGGCGCTGTTCGCCACGCTGCAGCGCGAGCTGGACGACGAGTACTTCGAGGAGATCAGCTACCACCTGAAGCAGCTGCGCTTCCGCGCTGGCGTGCTGATCGACGCCGAGCTTGACCGGGACAACAGCGGGACCAACTTCGTGCTCCGCGCCCCCGGTGACACCCGGCCAAGGTGGAAGGAGCGGCTGGGAATCGGCTCACGTTCCACCTACTCTTTCACCCTCCCGCCCCGCGACGACGCGGGAGGCCAGGTTCTGGCCGACCTCACCAGCCGGGGGATCAACCTCGTGGCTAACGCGGCCGCCCAGTCCGCAGACCATATCGGGAGCTACTTCACCATGCTGCGGGCGGAGCTGGGCTTCTACGTAAGCTGCCTCAACCTGGCGGACCGGCTGGCGGCTAAAGGGGCGCCGGTCTCGGTCCCCGAGCCAAGGCAACCGTCACCGCTCACGTTCTCGTGCATGGACCTGCGCGATGCCTGCCTGGAGTTGCAGTCACCCGGTGCGGTCGTGGGCAACGACGTGCAGGCCGACGGGAAGTCGCTGGTCATCATCACCGGTGCCAACTCGGGGGGGAAGTCGACGTTCCTGCGCAGCGTCGGCCTGGCCCAGCTCATGATGCAGTGCGGGTTGTTCGTCGCGGCTGAGTCCTATCGGGCGAATGTGACTCGCGGGTTCTTCACGCACTTCATCCGGGAGGAGGATTCCGGCATGACCAGCGGGCGGCTGGACGACGAGCTCAGGCGCATGAATGCCATCGCCGACCAGATCAGGCCGCACTGCCTCATGCTGTTCAACGAGTCCTTTGCTGGGACCAACGAGCGCGAGGGATCCGAGATCGGCCGCCAGGTCGTCCGCGCCTTGCTGGACGCAGAAGTCAAGGTGTTCTTCGTTACCCACCGGTTCGATTTCGCTGAGGGCTTCCACCGTCAGCACGCGGACTCCAGCCTCTTCCTCAGAGCTGAGCGCCAGCCCGACGGGCGCCGGAACTACAAGCTTGCAGTGAAAGAGCCTCTCCCGACCAGCTTCGGAGAGGACCTCTACTACCGGCTCGGCGGCTGGCTGGATGAGGATAAAGCCTTCACCACGACTGTCGCGGGAGCAGCCTCGAATGGCGAACCGGGCGAGAGCAGCCGGGTGCGGCAGGCGGCTGAGATCGCTGCCATGTCGCCGGACGCGTCGGGAGGCGGATGAGCCGCCCCCGCCGGCCTTGAGCGCGGTCGGCCAGCCTTCAGCAAACGTGCGGATCTTGTGGACAGCGGGCAGCAAGGTCCACAATGACGACTGGCGATGAGGCTCGCCACAGCGCTGGCCCGGGACAGGTCCCGGGCCCGGGAACCGCGGGTTGGCTGTCCCGCTGATGGCCTCTGTCCCTGTCTGGCTGCGGCAGGAGAGGAGGCTGGCATGGTTGCCGTGACCCGCCGTCTGATGGGGTGGCCGCGATGAGCGCAAGGCCGTTCCGCCGGGTGCTGGTCGGCTGGGATTCTTCCCCGGGCGCCGCCGCCGCTCTCCTGGCCGCCGCCGGGATCGCTGACGGCGAGATGGGACGCGTGGTGGCGCTCGCGGTCCTGCGCCCGGTCCCACGCGGGGAGGGCGGGCAAGAAGAACGGGCCGCTGAAATGGCCAGGCACCGGCGTCAGGCTGAAGAATCCTTCGGCAGGGCCAGGGACACGCTGCCGGACGCCACGCGGGCCAGGGTGACCCTGGAGTTCGCGGAGAGCCCTGATGCGGCCAGGGCACTCTGCGAATACGCGGACGCGCACGTGTTCGAGTTGCTCGTCCTCGGCCGTCACGGGAACGGGGGCGTGCTGCACCCGCGGCTAGGTCACGTCGCGGAAACGGTAGCCAAGAAAAGCGGCCTTCCCCTCCTGCTGCTCGGCGGCCAGAGCTAACGCGAGAGGCAGACCCGCGAGAACGCCGCGCCGATTATGGACGTGACGCGAGCAACCCTCGCCATGTATCGTGAGGTTGATCACGCGATGAGGCTCGCGTACTGCCGGGCCGGGTAAATCCGGTCGGCTGATGGCCTCTACCTGCAAGGGCGTTCTGGCGTCGCGAAGGCAGGGGGAGGTGCGCGTGGTCCCGGAGCTCATCCAGGTGCTGCAGAGCCTGGTGGTGCTCACGCTCGCTCCGTTGTATGCCGGCGTGCTGGCCCGCGCCGAGGCGGTGGTCGGGTCCAAGCGCGGACCTAGCGTGCTGCAGCCGTACCGGGACCTGGCCAAGCTGCTCCGCAAGGGCAGCGCGATCAGCGATCAGGCCTCCTGGGTGTTCCGCGGCGCGCCGTTTGTCGCCTTCGCTTGCTACCTGACCGTGTCGGTGATCGTCCCGGTCATCACCAGCGAGCCTCTCCCGCTGGCGTTCCTGGCCGACCTGATCGGCGGCGCGTTCGTGCTCACGCTGGCCAGCTTCGTGATCTCGCTGGCCGGCCTGGACACCGCGAGCCCGTACGGCGGGCTCGGAGCGAGCCGGGCGAGCTGGATCGGCAGCATGGCCGAGCCCGCGCTGATCCTGGTGTTCTTCACCGTCGGCGCGGTGTCGGCGTCGGACAACCCGTACCTGATGAACCACGCGGTGGCCTCGTCTCCGTACGTGGTGGTGCTGCCGACGCACCTGCTGGGGCTGGTCGCCTTCTTCATGATCGTGCTGGTGGAGAACGGCCGGATACCGATCGACACGCCTGGCGGCTCGACCGAGATCTCGATGATCGAGGAGAGCCGGGTGCTGGAGTACTCCGGCCGCGAGTACGCGCTGGTCAAGTGGGGGAGCTGGATGAAGTTGTTCCTGCTGTCCTCGGTCTTCATGAATGTCTTCGTGATCCCCTGGGGGCTCGGCACCGGTACCAGCCTGCCCGGCGCCCTGCTGGCGATCCCGGTGCTGCTCGGGAAGCTCGCGCTGTGCGGGCTCGCGATCGTCATTATCGACACGTCGTTCGCCAAGCTGCGGTTTTTCCGGATCGCCGAGTTCCTGGGTGCCGCGTTCATGCTCGCCCTGGTCGGCGTCGCCACCTCGTACGTGATCGGAGCGTGAGCCAGATGCAGAGTCTGTCCGCGACCAGCACGGCGGGTGTCTTGCTCGATTTGTCCGGGGTGCTGATGCTGCTGCTGGCGTTCGCGTGCCTGGCGTCGAAACTGTTCAACCGTTATGTCGCCTATTACGGCGCCCAGTCGGTGGTGCTGTCGTTCGCCGCGGCGACCGCCGCGGTCGCCTTTCACAGCGCCGAATTGTGGATCCTGGCCGCGCTCACGCTGGCGGTCAAGGGAATCGCGATCCCGGTGGCGGCGCGGCGGCTGCTGGTGACGCGGCTGGCGCTGAAGCGCGATGCCGCGATGTCGACCGGCCTGTCCACGTCGCTGATCGCCGGCGGGGCGCTGACGGCGTTCGCCTACCTGGTGACCCGCCCCGCTCTGCTGCCGCACGGCACCGTCGCGGCCGCCGTGGTCCCGCTGTCCACCGCGGTGATCCTGCTCGGGTCCTTGTCCATGGTGGTGCGGCGGCATACCGTCGCACAGCTCATCGGCTGGCTCATCGTGGAAAACGGCGTCTTCCTCGGCGCGATCACCCTGGTCGCGACGTTCCCGTTCATCGTCGAGGCCGGGATTTTCCTGGACATCGTGGCGGGGGTGCTGATCATGCTGGTGTTCGTGTCCGGGCTCACCCGCCAGCTGGCCGAGGCGAGCGCCGCCGAGCTGAGGGAGCTGCGCGGATGACGGCGCTGGCCATTCTCATCGTGCTAGGCCCGCTGGCCGGGCCGGCGGCCGCGATCGCGGGCGCGCGGGCACGGCTGGCGGGCATCGCCCAGGCCGCCGGCGCCGTCATCGCGTTCGGCTGCTCACTGGCGCTGCTGGTGATGCTGGACGGCCGCGCGCCGCTGTTCGGCTGGGACGGCTTCTTGTACGTGGATTCGCTCGGCGGGTTCTTCTTGATGACCGTGGCCGGCGTGACGCTGCTCGCGGCGCTCGGTTCCATCGGTTATGTCTCGGCGCAGGAGGACGACGGCGAGCTCAGCGGTTTCCAGGTCCGGCTGTATTTCTCGTTCTTCGGCCTGTTCGCCTCGCTGATGCTCGCGGCGCTGGAGACCGGCAATCTCGGGCTGCTGTTCGTCCTGGTCGAGGCGAGCACGCTGGCCAGCGCAGCCCTGGTCGGCCTCGAGGGCCGGGCGCGGTCGCTCGAGGCGGCGTGGAAGTACGTCATCATCAGCTCGCTGGGCGTCACGATCGCGCTGGCGGGCACGCTGTTCCTGTTCTACTCAGGCAGCGCCCTGCACCTGGGCTCGAACCTCGGCCTGACCTGGCCGTACCTGCTCGCGCACGCGCACGTGCTGGCCCCGCAGAGCCTGCGGCTGGCATTCCTGCTGGCGGTGGTCGGCTATGGCACCAAGGTCGGGCTGGCGCCGATGCACACCTGGCTGCCCGACGCGCACGCAGAGGCGCCGAGCCCGGCGAGCGCCATGCTGTCCGCCGCGCTGCTCAACACCGGGATGTACGCGATCATCAGGTTCCTGGCGATCGCGAACAGAGGGCTCGGCAGCACCTACCCGCGGGCCGTGCTGCTGTCGTTCGGGTTCGCCTCCATCGTCATCGGCGCGCTGTTCATGGTGCGCCGGGGCAACTTCAAACGGCTTTTCGCCTACTCCTCGGTCGAGCACATGGGCATCATCGCGGTCGCGCTCGGCTTCGGCGGCACGCTCGGCTTGTACGGCGCGCTGCTGCAGACGCTCAACCACGCGCTGGCCAAGGCGGTGCTGTTCTTGTCCAGCGGCGACGTGTCGCTCCGCTACAAGACCAGGGAAGCGAACCAGGTGAGCGGGCTGCTGGCCGCCGTCCCGGTCACCGGGGGCGCGCTGCTGCTGGCCTCGTTCGCGGTCCTCGGGTCCCCGCCGTTCGGCCTGTTCTTGTCGGAGCTGACCATTGTGCGGGCCGGCTTTGCCTACGCCAGCCCGGTGTTTCCCCTGCTTTTGCTGGCCCTGCTCGGGCTGGCGTTCGTGGCCTTCGCCCGGACCACGACCGGGATGGTGACGGGTAGCCCGCCGGCCCAGCTGGCCAGCCCGTACCGGGGCAGGGCCGCGGTGGCGGTCACCGCGGCGCCCCTCGTCCTGGGCCTGGCGGCGCTGCTGGTCCTGGGGCTGTGGATTCCGGTCGGCCTGAATACCATCCTCGTGCGTTCGATAGCGGTGATCGGATGACCGCCGTCGAGCCGCAAGTCGCGGCCGGAACCAGGGAGCAGCTGATCCGCCAGCTCGCCCGCCTGGGCGGCATCCAGGCCCCCGACGGCGGCGCGGCGCGGGGGGCGCTGACAATCCGCATTCCCGCCGGTGCCCTTGAGGCGGCCACGCACCATCTCGCGGGCACCGCGGGCGTCCGCCTCGCCGACATGTTCGCCTCTGACGGCGATGTCACGGTCCTCCGGCTGGTCTGGGCGCACGAATCTGGTTACATCATCACCGAGTCGGAGATCGAGGGCGAGCAGTATCCATCGCTGTCCGACATCGCGCCGGCCGCGTTCGTGGAAGAGTGCGAGATCTACGAGCAGTTCGGCATCAGGCCCGCGGGCGGCAAGCCGCTCAACCGGCTCATGTTGCCGCCGCACGCTGGGGCGGCCCCATCCTCGCCGGCGCTGCCCACGCTGGGCCACGAGCCGTCGCGGCCGCCGGAGGAGGTGCATGCCCTGCATACTGTCGGCGGCCAGGCGTTCGAGTTCCCGTTCGGGCCGGTCCGCCAGGTGGGCGTGGAGAGCCTGTACTACGGCCTGGTGACCAGCGGCGAGGAAGTCGTCGACCTGTACCTGTTCACCTGGCATAAGCACCGTGGCGTGGAATGGCGGCTGACCGGCAAGACCATGCGCGAGGCCATCTTCCTCGCCGAACGTGCCGAAGGCCTCAGCGCCGTCGCCGTCGGCTGGGCGTTCGCGGCGGCGGCGGAAGCCGCGCTCGGCGTCGCGCCGCCACCCGGGGCGGCCAGCACCAGGGCAGTCGCGCTAGAACTCGAGCGCTTGTACAACCATGCCGCCGCTACTGCGGCATTGTGCCAGGCCACCGGGCTTTCGGTGGGCCAGTCCGCCGCCGAGATCGCCCTCGAGCGGCTGTTGCGAGTCAACGCCGCCACGTTCGGCCACCGGTACCTGTTCGGCATCATCGAGCCAGGCGGAGTCAGCCGCGCACCGGACACCGACGCGCTCCGCCGTGAACTGCCCGGCGCTTACGGTGAGCTGCGCCGCGCCGCCGACGCGCTGCTGAGCACCAACTCCTTCGTCGACCGGCTGGAAGCCTGCGGGATCCTGACCGCTGAGCAGGCCCGTCGCCTCGGCCTCGTCGGGCCGGTCGCGCGGGCCACCGGGCTGGCCACCGATGCCCGGCTGGCGGCCGCCGCGGCAGGACCCGGGCCCTACGCCGATCATCCCGTCAGCGTCGTCACCGCCGACAGCGGCGACGTGTTCGCGCGTTTCCAGGTGATGCTCGGCGAGGCGGCCGAATCGGTCCGGCTGATCACGCAGTTCCTTGACGGCGGCACCACCGCGGATCGCGTCCCGCTCCCGCCCGGCGGCGGCGCCGGCCTCGGCTGGGCCGAATCACCGCGCGGTGAGGCGCTGGCCTGGGTCGCGCTGGACGAGAACGGGCGGATCACGCGCGCCCGGCTGCGGCCAGGCTCGGCGCGCAACTGGCGCGGATTCGACGACGCGTGCCGGTCCCAGAACGTGTTCACCGACATCCCGATCATCGAAGCCAGCTTCTGGCTGACCGTCGCGGGCATGGCCCGGTGACGCTCGCTGAAGGAGGGTGAGGGGCGATGCCACTGTGGTTCGTCAGAGGACTGCGCCGCGGCGTGGTCACGACCCGCTACCCGGCCAGGCCCGACAGTTCAGCGGCGCCCCTGCCGACGCCGCCCGCGTTCCGCCTCCGGCAGCTGACCCGCGAGACCGCTGACCGCATGATCGCCATATGTCCCAGCACCGCGTTGAGCCGGCGGGATGATGCGCTGATCTTCGATGCCGGCGCCTGCACTGCCTGCGGCCGGTGCGCACAGGCGGCCCCAGATGCGGTCACGCCGAGCGGGGAGTTCGAGCTCGCCGTTACCGCCCGGGCCGCGCTTATCAAGACCATCCCGATCCTCGGAGAACAGCGATGAATTCCGGGCTGGGAAACGTCCGGCCAGACGCTGGCGCCGGGCGGGACGAGGCAGATACCGCCGGACGGCTACGGGAGCAGATCGCCGCGCAGTTCGGCCGCAGCCTGCACATCCGGACGCTGGACACCGGCTCGTGCGCCGTGTGCGAGCAGGAGATCCGGCTGCTGTCAGCGCCGCACTACGACCTGCACCGGCTCGGCTTCTTCTTCACTCCCGCGCCCAGGCACGCGGACTTGCTGCTGGTCACCGGGCCGATGGTGCGCGCCTTCGAGGTAGCGGCCCGCAAGACCTACGAAGCGATGCCCGGCCCGAAGGTAGTGGTCGCCACCGGCGCGTGTGCGCTCGGCGGCGTCTACCCGCCAGATCCGTTCGTGCACGGTCAGGTCAGCACGGTCCTCCCGGTGGACGTGTGGATTCCTGGCTGCCCGCCGAGCCCGCTGGCCCTGCTGCACGGGCTCAGCGTGGCGGTGGGTCGGCTCGCGGAGAAGACGCCGGGCCTGACGTTCATTGCCGGCGAGGACCACCCCGGGGGTGACGCGTGAATCCGCTGGACATCCTGTACGGCGCGGCTGGCGCGTGGCTCGCCGCCGGCCTGGTCGGCCTGCTGGCCGGGTCGCGGCGACCCGGGCTACTGGCCTGCTGCGCCCTGTCGGCTCTCGGCGGGACGGCCGCGCTCGCGGGCGGCGGCTGGTCGCTGATCTACGGTGACACCCCGGTGGTGACCCCCGGCGGCGGGACGACGATCGTCGGGGGTCCTGTGCAACTGCAGATGACCAGCTTGGCGGGCGTGTTCGTGGCGCTGCTCGGCATCGTCGCGGTGGCGATCGCGTGGTACGCGCCCCGCTACCACGAGCCCGGCCGCGGCACCGCGGTCTACCTGGCGGCCTACAACCTGGCCCTGCTCGCCTGCCTGGCTGTCCTGGCTGCAGGCGGCATGGTGACATTCCTTATCGCCTGGGAGACGATGAGCCTGGCTTGCTACTTGCTCATCCTGCGCCACCTGCGCAGCGCCGAGTCGGCCCGGGGCGCATTCTGGTTCCTGGCCCTGTCCGAGATCGGCTTCCTGCTGGTTGTGGCCGCGTTCGTGATCCTGTCCGCCAAGACGCACGCCACTGCCCTGGACGCGATAGCGGCCAGAGCACACCTGATCGATGGCGGCTGGCGAGCTGCCGCCTTCGTGCTCGCCCTGGCCGGTTTCGGGTTCAAGGCCGGGCTGGTCCCGCTGCACGTCTGGCTGCCCGAAGCGCACCCCGTCGCGCCCGCGGACGGGTCCGCGTTCCTGTCCGGCGTGGTGGTCAAGCTCGGCGTCTACGGCATCGCGCTGTTCGCGTTCGAGCTTGATCCCGTCGGCGGGGCCTGGCCCGGCCTGGTCACCATGGGCGCGGGCGCGGTCACCGCTGCCATCGGCATCCTGTACGCGCTGCGGGAACGGGACATCAAGCGGTTCTTGGCCTACTCCACGATCGAGAACACCGGAATCATCGTGATCGCGTTCGGCGCGGCGATGATCTTCCAGGCCTACCGCCAGCCCGCGCTGTACGCGTTCCTGCTGATCGCCGGCCTCTACCACGTCGCCAACCACGGCTGCTACAAGACGCTGCTGTTCCTCGAGGCCGGGGTGGTGGAGCACGCGGCCGGAACCAGGGACATGGACCGGCTCGGCGGCCTGGTGCACCGGCTGCCGCGCAGCGCGGTGATCACGTTCGTCGGCACGCTCGGGATCGCCGCGCTGCCGCCGCTGAACGGGTTCGTCAGCGAGTGGCTGATCTTCCAGGGGCTGTTCCAGGGCTTCCGCACCGGCAGCCACCTGATCGCCATCCTCATCGTGCTCGCCGCCGCGACGCTCGGGCTCACCGGCGGGCTGGCGATCTACGCGTTCGTCCGCGGCTTCGGCATCCCGTACCTCGGCATGCCCAGGACCAGGCAGGCCGCGGACACACGGGAAAAGGGCCAGCCGCTGGCCGGCCCGGCGCTGCTGGCCGTCGCGTGCGTGGCGCTGGCTGTCGGCGCCCCGGTCGTGCTCGCGGCACTGTCCCGGGCCGCGCGGACGGTCACCGGGGTCGCACTCGGCCCGCTGCTGCTTCCCGGCAAGCTCACGGTCATCCCGGCCCACGCGGACTTCTCCGCGTTCTCCCCCACCTACCTGGCCATATTCCTGGTTGCCGCGTGCGCCGTGCCCGCGCTGATCTACCTGGCCGGACGGCCCCGGGCCGCGAGCGTTTCCGTCCCGGTCTGGGACGGCGGCATGGTCAGCTTCCGGCCGCGGATGCAGTACTCGGCCATGACATTCTCCGCTCCCACCCGGGTCACCTTCGACGCCCTCTACCAGCCATCGGTCTCCGTCCGCCGGGCCTCGGACGACGACCCGGCGGGACGGTCCGGCCCGGTGCACTACGAGGCGCAGGTGACGCCCGTCTTTGAGCGGTATCTCTACCGGCCGGTGATCCGTGCGGTCGAATGGCTGGCCGACGCGATCCGCCCCATGCAGTCCGGCGACGTGAACCTGTACCTGCTGTACGTGTTCGCGATGATCCTGCTCGCCTACCTGCTCGGCGCGCTGTAGGGAGGCTAGACAGTGACGGCACCGCCCAGCCCCGTCACCTGGCTCGTCCTGGCCTACCGGCTCCCGGCGAACTAACCAAGAAATAGCGGTGGAGGGGCTCGCCGGGAACGCGGAAATGCCGCCAACGGTCCCTGCCAGGCACGGTGAAGGCTCTCGCCGTGCTGTTCGCCCTGGCCATGCTGGCCGCGCCGTGGATCACCCTGCACCTCGCGCGGTTTGACCTGGACCCGGTGCCCGTGCAAGCTTGAGGATCGTGCGGACGCAGGATCATGTCCGCCGCCACCAGCCACCCGCGCCGGAGCTGATGGTCGGCGACCGCCCCGTGGGGGCGGCACGTGTCACCTCGACGCTGCGCCATGGCCTGCGGCGCATCCGCCCGGTGGCGCCGGATATCGCCTGGGCGGTGTTCGCGGGCCTGAACCTGGCGGCGATGCGGTTCCTGCCGGCCTACCAGACGGTGCCGTTCCTGGCCATCTGGGTGAGCCTGACCGTGATCTACGGCTTCCGGCTGTGGCGCCTGCAGCCGACCATCTTGACCTGGGCGGCGGTGACGCTGGCCACCGGCGGCATCATCGGCGTGCAGGTCCTCAAGGGACAGCAGGACGCCGACTACCTGGCCGAGGTCCCGCTGATCGCGCTGATGTTCCTGGTGATGGTCTGGCATGGCCGCAGGCGGCTGGCGGCCCACCAGGAACGGCTGACCGCGATGGAAGAGGTGCAGCGGATCTCCCAGGAAAACCTGCGCCTGCTGGAACAGCAGCGCCAGTTCCTGCAGGACGCCTCGCACGAGCTGGGTACCCCGATCACCGTCGCGCTCGGCCATGCCGAACTCATCGAGCAGGCCGCCACCGACACCGAGGTGGCCGCGGACGCCCGGGTGGTAGCCGATGAGCTGGCGCGGCTGCGCCGGCTGACGCACCGGCTGCTGCTGCTGGCCTCGGCCGGGACCCCGGGCTTCCTGCAGCTGGCGCCGGTGGCCACCGATTCCCTGGTCCTCGACGCACTGGAACGATGGGGGCATGTGCCGCGTCACTGGCGGCTGGGCGAGGTGGCCGAGGCCACCGTGCTCGGCGACAGCGACCGGCTCGTGGTGGCGCTGGACGCCTTGCTGGAGAACGCCGTCGCGCACACCGAGCCGGGTGACCGCATCGAAGTCAGCGTCCGCCTCGATGACGGGCGGGCCGTCATCGCCGTGACCGACTCCGGCTGCGGCATCCCGCCGACCGACCTGGACCGTATCTTCGGCCGTTTCGCCCGCGCCGAGCCGTACCGCAGCCGTGAGGCCGGCGGATTCGGGCTCGGCCTGCCCATCGTGCAGGCCATCGCCGAAGCCCACGAGGGCTCGGTCCGGGTGCACAGCGCCAGCGGCCACGGCGCAACGTTCGAGCTGGTCATACCCGCCGTCCCGGGGGACGGCCTGGAGCGCGCGTCCTGACCACCGGGACCTACTGCTGGCGTGCCGCCGGCCGCTGGGGCCGTACCGCTCGGCAGCCTGGCCGAGGCGGCCGGGTTCCGCGTCGAGACGACCGGCCCCTGCTGCGCTACGTCCGGGCCGTCCGCCCATGATCGTGTACATCCACCCCCCGGAAGAAGCCGGGGGTAACTGCACACGATCAGCGGACCCGCCGCGTGGCAAGCGCGGCGCCCGCGTGAGCGTGGTGCCATAATGACGGAATGTCGCGGCGAGTCGTACGAACCATCCTGATCATTGTCGGCGTCGTCGCAGGGGCCACCCTGATCGGACGGCGTCTCGGCTACAACCTGGGAACCAACACCGTCGTGCGGTGCCGTCAGGGTCACCTTTTCACGACCATCTGGATTCCCGGCGTCAAGCTCAAGGAACTGGACCTGGTCGTGGCCCGGGTGCAGCGCTGCCCGGTCGGCAAGCACTGGAGCCTCGTGGTTCCGGTCCGGGACGCGGACCTGACCGAGGACGAACGCCAGTTCGCCCGGGAACACCACGACATACCCGTTCCCTGACGCCATTCCGCCGCGCACCAGAAGAGGTTCCTTGAGCTGGTCCGGGCCGCGGTGGAAGCCGGCGAGGCCTCTGCCCGCGATCAGGCGTACCTGGAAGACCGGGTCCGGATCTTTTCCGGGCAGCCCCAGCTGTACGGGACCCAGTTCAGGTACGACCAGGACGAGCTAAAGCCGCAGCCCATCGAGGACCCGGAGCACCTGGACGAGCGCCGCGCCGTGGTCGGCCTCGGCCCGTTCGCTGAGTACGAGGCCCTGATGCACCGCCACTGACCCGTCCCGGCCCCGCCCGCCGTGCCCGTCCCGCACCGCACCGCACCGCACGAGAAGACCCTTTTTCGGACCGAACGGACCCGGCTGCGCGCCCGGCGCAAGTTCCCGCGGAGCCGGGCCGGTACCAATTTCAGGTAATCCGGGGAACGTACCGGGCGGTTCGGTATAGGGCTGGGCTTGCGCTCGTCCCGGCCAGGAACTCGCGAAGGCCCTCGTGATCGCTCACCGGATCGCCCCGACCCCCAGCTCCCGGCGGATCCACGCGACGTCCATCAGGACGGGCCGGCCGAACTCCGCTTCGCGGTCGTTGCGCCACTCCATGTCGTCCAGCAGCATCTCCAATTCGGCGCGGGCGTCGCCGCCGGCCAAGGCGGCTTCGCGCGGTGTCATGCCGAGATCGTCGACCGTGTCCGCCACCCAGGACTCACTGTGCCTACGCGGCATGTCCTTCACCGGCTCCTCAGCGGGGACGAAGTAGCTCTCGATGGCCAGGATCCGGGCCCGAGGGTGGGGTTCGCCGCCCATGCGCTCAGCCTTCCTGCGCACCTCACGAGCGCCTGGCGCGATCGCACGCACGAACTCCTCGAGCTCGGCGAGCCGCTCGCGGGAATTGGCCCACAACGTCCAGCACCGGTTCTCCCTGGTGACCCTGCCCCGGCTGACGACCTTGCCTGCGCTGTCGGCATGCAACTCCAGGATGCCATCATCGATCTCCGCCAGCCGGCCAGCGAGCCGAGCCCAGGCCCGCTGCTCGTCGGGCACCTCCCAGACCACTTCGGCGTCGTAGTAGTCGTGGCCGTCGGCGTTGCGCAGCTGCGGCTCGGGTCGTGGAGCGAAGAACTCCGCCAGGTACTGCGCTGACGGCCGCCCCGCGAGCAGCGCGCTCAGCTCGCGGCGCTGCTCACGGGGGACACGGGCCGGGATCGCGAACATCCGGGGCCGCGTGCCGTCGTGCAGGATCCGGCCGCAGAACAGATCCAGGCGGCGTGCGGAGGCGGAGAACAGCCGGTCTTTGAGGAAGACCGGCTTCCCGCCGGGCAGCGGACGGACGGTGACGCCGATGCCACGCTGGATCTCCCGGACCTCGAACATCCCGATAGGGATGTGCTGCCAGGACTCGGCCAGCGCCCGCTCGTCATCGCGCAGCCAGCTGTCCCGGGCCCGCAGGAACCGCTCGGTGAGCCCGCAGTCGGTGAGCAGCAGGTCGACGCAGAGCAGCACGCTCTGCGGGTTTGCGCCGCTGCGGGTGATGAGCTGGCTGAGCGTCTCCGCGGCGGCGGCGCGCTGCGCGTAGGTGGCCAGCAGCGCGTAGACGGCCTCGGCCCGGTCGGTGAGCGGATGCACGGCCTTGGCCAGGCAGCACATCTTGTACTTGCGGCCCGAACCGCAGGGGCACGGCTGGTTGCGGCCCGCTGTTGCCTTGGGCGGGGCCAGCTGGCGCTTGAGCGCCCCGCGCAGCGCCTCAGCGGGCGGGTGACCGCCATGGCGCAGATAGCCGTCAGCGGCCCGCGCGTCACCACGGCACGCGGCGTACTCACCTGCATCCAGCAACGCGGCGGGCAGATCCGGCTGTTCGGTCAGTGCCTCGTGCACCAGATGCTCGGCGGTGCCAGAATCTCCGGCGCCCTCGGCGGCCCGGGCGGCGAGCAGCCGCACGGCTGCGCGTTCCGGGCCGGGCTTCGCGATCCCCTGCAGCACGGCCAGCTGGTCATCGAAACGGGTTCCCTCGGCCGCGCGGCGTTCCACCTCATCCGCGACGTAGCCGACCACCGCAGGCGAGACCGTCAGATAGTCGCGCAGCAGCGACGGCCCGTGCTCGGGATCCTCGTCGATCCAGGTCAGCAGCAGGCCAAGGGCCATCGTGCCCGCCACGACCTCTGCCCGGCCGAGCCCGCGGATCCTGGCCAGGTTCCACGCGGTGCCCCGGACGCCCACACGTCCGCCGAACGTCTCCAGGCCAGCCGCGTGCAGCGTCCGAGCCAGCGGCGGCAACGGTGACGCGAAGATCTTCGGCTCCGTGAACAGCAGGTCGAGGAGGATCTCATCCAGCGGCGCGGACGGATGGTCGGCCGGTCCCTCGGCGTAGCGCTTCAGCGCCTCGACGGCGCCGAACGCGCAGACATCACGTACACGCCAGGCACCGGGATCCTGCTCCGGCGGCTTTCCCGCCGATATCTCCAGGGCACCGTCGCGCAGCCGCACCGACAGCAGATCTCCGGCCGAAAACCCCGCCAGCCAGCCGTCCGGCCCGGTCAGCAGCTGCCCGATCATGCCCTGCCCGGCCGGGAGATCGCCCCCGATGCCGGGCGGCAGATCCAGCACCGTCGTCGCCCCCACCTCACCGCCGCCCGCCAACGGCAGCCCCGCGACGGCGAACTGCGCCCACAGCGCCAGGTCGTCATCCGCGCTCAGCATCCCGGATGCCGCCTCGACCGCGCTCAGCTCATGCGTGAACGCCACGCCGTCGGCGGCCCGCAGCCCGCTCGCCCGCTCCTCCCCGGGAGTCCGTGCCAGGAAAGGAAGGGCCGGGATCTCATCACGTCCGGTAGAGAGCTCGCCGTCCATGGGAAGACCGTACTGCGTCGGCGGAGTCAGCCCGGCACGTATGATGCCTTCAGTAAAAACAGAGGAACTTGCTGGAATCTACTGGAACCGGTATGGTTCCGTCCGTGGACGAGTCCGTCGAGGTGCTGGAGCGGCGCATTGAGCGACTCCGGGTCGCTGTGCGCGAGGCGGTACTCGCCGGCGACCGGGAACACGCTCGCGCTCTGCGCGCCGAGCTCGGGCAGGCCGAACGTGCCTGGGACGAGGCCCTCGAGCAGGCCGCCGCCGAGGCCGCGCCCGCTCAGGCGCCAGCCCGAGCCGAAGGCCAAGCCCCAGCGGAAATCCCGGTCCGAGAGCAAGGCTCGCTGCTCCCCCTCCGCGAGCAGGTGCACCAGGCCCTGAGCCTGCTCACCGTCCCGGCCTCGCCCCGGCTGATCGCCACCGTGCACGAGGCCTTCTTCGCGAGCACATTCCCGAACGCCCGGCTGACCAGCCTGCGCCGGGACGAGGAGCGCTCGTTCCGGACCGCGCCGTTCGCCCGGCCGTACTACATCTGCGCCGCGCTGACCGCCGACCTGCTGGCCCCCGCCCGTGGCCTGCTGGCCATTTCCACCTGGCCGATGGAGCGCCGTGTCATCGGATCGCTGTCCCCGCGCGTCGACTTCTTGTCGGCCGCCATCCAGGTGGCCGAGGCCATCGAGCGGCTCCCGGCGCCCGTCCCCGCTGCCCGCCGGCTGCTGTGGCGGTTCGCCGCCAGCATCCCCGGCGCGGCGGAGAACGCGGCCCAGATGAAACCACGTGCGGTGTCGCGAGCGGCACGAGCGGAGCTGGACGTACACGAGGCCGCTGACCAGGGCACGCGCCGTGCCGCTGCGGCCCGGGCGCGCGCCCAGCTTGATGACGCGCAGCAGCTGTTTGGCAGCCGCCTGACCGCCAGCGCGGATCGGAGGAGGGGAAGTTGACCCGCACCGAGGCCCGGACCGGCACCGAGGCCCGGCTGACCCGCCTCCGCGGTCGTGCCCTGCCCAAGAGCCACAACGCGCGTACGATCGCCGCGCTTGCGACCAACCCGGGCTGCGCCCGGCGTGCGATCATGGACGCGGCCGGCGTCGACAAGCAGCGTCTTGCCGCCTATGCCGGATTCCCCGCGCCGTTCGGTCAGTCCAGGTTCGCCCTCGCCCGGGGTAACGCGTTCGAGGCGCAGGTCAAGGCCGACGGGGGAGCGGAGCTGCTGACGCTGCTCCGCGAGCACCTGCACCTCCCCATCCCCGAGGCGCACTACGACGATCTCAGCGAGGTCGGGGGCAATCCCAGCCTGGACGTGCGTCACGCCAGGACGAAGAGCCTGCTGGCCGCGGCGGCCGCCGCGAGCACGGCAGAAGGCACGATGTTCGACCACCCGCTGCTGCGCCTGGAGGTCGGCGGCCGTCACGCCTTCCTGGAACCGGACCTGATCGCGTTCCAGCTGAACGGCAAGTTCAGAATCGTCGAGATCAAGTCGTTCGCGGTCATCGACGGTCAGGCGGACGGCGGCAAGGTGGCCGCGGCCGCGATCCAGTCCGCCGTCTATGTCCTTGCCCTCCGCGATGCGCTGGCGGAGCAAGACATCCCGCCGGACGCTGTCGCCGACGAGACCGTCCTGGTCTGCCCGGAGAACTTCTCCAACCGGCCGGCGGCCGCCTCGCTCGACGTGCGCAAGCAGCTCACCGTCCTGCGCCGCCAGCTATCACGGATCGCCCGCATCGATGACCTCCTCGACCTGCTGCCGCCCGGCCTGACGTTCGACCTCGACCCCGACGACACCGGAACTCCGCGCAGGAAACCCGCCGATCTGACCGACTCCATCCGCCAGGTGGACGCCAGGTACGAACCGGAATGCCTGAACACCTGCGAGATGTGCTACTTCTGCCGGGACGAGGCGCGGGGCGGCACGCAAGCGCTCGGCCGCGACGCGCACGAGGACCTCGGCTGCGTCGAGCACATAGCCACGGTCCTGCGCCTGGCCAGGGGCACCCACGTTCCCGCCGCCGGAACCGACCTGGCCGAGGCGGCGGACCTGCTGCGGACAGCCGCGCGGCTGCGCGCGGACGCTCTCGGGGAGGCGGTTTGAGCAGCACATTAACGTCGCTCGCCCGCGCGATCGCGGCCGAACGCGAAACCGCCCAGCCGGTAGCCACTGTCCGTCACGTCCACATCAGCGGCCGTCCGCTGGTATTCATCCCGCTCGCGCTGGCCGGCGAGGCAAACGCCCCGCTGGCCGCGATGGCCGGCACTGACCCGGAAGAACCAACGCTGCTCGTCGTCCCCGAGCCGCGCGACCGCGACCAGCGTTTCGCCTTCGCCGCCGAACTGGCCGACCTGATCCTCCCTTACGTACAAAGCTACGTCGCCGCGGAGGAGCCCACTGGAGGCCGCGAGCCGGGCACCCGCTACGCGGACGCGCCGCAGCTCGTAGTCCCCAACCCGGCCGCGGTCGCCTTCACCCGCCTGCTCGGCCGCTCCACCAGATTCCGCCGGTCGGAGGGCGAGTACGCGGTGGCGGAGAACGTCCCCGTCCTCGGCCGGTGGCTGACCTTTTTCACCGAACGGGCTGAGCATCCCGCCTCATCTATCATGCTCGCCGCGACCGAGGCGCTGGCGCTGCACTGGGCCACCGGTCAGAGTCCCGTCGAGGACCTCAACCTGGGCGCGATCCTCGGCTGGATCGACCCGCCGCCCGGCCAGTCCGGCGCCCGGGCCGCTGCGGCGGCCGAGGACCCGGTGCGCTGCCCTCCGGCCGGGCCCGCGACCGACCCCACGTTCGACAACGAGGTCCTGGAACACCGGATAAGCGCCATCCGCACCGCGAGGTTCACCGGACGGGGGTACGACCAGGCCAAGGCTGCGCTCACCGACGCGCTGGCCACCCAGCTCGTGCCCACCTGGACGCTGATGTGGCGCGCGGTTGAACTGCTGCGCGGCCTCCCGGAAGGCGGCCATGTGCGAGCGCGCTGGGATGCCGACAAGGACGCGTTCACCTGGCTCGCGCGGCACATAAGGGACGGCGGGCCGCCGCAGCCGCGCCGCGACGGAGCGGTCTCCGCCGCCCGCCGCCTCGCGAACATGGAGCGCGTTCAGCAGATGGTCGCTGCGCAGCGCGCGTTCGACGACCCGCTGATCATGGCGGAGCACCGGCTGGCCGGCGAGGCGTTCGCCGGCCAGGTCGTCGCCGCCGAACCAGATCGCGTGGACGCCAGCGGCAAAAGGCGCGTGCTCCGCCCCCGCATCGCCGTCGACACCGAGGACGAAGTGCTCGCGGGCGCAGGCGCGGAGCTGACCTCGCCGGCCCGTCCGAACCAGAAAGCACGCGTGGTCGACGTCACGCGAGGCAGCCGCCGCACGCGGGTCGTCCTCGAGCTGCAGGGCGGCATGGGCCGCTCGCTCACGCCCGAGCCCGGCAGCGTTCCGGCGATCGGCGAGTCCGTCTGCTACGCCACCTTCAACGACGGCTTCCAGCGCCCTCCAGTGTTCCCGGATCCGGAGGATACCCCGTGGACGCACGGCGGCCCGCCGCCGCAGTACGTCCCGTCGGACGAGGACGCCCAGGAGGACTGGTCATGACGAACGCCGCTGAACTCGCGGAGCAGGCGACCGCGCGGATACTGGCCGATCTCGGTGGCGACCACGGTCACGGCATCGTGGTCGACTCTCCGCCCGGCGCCGGCAAGTCGACCCTGGTCGTGCGCGTGGCGGCGGAACTCGCCGACGCGGGCGAGAACGTCATGGTCATCGCCCAGACGAACGAGCAGGTCGATGACCTCACCGACCGGCTGGCCACCGCCCGGCCGCGGCTGCCGGTCGGCCGGCTCGCCGCGAGCGACTACATCCCCTCCGATCGCGTCGCGGCGCACGAGCACGTGACCGTCTCCACCAAGGTGCCCGACCTGTCCGGCTGTCGCGTGCTGCTCAGCACGGCGCACAAATGGGCCACGGTCAGCACGGACACGACCTGGTCGTGGGCGATCGTGGACGAGGCGTACCAGATGCGTTCGGACCTGCTGCTGCGCGTCGCCGGGCGGTTCGATCGCGCCCTGTTCGTCGGCGACCCCGGCCAGCTAGACCCGTTCTCGGCCGTGCAGACCGAGCGCTGGACCGGCCTGACCTGGGACCCGATGCAGAGCGCCGTCGCGGTGCTGCTGCGCCACAACCCGGACGTCCCGGTACACGCGCTGCCCGTTTCGTGGCGGCTGCCAGAATCCGCCGCCACCGTCGTGGCGCAGGCGTTCTATCCGTTCACCGGATTCCGCGCCGCCACCCGGGCGGAGCAGCGCCGGGTGGCGTTCAGCACCAGCCCGTTCGGCAATAATTCTTTCGACCTTGCCGTTGAGACGGCCGCCACCTCCGGGTGGGCGCTCTATGAGCTGCCGGCCAGGCACACCGTGCGCACCGATGCCGAAGCCGTCGCCGCGTGCGCCGCCCTGGCCGCGCGCGTCCTTCAGCGCGGTGCTCTTTCTTATTCCGAACGAACTGCAGCTGGAGCCCCGATAACCGCGGACCGGATCGCGGTGGGGACCGCCCACCGGGATCAGGCCCAGGCGATCCGCGCGATCCTGCGGGCCAATGGCTTGCCCGGCATCACCGTCGACACCGCCAACCGCCTCCAGGGCCGGGAGTTCGACATCGTGATCGTGCTGCACCCGCTCTCCGGCCGCCGCGACGCTACCGCGTTCCACCTGGAGGCCGGACGGCTGTGCGTGCTCACCACCAGGCATCGCCACGCCTGCATCGTCGTCGCACGGGCCGGCATCCCCGAGCTCCTCGACGCTCACCCCTCCACCGAGCCCGTCCACCTGAACGTCCCGGTCAAGTTCCCCGACGGCTGGGAAGCCAACCAGTCGATCATGTCCCACCTGCAGCAATGGAAGGTGAAAGCTCCGTGAAGTCGTTCGACGAGTTCTTCCGTACGGCGACCGGGTATACGGCGCACGAGTATCAGGCGCGGATCGCGCGGGACGGGCTTCCCTCGGTGGTACAGGCGCCGACCGGGACCGGCAAGACGGGGATCATCCTGGCCTGGTTGTGGCGGCGGTTGCATGAGCCGCATCGGGACGAGACGCCGCGGCGGCTGGTGTATGCGCTGCCACAGCGGAGCCTGGTTGAGCAGGTGGCGGGCGAGGCCAGGCGGTGGCTGGAGAACCTGGGACTTGCCGGTCAGGTCGCGCTGCATGTGGTGATGGGCGGGGCGGGGGAGTCGCAGCTGCAGTGGCGGCTCGATATGCACAAGCCCGCGATCGTGGTCGGCACCGTGGACTCCCTTGTGAGCAAGGCGCTGAACCGGGGATACGGGATCGCGCGAGCAACGTACCCGATTGACTTCGCACTGGTCACCAACGGCGCCCACTGGGTGATCGACGAGATCCAGCTGTGCGAGGAGTCGACGACGACCCTGCGGCAGCTGGCCGCGTTCGCGAAGACGCTCGGGACGGCAGAGCCATTCGGGCTGACCTGCATGTCGGCCACCGTGCCCAAAGGGCTGCTGGAAACCGTGGACAATCCGCTAGTCGGCGACGTGCTCGGCATCCTTCCCGAGGAACGCACCGGCGAACTCGCCGTGCGGCTGGACGCCTCGCGCACCATCCGGCGGCTCTCTGCCGAACCCGGCGGCTACAAGGCGATCGCGGCGGCGATCAGGCAACGGCACCGGCCGGGGACGCTCACGCTCGCCGTGCTCAACACCGTGGATGCCGCCCGCGATGTGTACAAGAACCTGCGGCAAGGCCCGGTTGATTGCACGTTGCTGCACTCCCGCTTTCGCGGCGTGGAGCGGGTCCGGCTCATGGATGAGATCACCAGCCGACCGGCAGACCGCATCGTGGTGGCGACCCAGGTGGTGGAGGCCGGGATCGACCTCAACGCGGCGGTTCTCGTCACCGAGGCGGCGCCATGGCCATCACTCGTCCAGCGGGCGGGCCGCTGCAACCGGACCGGCCGCGTAGAAGACGCCGAGCTGTGGTGGCTCCCTCCGGTCAGGCCGCTGCCGTACGAGCAGGCGGACATTGACGCGTCGAGCGCCGAGCTGTCCGGGCTAGAAGGTCGCGCGGTCTCGGGCGAGGACCTGCTGAACCGCGATGTGGACGTCACGCAGGCGCAGGTTTCCGTACTGCGCAGGAGCGACTTGATCGGCCTGTTCGACACCGCGCCTGACCTCAGCGGTGCCGACATTGACATCGCTCCGTATGTCCGTGACGCCGAGGACCTGGACGTCCAGCTCGCCTGGGCCGACTGGGAACCGGAAGAGGATGACGGCCGCCCGCCGACCGATGGCAAGGCTCCCTCGGCGCAGTGGCGCTGCCGGGTCCCGGTGGGCCGGGTGAACGCGCTGATCCGTGACGTGCCCGTGTGGCGGCTCGACCAGGTGGCCGACCGCTGGACCAGGGTCTACCCGCAGGCGAGGGCGCGGCCTGGCGAGGTCCTGCTGATAAGGGCCGCCGATGGCACGTACGATCCCGAGCTTGGCTTCGATCCCGCGGCGCGCGGTCCGGTGCCCGGATGCCCGGACCTGGTCACCGCCGCCGATCCGGCGACAGGGGTCGAAGACGCTTACCGAGCGGACTCGGCGAGCACGGAGCAGCAACGCGGATGGATCTCGCTGGAGCAGCACAGCCGGGAAACACGAGACCAGGCAGCCGCACTGTTGTCGGCGCTGCGGCCGCGCCTCACCGATGATGCGAAAGAGGCCGTTGTGACTGCCGCCTACCTGCACGACGTCGGGAAGGCGCATGAGATCTGGCAGGACCCCTTGTGCAGCCTTGCGCCGCCGGAGCGGAAGGACGAGATCGACGCCGGCCGGCCCTGGGCCAAGTCCGGAGGCACGGGCCTGCTCCAGTTCGCCGGCGGCGTGGCGTTCCGGCACGAGCTTGCCTCCCTGCTGATCCTCGACGGTCCGCTGCGCGACCTGCTGGCAGGTGCGCCAGCCCCCGATCTCGTCCGCTACCTCGTACTTGCGCACCACGGCAAGCTGCGTGTCCAGGTCCGCGACCCCGGTGACCTCGCGGTGCTGGTGCCCGGCGAAGCCTCCGAGCACAAGCTGCTCGGGCTCCAAGAGGGCTCGACCACGCGCATCCCGCCGCTGCTCGGCCGGCCTCCGACCGAGTTGACCGTGGACTTGGACCAGTTCCAGCTCGGCGGCGTCCGGTCGTGGACCCGCACCGTGCTCGGGCTGCGGGACCGGTTCGGCCCGTTCGTGCTCGCCTACCTGGAGACGCTCGTGCGAATGGCGGACTGGCGCGCCAGCAATACACGTGCCGTGAAGGAGCTGCCGCGATGACAAGTCCAGCCCTGACCCGGCAGGCTCTTTCCGGGCTCCGCCCTGAGCCGCTGGCGAGCTACCTGGCTGGCCTCGGCCTGATCAGGGTGATCGGCGAGCAGGCCGACCCGGCGGCGACGGCCACCTGGACACCGGACGGGCTGGTCCTCGGCACCACCGTGCCGGACATCGCGGCCTGGCTGGCGGATGAGTACGTGCCGACCCCGGTGCTGAGCCCGTGGAACAACGGCAGCGGCTTCGGGCCCAAGGACAGAGAACCGGTCCGTGCCCTCGATGCTCTGCGCGCGCACCCTTCGCCGAGGCTGGCCCCATTCCGGGACGCGATTCAGGTGGCGGAACAGGTGGTCCGCGAGGGGCGCGCCGTCGGATGGATCACCGACGCGGCCGGCGGCGGGAACAAGGGCCGCCTGGTGCGGGAGTTCCGCAACCGCTGCCCGGATGAGCTGCTGCGGTGGATCGACGCGGCGGTCGTGCTCACCGGGGATGACACCTTCTTCCCGCCGCTGCTGGGCACCGGCGGGAACGACGGTCGGCTCGACTTCTCCACGAACTTCCACCAGCGCCTGCTTGACGTGCTTGGAACATCGGAGCAGGACCGCGCCCGTTCGGTCGCGATGGCCCGTGACCTGATCGACGGCACCCAGGCCGAGCAACTGGCAGGCGCGGCCGTCGGCCAGTTCGATCCCGGCCGCGCGGGAGGGCCAGGGTCGTCGCGGTTTGGCGCGGCGGCGCCGCTGGTCAACCCGTGGGGTTACGTCCTGTTCGTGGAGGGGGCGCTGCTGTTCGCGGCCAGCGCTGCCCGCCGCTACCAGCACGCGGCCGGCCGGGCCGCCATGCCGTTCACAGTCCAGGGTTCGCCGGACGGCTCGGCCAGCGGGGCGGCGGGCGAGGAGTCACGCGGCGAGGTCTGGGCGCCGGTGTGGACGCGGGAGTTCACCCTGGCAGAGATCAAGCAGATGTTCGCCGAGGCACGCGCATCGTGGCGCGGTCGCCCGGCACGGCGTGCGGTCGACTTCTACGCGGCCACTCGCACCCTCGGCGTGGCCCGGGGCATTGCCGGGTTCACCCGGTACGGCCTGCAGCGCCGCAACGGACTGGCGTTCGCCGCCGTTCCCCTCGCCCGCGTCGATGTCCGCGAACACTCCGAGGTCCGGCTGGCGGCCGAGGTCGAGGACTGGGCGTCCCGGTTCGGCGGAAGCGACACGTCGGCAGCCGTCGGCCAGGCGGCGCGGAGTTTCGAGGCGGCGCATCTGGAATATGCGCGTGACGGGGGAGCGCTGCCGCTGGCCCGGCTGCTCGCCGCCCTGACCGGGCTGGAGCAGGCGGTCGGCCGCAGCGGCCGGGCCAAGGACGGATCACCGGTGCGTTACGCGCCTCCGGCGCAAAAGTTCCTGGACGTTCTCAGGCGAGCCGAGTCCCCGGAACTGAAGGTCGCAGTGGGTCTCGCGTCCTGTGCCACGTTGTCTGGACCCGCCGTGCCGTCCCGCACCATGCGCCAGGTCCTGCTCCCGATCGACCCGCCCGTACCCGGCGACAAATCTCAGCCGAACGGGCGGTGGCGCGACGCTCCGCTTATCCCCGGCTTCGGGTCACGGGGGTTGCCTCAGGTGCTGGCTGACGTGCTGATCTGGCGGTCACGCGTCGCGGCGGCCGAACGCGACGAGGAGAAGTTCCGCGGCGTCACCACGTTCCGTTCGGCCATCCCGGTGCCGGCGGCTGACCTGCATGCGTTCGCGTCCGGAACACTCGATGAGAAGACCCTCGACCTGTTCCTCCGTGCTTGCCTCGCGCTGAGCTGGCGGAACGTGCGGCACGAATGGTCGCCGGCCAGGCCTGACGTTCCAGTTGTCACGCTGGGCCTGTTGCACGCGCTGGCCGGCGGGGTCGCGCACGGAAACGGGAACAGCGACGAGCCGGAACTCGCATTGAGCCCGGACTGGGCGGCGCGCCTGGTCGCGGGACAGGTCCGCGCTGTGCACGACGAAGCCGCAGCCCGGCTTCGCCAGGCTGGATGGGACGCGGTGCCGGCGCCGCCGGAGGGGAGCGCGGGCGACGGCGTCTGGATAGCGGCTGCCTTGGTCCCTCGTTGCCTGCGTCCTCGCTCAGTTCTTTCCACGATCGCAATTCGAATCAAGTCAGGAGAGCCGTCATGAACACATACCGCACCGTGCTCGAAGCCGATCTCGCGCCGCTGGCCGGAGCGCTGTTCCAGCCCACCGGCTTTCCCGACCTCGGGCCGGCCGAGTTCGGCGATCACGCGCTCCTGGTGGAGTCGGCGCAGTCAATGGCGAACTGGCTGGAGGGCACCACCTGGGACAGCGCGCGCGCCGACCAGGTCGCGGACCTCGGCGCCCTGCCCTACGTCCGGGTCGTCAGCCCAGACGGTGCCTTCCTTTCCTCCAGCAGGCTGGAGGCGCACCGGCTGGCGTCGGCCTACGTGATGGACGGCAAGATCGATGGCGTGGAGGGCCGTGACTGGCTCATGGAGCGGCTGGGACTGGTCAGGGGCCGCCCGCTGGACTACCGCGCCGTGGCGCGCGCCTGCTTCAAGCTGGACCCGGTTTCCCTCGTTCACGGCGTCTTCTTCGCGCAGCAGAAGTGGCCGTGGCAGCCGAAGATCGCGCGCGCGGTGACCAGCTTCATCGAGGCGTCCGGGGCCCGTCCCGCGGTCAGCGGTGGGGTCAAGCGGGACGTGGTGATCAACGAGGCCGAGCCGGGCGCCACCGCGAAGGGGTACGGCACGGTCCCGCATCACCGGGTGGAGTACACCGCCGAGAAGATCACCGCGTACTTCACGGTCGACCACGCGCAGTTCCGCTCGTACGGGCTTTCTGAGCCGGCGACCGCGCTGCTCGAGGCGCTGGCCGACTTCGAGATCGCGACGCTGCTCGACCGCGGCCTGCGGCTGCGCACCCGGTGCGACCTCGTGGTGTCGGACGTCCGCGGCGAGCGGCCCGACGCCAGCGAAGCCGCCCAGCGCGTCGAGAAGTTCGCCGCCGACTGCGCGGACGAACTAGGTCCGGTGACCCGGGTCGAGTGGTCCGGGCGAGGTAAATAAGGTGGGCACCACCCTGGCGATCCGCTTCCCCCTCGGGCGGTACCACGCGAACCCGTGGGACCGGGCCGTCAACGAGGGTGCGTCAGAATGGCCGCCGTCCCCGTGGCGGCTGCTGCGTGCCCTGGTGGCGACCTGGCACACACGCTGTCCCGACCTGCCAGCTACCGTCATCGACGGGTTGCTCGACTCCCTGGCCGACCCGCCGTCCTACCGCACCCCGGGCACGGTGCCCGGCCACACCCGGCACTATCTACCCGATCTCGAGCATCGCAAAGGCGAGACGGGCCGCACCGACCTGACCCTGGATCCGTTCCTGTCCATCAGCCGGGAGGAGGAGTTGCTCGTCCGGTGGGAGGCGGATCTGCACGGCGAACAGCGCCAGGCGCTCGGGACGCTCGCCGGGCTGCTGCCGTACCTGGGCCGCGCGGAGTCGGTGTGCGAGACGACGCTCCTGGACTCAGACCCGGTGCCGGACGCCACCTGGTGGCGCACGGACGTAGACGGCTCGCGCCGGACCAGGCTGCTGGCAGTCACACGGCCATTGAGCCGAACGGTGCTGGAGGCGAGCACGGTAGAAATCCGCAAGCGCCGCCATACGGTACCGCCCGGAACGCGTTGGGTCAGCTACGCGGCCGGGGATCAGGATCCGCAGCCCGGGCACACCGTGTCGGTGATCGATTCAGCGGATCCGGTGACCGCCGTCCGGTTCGCCGTCATGGGACGGGTTCCGCTGCAGGCGGCGCACGGGATCCTACTGGCCGACGAGGCCCACCGCCAGGCCGGTATCGCGCTTCGCGGGGAAGGTATCCCGGACGACCGCCGACGGCTCATTCTCGGCAGCGAGGGCGCCGCCACCGATCACCGTCATGCCCACTGGATCCCTCTCCCGGCTGGGTGGGAGCGAGGCGCGCCCGTCCGGCATCTGGTCGCCTGGGTACCGGAAGGCTTGCGGACGGAAGATGTGCGAGCGGTCCTTGGCATGCGCAAGATGTCAGGCCGCCGCGGCGGTGCGGAAGAGGGGTACACCGTCCGGGGATTCCCGGAGGTTGAGCTGCTGTTCCAGGCGGCCGGCCGGATCGAGCAGGTAGCGCCGGAACTGTGCGGCCCGCTGCGGCGATGGCGGAGCCTCACCCCTTACCTTCCGGTCAGGCACCGCAAGCGGGAATCCCTCGACGAATATCTCGCGGCCGACGTGGCGGCCGAACTCGGCTACCGGCCGCAGTTCCGGGACCTGCCGCCGCCGGCGGTTACCCGCGTGGAGCACGGACCGGCGATGACAGACCGGTGGGCCACCGAGTTCCACAGGCACCGGGTGACCGAGCGGCGGTTCCGGTCCAGGCCTGGCCTCGGCCTCCGGCTGGAATTCGCGGAATCGGTCACAGGCCCGTTGATGCTCGGCCAACTCGGCCACTTCGGGTACGGCATCTTTGTCCAGGATGGCTGAGTTAGCGGGCAGCGGGGATACCCGGCGCGAGCGCGCGCGTTCACCTGCCTGCTCACTCCTTCGGGCCGCGCGTCAGGAGCCGTCGGCTGGGCGGGCGAGGGCGGCAAGGTGGGTAGCAGCGGTTTCGGTGTCGGCGACGGGCCAGGTGTGGCGCTGGCCGTGGTGCGTGCACCACAGCAACTGGCCGTTAGTCCACACGGTCAGGTCGGCGTTCACGGAGATCACGGCGAACTTCTCGGCCGCAGCGGTGTAGATGCCGGTGATGCCGTGCCGGGCGAGCTGGCGGGTCAGCTCGGCGGCAGCGCGGGCCGGGCTGGCGTACCCGGCGCCGGGTGGGGGCGGGAACGGGTCCGGCGGGTGCATCGGTTCCTCGCTTCGGCTGTGCCAGCACGGCTGTCATCAGGAGCGGGTTCTGCTGTCGGACCGGGGGAGTGCGGCCGTGTCGGCCGGGTAGTCGATGCGGAACCAGGCCGTGCAGGATTGCAGGCCGTTTTCGATCCCGCATCGGGTGGACAGGGTGAGCAGGAGGTACAGGCCGTGCGGGTACCTGGCTGACCTGGTCAGGTCGCCGTCCCAGGTGCTGCCCTGGTCCTGGACTTCGGCTCGGACGTGGTCACCGGGGATGTGCCGGAGGCGGACGATGAACGTGCCGCCGGGCGTTCCGCTGTGGCTGTGCAGGATGGCATTGGCGGCCATTTCGTCTACGAGCAGGATGACGTCGTCCGCGGCGGGGCAGTCGCGCAGGAGGGGCCGGAGCGCTGCGCGCACGTGCCGGACTTGGTCGGTGGTGCCGGGATAGGTCGCTTCCCATGTGCGGGCCGGGCCTGCCGGCGGAGGCGCGGTCGCTGTCTGCTGCATGGGCGGGCTCCTGAACTCTGAACTTCCTGTCACGGCTATCGGCATGTTCCGGGCGGCTGTTCCTGCTGGAGGCTAGCATGCTCTCTACGAGTATGCTGCCAGACTTTACTTATCAGCAAGTCTGAAATTGGCAAGTTTCCAAAAGGAGTCATGATGCCGGTACGTCCCAGCCCCACCGTGCGCCGTCGGCGGCTGCGCTACGAACTGCGCCGCCTGCGCAGTGAGCACGGGCTGACCATCGAGCAGGTGCAGGAGGCCAGCGGCGGCGACATCAAGGCACCGAGCATTTCCCGCTGGGAGAACGGCGAGCGCAGCGTCCGTCCCACCGACCTGCGGCTGCTGCTGGACATCTACGAGGTCCACGGCGAGCGACGCGAGGCGCTGCTGACCCTGTCCCGGCAAGCCAAGGAACGCGGCTGGTGGCAGTCCTACGCCTCCGCCATCCCGGAGTGGTTCCAGGTCTACGTCGGCCTGGAGGCCGAGGCCAGCTCGGTCCACGTCTACGAATCCGAGCTGGTTGACGGCCTGCTGCAGACGGCCGATTACTATCGAGCGTTCTTGCGCACCGCCCCGGCCGCGGTGGACGGCGAAGAAGCAGAACGCAAGATCGAGGTGCGACTGGCCCGCCAGGAGTTGCTCACCGGCGAGGATCCACCCGAGTACTGGGCTGTACTGAACGAGGCGGTCATCCGTCGTGTCGTCGGCGGCGCCGACGCGATGCGCAAGCAGCTCGATCACATCACCGACATGGCTAAGCTGCCGCACGTGAACGTCCAGGTGCTGCCGTTCAGCGCCGGGGTGCACCCCGCGATGGAGGGAGCGTTCCGGATCCTGGGTTTCCCGGAGTCGGCCGACCCCGACGTGGTGTACCTGGAGAACCAGGCCGGTAGCCTTTACCTGGAAGAGGAAGCTGAGATCGACCGTTACGCGCGGATGTTCAATCATCTGATCGCCAAAGCGCTCGACCCGGAGGAGTCGCGGCGCCTGATCGCGCGGATCGCGAGGGATCTCACCGATTTAGCGACCTAGGGAGGTGCGGGATGACCGCGATGGACGATCTGGACCTGTCCCGCGCTGCGTGGCGGAAGAGCACCTACAGCAACAACGGCGGCGCCTGCGTCGAGATCGCCACCGTGTGGCGCAAGAGCACCTACAGCGGCAACGGCGGCGCCTGTGTGGAGGTAGCGAGCGGCGCGCCGAGCGTGGTCGCGGTGCGCGACTCGAAGGACCCCGACGGGCCGAAGCTGGCGTTCACCCCGGAACTGTGGAAGGCGTTCACCAGCACCGTTAAGGGATGAGCTGCTGACCTATTCGTCAGGGGTATGAGCCCTGGCTGAGGCTGGGGCAGGACTGTAGGGGGCGTTCTCGCGTCCGGGAGCGCCCCTTCGGCACGCCGGGGCCTGTTCCCCGGCCGCGACGCGGCGCGACCCGGAAACATAACCTCCGGGTAGCTTTTTGCCCGAAAACAACGATCAGCCGACGGGGCGTGTTGGCTAACCGTGCCGACAGGCAGTGCGGCGCGGGGCTGTTGTGTTCGAGCTCCAGTGCGCGGTACAGCGTGGAGCGGCCGATGCCGAGGTGGCGGGCGATGGCGGTGACCGATTCGCCGCGCTCGCGGCGGGCGCGGGCGATGGCCAGGATGTCGTCGTTGACGGCGGCGGGGCGGCCGCCGCGGCGGCCCTGCCTTTGGGCGGCGCGCAGCCGGTCCAGGGTGCGCTCCCGGATCAGGTCGCGTTCCATCTCCGCGGCCATCGCGGCGACCATGAACAGCATCTTGTCGGCGATGGCAGTCCCGTCCGGGCGGTGCAGCCCAGCGCAGATGCCGGTCAGGATGTGCAGGTTGATGCCGCGGGCATGCAGCTGGTCTTCCTGCAGGACGAGCAGTTCCTTGAAACTTGATGACACATGAGCCGCAGTGTCCCGGCGCTGATCAGTTGCACAACGTGACATGCGGGTCAAGGCTGAGGGCATGGGCTTCTTTGACGACTTGCCGGTCCCTACCGAGCCGCGCTACCGACCGCGCCGATGGCCCCATCCATGGGGGCCGCCGGAGGCGGAATTTCCTGGCATCGCGCCGATCAATACCCTGCAGTTCGAGCGATCCGAGCAGGCCGCGATAGCGATCACGGGGATATCGGCCTACGCTGCCGGATTCGAGATCTTCGTGACCGACCGCATCCGGCCCGAGATTCAAGCCGTGCTTGACCGTATGCCCGACGCGTCGCCGGGGGGCATGTCCGCGGCTCTGCGGTCCTTCCACCTCGGGTTGCAGTTCTCCGATGGCAACAAGGTCATCAGCGGGGGACTATACCTCGGACCCTACCCCGACTCCGAGCCGACAGGGCCGATCCTGCGACTGATCGGCGGCGATACTCAGTTCTCGCGGTGGTGGGCATGGCCGTTGCCGCCAGGCGGGCCACTGGAGCTCGTCTGCGAGTGGCCCACGTTCGGGATCGCCGAAACGCGGGTCGGCATCGACGCACAACTGATCCTTGATGCGGCGCGGCGCAGTGTCCAGCTATGGCCAGAGGACGAAGGCTGACGACCGACCCGCAGCCGCCAGTCCGGTGGGCCTCTTCGTCTCAAAGCCAACTCGCGATGCGATGTGTCATCGCCTTTACTCCGCCCGCAGCGAGTCAGGAGCCGACCACGCGGGTTAGTTGAGGAGATGCCGGTGTCCAGGACGGTGAAGCTCACGCCAGGCCAGCGCGCCGGGAAGCGTACAGGTCGGCCAGGAACTCCACGCAGGCGATTCTTGATTCCTGGGATTACGAGGCCTGGAGCGGTGACCTTGACCGCACGGTGGTGGCCCTGTCCCGCCAGGCCTTCACCACAGGCACCAGGGACGGCTGACCGTGTACAGTACGTCACATCATACGATTGTGTTATGACAGAACTGTACGATGCCGAAGGGCTGCCGTCGCCATCGTCGGCGCTCCTGCAACTCGCCCGGCTGAAGGCCGGCATGAGTCAGCGCGAACTGGCCGAGCGGGCGGGAGTCCCGGTCACGATGATCTCGGCGTATGAGCGTGACCAGCGGCAGCCCACACTGGCGACGCTACTCAGGTTGCTGCACGCGGCTGGCTTCGACCTCCGCCTGCATCTGGCCGCCTACGACCCGCATGACGACATACTTGCCGAGCTGGAGGCTAGCCGCTCCGATGCCGAGCGGCTTCGCCGCGATCGCCAGCTTCAGGCATGGCGTCACGCCACTTCTGCGGAGGATGTGGCGTGAGCGACCAGGAGGATGCCGATGAACCGGAACTGAACGCCGCAGCCATAGTCGCCGTGCTGAACCGGCACCAGGTGCGCTATGTCATCATCGGCGCCTTCGCCGCTCTGGCACAGCAGGCCCCGATACCAGCGACAAGAGACATCGACGTCACCCCGGAGACAAGCCAGGAGAACCTGGCGCGGCTGTCGCTGGCGCTGACGGAGCTTGGCGCGCGGATCCGGACCGAGGGAGTACCGGATGGGCTGCCCTTCGGCCACGATGCCACGTCTCTGGCGGCGGCCGATGTGTGGAACCTGATCTGCGCCGACGGCGAGTTCGACATCTCGTTCCATCCGTCAGGCTTTGCCGAAGGCTATGCCGAGCTTGTGGTCAACGCGCATCGCCTTCGCGTAGGTGAGGTGGAGGTGATCGTCGCGGATCTCGCTGACGTTATCCGGTCTAAGGAGACGGCCGGTCGGCCGAAGGATCTGCGTGTGTTGCCGTTGCTCTACCGGCATCAATCCGCCCGCCGCGCGGTGGAATAGATGGGGCCGGATTACGTCGGCCACACCCATCGGGCGGGCGAGCGTAGGGGGGCGTGAGGTACGTCCGTTCGGGATGAATGCTCTTGAATTTCAGGGCTGGTTTGGTCCGGCGCGACCGGTCTGGACGTTGTCCGACGCGCGGAGCCGCCTCGGCGGGCTGGTGCCCGGGATCACGTCCTTGTGTAGGTAATCCTTGACCAGCTGCTTCAGTTCCGCGCCGTTGATCAGCGTGATGCGGTTACGGTTGGCGAACTGCTCGCTGGCCCGGCCGAACCAGGATGTGGTCACCAGCACGCCCGTGGTCGCGTTGTGGTCGGCCATCACGCCGGTCAGGGCGTGCACGGACTCCAGCCCGACCAAGCCAGTCCACCGCTTGGCCTGGATCAGGCACACCCCGCCGAAGAACAAGTGCTTGCTGGTCGCGACCGCGTCGACGCCGCCATCTTTGGACGGGATCGTGGTCCATGCTTCGGCGCCCATCGCCACGAACAGTTGCTTCACCAAGTGCTCGAACTCCGTGGGCGTGAGGTTGAGCAGGTTCGGCCGGGAATCGAGCCCCGCCACCACGTCGAGGTCATCGGTAAAGCGGAACCGCTTGAGGTCAAACGCGATGAACGGCTCGACGGCCTCCAGGTCGTAGGGATTGGGCGAGACCAGCGCGTTCAGCCGGGTCAGGCATGCGGCTGGCTCGACGGCGGCGAGAACCAGGTCCTCGAACACCGGGCGTTCGGCGGATACGCTGAGCAGGTGCGGTCGGGTCGGCTTGCCGGTCGCGCGGTCGATGGTGCTGAGCCGCCCATTGAGCACGACCGCCTCAACGACCTCGGGCGGCGTGGCGGTGAAGATCTCGTACAGCGTCCGCAGCGCGACGCAGGCGATCAGCCGCTTGTAGCGCTGCCTGATCTCGTTCTGCGGCCGGGGCAGCGGTTCTATCACGTCGCGGGTCTTGACGTAGCGGCAGCCGCGCACGTCCGGCACGACCTGCTTCGGCGGCAGCTCGAACTCCACCACGACGTCCCGGTTCTCCGGGCGGTAGGCGACCTGGTAGCCGTGCGGGAAGCCACGCGGGTAACGGGACGCGTCGAGCACGCGGCCCACGAACCACTCCACGGCCTCGGGGTCGCCAGCCGTGAACGCCGCCTGCCGTGCACGGACCTCGGCAATGCGCTGGCTGTCGGCCGCGACCTGCTGGTCGTATGCTGCCTTCGCGGCGGCAAGCGCCCGCTGGCGATCCGCTTCGGCCTGCACATGAGCCTTCATCGCAGTATCGAAGCGGGCCTGTGCATCCGCGAGCTCACGGGCATGGCGTGCCTTGCCACCCACGAGGCGGGTCAGCCCCTTTGGCTCCGGCGGGGCGAAGTCGGCCCAGTTGGGCGGGGGATTCCCGAGCGCAAGGGCGCCCGGCTCGAAACGTGACCGCACTGACGGGACCATGAGGGTGGCAAAGCTCACCGGACCTAGCTGCAGCACGCTGGTCAACACCTCGTCTAGGATCTTGACCTGCCGCTCGACCGCCGCCGTCTTCGCATCGGCTGCGCGCTGCTGAGCTGCGAGATGCTGTTCCCTGCTGGCCTTCTCCCGCTCCCTGGCCAGCCTTGCCCGTTCCTTCGCCTGGCGTTCGGCCTCGCGACGCTGCGCCGCCATGCGGCGCTCCCACTCCGGGCGACTTCCGCCACTGGGCACAGCAGTCACTCTCCGTTTCCGAGTGAGGACAGTGACATGCATGACGATAACCGCGGCCGATGATCAAAAAAAGACCTGCATGTTGACCGAGGTCATCGAGATTGCGCCGGCCACGCCGGCAGACACGGGTGGATTGAAGTCCTTGCCCCAGAACTCGGTGAACCAGCGACCGACGATGGCTTCATACCGGCTGCACGCGCGCCGAGATTCCACGCGCCTGCACCAGCGCGCGGATGTCGCCCGGGTCGCTGGTCAGCACCACGTCGGAAGGGGCGACGAGGAGGGCTACATGCGCGTCGACAACATCGGCCGAACCGGCCCGTCCGAGTATTTCACCTATCCGCTTGCCGTCGTCCTTGCCCAGTGGTTCGATGCCGACACCCGCCAAGATGCGTGCGAGATTGGCCTGCTTGCGGCCATCGCGCCAGACCTGACCAACAACCGCCGCACTCGTCCGCAGCGGCGTGCCCTGCCGCTGGAGCACGCGCAGCTGGGCGCCTACCATGCGGTCACGACGGTCAACGCCGACCAGTGCCCCGGCGTCGAGTACCGCCTTCACGCAACATCCGAACGAGGCGCCAGGCCAAGCCGGGATGCCGCTGCGTTGAGCTCAGCCTCGGTGAAGGGGCCGTCTTCCGACTCCCACGCGTCCAAAGCGGCACCGAGCAGTTCGTTCCTGAGCCTGTCGGCCGCCGCCTCGCTGAGCCATGTCGACACGCTGGTCCCTTGCCGCGCCGCGGCCTGGCGGACGCCTTCACCCAGTTCGGGAGGCATCGTCACGGAGAATCTATCCACGTTCGCCATGCATACGATGATATCGCATACGGAGGTATGCAAAGGCGCGTGTGACGCCACGGAGGACTTGATGCTAAGAATTTAGTGGAATTTGCTGGAATAGTGCGGAATGGCGTATGGTCGCAGTCATGGGTGAGTCCGTTGAGATCATGGTGCAGCGCGCCGGGAGGCCCCCCGTGTGGGGAACACAGGAACTATGGCCCGTTCGGTATCCGGTTTTCTGGTTGCTGTATGGGCTACGGCGGGAAGATTCCGCCGCGGGCACCGCTATGTTCGAGCCTTCTGGACGCCGGGGCGGCGTGGGCGGCATCCTCGTGCCGGTGGGTGCGTGATGCTCGCCGAGGTGCCGGAACTGGTACCGGCGCGGATGCTCAACGAGTACGCCTACTGTCCCCGGCTGTTCTTCCTTGAGTGGGTCGACTCGCTGTGGGCTTCCAGTAGCGACACGGCGGAAGGCGACCGGCGGCACCGGCGTGTCGACGGCGGCGGCGGGGCCGCACCGCTGCCTGGCGAGGGTGAGCTGAAGGCGGCGCGGTCGGTGGAGCTCGCCAGCGAGCGGCTCGGCATCACGGCGAAACTGGACCTGCTGGAGGGCTCGGATGGCGGTGTCGTCCCGATCGACACGAAGAAGGGCCGCCCCGCGCGGGACGGCACCCCATGGGAGGCCGACGCCGTGCAGGTCTGTGCCCAGGTGCTGCTACTCCGGGAGCACGGCTACACGGTGGACCGTGGCGAGATCTTCTACGCGGAGACGCGGCAGCGTGTGGCGGTCGAGGTGACGCCGGAGCTTGCGGCGCGCACGATGAGGATCGTCGACGAGGCGCGAGCGACCGCGACCCGGCTGGTGCCACCCCCGCCGTTGCGATCCGACCCGAAGTGCTCGCGTTGCTCGCTGGTGGGCATCTGCCTTCCCGACGAGGTGAACGTGCTCGCGGCGCGGCAGGACAGCCGCCCGCGCCGGCTGATGGCAGCCGACCCGGACGCGGTACCGCTGTACGTGATGGAACCAGGCTCCGTGGTAGGGATCGATGGCGGGAGGCTCACCGTCTCCAAGTACCGCGAGGTGCTGGCCAGCGTTCGGCTGATCGACGTGCTGCACGTGTGTGCGTACGGGAACGTGCAGGTTACCGCCCAGGCGATGCGTGCCCTGTTCGAACGCGAGGTCGATGTCTTCCACTTCTCATATGGTGGCTGGCTGCTCGGGATGACGACCGGGTTGCCGAGCAAGAACGTGATGCTGCGCATCCGGCAGATGACCACTGCGGCGCGCGGCGACCTCGGTGAGCCTCGGCGGATGATCGCGGGCAAGATCAAGAACTGCCGGGTCCTGCTGCGGCGTAACGGGGGAGACGCGGTGACGCGGCGCGTAGCGCAGCTTGCCGCGCTGGCCGAACAGGCTGAGCAGGCCGAGGAGTCCGCCACGCTGCTGGGTATCGAAGGGACGGCGGCGCGGTTGTATTTCGACGCCTTCCCGTCGCTCCTCACCGCCGCGGACAGCTTGCCAGGTCCGAGCTTCAGCGGGTTGCGGAACCGTCGGCCGCCGGCCGACGCGGTGAACTGCTTGCTGTCGTTCTGCTATGGCCTGCTGACCAAGGAGCTTCTGGCGGCTTGCCTCACGGTTGGCTTCGACCCGTATATCGGGCTGTATCACCGGCCCCGGTTCGGCCGCCCGGCGCTTGCCCTGGATCTGGCCGAGGAGTTCCGGCCATTGCTCGCCGATTCCACCGTGCTCACGCTGGTCAACAACCGGGAGATCTCCGCATCCGACTTCGTGGTCCGTGCCGGAGCGGTCACCCTTACGGCTGAAGGACGGAAAGCGGTGATCCGGGCGTGGGAGCGGCGGATGAAGACGGAAATCCGGCACCCGAAGTTCGGCTATTCGGTCAGTTACCGCCGCGCTGTCGAGCTGCAGGCCCGCATCCTGGCCGCTCGTCTGGTGGGGGAGCTGCCTGCTTACGAGCCTCTGGTCACCCGGTAGGTCATCACATGGCTCGTCGTCGTTACCTGGTCGCCTACGACATCCGCGACGATCGCCGACTCCGTGGCGTCGCCGGGTGCATGGAGGGGTTCGGCACGCGGATCCAGTACTCCGTATTCGTGTGCGACTTGTCTGACCAGGAGAAAGTCATCATGCGCGGCGATATCGAAGCCCTCATGAAGGCGTCCGAGGACAGCGTGATGGTCGTGGACCTCGGGGCCGCAGGGGACTCGTCTCGCTTCCTCTTCCTCGGTCACCATGAGAAACTGCCGTCGTCAACCGCCGTGATCGTGTGAGTGCGAGCGCTGAGGTGGTGAGTCCAAAGCCGGGGAGCGCTCGCACGCAGGTCAGCGTACGTTTTTGCACCTTGACAAGTCCAGAGAGTATTGTTCCGAAGTCAGTAACCCAAGACCGCTCGCGCGACAACCTGTCTGCCCAGGTCAAACGGCACGAATCTTGCGAGCCGGTGCTCCCGCCTTTCAACGGCGGGCTCCATTGCGGCGATCTGAGCGTGAGCGGGGGCGATGCAGTCACCGCGGGGTGCTCCCGCCTTTCAACGGCGGGCTCCATTGCGGCAGGTAGGACAGCATCAGCTCAGCACCGACAGCCAGGGTGCTCCCGCCTTTCAACGGCGGGCTCCATTGCGGCCCGCCGCCGCCGACCAGCGGGTTGCTGAAACCGCCGGTGCTCCCGCCTTTCAACGGCGGGCTCCATTGCGGCCTGTCCCCAGTATGCGGAGCGCTTGGGCTTGTGAGCGGGGTGCTCCCGCCTTTCAACGGCGGGCTCCATTGCGGCACTGGGCACGACGGAAGGCTGAGGAAGCCGCCGCGGGCGGTGCTCCCGCCTTTCAACGGCGGGCTCCATTGCGGCCCCGAAACGACGAGCCTTCCGGCTGGCCTCTGGTAGGGGTGCTCCCGCCTTTCAACGGCGGGCTCCATTGCGGCAAGCACATCCCGCCGAGACCAATCAGAAGGACATGACGGTGCTCCCGCCTTTCAACGGCGGGCTCCATTGCGGCGTCGGGCCGTACCTCGAGGGCAAAGAGGTCCGCCAGTGCTCCCGCCTTTCAACGGCGGGCTCCATTGCGGCCGGCGACGGCGGACGCCAACCTGTTCAAGCTCGTACCGGTGCTCCCGCCTTTCAACGGCGGGCTCCATT
>Ga0208696_1000144_pt1 | contig 51899 bp, 56 predicted proteins | sample Sb_taG_9_FD_187711 | JGI IMG/M metagenome (GOLD analysis project Ga0208696, IMG submission 187711) | Peat soil microbial communities from Weissenstadt, Germany - Sb_50d_b_LC metaG (SPAdes) (version 2) | ecosystem: Environmental > Terrestrial > Soil > Wetlands > Peat | place: Germany... | reverse complement strand
TTCTCTGAGATCAGCCGCGTCGCGGCGGCACAGATGATCGCCGCCACGAGGAGCGCCGCGATGGCATCACCCTGGGCGAACCCGGCACGCACGAGGATCAGCCCGACCAGCACGGTGAGCGAGCCCGCCATGTCGCCGGCAAAGTGGAAGGCGTTCGAGTGCAGCGCCGCGCTGGCGTAGCGTCGGGCCGTGCGCTCGGAGACGATCGTACGGCTGAGATCGACGATCAGGGCGACCGCTATCACCGCAAACTGATACCAGTGGATGCCGGGCGCCTTGCTGGCACCCAACAGATGGCCGACGGCCTCAACGGCGACGAGCAGGCCACCGGCCAGCAGAATCGCCGCCTCCCCCAAAGCCCCGAGGTTCTCGGCTCGGCGGTGGCCGTAGGGATGCTCGCGATCGGCTGGTCTACCGCCCAAGCGCACGGCAAAGAACGTCAGCGTGGCGGCGACGACATCGCCGCTCGACTCGATCCCAGTCGAGATCAGCCCCAGGCTGCCGGTCACGAGGCCCACCCCCAGCTTCAGGGCCACCAGTAAGCCCGCCGCGGCAATCGAGACGAGGGTAGTGCGCTGCGGCGTGAGCGCCTGATCGTGCTCGCTTGCCTGGGCCATCGGTCAGAGACTAAGGATCGAGCGAGACATCTCGTGTGTCAGCTCAAGGAGCGGGGTCCCACCTCTGAAGCTCACGGGCGGACCGACCATGCAGCGAGTTTCAGTTCGCTCGAGGAGACCGGCGTGCGGCGTATCGTGAACCGATGGCGCACGATCATGCTGCCGACGATGCGCGGCACTCCCACGGTGTCAGTCAGGACGCCGACAGTGGCAAGCTGACCATGGCCCTTGGTCTGATCGTTGCCTTCATGGCCGTCGAGGTGACGACCGGCGTCATCGCGCACTCGCTCGCGCTGCTGTCCGACGCGGGGCACATGCTCACAGACGCGGCCGCGATCGGTTTCTCGCTGCTCGCGATGCGCTTGGCCGCTCGTCCGGCGCGGGGCGCGATGACCTTCGGCTTCAAGCGCGTGGAGATCCTCTCAGCCCAGGCGAACGGGGTGACGTTGTTGATCCTCGCCGCGTTCATCGCCTACGAGGCGATCCGCCGCCTGTTCGATCCTCCCCCTGTTCGCAGCGGCCTGATGCTGATCGTGGCGCTGGTCGGGATACTCGTCAACCTCGCCGCGACCTGGATGCTGGCGAGTGCCAACCGCCAGAGCCTGAACATCGAGGGCAGCTTCCAGCACGTTCTGACCGACCTGTACGGGTTCATCGGTACCGCGGTCGCGGCAGGGGTCATCCTGCTGACGGGCTTTCAACGCGCCGATCCGATCGTCTCGGTACTCATCGCCGGGTTGATGACACGCTCGGGTTTCTCGCTCGTGAAAGCTTCAGGTCGTGTCTTCTTGGAGGCTGCCCCGAAGGGACTCGACCCCCGCAGGATCGGCGAGGCGCTGGTGGGCCAGCCCGGCGTCGTCGAGGTTCACGACCTGCACGTGTGGGAGGTCACCAGCGGCTTCCCCGCCCTGGCCGCGCACGTGCTGGTCGCCGCCGACAGCGACTGTCACGCCGCGCGCCGCGACATGGAGGCGCTGTTGCGCGAACGCTTCGGATTGCATCACACCACCCTGCAGGTCGATCACGCACATGACGAGCTGCTGGATATCGCGCCACGCGCGAGCGCGCCTGAGATATCCGCTGGTTGAAACGCGTGGTTCTTATGCGGTTCTTTAGGACGGCCGAGAGAGCCTTTTAGGCGGCTCACGGGTTTGGGTAGGAGCCGGCCCGGGCACTTTGTGGTCCGGGTAGCAGGTGGCCCCGTACATAGTGTCGAACGAGGCCCTTAGAACGGACCTACAGGAATAATTGACAACGCAACTATCGCGGCGTATAATTCCGACTCCAAGCATCGGATTAGAAGGACGCTCATGTCAGACTCTCATGTCAGCTCAACCCCCACACTGGACCCCATAAGCCCCGCTGAGAACGCGGAGCTCCAGAACGACGCCGTCGACGGCACCGGCGCTGTGCCCGTGATCGCGCCCGGGCGCCTGGACAGCCCCGTGGAGCGGATCGATCTCGGGACGCCCGAGACGTTCATTCCCGAGGCAGTCGACCAGCTGCTCGCCCACTCGCGCCGCTACCCTCTGCTCGCGCCGGCTCAGGAGATCGACCTGGCCAAGCGGATCGAGCGCGGCGACCTGCGCGCCAAGGAAATGCTGGTCAACTCCAACCTGCGCCTGGTCGCCTCCAACGCGAGGCGCTACCAGAATCAGGGCCTGCCGCTCGCCGACCTCGTCCAGGAGGGCATGCTTGGCCTGATCCGCGCCAGCGAGAAGTTCGATTGGCGCAAGGGCTTTCGCTTCTCGACCTACGCCACCTTGTGGATCCGCCAGGCAATCCAGCGCGGCCTGGAGAACTCAGGACGCACGATCCGCCTGCCCGTGCATGTAGCCCAGCGTTCGCGCAAGGTCGGGCGGGTGGAGCGCGAGCTGTCCGTGCGCCTCGGGCGCGAGCCCACAATCGAGGAGCTCGCGGAGGAGACCGGTCTGCCGATCGACCAAGTCGAGGAGGTGCGCCACCAGCGCGCCGCGCTTGTCAGCCTTGACCAACAGGTGGGCGAAGACGGCGACACCGCGCTGGGTGACCTGCTGCCCTCCGACGCGGAGGCGCCCGAGGATACGGCCTGGGACAACGAGCGCGAGCGGATTGTGCACCGTGCGATCGAGCAGCTGCCCGAAACCGAGCGGACCGTGCTGACGCTGCGCTTCGGCACCGGACGCGAGGAGCCGCAAACGTTGACCGCGATCGGGAAACGGCTCGGGTTCTCGGCCGAGCGCGCGTCGCAGCTGGAGCAGCGTGCGTTGAAGAAGCTCGCGGAGTCGCCAGAGCTGGCCGCGCTGCGCGAGGCTGCCTGACGGCCAACGGCCTTCGCGAGATCGGCGTCCTCACCGATCGGAGATCGACGGAATCTCCGATCGACCACTCCGCGTGCCTGGCACGCCAGGCGGAGTGGGTGGGCGCGCTCTGCTCGACCCTCAGTCGCCAGCGAGCAGAGCTCAGATGCCCGATACGTCAAGGCCCGTGCCCTGCAGCAAGGTGTTGGCCTTGGCGTTGAGGATCGTGAACTCGCCGGTGAGAATCAAGAGGCCGAGCACGATCATGACCGCGCCACCGATCGCGATCACGATCGGAAAGTGGCGCTTGACGACGGCCAGCGCATCGGTCATCCGCTCGAAGGCGAGCGCGATCAACAGGAACGGAATCGCAAGGCCGGCGGAATAGAAGGCGAGCAGCAGCGCGCCGTGCGCGGCGGAGCTCGAAACCGCGGCCTGGGTGAGGATTGCGCCGAGCGTGATGCTCGTGCAGGGAGTCCAGGCGACCGCGAACGCCGCCCCCGCGAGGAGCGGCCCGCCGCGGCCGGCGAGGCGTAGCAGCGACTCGGAGTGCCACTCGCGGTTGAGCAGGCGCACGAACGGCGTCGCGAGAAAGATCACGCCCATCGCGATGATCAATACCCCGCCGACCTGCTGGAGCGTCTGTTTGTGGTTGTTCAACGTCGAGCCGATCACGGTCGCGCTCATCCCGAGCAGGATGAAGATCAGCGAGAAGCTTGCGATGAACAGCAGGCTGGGGACGAGCACGCGGCGGGCCCCCACACCCTCCTCGAGGTCGGCCGGCGTCACTCCGATCACAGTCGACAGGTAGCCGGGCACGAGTGGCAGAACGCATGGTGAGAGGAATGACACCAGGCCGGCGGCAAGCGCGAGCGGGATGCCCACACCGGTCGCAGTGTCCGACGTGGACGTGGCGGCGAGGATCAGCTGGGCGTGGTTCACGGGCGCACCACCGCCTCGCGAAGCTCGGCTACTTCGCCCTCGAGCCTGGCCACGCGGTCCTCTAGGTCATCGATCGCCTGTGCCTGTGGCGTGAGGCGCGCGAAGTTGGTCTCCTCCTCAGCGGTCGCGGGTGTGAGACTGGGTATGAGAACCCCTCCGTTCTGGCTGGCCTCCGCGTTGTCGGGGTCTTCCAGCAGCTGGGCATAGCGCTCCTCCTTCTGGCCCGGCCTGCGCTCCAGGCGCGCGACGAGTCCACGTGCGATCAATCGCTCGAGTGTGTCGTGGACGCCATCCAAGCCAGCGAACATGTGCATCCGCTCGGTGCGCTGCTTGAGCTCGCCAGGGGTCTGTGATCCGCGCAGCATCAGCACACACACGATCGCCTGCTCATCCTCGCCCATCGGCAGCGCGTCCGCCAGCAGGTGGCGATACTTCGGTGCGCGGCGCCCGCTCGCCAGGCGCGTGAAGCCGCGGCGCTCCAGCCGGTGTAACGCGTCGCGGATGACCGCGTCGTCGTACTCAACGACCGGATCGCGGTTCGTCGACTGGTTGCACGCCAGACGCAAAGCGTTGAGCGACAACGGATAGGCGTCCGGGGTCGTCCGCTGCTTTTCCAGCAGGCAGCCGAGTACGCGCGCCTCTGAAGCCGAGAGGTTCATCAGCCTTAACCCTACGACGGCGGCGATAAAGTCGTGCTGGTGAGCAGCCAGCCCTTCGCCCAGGGACACGGCGGTACGGGCCGTCGATCGCAGCGATCGGATCTGCGGCCCGAGGACATCCCCGATAGGGAGGGTGGGCCTGCGGTTTCCCTGCGACGCATCGGGCGACTGTTCATCCCCTACCGCCTGCGCCTGGGCCTGCTACTGGGACTGATCTTCCTCGGCTCGGTCCTCAGCGTCGCCTCGCCGTTCCTGCTGCGCGAAGCTGTCGATAAGGGCATCGTCAAGCACAACCTGACGCTGCTTTCGTGGCTGGTTGGCGGCATGATCGCGCTGGCGATCGTCAATGGGGTGATCAGCGTGGCGCAAACGTGGATCTCAAACCAGGTCGGCCAGCGCGTCATGCACGACCTGCGCGCCGCGGTGTACGCGCACCTGCAGCGCATGTCGCTGGCGTTCTTCACACGCACCCGCTCGGGCGAGGTGCAGGCGCGCATCGCCTATGACATCGGCGGCATCGACGACGTCGTCACGAGCACCGCCACCTCCACGGTGTCGACCGTCGCCACGGTCACCGCCACGGTCGTTGCGATGTTCGCCCTGAGCTGGCAGTTGACTCTGTTCTCGCTCGTGCTGCTGCCGTTCTTCGTGTGGCTGACGCGCCGCGTCGGCAACGAGCGCCGACGCATCCAGTCCGTGCGCCAGAGTCGCCTGGCCGACATGTCGACGCTCGTCGAGGAGTCCTTGTCGGTGTCCGGGATCCTGCTCGGCAAAACGATGGGGCGCTCGCATGAGCTCGTCGAGCGCTTCTCCTCGGAGTCGAGCGAATTGGCCGATCTGGAGGTGCGCGCGCGCATGGCCGGGCGCTGGCGCATGGCCTCGGTGCAGATGAGCTTCGCGATCATGCCCGCCGCCGTCTACTGGTTCGCCGGCTACGACATCGCGCACGGGCACAACGCCATCTCGATTGGCACCGTGGTCGCGTTCACCACATTGCAGACACGCCTGCTGTTCCCGATGCAGCAGCTTCTGTCGGTGGGCCTGGAAGTGCAGACCTCGCTGGCTCTGTTCGGGCGGATCTTCGAGTACCTGGACCTGCCGGTGGACATCGAAGAGCGCCCAAACGCCCGCGCGCTCGAGGGCGTCCGTGGCGACGTGCGCCTAGAGGACGTGTGGTTTCGCTACTCCCCCGATGCGCCGTGGACACTCCAAGAGGTCGCCGCCGAGATCCCGGCGGGCACCCGCACCGCGGTGGTTGGAGAGACGGGTTCGGGCAAGACGACGCTGGCCTATCTCCTCGCGCGCCTGTATGAGCCCGAGCGTGGCCGGGTGAGCATTGACGGCGTGGACATCCGCGACATGACCCTCGAGTCTCTGGCGGCGACGGTCGGCATGGTCTCGCAGGAGACCTACCTGTTCCACGCCTCAATTCGCGAGAACCTGCGCTTCGCCTGTCCACAGGCGAGCGACGCGGAGATCGAAGACGCGGCGCGGGCCGCACAGATCCACGAGCTGATTTCATCGCTGCCCGATGGCTACGACACGCCGGTCGGCGAGCGCGGCTACCGCTTCTCCGGCGGTGAGAAGCAGCGCATGGCGATCGCCCGAACGGTGCTGCGCAACCCGCCCGTGCTGATCCTCGACGAGGCGACCTCGGCCTTGGACAACGAGACCGAGCGCGCGGTGCAGGCGGCCTTGGACGAGCTCGCGCGCGGGCGCACGACGATCGCCATCGCCCACCGCCTGTCGACGATCCGTGACTCAGACCAGATCCTCGTGCTCGACTCCGGGCGCATCGTCGAGCGGGGGACTCATGACGAGCTGATCGCGTTAGACGGGCGCTACACGGCGTTGCTCAGTGGCTCCGCGGTCGCCGACGATGATCGCCCGGAGGCGGACCCTCGGGCCGCGCTCGCCTGAGAACCTGTTTCAAGATCGTTGGTGTGGTCGGGGTGTTCATGGATGATTGAATGCCCACCCACCCGGCGGATCGGGTGCCCGCCCGCCCGGCGAAGCGCATGCTGCCGATCATCCGGGATCGTCCAGCATGTGCTGGACGATCTTTGATCGGTCGTCATGTGGCGACGGTCGAAGATCCACGGGATCTTCGACCGGTCCAGCGCCGTGTCAAGATCCCACCCACCCGCATCCGGACGTGCCGATCTTCTTGAAACAGGTTCTGAGTCAACCTTGCTAGGCAGTGGCGTCGATGTTCAGACGCACGTAGTCGACCAGCACCGGCTCTCCGAGCTCTGAGAGCACCTCGTCCATAAACGGCTCGCGGAGATCCGCGGGCAGGTGTTGCACGTGTGGGCCGAGGACGATCGTCGACAGAAACTCCCGCGGATGTTCGGGCTGGGTTGGCGCGGGCGTGAGCCAGCACTCGGCAGAGGCGAACCCGGCGCCGCGCAGACGCATCTCGGTGTCGGCGGCACTGGCGTAGTTCCACGGGGGCTCAAAGTCGCGGAAGTGCTCGGCATACGGGTCGCGGGCCAGCACCGTACCGGCCCGACCGCGCAGCTGGGTGATGTTGCCCTCTCCCCCACACTGAGCAACCAGCATCCCGCCGGGTGCCAGCGCGGCGTGCAGGCGGCGAAAGAGGGCGTCGTGGTCTGAGACCCAGTGGAACGTCGCGGTCGAGAGGATCGCGTCGACGGGCTCGTCCAGCTCCAGCTCCAGCAGGTCGGCGCGGCGGATGTCCACGTCGGGGCCGAGCCGCTCACGGGCCGCGGCGACCATCGACTCGGACATGTCCACCGCGATGACCCTGCCGTGCGGCAACCGTTCGATCAGCGTCTCGGTAATCCGGCCCGAGCCGCAGCCCGCGTCGAGCACCGTCTCATCGCCGGTGAGAGGCAGCCGATCGAGTACGGCCTGGCCCAGCGCTTGCATCGGCCCGGATATCCGGTCATACGTCCGCCCGTCCCAGTCGCGCACCTCTGGCATACGCACGTATGCTATCACAGACGCCCGGTCAGCTCGAGCAATGCTTTTGAAAGCTGCCCCCCCTGCCAGGCGAGCGGCGAGCGGCCGGGATCCTCGATGATCAGCTTCGCCTCCGGGATCGCCCGAGCGTAGCGTTCGCCCACCGTGAGCGGGTGACCAGGGTCGGCCTCGTCGCGGCTGGCGACCACGAGTGTTGGGGTCTCGATCGCGCCCAGCTCCTCGATGTGCTCGAACGGGTGTGAGCGCGGCACGACCTCCAGTGCGTCGGCGACGGCCTCGGGGTGCTCGTGGGCGGACAGGCGCTGGCGGACTACGGTTTCTACCGTCGCTCGCCATGCGTCGGGTACGGGCGCAAAGTCATATGCCACGAGAAACCCCTCCACCCCCCCTTCTCTCAGCCCCTGGGCCAGGGCGTCCCACGCGAGGAAGGCCTCGGAGTCGGAGGGCAAAGAGGGGTCGTAGGACGGCGTGATCACCCCCAGCGCCGCCACACGCTCGGGATTGCGTAGGGCGAAGCGCACGACGGTGTGTGCGCCCATCGACGCGCCCGCCAGCACCGCACGCTCGATATCGAGCGCATTCAGTACCGCCTCGAGGTCGGTCGTGAGCCGCTCGTAGCCGTAATCCGCTGGATTAGCTGCGGGCGTCGAGTGGCCGTGGCCACGCGCGTCATAGGCGATCACCCGGTGGCCGGAGCGCTCGAGCACGCGCGAGCCCATCACCACATAGCGACGCGTCGCGGTCAGCCCATGGAGCAGCACGATCGGCGATCCCTCGCCGGCCTGAACAGCTGAGAGAACGACCCCGTTGTCGGCGTGGATACTAAGTTCAGGCGTCACGCATGAACAAGGGCATGCTCGCGCACGAGCTCAGCCGAGCGGTCCGGCTCCTCCCGAAAGAAGAGGTGACCAATTCCATCGAGGATCTCCAGGCGGGCGCCTGGTATGAGCGACGCGATCAGACGACCGTTCTCGACGGGCAGGATCTGATCCTCGGTTCCGTGCACGACGAGCGTCGGCATCTCCAGGGCAGCCAGACGTGCGCTGGTGTCGTGACCTGCGATCGCCATCGCCTGAGCCATGATCACGGGCAAGGCGACCGCCCGTTCCTGGGCGGTCGCACGAAAGTCGGCCCATGCGTCGTCGTTGGCGGCGAAGGCCGCCGAGACGTTGCCCTCCCAGGATGCGCGTATCGCGCGCTCGCGATCGCCGGACATCCTCGCTCCGCCCATTCGCTGGGCCACCTCCAGAGGGGTGAGCAGGCTGCCCTCCCCACCGCAGTAGGTGCAGCCGAGGGTGAGCGTGCGGATGCGCTCGGGATGAGCGAGGGCCAGCTCCTGAGCGACCATTCCACCCATTGAGATACCGAGGACGTGCGCCGAGTCGAGTTCGAGGGCATCGAGCAGACCCTCGGCGTCCGCGGCGAGCTGGACAATCGTGAACGGCTCCTCCATGCGGCTGCTCTGCCCCACGCCGCGGTGGTCATAAACGATCGTCTCGAAATCGTCCTTTAAGGGGTCCAGGAACGGCTGGCCCCAGGACAGGGCTGTGCCGCTCATACCCATGATCATCAAGAGCGGTGGACCGGATCCGCTGCGTTCATAGCTGAGGTCGACCTCACCGACATTTGTGACGGGCATCACCCAATCCTATCCGGTGGCCTAAACAGGCAGTGCAAGCTGATCCGCTGCCGTGGAGCCCCGCGGACCGATGACTACGCCGTTGGGGCTAGGACCCGTCACATCCTCCGACTCGCCGGCTGGCGTCTCGGCTGGGCCCAGGCCGGCAACCCGCACACCGAGCAGTCGCACCGGCCGCGGGGGGTCGTACTCGGCGAGCAGGCGCAGCGCGACGGCGGTCACCTGCTCGACGTCGCTGGTGGGCGTATCGATCGTATGGGCGCGGGTGACGGTGGTGAAGTCGTCGAGGCGGATCTTGATGCCGATCGTGCGCCCGCTGCGCCCGTGGGCGGCTAGGCTCATGCACAGCTCATCGGCCATCACGCTCAGCGACTCGCGCATCACGGCGGGATCGTGAACGTCGTAGTCGAACGTCCGCTCGCGCGACTCGGAGACAACCTTGCGGGCGACGCCGACGACGCCATCGTGCTCGAAGCGGCCGCGGCGGCTCAGCTCAACGCCGAGGTTCGGGCCGAAGCGCTCGATGAGCATGCGGTCGGGCGCGGCACCGAGGGCTTGCAGCGTGGTGAGCCCCAGCTCGGCCAGGCGCGCCATCGTCTTTGGCCCGATCCCCGGCACCAGCCCGGGTGGAGCCTGGGCGAAGCGCGCACATGCCTGCTCGCGAGTGAGCACGGTGAACCCCGCGGGCTTGTCAGCGTCGGAGGCCACCTTCGCGACGAGCTTGTTCGGTCCGATGCCCACTGAGCAGGTCAACTCGGTCTGAGTGTGGATCTCAGCGACGAGTCGGCGCATTGCCGCGCGCGGTGAGAACAGCCCGCTCAGGTCGAGGTACGCCTCGTCGAGGCCGACGACTTCGACGCGCTCGACATGGGAGCGCACGATGTCCATCACCTGGCGCGAGGCCTCGCGGTAGGTGATGAAATCGGGCGGCAGCACTATCGCCTGTGGGCACAACCGCCGCGCCCGGGCGGCGGGCATCGCCGAGCCCACCCCGTACTTGCGGGCCTCATAACTGGCGGTGGTCACGACGGCTCGCGGGCCGCTCCCGGCCACGATCACCGGCTTGCCCCGCAGCTCGGGATGGCGCCGCAGCTCGATCGAGACGTAGAACGCGTCGCAGTCGATATGGGCGGTGCTCAGCTCGGAGGACTCGACGGGCATCTGGCCCGAATCTAGCGCTCCTTCCGGCGGGCGCCGAGGGCATCCTGCTCGACGTACTCATCATGCCTCACGCGACCGGCCTTGCAGGTGGCGTTATGAACCTCTTCTGTCAGAGCGTTCATCTTCGCTGTCAGCGTATGGATCTGCTTAGTCAGATCGGTGTTCGTCGTGAGCAGATCCGTCTGGAACTGGGCGAGCTCGTCACGGTGCTTGGCGGCCGCTTCCTCGTTTGCCTTGTCGGTCCTGGTCTGTGCCTTCTGGGCAATGATCACGAGCGCCCCTGTGTAGAACGCCACGGCGGAGAAGACGAGGTTGAGCAGGATGAACGGAGCGGGGTCGAAGCCACTCCCATTGAGCAGGCCTTCCAGGAGTTGCTCAAAAAGTGCACCACGTGGTTGGTCAGCACCCATCCGATGATCACCGCCGAGCTGACCACCAAGAAGCCGACCGTGCCCATGCCGCTCGCCACCGCCTCGGACATGCGCTCCATGAAGCTGCTCCCCCCGGCGTAGGGAGAGGCTCCCTTACTGCTGTCCTGGTAGTGCGTATGGTGGCGCAGCGGATCCTTGTCCGCCGTCTGGCTCTGATCGAGTGCCGTCGTAGCCATCTGCATTCCTTTCATCGAACCGACTAGGAGAACTCCGGCGATCACGCCTTGCCGTCTCTTATCGAATCGCATCCTCAGGACGACTTCGCGGGAGGAGAGGCATAGTGACGTCATGATCGCCGCACGTCTCACCGCGCAGCTGCTCGCCGGCCCGCCGGCGCGGGATCCCGTGGCCGTCACCCGACGGCTGCTGGCCATACAGGGTCAGGATCCACGCGGAGCACGCCTGGCGATCCGCGCGCGGAGCACGGGCCTGACCGCTGCCGACGTCGATCGGGCGCTGACCGAAGATCGCTCACTGTTGATCACCTGGCTGAACCGTGGCACGCTGCACCTGGTTTGCCGCGAGGATTACCCGTGGCTAGGAGCCCTGACCACACCTACGCTGCTCACCGGCAACGCCCGGCGCTTGGCTCAGGAGGGCGTTTCGCCGAGTGCCGCCGAGCGGGGTGTAGAGGTCATCGAACGTTCTCTCACCGACGAAGGCCCACTCACTCGTGGACGGCTTCGTGAGCGGATTGCCGCCGCGGGAGTACCCACAGCCGGCCAGGCGCTGGTGCACCTGCTGATGCTCGCCTGCTTGCGCGGGCTAGCGGTTCGCGGGCCGATGATCGGGCGCGAGCACGCCTACGCGCTCGCGCGCGACTGGCTGGGCGAGTCCGGACCGGTGGACCGTGACCACGCGCTGGCCGAGCTGGCCCGTAGGTATCTTGCCGGTCACGGCCCTGCCGATGATCGCGACCTCGCCAAGTGGGCTGGACTCCCGTTACGCGACGCCCGTGCTGGGCTCGGCGCGATTGCCTCCGAGCTGCATTTGCGCCCGGATGGCCTGCTCGACCTCATCGAGCGCCTGGACCCGGTGGAGTTGCCACCGCCGCGTCTCCTCGGCCCCTTTGATCCGATTCTCTTGGGCTGGACCTCGCGCGAGGCGATCCTGGACTCCCATCAGGGCATCGTCACCGTCAACGGCCTGTTTCGTCCCTTCGCTCTCGTCCGTGGTCGGGCCGTGGCTGTCTGGCGCATGCCCGCTGCTCAGGTGGTGCTCGAGCCCTTCGACCGACTGGCACCCAAGGACGCCGCCGCACTGGAGGATGACGCGGAAGATGTCGTGCGCTACCTCGACACGGCAAGCGCATCGCCATAGCGCGCCGGCAGGTTGCCCGGAACGTAAATCGAGGATGAGATCGTCAGCCGGCCGCGCGCGCGGCAGCTGCGTGTGCCGTGGCGTCTGAAGACCGACGAGACGTCGGCGACAGGGCGCGTCCCGCAAAGACGAGCATGCTCCCGAGGTGCGCCTGGATCGTTTCCAAGCTGTGCCCACCTGGGTAGACAGCGCTATGTGCGGTTGCTCCCGCCATGCGTAGGGCGGCGGCAAACGGCGCGTTCTCAGACGGATTGGCGATGTCGTCGGATTCGCCGCCGTATAGGAAGGCGTGAAGTCCCAAGCGCGAGAGGAGTGGCCGGTCGGCGTGCAGCTGGCCTTCCAGGCCGTTGAAGAAGCCCAGCCAACTCTCGACCACCGCGAAGCGGTCAGGGTGATCGAGCGCCACGTTCATCGCGCCGTAGCCGCCCATCGAGTCGCCAGCAATCGCGCGCTCGTCACGACCAGCGAGCGTGGGCAGCATCCGGTCCACCAGTTCCTGCGCTTCGATCACATAGCTCTCGTAGTTCAGACCGTCGATATTGCGCCAGTTGTCCGCCCCTTGCCCACCTTCAATCATCACCGCGACGAGCGGTGGGATCGCATGCCGCGCGATCAGCCGATCCAGCTCGTCCTGCAGGCCGATTTCCAGGAACGCAGTGGCCGGCTGGTCGTTGCCGTGGAGCAGGTAGAGCACCGGGTAGTGGCGCGTCGTGCTGGCATAGCCCGGTGGTAGGTAGACGAGGAACGAGCCATGTCCGCCCAATGCGTGAGAGGTGTAGCTCGCGGCGTCGATCGAGCTACCCGCCGCATCGTGGCTAACCGCCACGAGCGTCGGCAGCGACACGGCTGCAACCCCGCCGGGGTCCGGCTGGCTCAGAGGAGCCAAAGTGTGTGCCCCGGTTCGCACTCCCACGATGTCAAGCAAACGAACTGGGCCCGTGAGTGAGAGCGCCGCACAGGCCACCGCCAGGCCGCTCAGAAGCGCGCCCGTGGCGAGCCGACGTGGGATCGTACGCTGTGGCTGCCAGGACTCAGCGCCGGCAGGCACCGCGGGCACGGACGCCAAGCGAGGCGGAAACGCGGGCACCCATGACGGTGGCAATGCTTCAACCGCCGCGCCGCCGCGACCCGGCCAGCTCCACTCGCCCAGGCCTTCCAGCCACACGTTCTTCATACCGGGGGACATGCCGCGCATTTAAGGAATGTCGGCAGCGAAAGCCAACTCCTGCATGAACGCGCCCAGGCTTGCACCTGCACCCGACGGTAGGAGCGACCCGAGCGCTCGAGCGTCGCCCAGATCCTGCTCGGCCGTGCTACGCGGATGGCTCGGATCAGCGCGTGCTCCACACCTCGCCGACACCGCCGAAGCCAAGCGCCTGCTTGGTGGCTTCGGTGAGGTCGAATTCGCGCCCGGCCACGTATGGTCCGCGGTCGATCACACGCACCTGTACCGAGCGTCCGTCATAGCGAAGCGTCACCTCGCTGCCACACGGGAGGGTCTTGTTGGCGACGCCCATCGTCGTGCTCGTCAGTTCGCCTCCGCAGGCCAGGGTGCCGCCGCCGCCATACCACGAAGCCTCCGCCAGGCGATACACGTTCAGGCGCCCGAGCGGCCGGCGGGCCGCCAGGTCCGTGGAGTCGCCGGCGAAGCGCAGTCGCACGCGCTCACTGCCCGTGCGGCGCGGGATGTAGCGCACACGAAAGCGCCCACCGCGGCCGCTACGCGCACGCGCGATCGTGCTCCAGCCGCGCGGGCCGAGAGCCTGCAGCGCAACCATCCGGCCGGACAATCCCGGGTCCAGGGTTCCGGTGATCGTGCTGGCGTGGTCGGCCAGCACGTTCAGGTCGGGGCGGCGCACCAGCAGCGAGACGTGCGCCGCTGGCTCCGCTCCCAGGCCGGTCAGCCCGGCTGGTGACGGTGAGGATCCGCCCGCCGTGATTTCGATCGGGATGAGCGGTACGGCGGGCGCAGCAGGCTGCGCGGACGTCGCAGGGACGTACATCGAGGGAGAACCTCCTTGGTGTCCGCCTACGGGGTTAGCTGTCGGGCTCACGGCCGGTGGGCACGCGAATCGAACGCGTGTCAGCCGGGCGTTACAGCCGCATCAGCGGCCGATTCGCCCCATCCGGACCGTCCTCTTTGTCAGGCGATCCGGCAGTGGGTCCCCCGCTCGCGTCCATCCACGGACACGACTCGGCGAGTCGAACAATTGTTCGTAGGTTAGACGACCCTTGGGACGGTTCTGTGTGACAGAGGGCACACATATCCCATGAAAGGGCGATAAGCAACGAATGATACAAGCTGTACCCCCGCCACATGTCCCGCGTCTTCGTGGCTCTCTCTCTTTGCTCAAACACAGCCACGTCGATCGCCTCTCCAACCAGGGCTTCTCCGCCCACGTTGACGTGCGGCTCCCCAGCAGGGACAATCGCGGCATGGCCAACCCCGACCGTCTGTCCGCCCTAGACACAGCGTTCCTGCATCTGGAGGACGATTCGACGGCGCACATGCACGTGGCGTCGGTGATGGTGTTCGAGGGGGACGCGCCGACGCCGAAGGAGCTGACCGATCACGTGCTCAGCCGGTTGCATTTGGTGCCGCGGTATCGCCAGCGGCTGGCGTACGTGCCGCTCGACCAGGGGAGGCCGGTGTGGACCGACGATCCGCACTTCAACCCGCGCTACCACATCAGGCACACCGCGCTGCCGCGGCCGGCGGACGAGGCGGCGCTGAAGCAGCTCGCCGGGCGGTTGTTCAGCCAGCGTTTGGATAGGTCCAAGCCACTGTGGGAGATCTGGCTCGTGCAGCGGATGGCGGGTAGGAGGTTCGCGCTGATCGCGAAGACCCACCACGCGCTGGTCGACGGGATCTCGGGCGTGGACATCACGACCGTTCTGTTCGACACCACGCCCGAGCCGGCCGGCACGTCGCGGCCGGTGACCCCGTGGGCCGCTAAGCCCCTGCCGGGCCCGGCGAAGCTGCTCGGCGAGGCGCTGCTCGAGCGTGCGACGGTGCCCGCCGAGATGGGGCGTGGCGCCCGTGCGCTGCTGCGCGCCCCGCGGAGGGTGGTATCGCAGGTCAAGGAGAGCATCGCGAGCGTCGGCGCAACCACGCTCGCGGGGATCAGCGCGCCCGCGCCGCCCAGCCCATTCAACGTCGATATCGGTCCGCACCGCCGCTACACGTTCCTCGACGCCGAGCTCGCGCGGTTCAAGGCGATCAAGGACTCGCTCGGGGGGACGCTCAACGATGTCGTCCTCGCATCGGTCAGCCTCGCCCTTGGCCGCTATCTGCGCGAGGAGGGCCATGACACCGAGGGCCTCGTCCTGAAGGCAATGGTGCCCGTATCCGTCCGCGCCGACGTCGATAAGAAGTCCCACCCACCCGCACTCGGCAACCAGGTCGCCGCGATGTGGGCGCCCCTCCCGGTCGGCGTCGAGAACCCGGCGGACTGCCTGGCGCAGATCCGCGTCGCGATGGAGAACCTCAAGGAGTCTGGCCAGGCCGTGGGCGCCCAGGTGCTCGTCAACCTCGCCGGGTTCGCGCCGCCCACGATCCTCAGCCAGGCGGCGCGCCTGCAAGCGCGCCAGCGCTTCTTCAACCTGGTCGTCACGAACGTGCCGGGGCCGCAGTTCCCGCTCTATGTGCTCGGGCGGCGCCTGGAGGTCCTGTACCCGGTCGTACCGCTCGCCCGGCGCCAGGCCCTCGGGATCGCCGTCATGAGCTACGACGGCCATCTCGGCTTCGGGCTACTCGGCGACTACGACGCCCTGCCCAAGCTGGAGAAGATCGCACTCGATCTGCGCCGTGCGATCGCCTCGCTGGCGCGCGCCGCCGGTGTCCCCACACGCCGCACGAGCACCAAGACGCCGGGCGGCCCAGCGGCGGGCAACGGGTCCCGCGCGAGCAGCAAGCGCGCTCCGGGCAAGCGGACGAGTGCCGAGCTCGTCACCGGCAAGCCCGCGCTCCGCAAGCCCGCCGCGCGGGGCTGACCGGAAGGCGTACACACCAGTGAGGCTGGCTCTCTGCCAGATGAACGCCACAGTTGGCGACATTCCCGGCAACGCCGCTCGCATACGCGCGGGCCTCCAGGCCGCCCGTGAGGCCGGGGCGGAGCTCGTGCTCTTCCCCGAGCTCGCCATCACCGGCTATCCCCCAGAGGATCTCCTCCTGCGTGAGCATTTCCTGCGCGACGCGCGGTCCACGCTGGAGGATCTTGCCCGAGCGGTTCACGGGACAACCGCGATCGTGGGCTTCCCGGAGCTCTCCTCGCCAAAGATCTACAACGCCGCCGCGGTTCTGGCCGAAGGCGTTGTCGAGGTCATCTACCGCAAGATGCATCTCCCCAATTACGGCGTCTTCGACGAGCAGCGCTACTTCACCCCCGGCTCGAGCGGGGCGACGATCGAACTGGCTGGCCAGCGCATCGGTCTGACCGTGTGCGAGGACCTCTGGCAGCTCGGTCCGCCTGCGACCGAGGAGGCTGCGGCCGGCGCAACCCTGCTGGCGAACATCTCCGCCTCCCCTTACCACGCAGGCAAGGGCCCAGAACGGGAGCGTCTGTTCGCGCAGTGCGCCCGTGAGCACAAAGTCTATGTCGCGTTCTGCGGGCTCGTCGGCGGCCAGGACGAGCTCGTCTTCGACGGCCACTCCTTCGTCCTTGACCCTACCGGCGAGACGATCGCGCGCGCCGCGCAATTCGAGGAGGATCTGCTCGTCTGCGATCTCAATCCCTCGCCTACCGCGCGACCGCGGCGTCCGCTGCACACCCCGCTTGCCCCTGTCGAGGCCGAGGTATATGCGGCTCTGATGCTCGGCCTGCACGACTACGTGGAGAAGAACAGCTTCAACGAGGTCGTCCTCGGCCTCTCTGGTGGGATCGACTCGGCCCTCGTCGCGTGCCTCGCGGCGGATGCCCTCGGCGCCGAGCGGGTGAATGTTGCGATCATGCCCTCCCCGCACTCCTCAGCCGAGACCCAGAGCGACGCCCGCGCACTTGCCACTGCGCTCGGCGTGCGTGCACACGAGCTGCCGATCGAGCCGGCGATGGACGCCTACACGCAGACGCTGCGCGAGGATTTCGACGGCCTCCAAGCGGATCTGACCGAGGAGAACCTACAGGCACGCATCCGCGGCAACCTGCTCATGGCGCTCTCCAACAAGTTCGGCTGGCTCGTCCTCACGACGGGCAACAAGTCCGAGATGTCGGTCGGCTACACCACTCTCTATGGCGATCTCGCCGGAGGGTTCGCGGTCATCAAGGATGTTCGAAAGACGCTCGTCTACCGCCTGTGCGCGTGGCGCAACTCCCCCGCCGGCGCGCTCGCGGGGCGGGTGCCGGCGCCGATCCCGCCGTCCATCGTCGAGCGCGCCCCCACCGCCGAGCTCAGGCACGACCAACGTGACGAAGACTCGCTGCCCCCCTATGAGCTGCTCGATCGCATCCTGCGGGGCTATATCGAGCTTGATGAGAGCCGCGATCTGCTGATCGCCCAAGGTCTCCCCGAGGCCGAGGTCGACCATACGATTCGCCTCGTCGACCTCGCCGAGTACAAGCGCCGCCAGGCGCCCCCCGGTATCAAGATCACCCCGCGTGCCTTCGGGCGCGACCGGCGCATGCCGATCACCAACTCCTACCGAGGCTGAGCGTGCGGTTTCGCGTGCGCCCCATGATTGTGCTCGGTCTGTGTGCGCTCGCTCTGGGCGGATGTGGCGACACCCTCCAGGATCAGCCGATCCCCCACAACATTCTCGAGGGCCTGCTTGTCTCGCCTCACCCGGTCTACTGGCTGGGAGGCTCCTTCGAACACCTGGCTATCACCGAAGCCGCGCACGATCCGAGCGGTTCGTTCAGCGTCCAGTACGGCAACTGCGTCGAGGGTGGCCAGGGCACCTGCGTCCCGCCGCTACGCGTGGTCAGCTCCCCCGACAACAGCTTCCTCCCGGGCGGTTCCACCCCCCGTCGGATGGTTCGCATTAGAGGTGTAGCGGCCGTGGTGGCGCAGGGGGGCGACACGATCGTGCTTCCCACCGGCGGGATCGTTGTGGATATCTACGCCGACAGTCCCCGCCTGGCGAGCGTCGCCGCCGCGACGGCCGTACCCATCAACGAAGCCGGCGCGCCGGGAGCCCCGCTGCCGGCGCCGCTCCCGAACACGGGCTTTGCCGAGACGCCGCTGCCGGCACAGATGCCATCCCCGCTGCATGCTCTGCGTTAGAACAACCCGCTGTCGGATACGGCGCGCTGCCTGTCCCGCAACGGCTAGCCTGCCGGCAGAGGACGTACCGCGATCGTCATACGCGTCACCGCGCAGGTCCGATCCGCATCGTCGCTGAAGCGAACATCCCACACCCAAGTCGTACGGCCTCGATGCAACCGCGTTGCCAACGCGTGTACGACGCCCTCGGTGATCGGGCGTAGAAAGTTCGTGCTGTTCGACATGCCTGTGGCCATGTTGCCTTCCGCAATGACCGCCATCGCGGTGACCAGCGAGGTCATTGACTCAGCGAGCGACGCGTATAGCCCCCCGTGCACCAGCCCCATCGGCTGCTTGATCTCCTCGCGCACGGTCACCTCGGCACGAACCTCAGTGTCGCAAAACGCCACGAACCGCAGGCCGTACAGTCGGTCGTATCCCGTCACGGCCTCGTTCAGCTGCTCCACGGTGGGGGTCACCATCGCGGGCGCCACGATAGCCTAAGCCTCGGCCATGCCCCGACTCGACGAACTCCCCCCCGACCTGCGCGCGACGCTGTCCCTGCTTGTGGACCGGGGCAAGAGCTATGCCGAGGTCGCCGACATGCTCGCCATCCCCCAGAGCGCCGTCCGCGACCGCGCCCACGCGGCGCTCGACGCCCTGGCAGCCGACCCGACCCAGCCGTCCGCACCATGGACGACCGCGTCCAGCCGTCCAGCGGATCCCCCCGGGCGGTCATCGGATCCCTCCCCGCCGCCTGGCTCCACCGCCTCTGCCCGCACACCGGCTACGTTGCCCAGCTCTCGACGTGGTGGCGCGCTGTTGCTCGCGGCGATCGTCGCGGCCATCGTCGTCGCGGTGATTCTGCTCAGCGGTGGTGGCTCCTCGAAGGGGAAGACGAGCTCCAGCCCGGGGGGCGCCGCGACCTCCAGCACCGGCTCCTCGACCGGCACGACCTCTACGAAAGCCTCAAAACCCACCGAAGACAAGCGGATCGTCCTCACCTCGCCCGAACAGGGCAGCAAGGCCGTCGGCGCGGCCGAGGTTCTTTCAGAAGGCAGCAAATACGCCATCCTCATCCTCGCGAAACACCTTCCGCCGACCACCAAAGGTGCCTTCTATGCCGTCTGGCTCGCGAACTCCTCGACCAGCTTCGAGCCGGTCGGCGAGGCCCCCGCGGTCGATGCGAGCGGCAGCCTGCGGGGTGGCGCGCTGCTCCCCGGCAATGCGGCCGAATACGACGAGATCCTGCTCACCCGCGAGACGAGCAAACAGCCGACCCAGCTCGGACCGATCGTCCTCAGCGGCCCGTTTGCGCTGCACTAACTCAACAGCTTCCCCGGGTTCATGATCCCGTTGGGGTCGAGCTCGGACTTCAGTGCGCGCAGCGCCGCCACGCCCTCGCTGCCCACCTCGTCCCGCATCCACGGCGCATGGTCGCGCCCGATCGCATGATGGTGGGTGATCGTGCCGCCACCGGAGACGATCGCCTCGCTGGCCGCGTGCTTGACCGCGCGCCACTGCGCAATCTCCTCGCTCTCCCGCTGGCGGGCGATAAACGTGAAGTACAGCGACGCCCCGGTCTCATACAGGTGCGAGACGTGGCACATCACGAGGCCCGGTGTCCCCTGAGCCTCCAGCTCCCCGGCGATTGCCCGGCCAACCTGCCGATGCAGCCGCCGCACGTTCGACCACTGCGTGGCGGTCTCCAACGTCTCGACCATAACGCCCTGGGTCAGCAGCTCGTCGCGCAGGTATGGAGCCGAGAAGCGCGCCTTGCGCCACGCCTCTCCGGGCGAGCGCCCCACCGCCAGACCGCCGCTTTGGCGCACGATCTCGAGCGCGCGCCTGCGCCTGGGCCCGACCTCCTTCTCCGCTCCCTCGAATCCGAGAATCGCGAGACAGCCCCCGCGGTATCCGCGCAGGCCGAGGTACACGCGCCCCAGCCGGCCCTTCACTCCACCGGATCCGGCCAGCGCGAGCGACATTGTCGTCTCCTGCTCGTCGGACAACCGCGCCACATCTGGCGCCGCGTGCGCTTGGGCGAGCACGCGCAGTCCCTCTACACCGGCGGCGAAATCCTCGAAGAACGCGCCCTCGTACACGCGCTCCGCCGGCGCCGCGCGCACGCGCAGCGACAGCTCGTCGATCACCCCCAGCGCCCCCTCCGAGCCGACCAGCAGCTGGCGCAGCCCTGGTCCCGCCGCGCTTGCCGGGATCGCGGGCAGCTCGATGTCGCCGGCGGGCGCGGCGAACCGCAGGCCAAGGACCATCTTCTCGATGCTCCCGTACCCGGTGGAGGCCTGTCCCGCCGACCTGGTCGCCGCGCAGCCCCCCAGCGACACGTACTCATACGACTGCGGGTAATGGCCCAGCGTCAACCCACGCGCCGCCAGATACCGCTCGAGCGCCGGAGCGCGCATCCCTGCCTGCACGGTGACCGTCAGCGACTCGCGATCGAGGTCCAGCACCTGCCCCATCTGACGCATGTCGAGTGCCACTACAGCGCGCTGCTCACCCCGCAACGGCGCCACGCCTCCGACCACGCTCGTGCCGCCCCCGAATGGCACCACCGCGACTGAGGCCCGCTCGCACTGCTCCAGCACGCCGCGCACTTCCTCGTGGCTCGAGGGGTAGACCACCGCGTCGGGCGCCCCCTCCGGCGCTCCTGCTCGTAGCCGCACCAGGTCTTGGTAACCCTTCCCCGCGGCGTGCGCGACCCGTTCTGCCTGATCGTCACGGACCCCCTCTTCGCCGACGATTGCGCGCAACGCTCCCACCGTCTCCTCCCCCAGCGCCGGCGTGGCGAGCCGCACCTGCCCGAGCGCGACCGGCGGACGCGGTCGCTCGGAGATTCCTACCGTCTCGCGCAGGAACTCAAGCGCATGCGCTGGCAGTCCCGCTGTGTGGTTAGGGTCGCCCCAGCCCCACCAGCGCATCGCGGGCGCCGCCGCCCCGTCCTCGCTCTCGTCAGCCACCGCTGATCCGCTCCAGCCCGTTGAGCGCCTCGTCAATCGTCGCCGCTGCCGCGCGGCGCACCATATAGCCGCCGAAGCGCGGAAAGAACCCGTTCAGCGTCTGGCGCAGCTCGATCGTTACCTCTGTCGCGGCGCCGAGGAGACCCTCTGCGCCCTGTGCCCGGGAGGAGTGAGAGGCGCTCGCGGTGACCGGCGCCAACCGCACTTCGGTCTCCGCCGACTTCAGTAGTCGCGCGAACGGGGTGCCCTGTAGCCGCTGCTCCCATTTCAGCGTCCGCGTGCGCTCATCGATCCCAACGAGCTGGAAGTCGGCGCGCACGAATTTTCCCTTCGCCGTCTTCATTACCTCGGTGAACGCGTTCTCCTCGACATCCTCCACCCGCGTCACCCGCGGCCACCAGCGCGGCAGGTGATGCGGATCGCGGATGACCTCCCACAGCTCATCCTCGGAGGCTGCGATCGTACGGCTGCGGCGCGCGGTCGGCATGACTCCCAGCCTAAGACTCGTAGGAGAGGAGCGCATGCACCGCGCCTGGCGCCAGCCGCTCGCGTCCATTCAAGAACGCCAACTCGATCAGGAACGAGCACCCCACGACCTCGCCCCCGAGCTGCTCCACCAGCTCGCACAGCGCGCTTGCCGTCCCACCGGTGGCGAGCAGGTCGTCGTGGATGAGCACACGCGCTTCGCCACGCAGCGCGTCGGTGTGGAGCTCGAGCTGACCGGCGCCGTACTCGAGCAGGTACTCGGCGCTCACCGTCTCATATGGCAACTTCCCCGGCTTGCGCGCGAGCACGAAACCAGCTCCGAGCTCGAGCGCCAGCGCCGGGCCGAGCAGGAAACCACGTGCCTCCGCCGCTACCACGCAGTCGACTCGCAGCGGGCGCGCGTACTCGGCCAGCCCGCTCACCGCGTAGGAGAGCGCGCGTGGTTCGGCCAGCAGTGGCGTGATGTCCTTGAAGCCGATGCCCGGCTGGGGGAAGTCCGGAATCTCGCGCACCAGCCTGCGCAGATGCTCCTCGCCGCCCGTCGCCGGGGTATCCATCAGCGGAGGATCTTGCGCAGATCGCGCACCAGCAGCAGATGCTTCAGATGGGTCGCCACGGCGGCGAGATTCTCCAACGCCTCCTCTGCCTCCTTGCGCCGCTGCGGGTTGCGCGAGCGCAGGGAGGGCGCCAGGATCTGCTGCAGCAGGGTCGCCTCGCGGTCCGCCGAGGATCGGAACACACGCAGGTTCCTTCCTCCGACCCCGTAGCGCGCAAGCTCCGCAACGGCGCCGATGATCTCCCGTTCGGTCTCGTCGAAGTACCGCACACCCCCTCGTAGATCTCCCTTGACCACGCCGTACTCCTCGAGCTCCCGCACGAGCTTGGCGTCGGCCTTCGTCTCCTCCAGCACATCCTCCATCGAATACAGGGCACCGGTCGTCTCGCGCACGCTCACGCTTGGCCGCCACGGCCGCATCCCGTCGCGGCCAGCTCGGCCTGGAGCCGGCGTGGTCTCGCCCGCGCGTCCCGCGGCCAGCTCCTGGCGGATCACCCTCAGGGGCAGGAACTCGTCGCGCTGCATGCGCAGGATCGTGCGCAAGCGCGCCACGTCCCCCTGCGTGTAGAGCCGGTAGCCACCGGGCGTGCGCCGCGGCGTCAAGAGCTTCTGATCCTCCAGGTAGCGGATCTTCGAGATCGAGATGTCCGGGAACTCCTGCACCAGCGCCTTGCACACCGTGCCGATCGTGATCGACTTTTGACGGGGACCGATCTCGGATCGGCCGGCGACGCCCGCGGTCTCGATCTCGGCCTCGATCTCGCCGACGTCTGGTTGTGGCGCCTGGGTGGCCATCAGCGGGCGTGGAACGTCAGCTTGTACTTACCGATCTGCACCTCGTCGCCCTCCTCCAGGCGCTGTGACTCGATCCGCGAGCGATTCACATAAGTGCCGTTCAGCGACCCGCAGTCATCCAGATGCCACTGCTCGCCACGACGGATCAGCAGCGCGTGGTCGCGCGAGACCGTCACGTCGTCGAGGAACACCTCCGAGTCCGGGCGCCGGCCGATGCTCATGCGCTCGCGGTCGACTGAGAAGCTCTCGCCCACGCGACCACCGCCCGCGCGGATAACTAGCGCGGGGCCGTGTGCGGTCACCTCGTCGAGCTCGACCGGCACGAGCTCGCCCGCCTCGTCGATGCGATAGGTGGCCGTCACGGGCTCGCTGGAGCTCTCGGCGCGCGCGAGCAGCCCACCGCAGCGCTGGCAATAGTTGGCCCCCTCGACGTTGACGAAGCCGCACTCGGTGCAGTGCAGAGCCATAACGCGCCGATCCCAACCTACTGTTGACGATTGGCGAGGATGTCGGTCAGCTGCTGGACATCGTCGCCGGTGATCATGACCTCCCCGCCCTCGTGCTTCTTGCGCAGGCGATTGACCAGCTCGGCGCGCAGGATGTCGATCTTGCCGTGCAGGATGCGCCGCTTGTAGGAGATCTCGGTCTCCTCCTCAGTCAGCTGCCGGATCACATCTTTCAGTTCAATGTCCGTCAGCGAGCCAAGGTCGGGAAACGTATCGTCCATTTCGGGCGCTCTCCTCTTGCGGGCTTTCGATTGCGCGGACTCACTCCGGTCGGGACATGCAGACGCCCACCCCGGTCGATCCTAAGTCGTGGAGTATAGACCAAAAGGTCAGGCTGAGCTTGAGGCTAATGTTCTGCCTGCTCGGTGGCGGCACGTAGATGGCGGAGCCCCGAGCGCGCATACAGGACCGTCGCCAGCAGCGCGAGCCCCAGACCCACATACAGCAGCACTTCGCCGACCGTTTCAAGGCCGGCCATCGCAAAAAAGAACGAGCCCATCAGCGGAGCCACGCCGATCCGTCCGGGCCAGTTGATGCGCAGCTCCACCCCGCGCTTCTGTCCGTAACGCCCGAGCGCCAGCATCGAACATTCGCGCGCCACCAGTACCGCAAGCGCCCAGCGTGGCAGTAGCGCGAAGTTCCAGCACACGACGACCCCGGAGATCACGAGCAGCCTGTCGGTGACTGGATCCATCAGCGTTCCCAGCCGGCTGTACTGGCGCGTCACGCGCGCCGCTATCCCGTCTGCGTAGTCCCCCCAGCCGATCACGGCAAACAGCGCCGCCGGTCCGGCTCCGGTTCCATTATGGCTGGACAGCGCCACGATCAGGAACACGGGGATCAGGGCCAGGCGGGCGAAACCGATCGCGTTGGGCACCGTCCACGGCCGCAGCGGCGCTCCGGCCAGCGTCTGCGGCGGTGGCGGCCCCGATCTGTCCAGCCCCACAAGCCGGCGTGCGGTCAAACGAGGTCGGCCCGCTGCGGTGAGACCCTGTTCGGCCTTCCCGTCCCGGCGCGCTCCTTGCTCACCTATGGGAGACCCTGCCACAGCTCGTCCACCGCCCGAACCAGCCCCTCCAGCTCGCCGTCCAACCGTAGGCTGGGCGCTGGCTCACGTCCACGGCGCACCTGCACCTCGATCTCGCCGGATTCGACCGCGCGCTTGCCGACGGTCAGTCGCAACGGGCATCCGAGCAGCTCAGCATCGGCGAACTTCTCCCCGGGGCCGATCGCCTCGCGGTCGTCGTAGAGGACATCGATCGCGCCCGCGCGCAATGTCTCATAAACTCTCTCGGCGGCCTCGCGCTCGGGCGTCCCCGTCTTGCCGATGACCACCAGGTGCACGGCGAACGGCGCCAGCGTCTTCGGCCAGGAAATCCCGTGCTCGTCGGCGAACTGCTCGACCGCGGCGGCGACGATCCGCGCCGGACCGATCCCGTAGGAGGCCATCCACACCGGCTGCTCAGCGCCACTCTCGTCGAGATAACTAGCTCCCAACGGCTCTGAGTAACGAGTGCCCAGCTTGAAGATGTTGCCCACCTCGATCGCCGGCTCGAGGCTCAGGGGCACACCATCCTTGAGGTACTCCTCCCCCACCTTCTCGACACCGGGGCTGGAGAGCGCGACCTCGACATTCGCGGCATAGCCATCCCCGAGCACGATCTCATCCTCGCCGGCAGGGCAGGGCGCCATGTACTCGTGGGCCCCGGTCCCGCCCATCATCCCCACGTCTCCCTCGACGCGGTACCAGCGCAGACCTGTGCGATCCATGATCCGGTCATACGCGCCCACATGCAGCGCATAGCTCTCCTCCAAGCCCGCGAGGTCGCGGTCGAAGCTGTAGGAGTCCTTCATCACGAACTCGCGCGTGCGCAGCACGCCCGCGCGCGGGCGTGGCTCGTCGCGCTCCTTGACCTGGAAGTGGTAGACGATCAGCGGCAGGTCGCGATAGGAGCGCACGATCTGCGCGATGTGGAAGGTGACGGCCTCCTCGTGGGTCATCGCCAGCACGAGCTCCGAGCCCTTGCGGTCGGTCAGCTTGAACAGCTCGTCGATCTCGATCCGCCCGGTCTTACGCCACGGCTCGGCCGGTTGCAGCACCGGCATCAACATCTCCTGAGCGCCGATTGAGTCCATCTCCTCGCGGATGATCTGAACGACTCGCTGGTGCACCCGCCAGCCGGCCGGCAGCCACGTCCACATCCCAGCGCCCATCTGACGTACGAGCCCGGCCCTCACCATCAGCTTGTGCGAGATCGCCTCCGCGTCGGCCGGCGGCTGCTTCTCGGTGGGCAGGAGGTAGCTAGAAAGGCGCGTCATCGGGGATGCAGAGCCTAGTAGTACCTCTGATAGAACAGCACTACCGCCGAAACTTCGATTGCAATCCGACCAAGGAGCCTCCTCATGGCCTACGCAGTTCCACCGCTTCCCTACGCCTACGACGCGCTCGAGCCTTACATCGACAAGGCGACGATGGAGTTCCATCACGACAAGCACCACCAGGCATACGTGGACAAGGCAAACGCTGCCCTCGATGGCACCGAGTGGGCGGACAAGCCCGTCGAGGAGGTCCTGCAGAACCTCGACAGCTTGGGCGAGAAGAAGGGACCGGTGAAAAACAACGGCGGCGGCCACTACAACCACACGATGTTCTGGGAGAGCATGAGTCCGGACGGCGGCGGCGAGCCGAGCGGCGCGCTGGCCGACGCAATCGCCTCGACGTTCGGCTCGTTCGCGGACTTCCAGGCGAAGGTCAAGGAAACGGGCGTCAATCAGTTCGGCTCCGGCTGGTCGTGGCTCGTGCACGACGGCTCGGGCCTCGCGGTCGTCGGCTCGGCCAACCAGGACAACCCGATCTCAGACGGCAAGACGCCGCTGCTCGGCGTCGACGTGTGGGAGCACGCCTACTACCTCAAGTACCAGAACCGCCGCCCCGACTACCTCGACGCGTGGTGGAACGTCGTCGACTGGTCGAAGGTCGCCGAGCGCTTCTCCGCCGTTTCCTGACAAGCATCTCTGGCCCGGCGGGAGCCTTAGGTGATCGCGGCTCTCGCCGGGCTGGCGCTCAGTTGCGGCTGAAGCGCCGGCCGGCCACAGGCGAGGTCTCCTCGTCCAGCGCCGGCCCAGCGGCGGCGGGCTCGAGCATCGACTCGAGCACCGCGTCGGCGGTCGCGTCGTCCTGCGCCGCCGCGGCTTCGAGGGCGGCGATTCGCTCGGGGGTCATCGCCGTTGCGTCCTCGTTCTCGGCCAGCCACTCCCGCGCCTCGGCGGCCGCCGACTCGTCGCGCTGGACGGTCTTGCCGGCGGCATAGTAGCGGTCGATCTCGGCGAACAGCTCGTCCACGAGCTGCTCGGTGGGGACCTTCTTCAGGGGCTCGCCCTTGGAGTAGATCATCCCCATGTCTTTCGCGCCGGTAATGCCGAAGTCCGCGTGGCGGGCCTCGCCGATGCCGTTGACCGCGCAGCCGAGCACCGACACCTCGATCGGGTCCTCGTAGGCTTCAAGACGCCGCTCGACCTCAGCGACGACGGTGTCCATGTCGAACTGCAGCCGCCCGCAGGTCGGGCAGGCGATCAGGTCGGGGCCGCGCTCGCGCAGCTTCAGCGCCTTGAGGATCTCCCAGGCGACCTTGACCTCCTCCTCGGCGTGGAACGTCGACAAAGAGATCCTGATCGTGTCGCCGATCCCGTCAGCGAGCAGGGTGCCCAGGCCGACCGCGGACTTCAGCGAGCCAGACCATTTCGTGCCCGCCTCGGTCACGCCCAGGTGCAGTGGGTATGGGATGCGCTCGGAGAGCAGCCGGTTGGAGGCGATCGTGTTCGGCACCGAGGTCGACTTCATCGAGACCTTGAAGTTCTGAAAGTCCAGGCGCTCCATCAGCTGGACCGTCTCGATCGCGGCGGTGACGAGCGCCTCGACGGGGTTGTCGTACTCGAGCTGACGCAGGTGCTTTGGCAGCGAGCCCGAGTTCACGCCGACCCGCAGCGGTGTGCCACGCTGCTTGGCCAGGGCGATCACCTCTGCGACCTTCTCCGGCCCGCCGATGTTTCCCGGGTTGAGCCTCACGCAGTGCGCGCCGGCTTCGATTGCCTTGAGCGCAAGGGTGTGGTTGAAGTGGATGTCGGCGATTATCGGGATCGGCGATTCGGCGACGATCGTCTTCAGCGCCTCGGCGTCCTGCTCACGGGGCACAGCCACGCGCACGATGTCCGCGCCGGCCTCGGCGACCGTCCTGATCTGGCCCATCGTCGCCGCCAGGTTCGCTGTCTCGGTCTTCGTCATCGTCTGAACCGCGACCGGTGCGCCGCCACCGATTGGAACGGAGCCGACCTGGATTTGGCGCTCAGAAGCCATGCCCCCATTGTACGGCGGCCATCCGCACTGCCGTGAAACGGGCGTGAATGCTCCGCGCAGGGGACCGTCCTGCGATGAATCGCCCTAACCTGCCCGCATGGATCGGCCGCTGTCATCCGAGGTCTATGCCACCGCCCGTGGACCTTTGGCGCACCTCGCGGCGCCGTTAGCGGCGCGCGCGCGGGCGCGTCGCCACGAGCGCTTCTTTGCGCTCACGCGGCTGCAGGCAGGGGCACGCGTGCTCGACGTCGGCTGCGGAGCGCTCGGCCTGCGCGCGCTGGAGCCGGAGCTGGACGTGACCGGCGTGGACCTGCTCGAGTACCCCGACTATCCCGGCCCGTTCGTGCGCAGCGACCCGGCGGAGGGCCTGCCGTTCTCAGAGAACGAGTTCGACCTCGTGTACTGCTCGAGCGTGATCGAGCACGTCCCGCCACCACGCCGCGCGGCGTTCGCCGCCGAGGTGCGCCGGGTTGGGCGCGGCTGGTTCGTGCAGACGCCGGCGCTGTCGTTCCCGATCGAGCCGCACTCGCTGCTGCCTGGCGCTCACTGGATCCCGGCGCGCTTGCGCAAGGCCTACTGGCGCCTGGGCGCGACCGGCGGCTGGGAAGAGATATCACTGCTGAGCCGCCCTGAGATGGAAGCGCTGTTCGGGTCCGCGCAGGCCGAGCGGATCGGGCCCCTCGTCAAGAGCTGGGTGTGTGTGCACGCGCCCGATGGCCCAGCCGGCTGATCTACCTCCTGTTGAACGGGAGGGAGTACTGAGTCCCGCCCTCCCCGAGCCCGCCCTCTGAGTCTCGCCCTCCCGGACCCACCCTCCCGCGCCCGCTTCCCAGTGTGCGTCAGCCCGCCAGCCGGCTGATGTCGTTGCTGACGCCGTTGACCACGAGAAACAGCAACAGCACGATCCCGACGGAGCTGTAGCGGTACATCGCCACCAGCGAGATGCGGCGCCCACGCAGCTTCTCGGCGACCGACCAGAGGACATGTCCGCCGTCGAGGGGCAGGAACGGGAACAGATTGATGACCGCGAGGATGAGCGAGAGGAAACCAAGGAACACCAGCGCATAGCCGGTGCCTGCGACTACGGTTTCGTGCGCATCTTGGGTAATCCCGACGATGCTCGAAACTTGACTCCGGGCCTTGGAGCTCGTGAGTGCGCGGCCAAAGCCGGTCAGCGTCTGGGTCGTCACATGCCACATCTCGTTCACAGCCGCGCCGGCGGCGCCAAGTACGCCGAAGCCTTTCACCGATGGGGGCGCGAACTCGAAGCCGACCAGCATTCGGCGTTCCTTGGCGCTGTAGCGCGGGTACACCGAGAGCGTCACCTCGCGTCCGGCGCGACGGACGGTCAGGCTCACCGGCGTGGAGGACCGGCAGCCGTCGGTGGGGGCCCCAGCGCAGCGATGCGAGGCGATCCGCTCGACGGCTGTTTCCTCGGTCGCGGGTTTACCGTCGACGGCGACGATCCGGTCGCCGGGCTTGAGCACGCCGTCGGCCGGCTTGCCGGGCTCGATCGAGTGCACCGCGGTGGTCGGGACGAGCGTCTGCACAGATGGGTCGAGATTGCCGAGCGCCGCCGCCCCGTTTAGGCTCCCGGTGAACAGCACCGCCCAGAACAACAGGAACGCGATCAGGATGTTTACGCCCGGCCCCGCGAGGATCACCGCGACGCGCTTCCATGGCGCCTGGTTGTAGTAGGCGCGCCTGACTATCTCCGGGTCGAGCATCCCGGTCTCCTCGGAGTCTCGCTCGTCGGTTCCCACTGCTCCGGCGCCTGGCAGCCCGCTCGCCATCGCTATGGCGGGTTCGAGCCCTTTGAGCTCCTCGGGGTTCATTCCCGTGATCTTCACGTAACCCCCCGCCGGGATCAGGCCAATCGCGTACTCGGTCTCGCCTCGGCGTACACGAAAAATTGTCGGCGGGAAGAACAGCGAGAAGCGCTCCACGCGCATTCCGACCATCTTGGCCACGGCGAAGTGTCCGAACTCGTGCAGCACGATCAGCAGGACAATGCCGAAGAGGGTCAACACCCAGCTCACGGGATCAGTTTGGCAGGCGCAGGCGCGGTTACCCGCCGGTCACGTACGGAGCCTCCCGGGCACCACCCGCGATCGACATGGAATGGGATAGCGTGACCGTCGATGGCAAGCATGGTGGAGACGGGATCTGTATCGCAGGAGCGCTGGAGCGCGGTCGACCGCTACATCGGCGACCTGCTGATAGGCGACGATCCCGCGCTGGACGCGGCGCTACAGGACAGCGCCGCCGCCGGGCTGCCGCCGATCGCGGTCACGCCGGCCCAGGGCAAGCTGCTGGAGCTGCTCGCGCGTGTGCAGGGAGCGCGCACGATCCTGGAGCTGGGAACGCTCGGCGGCTACAGCACGATCTGGCTCGCGCGGGCGCTGCCCGCGGGAGGGCGTATCGTCACGCTCGAGGCCAACTCGCGATACGCGGCGCTCGCCCGGGCAAGCATCGCGAGAGCCGGGTTGGGTGAGGTCGTCGAGCTGCGGGTCGGAGCCGCGCTCGAGACCCTCCCCCAGCTCGCGGCCGAGGGCGCCGGCCCGTTCGACATGATCTTCATCGACGCCGACAAGGGGAACTACCCGGGCTACTTCGAATGGTCGCTGAAGCTGTCGAGGCCCGGCACGCTGATCGTCGGCGACAACGTCGTCCGCGACGGCGCGATCCTCGACCCGGACGCTGAGGACCCATCGGGAGGCAACGAGACGATCAAAGGCGTACGCCGCTTCTATGAAATGCTCGCCGCCGAGTCACGCGTCAGCGCCACCGCGATCCAGACCGTCGGGGACAAGGGCTATGACGGCTTCGCGCTGGCGATCGTCGGAGCCTGATCTCGCGTCACCCCAACTCCGCGACCGTCTCCTCCGCCGCCGCACGCGCCCGCCGATCGGCCTCGTACAGCGACTCGAAGGCCCGCACGGGCTCGCTGGGGAGCTCGGACAGCGTCCGTTCGATCACCTGCGAGATCTCGACGAATCGAAGCCGGCCCTCGAGAAACGCGTGGACCGCGATCTCGTTGGCGGCGTTCAGTACGCATGGCGCCGTTCCACCCGTCCGCGCGGCTTCGCCCGCCAACCGCAGGCATGGGAACGCATCGAGGTCGACGGGCTCGAACGTGAGATCGCCAACGGCCGTCAGGTCGAGCGGGGCGATCGGGAGATCGACGCTCTCACCGCCGTGGAGCGCGTAGGAGATTGCGATGCGCATGTCCTTAGGCCCGATGTGGGCGAGCATCGCTCCGTCGGCGAGCTGCACGAGCCCGTGGATCAGCGATTGTGGGTGCACTACCACGTCGATGCGGTCATACGGCGTGCCGAACAAGTGGTGGGCCTCCATCAGCTCGAGGCCCTTGTTCATGAGCGTGGCTGAGTCGATCGTGATCTTGCCGCCCATCGCCCACGTCGGGTGTGCGAGCGCCTGCTTGACGGTCACGTCCTGGAGTTCGCTGCGGTCGCGCCCCCGGAAGGGACCACCGCTCGCGGTGATCGTCAAGCGCTCCACCGCTCCCGGAGGCTGTCCTGTCAGCAGCTGGTGCAGAGCGGTGTGCTCGGAGTCGACCGGCACGATCTGCGCACCCGTGGCCTCGGCGAGCGCGACGACGAGCTCGCCGCCCACGACCAGCGACTCCTTGTTGGCGAGCGCGAGGTCGATGCCCTCGCCGAGCGTCGCGACCGTCGGGCCAAGGCCGGCGGAGCCGACGAGCGCGTTCAACACGAGATCGGCGCCGGACTCGACCACGAGCCGCACGAGCCCCTCCGGCCCACTCAGCACCTCCCCGTCGGCCCACGCCTCCGCCGCACGCGCGGCCGCATCCTCGTCGGCAAGCGCAATCTGCCCCACCCCGTGCGCTCGGCCCTGCTCTATGAGCGCCTCCCACGAGCGCTCCGCCGATAGGCCGACGAGCTCCAGCTCGTCGCTGCGTGCGACCACGTCGAGCGCCTGGACTCCGATCGATCCGGTCGAACCGAGGATCAGAAGCCGCTTAAGCACAAAAATTCCAGGGGGCTGTGGATCGAGCGGGACAAGGACGCGGTGAGCGACGTGTGCTCTGCTGGCCGATCTTCGATCGGTGAGCGATCGAGGACGCCGTCACGCGAAGCGTCCACGATCTCCTCGTTCTTAGACATACGCGGCCCAGATGTAGTAGCCGACGACCGCCGCGAACAACACCGCGTCCAGGCGGTCAAGCGCGCCGCCGTGAGCGCCGAACAGGCCACCGGAGTCCTTCGCGCGGGCCTCGCGCTTGACGAACGACTCGAACAGGTCACCCACAGGCGCGACGAGCGCCACACCCAGACCGAGCACGAGCGCGTGTGTGCCCGGCAGCCAGTCCTGGTAGCGCCCGGCGAACCAGACCCCGAGGATCGCGCACACCATCCCAATCAGGAGACCCTCGACGGTCTTGTTCGGCGAGATGTGCGGGGCAAGCGGGCGTGAGCCGAACAGCCGTCCGCCGAGGTAGGCGCCGGTGTCGCCGAGGAACGTGCCGACGAGCACGTCGATCACGATCCCGAGGCCATGCGGCAGCTCGCGCAAGAGCACCGCGTGGGCGAGCGCGAACCCGATCCAGTAGATCCCCAGCAGGGTGACCGCCAGCCCTCCGACGCTTGGCCGACGCTGCAGAAGCGTCAACGCGAACAGCGCCGGCAGGGCCGCGACGGCGACGAGCAGAACCTGGAACTGGTCGCCGTAGAGCGCCGCCGCGAGCAGACCGGCGAGCGCGAGGAAGCCCGCCAAGCGCACCGGATGTGCACGGTCGTACATCGCATACAGCTCGTGCATGCAGACGCAGCCGAGCGCGAACAGCCCGAGCGCGAACACCCAGCCGCCCTCGATTACCAGAAACAGCGCGAGCGCGATCGCCGGCAGCGCCACCAGCACTCGCGCGCCCAGGTCTGAGCGGGGCTCACGGGACCGCGCACGGTGACGTCTTGGGGACGCGGAGCGACGGGCGGCCCGGGGGGGCTCACCGCGGGATACGCGCTGTCCTCCGGCTCCCATTAGCGACGCCCCACCGGCCCGATCATCGCCTGCCAAAGCGGCGGCGGCGCTCTGAGAACTCCTCCAGCGCCTGTTCGAGCGCCTCGCGCGTGAAGTCGGGCCACAGCTCGTCGCGGAACACGAGCTCGGAATAGGCCGACTGCCACAACAGGTAGTTGGATAACCGCTGCTCGCCGCTGGTGCGGATGATCAGGTCGGGATCGTGCATCTCCGGCGCGTACAGGCAGGCGCGGAACTCCTCTTCGGTGCCCCCGGTGAAGCGACGCGCCGCGTCGAGGATCTCCGCGCGCCCGCCGTAGTTGAACGCGACGAACAACGTGATTCGCCGGTTTCCCTCGGTCATCTCCTCCGCCCAGTGCATCTGCTCGCAGAGCTCAACGCTCACGCCCTCGCGGCGACCGATGAAGCGCATGCGTACGCCCTCCTCGTGCAACTCGGGGGTCTCGCCCGCGATCCGCCGGGAGAACATCTCCATCAGGCCCTTCACCTCCTCGGCTGGACGCGCCCAGTTCTCGGTCGAGAACGAGTAGACCGTCAGCTCCTCGATGCCGAGCTCCGCCGCGTCGCGCAGGCGCGCCTTGACCGTGTCCGCGCCGGCATCGTGACCCTCGTTCACGGACACGCCGCGCGCTGTGGCCCAGCGCCCGTTTCCGTCGGTGATGATGGCGACGTACCGTGCCGTCAAGCCGGCCGAGCCTCGATCGGTCGCAGACGCCCATTCCCCGGCGGCGGCCATCAGACTTCGAGGATCTCCTCTTCCTTGGCCTTGAGCACTTGGTCGAGATCTGAGATGCGCCCGTCGGTCAGCTTCTGCAGCTCAACCTCGGCGCGGTGCTCGTCGTCAGATGAGGCCTCGCCCTCGGCCTTGAGCTCGCGCAGCTGCTGCATCGTGTCGCGGCGCACGTTGCGGATCGCCACGCGGCCCTCCTCAGCCAGGTTGCGCACGACCTTGACGAGATCGCGGCGGCGCTCCTCCGTCAGATCTGGAACCGCCAAGCGCACGAGGTTGCCGTCGTTTGAGGGGTTGAGGCCGACATCGGACTCGTTGATTGCCTTCTCGATGAACTTGATCGAAGACTTGTCGTATGGCTGCACGGTGATCAGGCGCGCTTCCGGCGCGGAGATCGTGGCGAGCTGGTTGAGCGGTGTCATCGCGCCGTAGTAGTCGACGACTATGCGGTCCAGCAGCGATGGGCTGGCGCGCCCGGTGCGCACCGTGGAGAACTCGTGCTGGGCGGACTCGACCGACTTGGCCATGCGCTCGCGGGCATCCTCCAGCAGTTCGTCGATCATCTCAGCGGCCATCGCCTCACCCCTCCTGCGCAGTCGGTGTCGATACCAGCGTGCCCACCCGCTCACCGGAGATTATCCGCGCGAGGCTTGTCTCATCGTCCATGTTGAACACGTTGAGCGGCATCGCGTTCTCCATGCACAGCGCGAGCGCTGTCGAGTCCATCACGCGCAGGCGCCGCTCGATCGCCTCCATATGGGTGATTTCGGGGATGAACGTGGCGCTCTCATCGAGTGCGGGATCGGCGGTGTAGACACCCTCGACGCCGTTCTTGGCCATCAGGATGATCTCCGCGTGGATCTCAGCCGCGCGCAGCGCGGCGGCGGTGTCGGTCGTGAAGAACGGATTGCCCGTGCCGGCCGCGAAGATCACCACGCGGTCCTTCTCCAGGTGGCGCATCGCGCGGCGGCGGATGTAGGGCTCAGCGACCTCCGAGATTCCGAGTGCCGACTGCACGCGCGTGGGGCTGCCCATCTTCTCCAGCGCGTCCTGCAACGGCAGCGCGTTGAGCACGGTGGCGAGCATGCCCATGTAGTCGGCGGTCGCCCGGTCCATCCCCGCGGCGGCGCCCTGCATGCCACGGTAGATGTTGCCCGCGCCGACGACGATCGCGACCTCCACACCCTGGTCGCGCACGGCGGTCACCTGCCGCGCGACGGCGACCACGCGCGCGGGGTCGGTGCCGTACTCCAGATTGCCCATGAGCGCCTCGCCAGAGAGCTTCAGGAGAATGCGTTTGAAGGCGGGATCAGCCATAGCGGCAGAGCCTATCCGTTCACCTCCTTTCCCCAGGGGACCGTGGAGCAAGCTGGGCACTCATGAGCAGGCCCACCCGCCCCGCATGGCGTGCTACGCACGCGTGACCCAGCCCTTCGGGCTGTGTGCCCCCGATTCGAGATCCCGCGATCTCCGATCGTGAGGACGCCGCCATGCGCCGCGTCCACGGCCCCCTGGGCCTACTGGCCTACGGCGAATCGTACGAACCGCCGGATTACGACGTTCTCGCCGGTCTTGGCGGTCAGCTCATCGCGCAGCTGCTGGACGGTCTTGCCCTCGAACTTGGGGTTGTGCATCTCCTGCTCCAACAACACGATCGTCGAAAGCCATGAGTCGAGCTTGCCGGATACGATTTTCTCGCGCACGTTCTCGGGCTTGTCAGCCGCCTCCTGCTCGTAGATGCGCGCCTCGGCGTCGCGGGCCTCCGCGGGCACGTCCTCGCGGCTCACGTAGGAGACGGTGGGCGTGGCGGCGATCTGCATCGCGATGTCGCGGGCGAAGCCGACGAAGTCCTCGTTGGTGGCCACGAAGTCGGTATTGCAGTCGACCTCGATCAGCACCCCAACCTTGGCGCCCGCGTGGACGTAAGCCTGCACGGTGCCCTCGGTGGCCACGCGCTCGCCGAGATCCTGGACTTTCTTGCCTTGCTTGACGCGCAGGATCTCGATCGCCTGCTCAATGTCGCCGCCCGCCTCGGTGAGGGCCTTCTTACAGTCCATCATGCCCGCGCCCGTGCGCTCACGCAGGGCCTTCACGTCTTTGGCAGAAATGCTCGAGCCGGCGCCCTCCGGGCGCCCTTGATCGTGCTTATCGGCCCTCTCGGTGGTGCTCACGCCCCAGCCTCCTCGGTCACGGTGGCCTCTACGACGTCCTCTGCCACCTGCATCTCGGCTGCCGGCTCCTCGGGTGCGGCGGCCGGTTGGGGTTTGGGCTCCTCTGGTGGGGCTTGTGCCGCGGGCTTCTCGGACGCCGCGGCAGACGGCGCCTGGGCGGGCTCCGGCGTGGCGGGCGCACTCTGAGCCTGGGCTGCCGCCGCGGCGGCCTGACGCTCGGCGACCTCTCGCGCGGCCTGTTCCTCGGCCTCGCGCTTGGCCTGTTCTTCGGCCTCACGCTTGGCGCGGGCCTCAGCCTCGAGACGAGCTTTTTCTTCAGCCTCCTGGCGCGCGCGGTCCTCCTCGGCGCGGAACACGGAGTGACCCTCCGAGACGACCTGGCCGATCGCCTGAGTGATCAGCGCGCAGGAGCGGATCGCGTCGTCGTTGCCGGGGATCACGAAGTCGATCCCGTCCGGGTCGCAGTTGGTGTCGATCAGGCCGATGATTGGGATGCGCAGGCGCCGGGCCTCTTTGACCGCGATCTCCTCGACCTTCAAGTCGATCACGAACATCGCGTCGGGCACGCGCTGCATGTTCTTGACGCCGCCAAGGTTGGCGCGGAGCTTGGCGAGATCGGCCTGCGCGGCCATCCGCTCGCGCGTCGGCAGCAGCGCGAGCTGGCCGTCGGCCTCGTAGCGTTCGAGGTCGTGCAGCCGGCGAATGCGCTGGCTGATGGTCTGGAAGTTGGTGAGCAGCCCGCCCAGCCAGCGATGGTTGACGTAGGGCATGCCCGAGGACTCGGCCACGTCCTTGATCGTGTCGCGCGCCTGCTTCTTGGTGCCGACGAACAGGACCGTCCCGCCGCGGTGGGCGAGCGCGCCGGCGAACTCCTGCGCCTCGTTGAGCAGGACAGAGGTCTTGAGCAGGTCGATCAGATAGATGCCGCCCCGCTCACCATGGATGAAACGGCGCATCTTTGGGTTCCAGCGACGCGTCTGGTGGCCGAAATGGACGCCGGCCTCCAGCAGCTCCGCCAAGCCTACTTGAGCCACGGGTTACTCCCTTGTATGCAATTGGATGCCGTACGGGTGGAGCGGACCCGAAGATGTACGCGACGATGCGTCGCTTCCTTCGGGCAGGGCCGCGATCCCTTGCCGTACGGGTCGAAGATCTGGTTAGCCGCCCAGAATAGCCAAAATTGGAGGAATCGGTCTACCCAGAGACAGACCACCCGGCAAAGACGGACCATCCGGGCAAATGACCCGCCGCCCTATCGCGCGCCATGCTCCTTCTCCGCGCGACCCAACGCCAAAGCAAGGTCGGCGGGCAGCGGCGAATGAACCTCGATCGGCTCACCCGTCAGCGGGTGGGGGAACGCGAGGCGGGTGGCGTGCAGAAACTGGCGCTCCAGGCCGAGTGTGCCGGGAGCGTCGCCGCCGTACTCGGGGTCACCGCAAACCGGGTGACCGATGGCCTGGAGGTGGACGCGGATCTGGTGGGTCCGCCCCGTGTCCAGGCGCAGCCGCAGGAGTGAGTGGCGCGGGAGCGCACGCTCGAGCGTGAAGTGAGTGCGGGCCTCGCGGGGATGGTCGCCGCCGATGGCCATGCGCGTGCGCACGCGTGGGTCACGTCCGATCGGCGCCTCGATCGTTCCGGAGCGCGCCGGCGGGCGCCCGTCGACGAGCGCGAGATACTCGCGCTCGATCGACCTTTCGGCCAGCGCCCCCTGGAGCAGGCGCAGAACGTCGTCTGAACGAGCCACCACGAGCAGCCCGGAGGTGTCGCGGTCGAGGCGATGGACGATCCCAGCCCTGTCCGGTTCGCCTCCGGCAGCGAGCGGTGCCAAGAGCTGGGCGAGCGTGCCCTCGCGATGTCCGCGCGCGGGGTGCACGACCAGCCCTGGCCCCTTGTCGACCACGAGCAGGTGCTCATCTTCGTAGGCGATCTCAAACCCGGAGGTCATCGTGGAGGAGCTCGTCCCGGCGCGGCGCGGCGCGACTCCTCGACGAGTAGGAACAGGATCAGTATGCCGAGCGTAATCGAGGTATCTGCGAGGTTGAACGGCGGCCAGCCGAGCGGGAGCTTGATGAAGTCGGTCACCGCGCCATCGCGCAGGCGGTCGACGATATTGCCGAGCGCGCCGCCGATCAGCATGCCGGTCGGCAGCCACATCAGGCGCTGGCTTGAATGCGTGGCGAAGTAGGCGAGCAGGGCCAGGAGGGCGACGCCGATGAGGATCGTCACGCCTACGTGGTTACCGGGGAGGAAGCCAAACGCGACCCCGTGGTTGCGCGTGCTCACGAGCTGGACTCCCGGGAGAAACTTGCGTTCTTCGCCGGGGACGATCGAGTGTTCAATCTCGCGCTTGCTCAGCTGGTCGACGGCGATCACGGCGATCAGGACCAGGCCAGCTCGCAGCCAGGCTGCTGTGCTGCTCATCGAGAGCTCAGCCGTGGATGAGGCCGTCGACGAGGACCGCTTTGATGATGTACAGGGTGAAGATCCCCAGCATCGGGCTGAAGTCCAGACCGCCGAAGGAGGGCAGGAAGCGGCGGAAGATACGCAGGAACGGCTCGCAGACGTCACGCAGGAATCCGAGCACGATGTCGGTGGCGCGCGAGTATGGCGGGCGCAGACCGACCGAGAACAGCAGCTGGATGACGATGTAGACGAAAATCAGCAGGATGTAGACGTAGAGCAGCGTCGAGACGTAATCGGCGATCTGCGTGCGTGCGCTGGCCAGGGTCAGCACGGCAGTCATCTCACCGCCCCCGCCATGCAGACATCCGTCACGGCGTCGAGACGCGTAACGCCACCCGCCGCGGATATAGGTGGAGCGCTCACCGCGCGTCTCCGAGCACGGCGTCGAGCGCGTCACTGAACGCGGCGCGCAGCCCGGCGCGCTCCAGTGCATCGAGCCCGCGCGCGGTGACCCCGCCCGGCGAGGCGACCTCACGACGTATCGCCTGGGTGTCGTTGTCACGGCGTCGCAGCAGCTCCGCGGTACCGGCGAGCGTCTGTACGACGAGCTCCGCCCCCTGTGTGGCGGGGATGCCGCGGCGCACGCCGGCATCGATCTGGGCCTCGGCGACGAGCGCGACGTAGGCGGGAGCGCAGGACATCAAACCCATCGCGACGTCAAGAAGTGCATCGGGCAACGCGACAAGCGTTCCGAGCTCGGCGAACAGCTCGCGGACAGGCGCGTCGAGCGCATCCTGGCGTTCGGGAGCGGCCTGGACGACGGCGCCCTGGCGCACCTCCACCGGGAGTGAGGGGATGAAGCGGTAGACCGGCCTGTCTGGATAGGCGTGGTCGAGCGTACGAAGCGCTGTGGCCGCGAGAATCGAGGCCACAGCCTTGGCGTGCGGGGCCACCTCACTCGCGACGTCGAGGAGCTGGTAGGGCTTGTGGCAGAGCACAACGATGTCGGCGCGCTGCGCCACCTCGGCGTTCGTGCTCAGCGCCTCGCCCCCGACCTCTGCCGCCAGAGCCTCGGCCCGCTCGGCGAGCGGATCGGCCACGAGCAGCGGACGCCCCCACCCGCGCGCAAGCGCCCGCGCCATGTTGCCTGCCCCTATGAGACCTATCTGCATCAGAAGCTCAGGCTACTACCGACGTCATCTCAAGAAACCTTCCTGGCGTGTCAGATCCAAGACTGGCAAGCAATCAAATTCCCACCCACCCCGCGTGGCGTGCTTGGCACGCGAGCTGGCCGATCTTCGATCGGTAGGACACCGCCCGACGCCGGATATGGCGCGTCAGGTCAGGATTGGTTGAAGAAGCCCTTCTCGATCAGGCGTGCGCGCTCCTCGGCGGAGATCTCCACGTTGCGGGGGGTCAGCATGAAGACCTTGTCGGCGATCCGCTGCATGCCGCCGTCGAGCGCGTAGGTGAGGCCGGAGGCGAAATCGATCAGCCGCTTCGACAGGTCGGTGTCCGAGCCCTGGAGGTTGAGGATGACGGGGATCGAGTCCTTGAACTTGTCCGCGATCTGCTGGGCGTCGTTGAACGACTTGGGCACCACGAGGTGCACGCGGACATCGCCATTGCCACGACCGCCGACCGGTTTGAGCACGGTGGTGGAACGCCCTCCGCGGGGCTCATCCTCGGCATAGATGTCATCGAACTCGTCGCGCCGACGGCGCAGACGGCGGACGTTGGGGCGCTCGCGGTAGCGATCCTCGATCTCGGCCTCCGGCGGTTGGTCATCATCGTCGTAGCCGTCGTGATACTCCTCGGCGAGGCCGAAGTAGACGAGCGCGCTGTGCCAGGAGTCGCGGAAAGCCATCGGTGTAGGTGCGTCTTCGCCCGGCGAGCCGGTTTCCCTGCTCATGCTAACCAAACGCCTGAGCCGAGCAAGGGCTCCCCAGAGCCGCTAATCGTACAGCCTCGTGCCAATCCGCACGATTGTCGCGCCCTCTTCGACCGCGATGAGATAGTCCTGGGAGGTTCCCATCGACAGGTGCTCGAGGCGGTGCTCGGCGGCGAGCTCTCTCAGCGCGGCGAACCAGCGGCGGCTGTCCTGCGGCTGTGGGGACAGCGGCGGCATCGTCATCAGCCCGGCCACCGGCACGGGCGAGCGGGCGATGAAGGAGTCGATCTCGCCCGGGGCGATGCCCGCCTTGCCGGGCTCGCCGGCGACGTTGATCTCGAGCAGGACGCGCAGCCCGGGGCGCGCCAGCTCGGCGTGACGGGCGAGCTCACGCAGCGCGGACTCGGACGCGAGCGAGTGGATCAGGCGCACGTGAGGCACGATCAGGCGCACGCGCCGGCTCTGCAGTTGGCCGATGAAGTCCCACTGGAACAGCTCACCGTGTGCGGCCACCTTCACGGCGAGGTCCTGGGCGCGGTTCTCACCGACCAGGCGGATGCCGGCCGCCGCGAGTACCGGCAGATCCTCGGCGGACACGTACTTGGTCGCGGCGAGCACTTCCACCTCGCCCGGGTCTCGCCCCGCGCGGATGGCGGCCTGCTCGATCTCGTCATGAACGCTGTCGAGGTTCGCGCGAATCCTCTCCACCTGCAGACCCGATATCGGCTCAACCATGGCGCGTGCGGCCCCCGTCCCGACAGCGCACCGTGACTTTCAGCTCAGCCATGCCACCCCCGCCTGGCGTCCGGCATGTGCGCCTTCGCGTCGGTATGAGAAGAAGCGCTCGTCGCAGATCGTGCACACCGCGACATCCTGCACCTCGGCCACGCCCGCCGCCTGCAACCGCTCACGCGCGATCGCCTTCAGGTCGATGTTGCGGGCGGGTGGGCTCGCAACGCCGTGGGGGCCTGTGAACGCCGCGTGCACCTCGGGGCCGACCTCGTAGCAGCAGAAACCGGCGCCGGGGCCGATGACCGCCACGATCTCATCCTCCCCGCCCGCCACCTCCCTGAGCGCGAGCACCCCTTCCCCGAGCACGCCCGCGGCCAGACCACGCCAGCCCGCATGGAGCATCGCCACCGCGGGCGGGTGGGATCCGATTCCGAGCGCGACGGGCAGGCAATCGGCCGTGAGCACCATCGCTCCCACGCCGCGCAAGGCGGTTGCTTGACCGTCGGCCTCTCCGGCGTCGCCCGCATCATCGGCCTCGACGGTCACATGCCGCACAACAGAGCCATGGACCTGGTGGCCCCGCGCAAGCCGCCTCACCCCGATCCGCTCGCGCAAGCGCTCGCGCGCCTGCTCTCCGCGCTCGGCGCCGTCGCCGCCGACGCTCGACATGTTGCCGTCCGCGCGCGACGTGAACAGCGCGTGGCCACCGCCGGGCAGGCTGAAGGACAGGAGCTCGACTTCGCTCATGCCCCGGCCTCCAGCGCCGCCCGCAACTCCGCCTCGGGCCCATCGGGCAGCTCACCGTCCAGCTTGCGGCGCAGGGTGGCCTCGAGTCGATGGCCGATCTCCGGGCCCTCGTGCACGCCGGCGGCGAGCAGGTCCTCGCCGGTGATGGCCAGTTTGACGCTGCGCGTCTGCTCGAGCCAGCGGCGGGCAGGCTCCTGAGCGCCCAGCGCGCCCGCCAGGGCGACGCCCTCCGGCGGCACGCCCATCGCGGCGGCGCGGAGTACCGACGGCCGCTCAGCCGCGGGCAGCTCCTCGATCAAGCGCGGCACCGCGACGGTGGCGGTCACCACGCGGTCGCGATCTCCCGCGGGGAAATTCAAGCGATCGAGCAGCGCGACGATCTCCGTGCGCGGGTCATCGCTCGCGCGCAGCGCCAACGGGAGCATCAGCGACGCGAGCAACGCCAGATCGGGCCGGCCGTCCTCGGGCAGCAACTCCAGTGTCGCGCGGGCCAGCGACTCCTCGAAGCGCAGTCGTGGGTGCAACCCGCCCAGCACTCCGAGCTCGCTCAACGCCGCCAGCGACGCGACCGCGTCGTCTTCGGCCAGGGCGAGACGCAGCTCGACGCCGATGCGCGCACCGGAGACCGTGTCCAGGGCGCGCGAGGACACCGCTTGAGCAGCCAGTCGGGCGGTGTGCGACTCGACCTCGAAGCCGAGGCGCGCCCTGTATCGCGCCAGGCGCAGCAGGCGGGTGGGGTCGTCGATGAAGCTGCGCTTGTGCAGCACCCGGAGCACGCCTTTGGCAAGGTCCTCCTCGGCGTGCGGCGCCGCACGCATGTCGGCGTCGGTCAGCGATACCGCGATCGCGTTGACCGTGAAGTCGCGACGCAGCAGGTCCTCGGCAACCGAGGCGGGCTGGACGACCGGCAGAGCGCCGGGGGTGGGATAGCTCTCGCTGCGAGCACGAGCGACATCGATGCACGCGTCGCCCAAGCGGACGCTGGCGGTTTCGAAGCGGTCGTACAGAACCACCTCGCCACCCAGTGCGCGCAGCAGTGGCTCAATCTCCCCCTCGACAATGACGTCAAGCTCGCGCGGACGCTCGGCGCGCAGCAAGTCGCGGACCGCGCCTCCAACGAGATGAACGCCCTCGTCTGCGGCCGCGAGCAGAGCCTCCCCCCCGGGCTGCTCGCTGATCTGATCAAGCAGTGCGCACTGCAATGCCGACCTCCGCCAGGTATGCCTTGGCCTCGGCGATCGTGTGACGGCCGTAGTGGAAGATCGACGCGCACAAGGCGGCGTCGGCCCCGGCGCGCAGCGCCTCGGCCAAGTGCTCGAGCTCTCCCGCCCCACCTGAGGCGATCACGGGCACGCCGACGGCCTCGCTCACCGCTTTCGTCAGCGCCAAGTCGTAGCCGTCGGAGGTGCCGTCGCGGTCCATGCTCGTCAAGAGGATCTCCCCCGCTCCCCGCTCGGCCCCCTCGCGCGCCCATGCGACCACGTCGCGACCCGTGGGGGTGCGCCCGCCCGCTACATACGCCTCCCAGCGCGCGTCACCCTCCGCGCTCGCTGCTGTCGCCTTGGCGTCGATCGCGAGCACGACGCACTGTGCCCCGAACCGCATCGCCAGCTCGTCTAGCAATTCCGGCCGCTGCAGCGCCGCCGAGTTGATCGAGACCTTGTCCGCGCCCGCGTCGAGCACCGCCTGGGCGTCGGCGACCGAGCGGATGCCACCGCCGATCGTGAACGGCACGAACACGTCGTCGGCCGTCGCGCGCGCCAGCGCCGCGATCGTGTCGCGCTTCTCGTGCGTCGCGGTGATGTCGAGGAACACGAGCTCATCGGCGCCCTCGCGGTCGTAGTGGGCGGCGAGCTCGACGGGGTCCCCGGCATCGCGGATGTCGAGGAATTCGACGCCCTTGACGACCCGGCCCCCATCGACGTCGAGGCAGGGGATTACGCGCTTGAGGTGCACCCGCCCACCGTAGCGTCCAAGGAGCGTGCGAGAAGCGGCCGTCAGCCCGCGAGCGCCGCCTGGGCTTCTCCGACCGTGAAGCGCTCCTCGTACAGCGCCTTGCCGACGATCACCCCCGCGAGGCTCGCCTCGCGCAGGCTGGCGAGGCCCGCGAGGTCGGCCAGCTTGCCTATCCCCCCGGAGTAGACGATCCGCCCGCGCACTGCCTGCACCACGCGGCGCACTTCCTCCAGATCCGGCCCTTCGAGCATCCCGTCGCGATCGACGTTCGTGTACACGAGCTCGCTCACCCCCTGCGCTTGCAGGCGCTCCAGCACCGCCTCGGGTTGCAGGGTGGTCGTCTCCGTCCAGCCCGCGGTCGACACGTGCCCACCGCGCACGTCCACCGAGACGAGCACTCGCTCGGGCCCATGCGCGTCCAGGGCGTCGTACAGGAGGTCGGGATCGGTGAACGCGGCCGTGCCCAGGATCACGCGCGCGGCGCCCGCTGCCAGCGCGTCGTACACCGCCTTGCGCGAGCGCAGCCCACCGCCGTACTGCACCGGCACCCCCAGCTCGTCGGCGATCCTTCGCAGGTTCTCGAGGTTCACCGGAACGCCCGTTTTGGCGCCGTCGAGGTCGACCACGTGCAGATGGTCCGCGCCCTCCTTCACCCAGTTGCGCGCGGCGTTCAGCGGGTCCTCGGCGTAGACCTTCTTGGCGTCGAAATCGCCCTTCGCCAACCTCACGGCGTTGCCGCCGAGGATGTCGATCGCCGGGTAGAGGATCATGCCGCAAACCCGCTTCCAGAAAGGGGATGCTGTCTCATGTCCGGAATCTCTGCCGCCCGGCGTGAGATCACGCAGGCACCGCGGCGCGGCCGCACAGGCGAGTGAAGTTTCCAAGTAGCGCCAACCCGTGCGTCGAGGACTTCTCGGGGTGAGACTGCGTGCCGAACACGTTGCCCCGCCCCACGATCGCCGCGAACGGCTCGCCGTAGTCGGCGCTCGCCAGCACCACATCCTCATCGGCCGGTGTCACCGCAAAGCTGTGCACGTGATACAGATACGCCGGGTCCGGCAGACCGTCGCTCAGCGGCGTCGCCCGCAGCCAGCGCAGCTCGCTCCAGCCGATGTGCGGCAGCTTCAGCCCGGGTGCATTTAATCGGCGCACCGTCCCCGCCAGCAATCCCAGCCCCACGGCGCCGTCATGCTCCTCGGAGCGCTCGAACAGCAGCTGCATCCCCAGGCACAAACCCATCAACGGCACGCCCGCCTCCACGCGCTCCTGGAGCAGCTCATCGAGGCCGGCCGCGCGAATCGCGGCCATCCCCGCGGGAAAGGCGCCCACGCCCGGCAGCACCAGCCCGTCCATCGCGCGCAGCCGCTCTGGATTAGAGCTCACCTCCACGCGCGCGCCCACGTGCTCGAGCGCCTTCTCGGCCGAGCGACGGTTACCCATGCCGTAGTCGACCACCCCGATCAGTGGCCCATCCGCTTTCATTAGGTCAGTGTGCCCTTGGTGCTGGGAACACCGGTCTCGGTGGGATCGATGCTCACCGCCTCGCGCAGGGCGCGCGCGAACGCCTTGAACGCGGCCTCGATCATGTGGTGGGCGTTCGTGCCGGCGTCCACGCGCAGGTGCAATGTGAGCTTCGCCGCGTTGGCGAGCGCTCGAAAGAACTCCTCTGTGAGCTCGTGCTCGAATCCCCCCGTCACGCCGCCGGGCAGCTGCGCCTCGAACAGCGTGAACGGGCGCCCGGAGATGTCGATCGCGCAGCTCGCGCGCGCCTCGTCCATCGGCACCGTCGCCGAGCCGTAGCGGGCAATGCCCGCGCGATCGCCCAGCGCCTGATCGAGCGCCTGCCCGAGCACGATCGCGGTGTCCTCGGCGGTGTGGTGCGCGCCGGTCTCCAGGTCTCCGCTGACTTTCACGTCCAGGTCCAACCGCCCGTGGCGGGCGAGCAGGTCGAGCATGTGGTCGAGGAAGCCTACGCCCGTCTCGCGCGTGCCCTTGCCCGTGCCTTCCAGCGTGAGCGTCAACCGCACGTCGGTCTCGCCGGTCTTGCGTTCGATCGTGGCCACGCGGGTCATGACCCTGGATTCTCGCGCACTCGCGCCTGCATCGACTCCGCGTGCACCTCGAACCCCTCGGCCTGGGCGATCGGCGCGGCCGCGGCCGCGAGCTTGCGGGCAGCCTCCTCGCCGATCCGGACCTCAGTCATCCGCCTGCGGAAGTGCCGCGCCGAGAGCGTCGAGGCGAAGCGCGCCGCGCCGCCGGTGGGTAGTACGTGGTTGGAGCCCGCGACATAGTCGCCGAACGCCGTGGCGCTGGCCGCGCCGACAAACAGGCAGCCCGCCGAGCGCACGACGCCCGCGAGCTTCTCCACGTCCTCGCCGATCAGCTGCAGGTGCTCGGGCGCGAACGCGTTCGCGAGCGCCACCGCCTCGCGCGCATCGGCGACTTCGACGAGCGCGAACGCAGCCTCGCCGACCGTCGGGCGCTCGACGACGAGCTCCGCGAGCTTGGCCTGAAGCGCGTCGCACACTTGCGCACTCGATGAGACGGCCACCACCAGGCTGCCCGCACCGTGCTCCCCCTGCGCGAGCATGTCGAGCGCCGCCAGACGCACCTCCTCATCGCTCGCGTCCCTGTCGAGCAACACCAGCAGGTCACTCGGGCCCGCGAACCCGTCGATCCCCACCGTCGTCGCCGACAGTTGGTGCTTGGCCTCCTGCACATAGAGGTTGCCCGGTCCGACGACGACATCCACGCGGTTCACCGTCGCCGTGCCGCAGGCCAGCGCGGCGATCGCCTGCGCGCCGCCCATGCGATAAACACGCTCCACCCCCAGAAGCCGGCAGGTCCCCAAAATCACGGGGTCGATCTGCCCGTCGGCGCCCGGCGGAGCGCACACGGCAACGTCCAGCACCCCCGCCGCGCGGGCGGTGACGACGCCCATCACAACCGTGCTCGGGTACGGCGCCCGTCCACCGGGCACGTACACGGCGGCGGCTCGGACCGGCACCTCGCGCAGCGTGATCCTGTGTCCCTGGGGCAGGTCGACAGCGACATCCTCACTCACGCCCGCCTGGGCCACGAGCGCGACGTTTGCGATCGCCACCTGCAACCCCGCCACGAGCTCCAGCGGCAGCTCCTTGATCGCCGTGTCCAGCTCCTCCAGCGCCACCACCAGAGATCTCGGCTCTCTGCCAGCGGTGTCGAAGCGGCGCGTGTACTCCCGCACCGCCGCGTCCCCCTCGGCGCACACCCCGTCCACGATCTCGCGCACGGTCTCCCGCACCGAGGCGCCGTCGGGCACGAGCGCGCGCAGCTGAGCCGCGACCGCGACCGGATCTTCGAGCCGCTCGTACTCCTCGATGCCCATCCGCTCGATCCGCATCTCAGCCACCCCCGCGCACGATCAACATCTCAGCCGGCGACGGCGTCGGCGGCGGGTAGGCCGCGCAGCTGCTTCAGCAGGTCGTCGATCTGCGTCGCCTTCAGCTTGTGCGCCACCGGGTTGGCGATCAGCCTGGCCGTGCAGACGACGATCTCCTCGCGCACGACCAGGTCGTTCTCGCGCAGTGTGGTCCCCGTAGCCGTCAGGTCGACGATCGCCTCGACCATCCCCGTCAGCGGGGCGAGCTCGACCGAGCCTTTGACCTCGACGATCTCGGCCTGGCGGCCGGTTTCCTCGAAGTGGCGCGCGGCGATCCCCGGGTACTTGGTGGCCACGCGCATCACGCCGAGACGCCTGAGCGCCTCATGCGCGGGGTCCGGGCCGGCCCGGCTGGCGAGCACCATCGTGCAGCGGCCGTAGCCGAGGTCGAGCAGCTCGTACACCTCGCGTCCCCCCTCGGGGTGGGTGGGACCGTATCCGCGCGCGGCCTGCTCCAGCAGCACGTCCTTGCCGGTGACGCCGAGGTCGGCGGCGCCGGCCTCGACATACGTGGGCACGTCAGATGGGCGCATCGTGATCACACCGATGTCCGCGAATAGCAGCTTGCGGTCATGCAAGCGCAGCTCCTCGGTGTCGAGCCCGAGGCCGGCGAGCAGATCGACCGTGTCCTTGAACAGCGCGCCACGAGGGACGGCGATCATGAGGCCGTTCATGGCGTTCATGCGGAGGGCCCCCCTGTTACTCCGGTGGCGCCCGCCGGTGCGAGCAGCGCTCCCGTCCCGCGCTCCTCTCCCGCCAGCGCGATGTGCAGGCGGTCGACGCCCAGCGCGAACCCAACCGCGGGCAGTGAGCTCCCGAACCGCCCGAGCAGCTCGTCGTAGCGCCCGCCGCCGCCGATCGGAGCGCCGAGGGCGGGGTCGTATACCTCGAAGACGGCGCCCGTGTAGTAGCCGATGTTGCGCACCAACCCGAGATCGAAGATCACCCGCTCGGCCACCTCTGCGTTCAGCAGCTCGTGCACCATCCTCATCCCAGCCACCGCGTCCGCGGCCGGCCCGGGTAGACCCTCGAGCACCTGCGGTCCGCCGCGGCGCTGGGACACGCCGAGCAGCAGCGAAACCGACTCCTCGGGCAAGCCGGTCGCGGAGAGGCGCTGCCCCAGCTCGACGAAGTCGCGGCGCACGAGCGCTTCGAGCAGCCCGGCGCGAGCGATCTCGGGCACCTGCAGGGTGCCCATCAGCGCGGGAAACAGCGACGCGTCGCCGACGCCGATCCGATAGTCCTTCAAACCTGTGGCATCCAGGGCGTGACAGAGCACTGTCAGCGCCTCCGCGGTCCCGTGTGGCGCGGGAGAGCCGATCAGCTCGATGCCGGCCTGTAAGAGCTCCCGCGGCTGTCCGCGCTGGGGCCGCACGCCGCGATAGCAGTGGGCGAAGTAACAGAAGCGCAGCGGCGCTTCACTCGCGGAATAGCGCGTGGCGACCACGCGCGCAATCGGCACGGTCATGTCCGAGCGCAGCACGAGCACGGCCCCCGACTCGTCGAACACACGATACGCGGGCTGCGCTTCGGCCATGTCGGCGCGCGCGAGCACGGCCTCGTACTCGAGCGCGGGCGTGTACACCTCGCCGTAGCCGTGGCGCTCGAACACGCCGCGCAGGATGTCGGTGATCTGACGCACCTCGCGCGTCTCGTCGGGGAGCACGTCGCGCGTGCCGCTGGGGATCGGGTGGATCATGAGCGCCCCTGAGGTTACGCGTGAACGGGCTCCGTGGCGACGCGCTCGATGCGTGCGCCCAGCTCGCGCAGGCGCTCGTCGATGCGCTCGTAGCCGCGGTCGATCTGGCGGATGTTGCCGATCTCGGAGCGACCTTCGGCGCACAGCGCCGCCAGCAGCATCGCCATCCCGGCGCGGATGTCGGGCGACTCCAGGCGCTCCCCGCGCAGGCGGCGCGGGCCGGTGACGATCGCGCGGTGGGGGTCGCACATGACGATGTCGGCGCCCATCAGGATCAACTTGTCGGTGAAGATCAAGCGGTTCTCGAACATCCACTCGTGCACGAGGATCGACCCCTCGGCCTGCGTCGCGAGGGCGACCGCGATCGAGGTCAGGTCGGCGGGGAAGGCCGGCCACGGACCATCCTGGATCTTTGACTTGTACTCGCCCACATCCGCCTGCACGACCAGCTTCTGTCCGCCGGGCACGAGCACGTCGTTGCCCTCGAGCTCCGTGCGCAGCCCCAGACGCTCGAACACGAGGCGGATCATCCGCAGATCACCGGGGATCGTGTCCTTGATCCGCAGTTCCCCACCCGTAACGCCCGCGAGCGCGATGAAGCTGCCGATCTCGATGTGATCGGGCGCCACATCGTGCTCGCAGCCGTGGAGCTTCTCGGCGCCGTTGACGGTGATCAGGTTCGAGCCGATCCCCTGGATGTCGGCGCCCATCTTCACGAGCATGCGCGCGAGGTCCTGGACGTGCGGCTCACACGCGGCTGGGCCGATCACGGTCGTCCCCGGGGTCAGCGCGGCGGCCATCAGCGCATTCTCGGTCGCCATCACCGACGGCTCGTCCATGAACACGTCCGTCGGGCAGAGGCCATCCGGAGCGGTGAGCACGATCTCGCCGTTGCAGTCCACGATCGCCCCCATCGCGCGGAAGGCATCCAGGTGCGGGTCCAGGCGCCGGCGGCCGATCACATCGCCGCCGGGCGGCGGCATCACCGCGCGATGAAAACGCGCGAGCAGCGGGCCGGCGAGCAGGAACGAGGCGCGAATCTGCTCGGCCAGCTCGTGCTCGATCTCGACCTCGTGCACGCCGGCCGCGCACAGGGCGACCTCGTTCGGCCCGCGCCAGCCCACCTCGACGCCGATCGCACGCAGAATCTCGAGCATCGCCTCGACGTCGCGGATCCGCGGGACGTTGCGCACGACCACCTCGTCCTCTGTGAGGACAGCGGAGGCGAGGATCGGCAGAGCCCCGTTCTTGTTGCCGGCTGGGACCAGCGTGCCGGACAGCGGGACGCCGCCTTCGATGACGAACTTCTCCATGAGCTGTGCACGCGGCCGGCGACCCAGAATTGGACCGCCCGAGGAGCGCCTGGCAAGCGTAACAGCCATCTCCTCCGTCAAGTTCGCCCCGCGCGCTCGCGCCCCTGCTCGGCAAGAGCTGTTCCGCCCACGCATCGCTCCCAGCCCTCGCCGAGATGCCCCCGGCGGAGCCTCGAGGTGCTCATCCTGCAAGTCTCCTTGCAAGCATCTCCGCGTCATATTGGCTCTATAAAGCCGTTTCTAAGCCCCAAGCAGAATACGCACAGGTGTTCGCTTCTATTCCGTCCGGTGGACCTCGTATCTTACGAACACATGTTCTCATCTCCGCTCATCGCAACGCTCGCGCAGCGCACGCTCGGTGCCCTGCGGCTGACCCGCTCGTTCCTGATGCTCGAGGACGATTACCAAGTCGACTGGGAGGTCGACCAGGACGAGCCCAGCCGGACAGCCCACCCCCACCGAGTGCCGCTGCGCGAGCAAGCGATCGCGGGCCGATTTGCAAACGGCCGCCTCGCACATCGCAGGCCAGGCCAGCCCCACCCGCACGTGCACGTATGCCTTTCTCCCGTCAGTCATATACCCCGCGTCCTTGGTCCGGGCGACTCAACCCGAGGGAAGAGGACACTCACGCCGCTGTCCGTGCCCGTGCCGACGGGCCAGCGGTGCCTGCGTGCTTCTCCCGAGCGCATCGGGAGCGGCGCTCGCGCGCACGAACTGACGACTCACTGACGGGGGAAGTCAACCATTGCGTTGGTCTCGGCGTCGCTGGTAGAGACTGACGCAGCCCGCGACTGCCGTGTGAAGCGAGACAGCTGTGAAGAGGCCGACCAGCGCATATCCAACGAGCTCTCTCCGCGATGCGCTTGCCTGAACTCCTTGTCGCTCCTCAACGTCAGGAAGCGAGGGTGATGATCAGCAACAGGAGTGCTACCGCGGTGATGTAGGACGCCGGAAGCATCGCGGCGGCGACGAGAAAGGCATGCGGCCGGGAGAACGCCGAGCGGCGCATGAGGATATAGGTCGCGGACATCACGCCCAGCACGACCACTCCGGCGATCACGAACCAGCCGACCCCTGGCCCGGTGTTCTGTTCCTCATTTGCGAATTCGGGAAGGCTGACGATGAGCAGCAGCACGCCGCCGGCGATGGCCAACCCCGAGACGCGCAGCCAGAGCATGCGCCTGCCGATCGGGGTGCTTGTGGCTCTGGTGAGGTCCTTTGCGCGCATCGTGCAGAGGAGTATCGGCCACCGTGGCAGCGGACTCCAACGCCCCGCCGATCGCCTCCACCAGGTACGCGAACGCCTGGTCCTCGCAGATCACCGCCCGGCACTTGCCAGAGAAACGACAGCGCGCCGACGAGCGCGTGCGCGGGCGCCCCAAGGCATATCGGGCAGCGCCAGCCAACCCCACGCGATCTCCTCTCCCGGCGCGGGCGCGATCACCGTCGTGGCGCCATGCCCCCAGCCGTACGGCAGGCCGTCACGACCGCTCCTACCTGACGTTCGTGTGCGAGCTGCGCCGGCTCGCGCCGCGCCCTCCGCTGCCTCCCGGACCGGCCTCGGGCCCGCGCGCCTGAGAACGAAAGCGGGCCACCCCAGGGTGGCCCGCTGTACTTCAGAAAAAACCGGCGGCGTCCTACTCTCCCAGGCCCTTGCGAGCCAAGTACCATCGGCGCTGAGGGGCTTAACTGCTCTGTTCGGAATGGGAAGAGGTGTTTCCCCCTCGCTAAAGCCACCGGAAAAGGATGAGCGACCACGCCTCCCAGGTCCTTCAAAACTGCACAGAGCGCCACAGCGGGTACCACTCCCCTGATGGGGATAAAAATCCGTCAAGCCCTCGACCCATTAGTACCGGTCTCCTGCGGACGTTACCGTCCTTCCAGATCCGGCCTATCAACCTGGTGGTCTACCAGGGGTCTTACTCCCTCTAGGGGATGGGAGAACTC
>Ga0208696_1000142_pt1 | contig 52752 bp, 45 predicted proteins | sample Sb_taG_9_FD_187711 | JGI IMG/M metagenome (GOLD analysis project Ga0208696, IMG submission 187711) | Peat soil microbial communities from Weissenstadt, Germany - Sb_50d_b_LC metaG (SPAdes) (version 2) | ecosystem: Environmental > Terrestrial > Soil > Wetlands > Peat | place: Germany... | reverse complement strand
TGCGCGGCGGTGAGGACCTCGTCGGCGGCGCGCAGGCCGGAGCGCAAGGCGCCCTCCATCAGGCCGGACCAGGCTCCGGCGGTGTGCTCGCCGGCGATGTGCACCCTGCCCAGGGGAGCGGCGATGACCGCGTCGCCGGCCACCTCGCCGTCGCCGGTCAGTACCCGCACGCCCCGGTGATCATGCTCGACCGACCGCACCGGGCTCTGCAGCCAGACCGGCACACCGGGCCAGGTCCTGGTGCGTGGCCGGCGCCGCACCGCGCGGCTCCCGCACGTAGTAGGACATGGTCATGTCCGCAAGCTCCAGGCCGAGCCCGGCCATCACCGCCCGCATCACGCCATAGCCGTCCAGCACGAACTCCCCGCCCCGCTCGACAACGCTGCGCGGGTCACCGGGAACCAGCTCCTGGGACCAGACGCGCCCGCCCACACGGTCCCGCGCCTCGAGCACGACCACCTCATGCCCGGCCTGCGCTACCCGGTCCGCCGCCAGCAGGCCAGCGAACCCCGCGCCCACCACCACAACCCGCACGAACGCCCCCGCCCTCTGCCAGCCCATCTATTGACGCAAGTTACCCCAGTTGTGGCAGATAATTGTGGACCGAATGGGGTCGAGGCAGCGATGGTCAAGCGCGCAGAGGCGCGATACTGGATCTATGGTTGACGACACTGCACGGGACCGGGCCATCTACCATGCGCTGAAGGCGGCCGACGAAGTCGCCGCAGCCCTGCAGACCCACCTCATCGAGGAACATGGGGCTGATCCGGAGCGCGCCGCTCCGGCGAGCCCCTCCACCAACTCCCTCAAGCTGCTGCGGCAGGCTCGCGAGCGCCTGGGCGTGGGACTCCGAGCCGTCCAGGCCGACCACATCGCCGAGTCCGACGAGATCTCCCTTCGCAACCGATAACCCAGGAGGCCCCATGCTGGGAACGCGCGAATGATGCGTGCAGCGCCTCGGGGGACCGGCCGTTGTCACAGGCATCGGCGGCCGGGTGGGAGTTTTTGCGGCCAGGTCACCGAGCCGGACTGTGCCCGGTACCACCACGCGTGCATTCATCCCGCGGAGCCGCAACTGGCGGCCGACGCGAGAGTTGACAAAGCGCATCGCCTCGACCCCGAAGCGCTCGACGAACTTCGCGCAACCCAGGTGCGGGGCTTCGCTGACCTGCAGCACAGCCTGGCCCACGGCGAGCAGGCTCCCTGCCGGGAGGTTGTCGAGGCTGAGGTCCAGGTCGAGATACAGTTGATCACCGGCCAGCGGCATCCTGCCAGTCCCGCCCGCGACAAGCTCCGCCACCCGGGCGTTCATCACCGTCACCTGCCGTTGCGGGTCAGCCGATCCGTCCGGCGTGCTCGTGCTGCCGCGGGTGAGCCAGTTGTCCCCGTCAAGCCCGGCGACCTGATCCAGCACCGCCTCGGCCGGCAGAGATCGCTCGTCCACTGCCGGGCGGCGGACGATCAAGACGAGCCGGCCGCCGTCTTGCGGGGAGTCGCGGATCTGGCTGAGCCCGGCCACCAGGCGCTCACGTGAGAAATGCTCCACAGCCTGATTCTCGCCCGCCTCCGATGTCTTGGCCAGTAAATATCCCGCGCGGCCTGCACGGCCGCCTCCCTGCGCTGGCATCACGTGGCATCGCCGGAAGGCACAGCCTGACAGAAGAGCCCGGTATATGACATGTGAGGGTGTTCGCTGGTCCCGGCCGATGACTTGCCGGATCTTCGCATGAACTGAAACACGTTCTAGTCTTGTGCCATGCGTCACGGCATCGTCTTGTTCACCTGCGACCGCGGGATCACGCCGGCCCAGGCAGCGAAGGCTGCGGAGGAGCGCGGATTCGATGCCTTCTACGTGCCTGAGCACACCCACATCCCCGTCAAGCGGGAAGCCGCTCACCCCCGCACCGGCGACGAAACGCTGCCCGACGATCGCTACAAGCGGACCCTCGACCCATGGGTCTGCCTGGCAACTGCGGCCGTGGTCACGTCGCGGATCGGGCTCTCCACCGCGGTGGCACTACCGGTGGAGTCCGACCCGGTCACGCTGGCAAAAACCATCGCCACGCTTGATCACTTGTCGGGTGGCCGGGTCACTGTCGGTGCGGGGTTCGGGTGGAATACCGATGAGCTCGCCGATCACGGTGTTCCGGCCGGGAAGCGGCGGACCGTGCTGCGCGAGTACGTCGAGGCGATGCGCGCGCTGTGGACGCAGGAGGAAGCGGCATACGACGGAGAGTTCGTGAAGTTCGGACCATGCTGGGCTTTCCCGAAGCCGGTGCAGGCGCATGTGCCGCTGATCATCGGTGCAGGCGGAGGCCCGAAGACGTTCGCATGGATCGCGCGGCACGCTGACGGCTGGATGACCACCCCCGATGAGCAGGACATCAGCGGCAAGGCCGCCGCCCTGCGGCGGGCGTGGGCCGCCGAGAACCGGCCGGGCGCCCCCGACATCCGCGTGCTCGTCACCGCGAGACCGTCCTCCGGCGACTTCGCCGCATGGGCCGCGGCCGGCGTCACCGAGCTCCTCTGGGGACTGCCGGACGCTCCTGCCGAGACGGTCGAGGCCTACCTGGACCGCCTCGCGAGCCGAGTCTTGAGCTGACACCGCGACATGAACCATCCTCGTTCGGAACTACCTGCGCCCCTCCCGGCGTCGGTGCTGGGTGAGGGCACCGAACGCTACGACGTGGTGGTCATCGGCTTCGGCATCGCCGGCGGATGCGCGGCCCTGGAGGCGGCCCGGGCTGGCGCCCGGGTGCTGCTGCTCGAACGGGCCGCCGTGCACGGGGGGACCACCTGCATGTCCGGCGGGCATTTCTACCTCGGCGGGGGCACGGCGGTGCAGCAGGCGACCGGTCACCGGGACTCCCCGGAAGAGATGTACAAGTACCTGGTCGCGGTGTCGAAGGAGCCCGAGCACGACAAGATCCGCGCCTACTGCGGGGGGTCGGTCGAGCACTTCGGCTGGCTGGAGTCGCTGGGCTTCGAGTTCGAGCGCTCCTTCTTCCCCGGCAAGGCCGTGATCCAGCCTGGTACCGAAGGGCTGATGTTCACCGGGAACGAGAAGGTGTGGCCGTTCCGGGATCAGGCGACGCCGGCGCCGCGCGGGCACAAGGTCCCGGTGCCGGGGGACACCGGGGGAGCGAAGCTGGTGATGGACCTGCTGCGGGACCGGGTCGAGGAGGCCGGCGTCGAGGTGAGGTACGAGACCGGCGCGGCCAGCCTGGTGACCGACGAGTCCGCCGCCGTCGTAGGGCTGGCCTGGCGTTCTTTCGGTGACACCGGGGTTGTCCGGGCAGCTGCCACCGTGATCGCCGCCGGGGGCTTCGTGATGAACCCCGAGATGGTCGCCACGTACACCCCGGCGCTCGGCGGGAAGCTCATCACGCTCGGCTCGACGTACGACGACGGGCTGGGCATCCGGCTCGGGATGTCGGTAGGCGCGGACCTCAAGCACATGGACGAGCCGTTTATCACCGCACCCTTCTACCCTCCCGCGGTGCTGATCACCGGGCTCATCGTCAACTCCCGCGGCGAGCGTTTCGTGGCCGAGGACTCCTACCACGCACGGACATCGCAGTTCGTGATGGAACAGAGCGGCTCCGCGGCCTACCTCATAGTCGACAGCGCGCACATGGAGCAGCCCCAGATGCCGCTGGTGCCGGTCCTCGACGGCTACGAGACCGTGGCCGAGATGGAGGCAGGGCTCGGCATGCCCGCCGGGTCGCTGGAGAAGACACTGGCCCGGTACAACCACCATGCCGCCCGCGGCGAGGACCCGGACTTCCACAAGAGCGCTGACTGGCTGGCGCCACAGGACCAGGGCCCGTGGGCGGTCTTCGACCTGCGACTCGGCCACGCGCTCTACGCCGGGTTCACTCTCGGAGGGCTGCGCACCACCGTGGACGCACACGTACAGCGTCCCGACGGTTCGGTCATCCCGGGGCTGTACGCAGCCGGAGCTTGCGCGTCCAATATCGCCCAGGACGGCAAGGGTTACGGCTCAGGCACCCAGCTCGGCGAGGGGTCATTCTTCGGTCGGCGGGCTGGCAGGCACGCAGCTCAGCTCCTGCCAGCGAGCCAGCCTCCGCCAAGTCCGGCACTCCCGACGAGCTGACCGAACACAGCGCACTCATCTCGGCCATGCCGGGCGTCTTCCGAGGCTTGAGCCGCGAAGGCCGTCAGATGTCAGTCGTCAGCTGCGGAGAGCTGGCCCCGCAGGGATCTGCACGGCGATCTCCCCGCCGAGCCTGGCCCCCGCGGAAAGGCGGAGATCATCCCCGCTCCAGAACCGGCCAGGGTCATACCAGTCCGGCTGCCGCCGGGCCGGCAGCAGGCCCATGGCCTGGTAGGTGACGGCGACGAGCTGGGCGCAGTAGGCGGTTTCCAGGCTGGCGTCCTGCTCACCCCGCCTGACTGGTGGCAGCCGCCCGCGCAGCCACCCGGAGGCCATCCGGGCCGCGGACGGAAACGGCGTGCCGTCCAGCCGCGCGATGGTGCGCAGCAGCGCGTCTTCCATCTCCCGGGCAGGCGGAGGTTCCAGCTGGCGTAGCCAGGCCCGCTGACCGTACCTGGTGGCCCAGAGGGTGACGGCCGCGCGCAGGTCATGCAGCTGCACACCGCGGTGACGACTGCCCGACCACAGGTCGGACAGCGACCTGCCCAGCTCGGCATGCCACATCAGCGCAGGCAGATCATCCAGCACGACGGACATGCCGACGTGGTTGACCGGGCTGTTGGTCGTCAGCTGGATAGCCCGGTCGGCCGCGGTATGCCCGCGAAACAGCCACACGTCACCCGTGCGGGTCAGGTCGAGGGCCTCATCCAGGCCGATGCGCATGCCAGGCACAGTCGTAGCCTAGGCAGATGCGCTGGTGGAAGATACTCGGCCTGGCAGCCTTCGCAAGCGTGGCGGCCACCGGGGTAGTGATCGCACGGGACCAGCGGCGCCGCCGCGCCTACACGCCGGAGGAGATCCGGGCACGGCTGCACGCCCGGCTCGCCGAGGCGTCTGCGACCCCGCCGACAGCACCCGGCGACTCCGGGGCCATGACACCGCCGAGCGAGAGCTCAAGCCACACCCGCAGGCGCGGATTTGGGCGTTAGCGTGGGGCCTGGCCGCGGGCCGGGCGTCACAGGTTACCGTTCTCCCGGCTGTAGAACGGGATGGCGATCGCGGCGCCGGTTACGTTCCCTGGCGCCCGGATCAGCCACTGCTCGGCTCGTGTCGCGGGGTCGAACCACACCAGCGAGACGCTGCCGGTGCAGCTGGTCGGCGCCTGGATCAGCAGCCGGGAGCCGAGCGCGGTCAGCACGCGGTTGTCGCCCATGGTGTGCGGCACCGTCACCAGCGTGATCGCGCCGCCGCGCGCCTGCCTGAAGACCTGCAGCACGCCGCATGGCCCGGCTGCCTGCAGGTAAAGCCCGCCTGGCAGCTGCCATGCGTCGAGATCGCCCAGGTCGCCGCTGCTGGCGCTGCGCCGCGGCGTCAACGTCGTGGGCCGTGCGCCGCTGACCGGAACCAGCCAGAGCTCCGCAATGGCGCTGTGGGGCGGCACGCAGGACGCCAGCACCGTGCCGCTGTTCCACCAGCGGGCCGGGTTACAGCTATTCGCGCTCGTCCCGGGAACGGGCAGCTCGCGGATTTGCGCACCGCTGTTGCTGACCAGCTTGAGGCCGTAGCTGGTGCCGGTGACGAAACCGGTACCAGAAGGCGTGTACAGCACCTGGCCGTCCGCCGAGTAGCCGAGCGGGCGGGCCAGCCTGCCGGACAGGCTGTACCGGGCCAGGCTGGTACCGGAACCCGCTGGCTGGCCGGCCACGATGTTCAGGCCGTGCGGCGTGGTGTAGCCGATCGGCGTCGCATCACCCTGCAGGGCGAAGGTGCTCACCTGGCCGGTGGCCAGGGTGAGCTGCTCGACGCCGCCCTTGCCGGAGACGACCTGGAACAGCGCGCGCTTGCCATCGCCTGACCAGGCGGCCAGCTGCGGCGCGAACCGCCAGTCCGGCCAGCTCGCCAGCTGGTACCTGGTGCCGCCCGGGCTGATCAGGTACAGCGACGCCGGCCCGGACCCGCCCTCGGGCGGCGCGGACGCGTATTGAGCCAGGACCCATCCGGCTCCGACGCGGTCCCATGGCACGCTGGCCCGTGCGGTGCCGCCAGCTGGGCGGGCGGCAGCGACGCCGGCCGTGGTCCCGGCGGCGAGCAGGACGGCGCTCACCACGGCGGTCACAATCGCGGTCAGGGTCGCTCGCCACAGTCTCATGCCTTCATGACGCACTCGCGGCCCGGGCGGTTGCGGCACACGAGATCACAATTCGCCAGCATGCCGGTGCCCGGCGGTATCGGCGGTCACGCTCATGAATCTCTCCTCGGCCGCCCGGCGAATCTCACAGCAGGCTGACCGCGGTGTCTACCGCGCCGGCCACGTCGTCGTCGGCCGGGTAGAGCAGGGACCGGCCCGCGACGAGCCCGAGGACGTTCGGCAGCCGCAGCGCCTTGCGCCAGCTCGCGAACGCGGACTCGGGGTCGTCCGGGACCTCGCCGCCGAGCAGCAGGGCCGGCAGCGTGGAGGCGGCCATGACCTGCTCCATGTCCGGCACCACGGGGACCTTCAGCCAGGTGTAGGCCGAGGTGCTGCCCAGGCCGGAGGCCACGGAGATGGCCCGCATCATCGCCTCGGGGGACAGGTCGTTGCGGATCCGGCCGTCTTCCCGGCCCGCGATGAACGGCTCGATCATCGCGGTCAGCCGGCGGTCGGCCAGGTCGGACACGGCGTGCGCGCAGGCCTGCAGGGTGGCGGCGGTGGCCGGGTCGCGGGGGTCGATGCGCATCAGCATCTTTCCGCCGTCGAAACCCATCCGCGCGATGGCGGGCGCGTCGTACCCGGTGAACCGGTCGTCGATCTCGAAGACGGTCCCGGCCAGGCCGCCCCGGTTCATCGAGCCGATCACCACCTTGCCCTCGAGCGCGCCGAGCAGCAGCAGGTCCTCCAGCACGTCGGCGGTGCCGAGCACGCCGTCGACGCCGGGCCGGCCCAGCGCCACGCACAGCCGCTCGAGCAGGCCGGCGCGGTCCGCCATCGCGGTCTCGCGCCGGCCGGCCCGTAGGATGCCGCGCGCCGTGTGGTCGGCGGCGATCAGCACCAGGCGCCCGGCGAACGCGGGGGCCGGCTTGCGCCCGGCCGCCGCCTCCGCCACCATCTCGGGCCGCCGCGCGCGGGTCTGCCTGATCGCGGCCACCCGGTCAGCGAACACGGCCGCTCGGCGACTCGCTCATCCGGTCGTCAGCAGGAAATCGAGGCAGGACCCGTCCTGCGCGATGTCGATGACGGCTCCGCGCAGCACCCCGGAGGAGTAGTCGCTGCCCGGGTTGACGCACAGCGTCCGGCCGATCTTCTGCGCGCCCCGGGACTCGTGGATATGCCCGTGCAGGGCCACCACCGGCTGATAACGCTTGATGGCCTCGCGCACCGCGTGGCTGCCCACCGGGACGATGCTGGGCCGGCCGCCGCGGATCACCGGCTTCAGCGTGGCGTCGAGCTCGGGAGCGTCGTCGAGCCCCGAGGCGTACGGCGGGCAGTGCAGGTTGAGGATGCACGGCTGGCCGTCGGGTACCGGGTCGAGCATCTCGCTGATCTGCTTGGCCAGCTCGTCCTCGGTGCACTCCCGCTCGGTGTTCCACGGCGTGGTCGGCACCACCCCCAGGCTGGCCATGGTCACCGGCCCGAGGTCGCACAGCTCGAGTTCCGGGCACTCCACCCGGCCGTGCGCCGCCAGCACCGCGTCGGCGTCCACCGGGTCGTCGTTGCCGGGCGTGATGATGCAGCGCACTGCCGGGTCGAGCCGCTCCGCGGCCAGGTCGCACCAGCGCTGCATCTGAGCCGAGATCTCGCGGCGGAACAGCTGGTCGAGCTCCGCTGGATCGTCGGACAGCCGGGCCAGCTCGGCGGCGTCCATCCGGACCGGGTACAGGCCGGCCCTGCCGATGTCGGCGACCAGCCGGTCCCACTCCGCCTCGGGCACGGTAATCTCCTCGCCGCCGACCCGGGCCCGCAGCGAGCCGCCCTCGGTCAGCACCGGGACGATCGCCTTGCCCGCGAAATCACCGCCCAGGATGATCACGTCCGCCTCGTATACCCTGGCCGCGGCCAGGAACTTGCGAAAGCAGACCTCGGACCCGTGGAGGTCGGTGGCGAAGTAGATGCGCAGCCCGCGCGTCTTGGAGCGCTTGGGTTTGCCTCGCAGCATCCGTCTACTCCGGGGGAAGCTCGCGCATGGCCATGTTCAGGTCAAGCGAGTTGCGCTGCCTGCGCACCGAACGGGCGATCACGTAGATCACCGGCCCGGCGCCGAGCACGATCACCAGGGTGAGGATCGACTCCCAGCTGAACTTCCCGTACACGCTGGAGTGCGCGACCAGTTCGTACACGGTGAACAGGGCGAGGACCGTGGTGGCCCCGCCGACCAGCGCGACGTTGCGCAGCCACTTCTTCCTGGCCTCATCCGGCAGGCCGGGCGTCTGGATCAGGTCGGCCCGGCGCATCGGGAGCACGGTTGCCGAGATGCCGCCGGCCAGCAGGATCAGCGCGAAGAACAGGCTCTGCAGGGCCACGATGCTGCCCAGGTTGACCAGGCTGGTCAGGAAGCAGAACCCGATGCCGATCACGAGCACGATGGCGATGGCGACGTTCGGCGCGTGGTTGCGATCGCCGATCTTGGCCACGCTCACCGGCAGCAGCCGGTCGAAGGCCTGGGCGAAGAGGACCCGGGTGGTGACGGTCAGGAAGGCCAGGTTGACCGCGATCTCGGCCAGCGGCACCGCGGTCGCGAACAAGATCTTGGTGATCGGGTCGGTGGACAGCACCATGCCGTAGCCCAGGCCGCCGGACACCGAGCTCAGGCTGGTGATCTTCCCGTAGGCCGCCGGGTTGACCACGCCCAGGTTGGCCTGCGCCTGCATGAAGTTCAGGCCGATCCGCGCGCGCAGCATGGCCCAGACGCCGATCCACAGCACGACGAGCACGCCGATGCTGATGGCCGAGGCGTACAGGTAGGTACGGCCGGGGCGCCGCAGCTCGCCGCCGACGTAGTAGGAATACAGGACGCCGTTGTAGTTGAGCACCATGAACGGGATGATCGCCACCCCGGCCGCGATGGAGGTGCCGAACACCACGCCGTTCGCCTTGCCGCCCGCGATGATGGCCGCGTAGGCGCCCGGGTGGTTACTGTAGGTGGCCAGCGCCGAGGTGAAGTCCGCGTGCGAGTTGGCCGCCAGCACCCCGATCAGCACGATGAACGCCACGACCTGCAAGACGATCAGCCAGAAGATGATCCGTGCGACCACCCGGACCGAGAACAGCGACAGCGCGGCCACGATCAGCATGACCACGACGCTGAGCCAGGCGATGGCGATGTTGCTGGTCAAGTGGTTGCCGGCGTTCGCGACCGCGGTGCTGTGGAACGCCGCGCCCAGCCCGCTGAGCATGAACGGGGTGAACTGCGCGGCGAAGTGCGCGTTGGTCGACAGGACGTAGGTGAACACCACGGCGATGCCGAGCCCGGCGACCGCGCCGGCTACCGGCGAGACGATCCGGGACAGGTAGACGTACTCGCCGCCCGCCCGGGGCACGGCGCGCAGCAGGTAGCGGTAGGCGAACATGGCGACCAGCCAGATGATCGCGCCCGCCACCAGCGGCAGGTACATGTCGGCCTTGGCGAAGTCCGTCAGCCCGGCGTTGAAGTTGATGAACGTGTTGACGACGGCGACCGACGCCAGCGAGATGCCCGTCGCCGCCGGGATCCCCAGATCGCGGACGAGGCCTGATGTCTGCCGGACGAACAGCCGGGTGGAAGGGGACGCCCCTGCCCTGGCCGCTCCTGACGGAACCGATGCTTCACTGCTACTTGTCACTGGGCTACCTCCAGCCTCAGCATCACCAGGGCGAGGAAGGCCAGGATGCGGCTGGCAGGACGTTCTACCAGCCCAGACGGCTCCTCAGGCTGAGATCATGGTCAGGCCATGACAAGAGATTGTCAATACCTATGAACATACGTGTGTTCCTACATAACAAAGGGCGCGAGACCTCAGGTGTCACGGCCCGAGCAGCGGTACGGGCAGCGGCCCGGGGGGTGGGCGGAGTGGTGGCCCCGGGCCGCTGCCGTCCTTAGCCGCGGAACAGTTCCACGGCGTTGGTCCCGTCGTTCACCGCGAGGATGCCGGCCGGCGTCGTGACGATGCCGAACAGGTCGCCCGCGCCGTTCTTGACCAGCGTCTTGGTGGTGAGCTGGCGCCCGGCCGGGGTGACCTCGACGGCGTTGCCGTTGTTCCCGTTCACCACGATCAGGTCGCCGTTGGGCGCCAGGGTCATGCCCAGCGGAGCGTCGAGGGCGCCGCCCGCGGACAGCAGCCCGGCCGTGGCCGCCTGGGCGGCGGTCCGGGTGGTCGCCTGCGGGATGGCCGAGATCGTGTTGGTCTCGGTGTCCGCCACGTACAGCGTCCCGTTGTGCCCCAGCGCCAGTCCGGTGGGCGCGAGGACGAGCGCGGCCTTGTTGGCCCGCCACGGGTAACCGCTGCCGACCACGGTAGTGCCGGTGAGCGCCGGCGGTGCGGCGGCGCTGAGGGTGAAGTCGAGGCGCACCACCGTGCAGTTGCCGGTCACCGGCGTGCCGTTGCTGGTGCTGGTGTTGCCACCGAGGGCGTTGGAGACGAACACCTGCGCCGATGTCGCGGTCGACGTCACGGCCAGGTCCCAGGGGCCGACGATGTTCTTGTTCGCGATGGTCTGGACCACCGTGCCCTGATCGTTCAGCACGATCAGGCACCCGGCCGGGTCGAGGCCGGGCAGCGCGCCGCTCTTGGTGGTGGGCAGGCTCCCGACGACCACCCAGCCGCCGGGCAGGATGCCGAGCGCGGTGGTCAGGCCGACGCCGCCCGGGCAGGCCATTCCGGCGGGCAGCCTGGCCACGTTGGCGAACAGGCTGGTCTGCCCGCCCGGGGATACCTGGACGATGGTGGTGCCGGTGCCCTGGACGTTGGCCTTGTCGTTAAAGTTGCTCACCAGGATGTCGCCGGCGGTCAGCCGGCCCGCTGTGGCCGGCACGACGGCGAGCCCGTACGGGTTCACGTCGCCCTTGGCCGGAACGGTCGAGGCGATCTGCGACCCGGCGTGGAGCTGGCCGAGGAAGGACACGGCCGTCTCCGCGGCCGGCTTCGCGCTTGAGGTTGCCGGGGCAGGAGTCGTCGCGGTCGTTGAGTTGGATGTGCTGCTGCATGCCGTGGTCACCAGACCAAGGCCCAGCATGGCGGTCAGAACTGAGGCAAGGTGCCGAGGCCCCACCGTGCTCCCCTCCCTGGAGGGCCCGCGCCCTCCATGGTCCACTGAAATGAATAGGGGGCAGCTGCCATCGGCGCCAGTGCAAGCGGCACTCTGCCCCACGGTCCCACTTGATACACGTGCCGGGGGCTGGCCTGGTTCAACGCGGGGAGCGGATCGGATGTATCAAGCGCCAGTGCCCGGTGCTCCGATTCCACAAGGGTGCCCTCGCACGCGGGAGCGGGGTGCGGGGGTGCCCAGCCCTGCCGGGCGGACCTGCGGTGCCGCCCGGTGGCGCCTCAGCGGAATGGGGGTTACCGATGGATGCCAGCGCGATGTTCCTTGACTGCCCGGCTTATATGGACACGAGCGGTTCGGTCAGGTGCGGGCTGCCGGCCGAGGTGGAAGGCCAGTACCTGATGGGGTCAACGGACGGGCCGCTGGAAAGCGTGCGGATCCGGTGTCCGCGCGGCCACTGGTTCAACGGCCCGGTTGAGTCACTGACGCTGGAAGAACGCCCGGATGCCTCCGCCGAGAGCGAGGCCATCGCCCGGATCAAGGGCGCGGCCGTGCGGCGTCCTGGACCCTGAATCCCCTCGGCATCCTTAGCCGGGACCACAACGGGTACGCTGCTTTGCGGCCGTGACCTTACGTCGTTCGGAGCCCGTCGCTCATGCTCAGCCAAGATGTCGTCGATTCACTGTTCCCGCCTGACCTGCCCGAGCCGGGCCACTGGGAGCAGCGCTACCCGCCTCGTGACCTGCCCGAAGAAGCGAAAGTCACCCGCTTCTCGCCGAGCCCGACGGGCTTCCTGCACATCGGCGGCGTGTACGCGGCCACGATCGACGTGGATGTCGCCAGGCAGTCCGGCGGCGTCTACCTGGTCCGCCTGGAGGACACCGACCAGGCCCGCGTCGCCGAGGGCGCCGCGGCCCAGTTCGCCGAGGCGTTCGCTTACTTCTCCATCGGCCCGGACGAGGACGACCAGAACGGCCACTACGGGCCTTACTCCCAGTCCGGGCGGGCGCAGATCTACCTGACATACGTCCGCGAACTGCTACGCCAGGGCCACGCCTACCTGTGCTTCGCGACCAAGCAGGACCTGGAGGAGATCACCGCACGGCAGCGGGCGGCAGGCGCCCTGCCGGGTTACTACGGCAAGTGGGCGATCTGGCGCGACGCCGATCCGGAGGAGGTCGCCAAGCGGCTGGCGGCGGGGGAGCCCTACGTGGTGCGCTTCCGCGCTCCCGGAACTGCGGGCGCGAGGGTGAGCTTCACCGACGCGATCCGCGGCGAGCTGTCCCTCGACGACAACCGCAACGACGCGGTGATCCTGAAGAGCAGCGATACCGAACCGCGGCTGCCCACGTACCACTTCGCGCACGCCGTAGACGATCACCTGATGCGGGTCAGCCTGGTCATCCGCGGGGAGGAGTGGATCTCCTCGGTGCCGCTGCACCTGCAGCTGTTCGACGCCCTCGGCTTCCCGCGCGTCCAGTACGCCCACATCGCGCTGCTGATGAAGCAGGACGGCGGCAGCCGCCGCAAGCTGTCCAAGCGCCGGGACCCGGAAGCCACCGTGAGCTTCTACATCGAGCGTGGCTACCCGGCGCCCGCGGTCCAGTACTACCTGCGCGGCCTGGCCAACGGCCGGCTCGCCGAGATGCCGCTGGCTGAGGCGCTGGCCGCGCCGATCCGGCTGTCCGAATGCGGCACCGCAGGCCCGCTGGTCGACATGGTCAAGCTGGAAGACATCTCCGCCGATTACATCGCCACCCTGTCCGGCCAGCAGATCCTCGCCGAGGTCAGCACCTGGGCCAGTCGCTATGCCCCCGACCTGGCCGCGGTCCTGGCCGCCGAGCAAGAGCTGGCGCTGCGGGCCCTGGCCATCGAACGGGAGGGCGTTGCCAACCAGCGCAAGGACCTGCGCAAGTGGGCGGATTTCCCCGGCGTCTACGGGTACTTCTTCCCGCAGCTCTTCGAGCTGGTCACCGACCCCGCGGACGCCCGTTTCGGCGGCCTCGACCCGGACCTGGTGCGGGCCGTGGCCCGGGCGTTCGCCGACCACTACCAGCCGCCGGCGCCGGACACCGAATGGTTCGATCAGATCCGCCGGCTCGCGGCCGACCTGGGGTTCGCGCCCAGCCAGAAGGTCTACAAGCAAGACCCGGCGGCCTACCGCGGCTCCATCGCCGAGGCGTCCCAGGTCATCCGGGTTCTGCTCACCGGGACACTGCGCAGCCCCAACCTGGCCCTGGTGACGGCGGCGCTCGGCACCGGGGAGGTCCTGCGCCGCGTCCGGGCCGTCGTGGGGAGTAGCCCCTAGGCGTCGTTTTCTGCGCTGTCCCCGGGGCCATCGTCGGGGTCGTCTTCGGGTGGCCAGGTGCCCAGCGTCGGCAGCCGGTACAGGCTGTCCAGGTTCAGCTGCTGGGCGTCCTTCAGCACGACGTCCTGCTGCTCTTGCGCCTTCTCGGCCGTCTGCTTGGCCAGTTCGGAGGCCAGGCCGCCGAGCTGACGCACGCCGACGTCGTCGATGAGCACGTGGCTGGACGCGAAGATCACGATGCCTTCGACCCGCCGGTCCTTCTGCTCGGGCGGCGAAAGAGCGGCGCCCACCTTCGCCGCCTCGGACGGGTTCGGAGCGTGCGCGGTGAGCTTGTCGCGCTCCTCGAGTACCCACTTGTGGAACTTCATGACCGCCCCGTGCAACGGCAGCTTCCTGACGTCCTCGGTGGCCAGGCCGAACCGCTTGCCCTTGGCGAAGCAGCGGCCGTAGGCCAGCACGGCGGCCGACCAGAGCGCGACCGGCAGCATCGGATCCCGGTCTTCCTCGGGCATGGCCAGCTCGGTGAGCAGCCGCTTGCAGCAGTCCATGACGAACTGAAGATCACTGATGATCGACGCCTGGTCGGCGAGGACATGCGCGGACGGCACGTCGAGGGCAACGGTCGGCATCGGCATCCACTGATCGTCTCACCGGGGACGGCTCGCGCCCGTCTCACAAAATGACAAGTCTCGCAGACGGGACGGATCAGGTGCTCTGGGCCGCCGCCGGCGGGGCGCTGGTGGCCCAGCGGATGGCGCGGACCATGGCGTGGCCCGCCGGGCGGACCAGCATGGTCTCGGTCACCGGGAGCCGGGGCAGGCGCAGCGGCCGGCGCGCCCACCCGGGCAGCAGCGACACCGCGGCCGCGGCCAGCACCCCGTAGGGGGCCCGGGCGACCGCCGGGAGCGGGGGATTGAGCAGCAGGAACCGGGCTGCGTCGCGCGCCTCGGCGGTGGCGGTGAGCTCGGCCCGGTACTGGCCGATCCGGTCGGCGAGCTCGGCCTCGGAGCGCGGCGGGTCGGGCACGCCGAGCGCGGCGCCGATCTTGGCCATGTCGGCGACGTAACCGTCGCGTCCGGCCTGATCGAGGGGCCGGGCGCCGAACCGGCTGTGGGCGCGCAGGAAGCTGTCCGCCTCGGCGATATGCACCCAGGTGAGCAGGTGCGGGTCGGAGGCGGCGTACGGCCGCCCGTCCGGTGCGGTGCCTTTGACGTGCTCGTGGACCGCGCGGACCCGTGCGATCGCCGCCTGGGCGTCATCGGCCCGGCCGAACGTCGTGATGGCCAGGAAATAGCTGGTCCGCTGCAGCCGGCCCCACGGGTCGCCGCGGTAATCGGAGTGCTGCGCCACGGCGGCCATGGCCAGCGGGTGCAGCGACTGCAGCAGCAGCGCCCTGATCCCGCCGACGAACATCGACGAATCCCCGTGCACCTGCCGGACCGGCCGGTCCTGGGCGAACCACCGCTCGCCCGTCTGGTTGATCTGCCGCCTGCGCGTCGGGCCCTGCGGTCCGGCGACCCGCTCGAAGATGGCCGCGCCGATCCGGGCACGAAGACGGTTAGCAGCATCCTGGCTTCCCATGGTTCCAGTATCGGCGGCCAGGCGGCGGATGCGGGCCGGCTCCCCGGGGCCGCGCCGGCGGTCCCTCAGGCGGGCTGCCCGGCCTGCAGTTGCCTGACCACCTCGAGCGCATCGCTGACATGCTTGTCGGTGTTGGTCATCGAGTTGAAGATGTGCCGGACCGTGCCCGTGCGGTCGATCACGTAGGTCACCCGGCCGGGGATCAGGCCGAAGACCGCCGGCACCCCGTAGGCCTTGCGGACATGGCCGCCCTGGTCGGCCAGCAGGGTGAACGGCAGCTTATGCCGGTCGGCGAAAGCGGCGTGCCTGTCTGAGGAGTCGGAGCTGACCCCGATTACCTCGGCGCCGGCATCGGTGAAGGTCTCATGGCTGTCCCGGAACGCGCACGCCTCGGCGGTGCAGCCGGGGGTGTTGTCCTTGGGGTAGAAGTACAGCACGATCACCCGTTCGCCCAGCCGGTCCTGCAGCCGGACCGGCTCCCCGGACTGCGACGGCAGGGTGAAGTCGGGAGCCTTGTCGCCGACCTGAACGCTGCGTGCCATGCTGGTCCTGCCTCTCTGTGTCCCCCCGGAATCACGAGCTCGCAGCGTAAGTGTAGTCAACCTTCCACTTATAGCCATGACCGGAGCTGACTTAGCGCACGGGTGCCGGGGACCAAGGGCCCTTCTGGCCCTTCCGGGGCAGGGCTAGCGTGCTGCCAGCCGGCACCGAACGCGACGCTGGCCCGACCCCGAAGGGTGACCGGCCCATGATCGGCTCAGCTGTACTGGCCAGCGCCGCCAGTTCGCGCTCTTCCGTTGATTTCAGTCGGCGGCCGATGCTCGTGTTCTGGGAGACCACCCGGGCCTGCCTGCTGGCCTGCCGTCATTGCCGGGCCAGCGCGACCACGCAGACGCCGCCCGGGGAACTCAGCACGGCGGAAGGCTACGCGCTGATCGAGCAGGTCGCGGGCTTCGGACGGCCGTACCCGATCCTCGTGCTCACCGGCGGTGACTGCCTGCTCCGGCCCGACCTGTTCGGCCTCGTCGACCACGCGGTTTCGCTGGGTGTCCCGGTGTGCCTGTCGCCGTCAGTCACGCCGCTGCTCGACGCGGCCATGATCAGCCGGATCGCCGGCAGCGGCGTCCGGGCGGTCTCGGTGAGCCTGGATGGCTGCCGCGCGCAGACTCACGACGGCGTGCGCGGTATCCCCGGGCACTTCACCAAGACGGTCGCGGCCATCGCCCAGCTCGTCGCCGCGGGCATGACCGTGCAGGTCAACACCACCGTGATGGACGGGAACGTCGATGACCTGCCCGGTATCGCCGCCCTGGTGGCGCGGGCCGGCGCGCATATCTGGGAAGTCTTCTTCCTCGTCCAGGTCGGCCGCGGGGCGGCGGCCGGGCCGGTCTCGCCGGCCGCGCACGAGGACGTGTGCCACTTCCTGTACGACGCGTCGGCCTACGGCTTCATCGTCAGGACCGTCGAAGCGCCGTTCTTCCGCCGCGTCGTCCGGGCGCGCCGTGCCGGCGGCCAGGCGCCCGGCAGCGCGCTGTACCAGAGCCTGTCAGCTCGTCTGGTCGGCCTGCTCGGCCCCGGAACCGGACGCCCCAGCGCCCATACCGCACCCACGCGCGACGGCAAGGGCATCGTGTTCGTCTCCCACGATGGTCAGGTCTACCCGGCCGGATTCCTGCCGCTGGGCCTGGGCAGCATCCGGACCCGGCCGTTGCGTGAGATCTACCGGGACGACCCGCTGCTGAGGTCGATCCGCGCGGCGAGGTTCACCGGGCGGTGCGGAAGCTGTGAGTACGCTGACCTGTGCGGCGGATCGCGGGCCCGCGCCTACGCCGCCACCGGGGACCCGCTCGGCGAGGACCCGGCCTGCCCCTACCTGCCGGGTGCCGCGATTCCGGAACCAGCGTGCGGACAACTACCGTAGCCAGCATGGAGAACAAGCATCAGGTGCGGCTCGGTTCGGGCTGGAGGTCATGGAGTCCGCCTCGATCACCCGGCCGCCCCGGCGATGCGCAGCCAGCTGCCCGCCCGTTACCGGTACCTGATGCCGCTCGCCGATCCAGTCCTGGGCAAGACCATGGCCATCACCTTGTTCCGAGCCAGCTCCCCGGGAGCGGCCGGTTAGGGTTCCAGGGCGCGGGCGGCCGGGCCGGTGACCGGAGTTCCGCCGTCTGGGACGACGGCGGGTAGCTGAGCCGGTCCTGGCGCTGAGACCGCATCGGCTCGGCGAGTTCCAGATAGGCGAAGGCGGGCGGCCAGTCGTCCGGGCCGTACCCGGCGCCGAGGTCGCAATGGTGCAGCTCCACTTCGACCAGCCGCCGGGTCAGCAGCTGAGTGGCCGCGAAGGGGGCTGAGTCCAGGATCCGCACCGGCACCTGCCACCCCTGATCGGGCAGCTGCCGGGCGACGGTGCGCAAGGCCATCGCCGAGTCGGCCAGGTCAGCCATCAGCTCACTGGCCCGCAGGCCCGCGCCGTGCTCGATGTCGGCCTGGCGCGCCTCGGCGCTGACGTAAGCCGGACGCTCCTGCCCGGAGCGCACGCCGACCAGCAGGTTCCGCATCGCGTCGGCCCCCCGGGCCAGGTGCGCGAGGACATGCGCCCGCGTCCACCCCGGCAGCCGTGACGGCGCCCGCAGGTCAGGTTCGGTGATGACCCGGGCCTTGTCGAGCAGGCGCTGCGTCGCCTGATCGATCTGGTCGCTCAGCTCCCGTTGTGCTGCGTCCACCAGCTCACCTTAAGCACGTTGGCCTCCGGGCCGCGACCGGGCTGACCTTGCCAATAGTGCCGTCAGACGGAAAGCTGGCCGGTGTGATCGATCCTGACTCGGCGGTACCGCCGTATGAGCAAGTCGCGAAGATGCTGCGAGATGAGATCGCGGAGGGGACCCTCACCAGCCGGATCCCTTCGGTCCACACGATCGCCGAGCATCACCATGTCTCGCACCGGGTGGCCGCCCGGGCCCTGGAAATCCTGAAGGGCGAGGGCATGATCGTCAGCGTGCCCGGCCAAGGGGACTTCGTCCGCCATCCCGAGGCCTGAGGCCCCAGGCATAAAGCCGAGGGCCGCGCCTGCGCCGAACTGCCCCGTGCCATCAGCTCGATCGGCAGTTCCTGCCGCCACGGGCGGACCCGCTCACCGCGCAGCAGCGCGCACAGCCGCCGTGCGCCCTCGGTCCCGCTGAGGGCCAGCGGCTGCCGGACCGTGCTGAGGTCGAGGAAGGCGGCGGACTCGATGTCGTCAAAGCCGACGACCGACAGCCGCTCGGGTATCGCCACGCCGAGCCGGTCTGCCGCGGCCAGTACGCCGATGGCCTGGGTGTCGGATGCCGCGAAGATCGCCGACGGGGGATCGGGTGACTTCAGCAGCCGCGCCGCGTGCTCGGCCGCGGTGGCGGCATCATGCGGGCCCCGCCTGATCAGGCCGGGTTCCACGCGGATGCCCGCCGCGGCCAGGGCCTGCTTGTACCCGCGCAGCCGGTTTGCCGAGGAGGTGAAGCCCAGCCCGGCTGGGGGCCGGCTGAACGGCATGTCGCCGACGAAGCCGATCCGGCGATGCCCCAGCGTAATAAGGTGGCCGGTCGCCAGCCGGCCGCCGGAAACGTCGTCGATAACCGTCTGCGGCACCCCGGCGTTGGCGGCGTCCACGCTGACCAGCGCGATTCCGGCCCGGCAGAACTGGTCAAGCTGGTCGCGGGACAGCGGCAGGCCCACGGCCAGCACCCCGTCGGCCCGGTGCGTGGGCAGTAGGGCCTCCAGGTGCCGGTCCCGTTCCAGCGGGCTGTCGACGTTGTAGACGATCGCGTCGTAGCCCTGCTCCTCCAGGACCGCCAGCGCGCTGGCCACCCGCACTACGGTCGACGGCCGGGTCAGGTGGGCGACCATGAGCGACACGGTGCGCGGCGTACCGCGGACCAGAGCCGCCGCCGCGTGGCTCGGCCGGTAGCCGAGCCGGTCGATCGAGTCGAGCACCGCCCGCAGGGTCGACTCGCGCACCTGCTCGCTTCCGTTGAGCACCCGCGAGACCGTGCCCACACCCACCCCGGCGTCGGCGGCCACATCCGCGATGGTGACCCGGCGAACGGGCACCGGCCAGGCCCCCGGCGCCGGCTGCGACTCTGCGGGCAGATCTCCCCCCGGGAGCGTCGATGTTTCCGGGAGGAGAGCGGTTTCTTGGAAGCGTTTCCACGTGAGGGCGGCGGCGTCCCCGCCCCGGGCCGGCGGACCCTCAAGGGCTCTGCTCTGTTCAGCTCCGGCACCCTTACCCGCCTGGCCTGCGTTCTTGTCTGCCCGGCTGGCGTCCCGGCTAAACCCGCCGGTGCTCTCGCCGAGCCGCAGCTTGGCCGGCACCACCTCACCCGGATCATGATCGGGCCCGTGGTCGACTTGCTTCAGCGCCCGGGCCACCACCCGCCGGGCGATGTCGTCGACCGGCATGGCCACGCTGGTCAGCCGCGGGTGCATCAGGGCGCCCGCCGCGCTGCCGTCGAAACCGGTGACGGCGAGGTCCTGGCCGATCCGCAGCCGCAGTTCCGCGGCCACGCTGTAGACCACCCCGGCGAGCCGGTCGCTGCCGGTCACGATGGCGTCTGGGCGCAGGTCCGGCTGGCTGGCGGTGAGCAGCGACCGGATCTTCCTGCGGGCGCTGGTATCGTCCACCAGCAGTTCCCGGTTGGCGGAGATCCCGTGGCTGGCCAGCCCGGCCCGGAACCCGGCCGTCCGCTCGGTGTCCCAGTGGTTCGCCGACCGGTAACCCAGGAAGGCGATGCGCCTGAACCCCCTGGCCAGCACGTGCTCCACGACCGCAGCGACGGCAGCGCGGTTGTCGATGTCGACCCAGTTCTGCGGTAGTCCGGGATTGGTCCGCCCGAAACACGCGAACGCCATCCCCGCCTCGGCCAACTGCACCACCCGGGGATCGTCCGGTTGGAGCTCGGAGAGCAGGAAGGCGTCCACGCTCCGGCTGGCGATGAGGCGGCGTATGTCGTCGCGCGGGTCCGCATCCGGGACGACGATCACCATGCTGTAACCGCGCTGTGCGCTCGCCGCCGCCAGCGACTGGAGGAACTGCTGCATGATGTAGTTGCCGGGGAACAACTGAACGCGCGGCAGGACGTAGGCGAACTGCCTGGTCAGGCGCGAGCGCATGCTCCGGGCGCCATGGTGCGGGTGATACCCCAGGGTGGCCACGGCGTCGAGCACCCGGGCCCGGGCAGTGTCGCCTACTCGCCCGCTGCCATTGAGCACGTTCGAGACCGTTTGCCGGGATACGGCGGCGGCGCGCGCCACGTCCTCGATCGTTACCTGGCGTGCGATGGCGGTTCTGGCCTGGCCTGATCGAGACCTTGTCACCGAACCTCCAGCGCGGATGCCCCGTCGTTCACGGCGGGGAGGAAGCGCGTACGGCGCGCCTCCCGTGTTTTTACGGTCATAGCCGTCATCCTGTAAGGGTGAGGACGGCGTACCGGTGCCGGGCGTACCCCGACGAGGCGCAGCAGCAGATGCTGACGCGCACGTTCGGCTGTGTCCGCGTGGCGTGGAACCGGACCCTCGCGGAACGGCACCGGCTCTACCGTATTGAGGGCAAGAGCCTGTCCTATGCCGCATCTGACGCCGCGCTGACGGTCCTGAAGAAGGACCCGGAGCTGGCGTTCCTGAACGAGGTGTCGTCGGTCCCGCTTCAGCAGGCGCTGCGGCACCAGCACAAGGCGTTCGGCGCGTTCTTCGCCGGGCGCGCCCGGTACCCGCGGTTCAAGTCCCGCCGCGGCAGGCAGTCCGCGACCTACACCCGGTCGGCGTTCTCCATGCGTAACGGGCGGTTGCGGCTGGCGAAGACGAGCGCGCCGCTGAGCTTCGCATGGACGTGGCCCGATGCGGACGTGGCCGGGCTCGACCCGACGTCGGTGACCGTCTCCCGGGACCCGTGCGGACGCTGGTACGTCTCCTTCGCCGTCGATGTACCCGACCCGGAGCAGCTCCCCGCCACGGGCGCCGTCGCCGGCGTGGACCTGGGCATCAAGGATTTCGCCGTCACCTCCGACGGCGGGAAGATCCCTAACCCGCGCAGCGTGGCCCGGCGGGAACGTAACCTCGCCCGCTACCAGCGGAGGCTGGCTCACTGCCAGAAGGAGTCCGCGAACCGGGCCAAAGCCAGGGCCAAGGTAGCCCGCGCACACCGGAAAGCCCGCGCCGCCCGCGCCGATTTCCTGCACCGCGCCTCCACCCGCCTGGTCCGCGACTACGACGTGATCGTGATCGAGGACCTGAACGTCGCCGGCATGGTCCGCAACCATTCGCTCGCCAAGGCCGTCTCCGACTGCGGGTGGGGTACTTTCCGGCGGATGCTGGAGTACAAGGCGGCCCGGGCCGGGCGGCACGTGATCGTGATCGACCGCTGGTACCCGTCTTCCAAGACCTGCTCGGCGTGCGGGCACCTGCTCGCGGAACTCTCGCTCAAGACCCGGACGTGGCAGTGCCCGTCCTGCGGCACCCGGCACGACCGGGACGTCAACGCCGCGAAGAACATCCTGGCGGCAGGTCTTGCCGTTGCTGCCTGCGGAGCTGATGTAAGACCGCAAGGGTCCTCCCTTCGGCGATCGGCTGTGAAACAGGAACCCCGGCCCGCAAGGGCCGGAATCCCCGTCCCTCAGGGCCGGGAGTAGTCAACTAATCACCGTACTGCTTCCTCACCAGCGTCCCGGTCGAGGGCGGCCAGCTGCCCGCCGACACCACTGCCTGGCTGATCAACAGCTAGCCCGCGAACCGCGCCACCTCGCCGGCGCCGCGCGTGTTGATCACCCGGTCGGCCGTGATCCCGGCCTGCTCCGCCCGCACGGTGCCGTTCGCCAGCCAGTCCAGCTGGCCAGGCGCGTGCGCGTCAGTGTCGATGGCGAACAGGCAGCCGGCCTCGGCGGCCAGCCGCAGCAGCCGGTCCGGCGGGTCCATGCGTTCCGGCCGGCAGTTGATCTCCACGGCCACCCCGGCCTCACGGCAGGCAACGAACACAGCCTCGGGGTCGAAGACCGATTCCGGCCGGCGGCCCCGGCCGCCACCGAGCAGCCGGCCGGTGCAATGACCGAGCACGTCCACATTCGGGTTGCGCACCGCCGTCACCATCCGCCTGGTCATCGGCCCGGCGGGCATCCGCAGCTGGGAGTGCACGCTGGCCACCACCACGTCGAGCCGGCGGAGCAGGTCCTCGTGCTGGTCGAGTGAGCCGTCCTCCAGGATGTCGACCTCGATCCCGGTCAGGATGCGGAACGGCGCCAGCTCCTGGTTTAGCTCGCTGATCAGCTCGAGCTGAGCGAGAAGTCGTTCGGCAGAAAGCCCGTTGGCTACGGTCAGCCGGGGCGAGTGGTCGGTCAGCGCGATCCACTCGTGGCCGAGGCCGCGGGCGGCCTCGGCCATCTCCCGCGGCGGGCTGCCGCCGTCGGACCAGTCCGAGTGCGTGTGGCAGTCACCGCGCAGCGCCGCACGCAGGCCGTCCCGCGGCGACGGCGGCTGGTCGGCGAGCAGCCGGGCCAGGTAGCCGGGCTGCTGGCCGCCCGCGGTCTCGGTGACGACCTGGGCCGTGGTCGCGCCGATGCCCGGCAGCGCCTCCAGCGTGCCCGCCTCCACCCGCCGGCCGAGTTCGCCTGGCGCCAGCCCGTCGAGCACCTGGGCGGCCCGCCGGAAGGCCCGGACGCGGTAGGTCGGCGCCCCGCCCCGTTCCAGCTCGAACGCGATCCGCCGCAACGCCTGCACCGCGTCAGCCTGCACTGGGTCCATATGCATCTCATACCCAGCAACTTGGTCGCAGGTGCGTCGAGGGCGCTGTGGTCGAGGTGCTGCAACACGGTTTTCCGGCCATCCTGGAGGGATGACCCACCCGCATGCCCCCGGCCGTGATGCCGGGTCCGGTCATGAACACGCCCATGACCACGAGCACGCCCATGACCACGAGCACCCGCATGAGCATTCCGGATCGGGGCTGGCGGCTCGGCTGCGGCATGTCCTGCGCCCGCACTCGCACGAGGCGGCTGACCAGGTGGACGCCGTGATGGAAGGCAGCGCGGAGGGCATGCGGGTGCTGTGGATCTCGCTGGGCGTACTGGGCCTGACCGCGCTGATCCAGGCGGCGGTGGCGGTGCTGTCGGGGTCGGTGGGCCTGCTCGGTGACACGCTGCATAACGCCGCCGACGCGCTGACCGCGGTGCCGCTGGGGGTCGCGTTCACCCTGGGACGCCGTCCGCCGACCCGCCGGTACACGTACGGGTTCGGGCGGGCGGAGGACCTGGCCGGGGTGGCGATCGTCCTGACCATCGCGGCATCCTCAGCCCTGGCCGCCTACGAGGCGGTTACCCGCCTGCTGCACCCGCGTCAGGTGACGGATCTCATCGCGGTCGCGGCGGCTGCGCTGGTCGGGTTCGCGGGTAATGAGCTGGCGGCCGGGTACCGGATCCGCGTCGGCCGGAAGATCGGCTCAGCGGCATTGATCGCGGACGGGCTGCATGCTCGCACGGACGGGCTCACCTCGCTGGCGGTACTGGTGGGGGCGGGCGGGGTCGCCCTGGGCTGGGATTGGGCCGACCCGGCGGTGGGGCTGTTCATCACCGTGGCGATCCTGGCCGTCTTGCGGCAGGCTGCCCGCGAGATCTACCGGCGGCTGATGGACGCCGTGGACCCCGCGCTTGTCGACCAGGCCGAGAACACCCTGCGCGGCACGCCTGGCGTGCTGGGTGTCGGGCAGGTCCGGCTGCGCTGGATCGGCCATCAGCTCCGCGCCGAATGCGAGATCGTCGTCCCCCCGGATATCACCGCCGTCCAGGCCCATCAGCTCACCGTCAGCGCCGAACATGCCCTGCTGCACGCGATTCCCCGGCTGTCCGCCGCGCTCGTCCACGCCGACCCCGAAGCCCGTGGCAGCGACCCGCACCGCGTCCTGGCCGACCACCGCCCGGGGCTAGCTGCACCCAGGTAGTTAACGGCGGATAGTCACAAGCTGAGACATGTGGAAGGTGGGTCTGTCTAGCACCCGCCGAGACAGCCTATGGTCTAGACATGACCACGAATGACACGCTGCGAGTAACCGACTCACGGACCGGCCGCAGCTACGAACTCCCTATCGTCGACGGCGCTATCCGCGCGATTGACCTTCGGCAGATCAAGACCTCCGATGACGACTTCGGACTGCTCTCCTACGACCCGGCATTCCAGAACACCGCTAGCTGTCGCAGCGCCATCACCTTCATCGACGGTGACAAGGGCATCCTGCGCTACCGGGGCTACCCGATCGAGGAGCTAGCGAGCCGCGCGTCCTTCCTGGACGTGGCCTGGTTGCTGCTGCGCGGCGAACTGCCGGACAAGGAAGAGTCGGCGGGGTGGGCCCACCAGATCTCCCACCACACCTACGTGCACGAGAACGTCAAGAAATTCATCGACGGCTTCCACCACGACGCTCACCCGATGGGCATCCTGGTGAGCACCCTGGCCGCCCTTTCCACCTTCTATCCCGAGGCCAGTGCCGTCGCTGACCGGGCCACCCAGGACCAGCAGGTGGTGCGGCTCATCGCCAAGATGCCGACCCTCGCGGCCTTCGCCTACCGGCACGCCCGGGGGCTGCCCTACGCGTACCCCGACGACGACCTGTCCTACCCCGGCAACTTCCTCAACATGATGGCGAAGATGACCGAGCCCAAGTACGACCCGGACCCGGTACTCGAGCGCGCCCTGGACGTGCTGTTCATCCTGCACGCCGACCACGAGCAGAACTGCTCCACCAGCGCGATGCGGGGCGTGGCCAGCTCTCAGGTCGACCCGTACTCGGCGGCCGCCGCCGCCGCGGCCGCGCTCTACGGCCCGCTGCACGGCGGCGCGAACGAGCAGGTGCTCAAGATGCTGCGGGAGATCGGCTCGGTCGACAACGTGCCCGCTTACATCAACCGGGTCAAGAACGGCGAGCTGCGCCTGATGGGGTTCGGCCACCGGGTGTACAAGAACTTCGACCCGCGGGCGACGATCATCAAGGGCGTCGCCGACGAGGTGTTCGAGGTGACCGGCCGCAACCCGCTACTTGACATCGCGCTCGAGCTGGAGCGGATCGCGCTCGAGGATGACTACTTCATCAGCCACAAGCTCTACCCGAACGTGGACTTCTACTCGGGCATCATCTACCAGGCGATGGGCTTCCCGGTCGCGATGTTCCCGGTGCTGTTCGCGATCGGCCGGATGCCCGGCTGGCTGGCCCAGTGGCAGGAGGGCTCCACGGATCCGGAACAGAAGATCGCCCGGCCCCGGCAGATCTACGTCGGCGAGACCTTGCGCCACCTGAACGGGGAGGACGCCTGACCGCTCCTACCTGGCTGGACGTACCCCCCGAATCCCTGTTCGGGGTGGCCAACCTGCCGTACGGCGTGTTCTCGGCCGGCGAAGGTCCCCGGGTCGGGGTCCGGATCGGTGACGCGGTCCTCGACCTCGCCCGGGCGCTGGATGCCAAGGTGTTCGGCGAGCCGTCGCTGAACGCCTTCATGGCGCAGGGACGGGCCCGGTGGAGCGAGGTCCGGGCCCGGATCACCGAACTGCTCACCGGCGAACGCCACCGCGGCGCCGTCGAGGCCGCGCTGCGCCCGCTGTCCGCGGTGCGGCTGCACTTGCCGTTCGCGGCCGGGGACTACGTGGACTTCTTCGGCAACGAGTACCACGCGGCCAACGCCGGGCGGCTGTTCCGGCCCGACAGTGAGCCGCTCCCGCCGAACTGGAAGCACCTGCCCATCGGCTACCACGGCCGCTCGGGCACCATCGTGCCGTCCGGCACGCCGGTTCCCCGCCCCCGCGGCCAGCGCCCGGGCCAGCCTCCGGGAGAGAGCGGCCCGACGTTCGGGCCGTCTCGCCGGCTCGACTTCGAGGCCGAGGTCGGCTTCGTGATCGGCATCGAGTGGGCGGGGCCGGTGCGCGTGAGCGAGTTCGCGGAGCACGTGTTCGGCGTGTTCCTGCTCAATGACTGGTCCGCCCGCGACCTGCAGGCCTGGGAGTCCAGGCCGCTCGGCCCGTTCCTGGCCAAGTCGTTCGCCACGTCGATCTCGCCGTGGGTCGTGCCGCTCGACGCGCTGGAGTACGCGCGGGTCAGCCCGCCGCCGCGGGACCCGGAACCGCTGCCCTACCTGGCCGACACCGATAAGTGGGGCCTGGACCTCACGCTCGAGGTGCGGCTGAACGGGCAGCTGGTGTCGCGTCCGCCGTTCGCCGCCACGTACTGGACGGCCGCGCAGATGCTGGCCCACATGACCTCCAACGGCGCCTCGACGCGCACCGGCGACCTGTTCGCCTCCGGCACGGTCAGCGGCCCGGACCGGGATCAGGGCGGCTGTCTGCTCGAGCTGAGCTGGGGCGGCGCGGAGCCGCTCACGCTGGCCGACGGGTCGGTGCGCAGCTACCTCGAGGACGGCGACGAGGTCGCGATCAGCGCCACCGCACCCGCCGCCGTCGGCGGCCGGATCGCCTTCGGTGAGGTCGCCGGCCAGATCCTGCCGAGCCCGCCGCTGGACTAGCTCCCGTCCGGGCCGCCCGCCGCGATCCACTGCCGCAGCTTCTTGCGGTCGAGCTTGCCCACGCTGGTGAGCGGCATGGCGGGCACGATCGTGATCTCCCGCGGGTACTTGGTGGCGGCCAGGTGCTTCTTGGCGTGCTCGGTGAGCTCCTCGACGCTGACCTCCGCGCCCGGGCGCAGCGACACGAACGCGACGACTTCCTCGCCGAGCCGCCCGTCCGGCCGTCCCACCACCCCGGCCTGCGCCACCGCCGGGTGGGCGATCAGGACGTCCTCCACGTCGCGTGGGAAGACGTTGAAGCCGCCGCGCAGGATCAGGTCCTTCTTGCGGTCCACCACGTAGAGGTAGCCGTCGGCGTCCAGGTGCCCGATGTCGCCGGTGTGCAGCCAGCCGTCGGCCAGGACCGAGGAGTCCTCGGTGTGCCAGTACCCGGTCATCACGCCGGGCGACCGCACGCAGATCTCGCCGTCCTGGCCCGGTGGCAGCACCTGGCCCGCGTCGTCCTGGATGGTTACCTCACAGCCCGGCACCGGCAGGCCGACGCTGCCGAGCCGACGGTCGTCCCGGGGATTCGCCGAGATAAACGTGGCCGCCTCGGTGCACCCGTACCCCTCGTAGACGGCCGCGGTCGGCACCCGTGCCTCGAACTCCCGCCGGACCTCCTCGGCCAGCGGCGCGGCCCCGGACGAAATCGCGGTCAGCTCGGACAGGTCGGCCTTCTCCAGCGGCTGGGTCAGCAGCATCTGGATCATCGAGGGCACCAGCGCGCTGAACTGGACCCGGTGCTCCTCGGCCAGCTTCACCCAGCCGGCCGGATCGAACCAGCGCATCAGGATGGTCTTGACCTGGTCGGTCCGGTGCATGCCGCCGCAGATGACCAGCAGGCCGTAGGCGTGCGCCAGCGGAAGCGGCAGCACCGCGCTGACCACGTTGTCGCGACCCGACATCTCATGGACGGCCGAACCGCACCAGTACAGGCCCGCGTGGGTGAGCGGAACGCCCTTCGACCGGCCCGTCGTGCCGCCGGTGTAGAGCAGGGCGGCCAGGTCGGTGCCTGACCGGTTGGCGATGGACCCCGGCTCGGCCGAGGCCACCTGGTCGAAGTCGAGCACGGGCACCCCGGCGGCATCCTGGCCGTTCGCCGTCGCCCCAGGTACCAGCACGAACCGGACCCCGGGCGCCCCACCCACGCCTTCCGCGCACGGGGGGCTCCCGCCCCCCGTTCCCCCTGGCCCATCCCCCTTCACTGCGGCGGTGACCTTCGGCAGGAACTCCACCGTGGTGACGATGCCGACCGCGCCGGAGTCGACCAGAGCGTGCCTCAGCTCGTCCTCGCTGACCAGGAAGAGCAGCGGGGTGACCACCGCCCCGGCGCGCCACGCCGCCGTGTAGGTCACCAGGACCTCCGGGCAGTTGGCCATCAGCACCAGCAGCCGGTCGCCCGGGCGGACGCCGAGGCCGGCCAGCCCGGTCGCGAGCCTGGCCGCGCGGTCGGCAAGCTGCCCGCTGGAATGCCATCTGCCTTCGTAGCACAGCGAGTCGTAATCGCCCTGCCGTTCGAGCGCTAGCTCGGCCTGCCTGGCCAGGTTCTTATCCATTTGAGCCTCACCCTAAGGCCCACCCTGATCCCGATCAACAGGTCGCGAATCACTCGATGGGCGTCCGCCGCGGGATGTTACTCTATCCCTAGAATATTGAACGAGCGAGCATAGCGGGAGCGCCGCGTGGACTTCACCGAGGACCCGGATCACCGGCTCATTCGTGCGGCGGTCCGCGAGATCTGCGCCAGGTTCCCCGACGAGTACTGGGCCGGGCTCGATGCGAGCCATACGTTCCCGTGGGAGTTTTACGACGCGATGGCCAAGGGCGGATGGATCGGCATCGCCATCCCGGCCGAGTACGGCGGCGGCGGCTGCGGCATCACCGAGGCCTCGATCGTGCTCGAAGAGGTCGCCGCCTCGGGCGCCTGCATGAACGGCGCGAGCAGCATCCACCTTTCCATCTTCGGCATGCACCCGGTAGTCAGGCACGGCTCCGCCGAACTCAAGCAGCGCCACCTTCCCCGCGTCGCCACCGGCGACCTGCACGTCGCGTTCGGCGTCACCGAACCGGACGCGGGCCTGGACACCACCGCCATCCGGACCCGCGCCGTCCATGTGAAGGGGGATGGGGAGGCGGGTGGGGACGGCTACCGCGTCACCGGCCGCAAGGTGTGGACCTCCAAGGCGCTGGAATCCGAGCGGGTGCTGCTGCTGACCCGCACCACCCCCGTCGAGGAATGCGCGAAGCGCACCGACGGGATGACCCTGTTCGTCGCCCCCCTCAAGGACCCGGCGGTCACGATCCGGCCGATCCCGAAGCTCGGCCGCAACGCCGTGGCATCCTGCGAGGTCACCTACGACGGCCTGTACGTCGACGCCCGCGACCGGGTGGGGGAGGAAGGCAGGGGCTTCGGCTACCTGCTCGACGGCCTGAACGCCGAACGCGTCCTGGTCGCCGCCGAGGCCCTCGGCACCGGCCGCGCGGCGCTGCGCCGCGCGGTCGCCTACGCCAAGGCCCGTATCGTCTTCGGCCGCCCGATCGGCCAGAACCAGGGCATCTCGTTCCCGCTCGCCGAGGCGCACGCGCGGCTCGGCGCGGCCGAACTCGCCATCCGGCAGGCGTCCTGGCGCATCGATCACGGCCTGCCCGCGGGGGAGCAGGCCAACCTGGCCAAGTTCCTCGCCGCCGAGGCCGGCTTCCAGGCCGCCGACGCGGCCCTGCAGACCCACGGCGGGTTCGGCTACGCGAACGAGTACCACGTCGAGCGCTACTGGCGGGAGGCGCGGCTGATGCGCATCGCCCCGGTCCCGCAGGAGATGGTCCTCAACTACCTCGCCGAGCACGTACTCGGCCTGCCCCGGTCGTACTAGGCGGGCGCATGATGGCCTCCGATACGCCGGGAACCCTCAGGCCCCTGGACGGGCTGCGCGTGCTTGACCTGTCGCGGGCGCTGTCCGGCCCGTTCGCCGGCCGGATCCTGGCCGACCTCGGCGCTGACGTGGTCAAAGTCGAACTGCCTGGCGCGGACATCGCGCAGACGTACGGCAAGGTGGTCCGCGGCCGTTCCGGGCTCTACTCCCAGCTCAACGCGGGCAAGCGGTCGATCAAGCTCGACCTGCGCCAGCCCGGTGACACCGCCCGGCTGCTCGACCTGGCCGCCGCCTGCGACGTGGTGGTGGAGAACTTCCGGCCGCGGGTCCTCGACCGGTTCGGGGCCGGCTGGCCGGCGCTGTCCGCGGTCAATCCGCGGCTGGTGATGCTGTCCATCTCCGGGTTCGGTCAGGACGGTCATGAGGCCGAACGCCCTGCCTACGCGCCCATCATCCACGCCGAAGCCGGCCTCATCGGACGCCAGGCCGACATCAGCGGAGGCCCGCCCGCGGACATCGCGTTCGCACTGGCCGACGCGCTGGCCGGGCTGCACGGCACGATCGCGATCCTGGCGGCGCTGCGGCTGCGCGACCGCACCGGAACCGGTCAGCACATCGACGTCAGCATGCTCGACGCGATGCTCGCCACCGACGACTACACCCACTACAGCATCGACGAGCACCCGATCTGGCCCGCGCGCGGCGAGACGTGGCCCGCTCCCGGCGGCCCGATCCTCATCGCCTCTGACCGCAGGCACCTCTGGCGGCAGCTGACGGCCTGCTTCGGCGTGACCGACCCCGACCCGGACGCGCCGCTGGCGGACAAGCTGCGAGCCAGGGCGCGGGTCATCGCCGAGTGGACCGCCGGTCATGACGACCGCGACGCGCTCAAACGCGACCTGGAGAAGGCGAAGCTTGCCTGGGCGGAGATCCGGCATTCCGGCGACGTCCTGACCTCCCCGGCCCTGGCTGAGCGCGGCGCCGTCGTCGAGGTCACCGACAGCGATGGCGAGCGGCGGTCGGTGATCCGGATGCCCTACCGGTTCAGCGACGCCATATCCGGACCCGCCCGCGGCGTCCCGGAAACAGGCGAGCACACCGCGGACGTCCTCCGCGACTGGACCGGCCGCGCGGACTTACCGGCCCCGCGGACTTACCAGGCCCCGCGGACTTACTGATGCCGGCCCCTTGCTGACGCCGGGCCTTACTGGATGCGGGGCGTTGCCGGATGCCCGGCCTTTCGTTGACACGGTCTCGCTTCACCCATAGGGTTGGAGCGCTCCAATTGTTACCGAGAAGAGGGCAGATGGCAACCCCAGGGCGCGTCGGCCGCAAGCCGACCCTGGAGACCGTCGCGGCCCGGGCTGGCGTATCGAAGTCGCTTGTGTCGCTCGTGCTGCGCAACTCGCCGAAGGTCAGCTCCGCCAGCCGCGAGGCGGTCATGCGCGCCGTGGCCGAACTCGGGTACCGGCCCAACGCGGCGGCTAGGCAGCTTGCCGAGCGCCAGTCCCGCACGGTTGGGGTGCTGCTGAACGACCTGCGTCAGCCCTGGTTCGCGGATATGCTCGACGGCCTGACGCCAGCCCTGCACGCGGGTGGAAAGCACATCATGCTCGGCGACGGCCGGATAGACCGGATGATGGACGAGACGCTGACCTGGTCGTTCCTTGATCTCGGCGTCGACGGCCTGGTGCTCGCCGGATCGATCCCCGTCTCGCAGGCCATCATGGACATAGCCAGCACCATTCCGACCGTCGCCGTAGGCGGCCGCGGCCTGGATCTTGATCTGCCGCACGTGGACGTCCTAGCCAACGACAACCACCTCGGCGGGACGCTCGCCGTCCGGCATCTGATCGAGTTCGGGCATACCCGGATCGCCCATATCTCCGGCCTGCCCAGCGTGGCCGGCCGTCTGCGTATGCAGGGCTACGAGGATACGATGCGCGCGGCCGGTCTCGGCGGATGCGTGCTCATCGAGCCCGGGGACATGAGCGAGGAAGGCGGTTACCGCGCCGCGGTCCGGCTTCTGAGCCGACCCGACCGCCCGACCGCCATCTTCGCCGCGAACGACCTGACCTGTGTCGGAGCCCTTTCCGCCGCCACTGCCCTCGGCGTCCGGGTACCCGGGGAACTGTCGCTCGTCGGCTTCGACAACTCCGTCTTCGCCCGGCTGCGGGCGCTCTGGCTCACCAGCGTCGACGGCTCCGCCTACGCGATGGGCCAGCAGGCCGCCCGCATGTTGCTGGCCCGCATCGAGCACCCGGACACACCCGGCCAGACCCAGCTGATGCGCCCGCACCTGGAAGTCCGCGGATCAAGCGGCCCGGTCCCCTGATGCCCGAATCGCAGCCCTTAAAGTGCCCGCGGGATCGGCAATCACAATGACTGGACTGGAAGTCGGGTTCGCTGGCAGGTAAGCCGCATATAACCGGTTTGGAGCCCACATCCGTTTCCCCGGAATTCGTGTCGGCTTAACCGTGCGTTCATGCACATTGCACTCGCTGCACAGCCGCACCCGGTAGCTTTCAAAGCCGACGAAGCTACCAATATGTGACTAGCCCGCAAGGAGCATCCGTAATGGCGGGGAGAGGCCGGATGCTGTCGATGGTGGTGGTCGCCGCGTTTCTCCTTGGGCTGACGGCATGCGGGAGCGGAACCACCGGGAGGGCTGGCGGGCACCTCGCGACCGCTTCCGACGGCAGTCCGGCCGGGTCAGCGCCGCCGGCCTCATCCCTCACCGAAACGGGGAGCACCCTGCTGTTCCCGCTCATGCGCACCTGGGCGGCGGTGTACCACCAGCAGTTCCCTGACGTTGCCATCAGCACCGCGGCCACCGGCTCTACCACCGGGATCGCTGATGCGTCCGGCGGGACGGCTGACATCGGGACGTCGGATGCCTACCTTTCCAGTGGCAACCTGGTCAAGAACCCCGCCCTGCTCAACATTCCGCTGGTCATCTCCGCGCAGCAGGTCGATTACAACCTTCCCGGACTCGGTGCTGGCAGCCACGTCAAGCTCAGCGGCGCGGTGCTGGCGCGGATGTACGAGGGAACGATCACGGCGTGGAACGACCCGGCCATCGCCGCGCTCAATCCCGGCGTGCGGCTGCCAGCGATCAAGGTCGTGCCGGTGCATCGTTCGGATGGCTCCGGCGACACGTTCTTGTTCAGCAGCTACCTGTCGACGCAGGACCCAGCCTGGAACAACACCATCGGGTACGGCACCACGGTGGCCTGGCCGCCGGTCCGCGGTGCGCTCGCCCGGCGTGGCAACAACGGTGTGGTAGCTGGGTGCGAGGCGGTATCCGGCTGCGTCGCGTACGTGGGGATCAGCTATCTTTCCCAAGCGCTGGCGGGCGGGCTGGGCGAGGCTGAACTAGCGAACGCCGCTGGTCGGTTCGTGCTGCCGACGGCGGCGACGATCAGCGCATCGGTGGCGAGCTTCTTGTCGTCGACCCCGCCCAACGAGACGATTTCGATGGTCGACGGCCCGGCGGCTAATGGGTATCCCATCGTCAACTACGAGTACGCCATCGTCAGCACCAGGCAGTCGGACCCGCTCAAGGCGCGGGCTATAAGAGCCTTCCTTACCTGGGTGATCACCACGGGGAACTCGGCGCCATACCTGAACCAGGTAAGGTTCCAGCCGCTGCCCGCGGCGGTGGTCACTCTCGCCGCCCAGCAGATCGCGCAGATCAGCTGATGGCCAGGCGATCCGTGGCCGCCACGATGCCGGTCAAGCTCTGGATGCTCAGCGCCGGCCTGGTGCTGCTGTCGCTGGCATGGGGGGTGCTGGGCGGCTGGATCGTCAGCCAGCACGCCTCCGCCGCCAGTGATGTGGTCCATGTGGATGAACCGCTCGCCCTGGCCGCGCAGCAGATGTACGAGTCCATCTCCGATGCCGACGTGACCGCCACCACGACGTTCCTGTCCGGCCCGGAGCCACCGCTGGCTTCGCTGCAGCGCTACCGGGCCGACGTCGCCGGGGCCGCCGCTGACCTGGCCCGGCTCAAGAACGCCGCGGACGGGAATCAGCCGCTCACCGCAGCCCTCGCGGCCTTCTCCGCCGGGCTGCCCGTCTATACCGGCTACGTCGCGCAGGCCCAGACCGAGTACGCGCTGGGATACCCCCTGACAGGCGGCTCGTTCATGCAGGTTGCCTCGGAGGAGGCGCACCTGGTGCTGCTGCCCGCCGCCAGGACCATCTACACGCTGCAGGACGCTGCGCTCACGGCGGCGAGCAGCCAGGCGACGGGGGTGCCGCTGGTGATCGTCGCCGGAGTGCTCGCGGTCGTCACCGGGTTCGCCCTTTACCGTACCCAGCGGTGGCTGACCCGGCGTACCCACCGGGTGTTCAATTACGGCCTGGTCATGGCGTCGGCCGCGCTGATCGTCAGCGTCGTGTGGCTGCTGGTCACATTCGCGGTGGCGCGCTCGGACCTGGCTCAGGGCATTGGGCATGGTTCACGCCCGGCGGGAACGCTGGCACAGGCGAGCATCGATGTGCAGCAAGCCCGGGGAGATGAGATCCTCAACCTGATCTCGCGCAGCGGTGACACTTCATTCGAGCAGAATTTCCGGTCGGTGCGCGACCAGATCGGCCCGGGCACCGGCACCCTCCTCGCAGTCGCCGCTGCGGCGAGCCGAGGGCAGGCGGTGCCGCAGGTGACCGCGGCGGCACGCGACGCGGCCAGCTGGTACTCAGCGAACGAGCAGGTTTACCGCCTCGACCTGGCGGCAGCGTACGCGGCCGAAACCAAGCTGGTGATCGGGACCGGGCCGGGCAGCTCGGCAGCTGGGTATACCCAGGTGGAGAGCGACATAAGCCGCGCGATCGCCGACGACCTCAGCACGTTCCAATCCAGTGCCACGGCGGGAGCCAGTGCGTTCGGCCCGGTGGAGGGCGTGGTGATCGCAGCGGCCCTGCTGATGGCTGGCGCGTGCGCCTGGGGCCTTAGCCGCCGTCTCGGCGAATACCGGTGAGCCCGGGAGCCTTGCCCGAAAGCCCTACAAGGGCTCCCGGGACCAACGGCCCTTATTAGGCGCGGACGCGTCACAGTAACGTGTGCCCAAGTAGCGGCCGGGGCCGACCGGCGGCTATGGCGGGCGCTGGTAGCTGGAACAGCGGAATTCAGCGGGCAATGCGCGGGGGTGAGTGATCGTGTACGTCGTGATGGTGGCGCCAGAGTGCGCGCCGGTGGCTAAAGCCGGCGGGCTCGGCGATGTGGTATCCGGTCTGAGCCGGGAATTGGAGCTCAGGGGGAACGCGGTCGAGATCATCCTGCCGAAGTATGCCAGCATGCGGTACTCGGATATCTGGGGCCTGCAACCCACTTACCGCGACTTGTGGGTGCCGTGGTACGAAGGAGCACTCCGCTGCACGGTGTGGTTCGGCTACGCGAACGGGCGGAAATGCTTTTTTATCGAGCCGCACTCGGCAGCCAACTTCTTCGGCCGGGACCGCCTGTATGGGTACCGCGACGACGCGGAGCGGTTCGCGTTCTTTTCCAAGGCGGCAATCGAGTTCATGCTGCGGGCGAATAAGCGCCCCGATGTCATTCATTGCCATGACTGGCAGACCGGGCTGGTCCCGGTCCTGCTGTATGAGCAGTACGGCGAGGTGATGCCGGAGCAGAGAGTCTGCTACACCATTCACAACTTCCGCCATCAGGGCACCAGCGACGAGCAGGTGCTCTGGGCTACCCGGCTCGGCCGGCCCGACTATTTCCTTGACGCCGACCGGCTGGGCGATGACTTCCGTTACCGGGGCCTGAATCCGATGAAGGGCGGGGTGATGTATTCGAATTTCGTGACCACGGTATCCCCCAGCCACGCGGACGAGGCGCTGTACGGTGACGCCAGCTCCGGGCTCGGCCGCACCCTCAAGGAGTATCAAGACAAGTTTCGCGGCGTACTTAACGGTGTCGACTACGACGCATGGAACCCCGAGACCGACCCGATTCTGCCGTCCCGTTATTCACTCGACACCGTCGAGCGCAAGTACGAGAACGCAGATGCGCTCAGGGACCGGTTCTGGCTGCGCAAGACCCGCAGCCCCGTCGTCGCGTACGTAGGCAGGCTAGACGAGCAGAAGGGCATGCAGCTGGTCCACCATGCCCTCTTCTACACTCTGGCCCGCGGCGGTCAGTTCGTGCTTATCGGTGATGCCCACTACCACGACAGCATCAATGGCCATTTCCGTCACCTCAAGGATTACCTCAACGACAACCAGGATTGTCATCTCGAACTCGGATACCGCGAGGAACTGGCCCATCTCGTCTATGCGGGCGCGGACTTGCTGGTGGTGCCCAGCACGTTCGAGCCGTGCGGATTGGCTCCGCTGATCGCGATGCGGTACGGGACGGTGCCCGTGGTGCGGGCGACCGGCGGGATGATCGACACCGTGTTCGACCGCGACTACTCGGGGCGCCCGTCGGCAGAGCTCAACGGGTACGTCTTTCACCATACGGACAACCAGGCCATCGAGTCCGCGCTCAGCCGCGCCCTCCGCCTGTGGTCGGACAGCCCGGGCGAATTCCGCAAGCTCGTGGCTAACTGCATGCGCGCCGATTACTCGTGGGCCCGGCCCGGCCAGAAATACCTGGATATTTACGAGTACATCCGGCACAAGTGAGCCGTGGTTGACCATTAATTAGCTGCCGGCCACCACTGGCTCAGGCACCCCTTGCCTACACCGTCGCCCGCGGCCGGGTGATGCCCCAGAACAGCAGGTACCTCGGCTGTCCAGCGTCACGTATCAGGCTGAGCAACTGACCGACGCTGCGAACCCGTGTGTGCTGTTCAGCCTGTGGTGACGTCGACCCGGACGGCGCGGCCGGTCTGCAGGCTCTCGTTCGCGGCGTCCGCCAGGACCAACGCCGCGCGTCCGTCGGCGAAGCCGGGGCTCGGGGCCGTGCCCGTTTCGGCGCAGGTGATCAGGTGGTCGAGTTCGGCCCGGTAGGCGGCGGCGTAGCGGTCAAGGAAGAAGTTCAGGCAGGGCGGGGCGGTCTCGGTGCCGGACGCGCCGGATCGGCGCACGCTGGTGGCGGTCTGGTTGGCCGCGCTCAGCATCGCCTCGGCGCCGAACGCCTCGAGCCGCTGGTCGTACCCGAACGAGCAGCGCCGGCTGTTGACGATCTGGCAAAGCTCGCCGTCTGCCCCGCGCAGCACGACCATGGCCGAGTCGATGTCTCCCGCCTCGGCGATATAAGGCTCGATCAGGTTTGCCCCCATGGCCTGGACCTCTACGATGTCGCGGAGGAAGAACCGCGCCATATCGAAGTCGTGGATCGTCATGTCCCGGAACAGCCCGCCGGAGGTGGCGATATAGGCGGCCGGGGCGGGCGCCGGGTCCCGGCTGGTGATGACGAGCTGCTCGAGACGGCCGATCTCGCCGCTGGCTATCCGGTTGCGTATCTCGGCGAAAGACGGGTCGAACCGGCGGTTGAAGCCGATCATGACGGTGGCGTCCAGGCCCTTGATGTCCGCCCAGCAGGCGTCGACCCGGGCCAGGTCCAGATCGATCGGCTTCTCGCAGAGCACCGCCTTGCCGGCCTGCACCGAGGCGGTCAGCAGGTCCACGTGGGTCGGCGTCGGCGAGGCGATGATGACGGCGCCGATGTCAGGATCGCCGAGGATCGTCTTGGCGTCCCCGGTGGGCGTCGCGCCGTACCGCGCGGCGACCTCGCGCGCCGCGGCCTCGACCGGGTCATAGACGACGGCAAGCTCAGCCCGCGGGTGCATGGCCACGGAGGCGGCGTGGACGCGGCCGATCCTCCCCGCTCCGAACAGACCGAAACGCAGCATGAACGACTCCTCGGCGGTGGCGTCAGCGGATCTCAATATAGACAGTGCCGTCTATGACCTTAGTGGGATACGTGCGGATGTCGACCAGCACCGGCGCGCCGAGCGCCTTGCCGCTGGTGTAATCGAACCGCCCGTTGTGCTTGGGGCATTCGATGATGCCGTCCATGACCAGGCCGTCGCACAGCAGGGTCTTTTCGTGGGTGCAGTGGCCGTCGGTGGCGTAGTAGACGTCATCCGGGGACCGGTAGATCGCGTAGTCGTTGCCTTCGTGCTCGAACGGGATGACGTCCTCGGGGTCGATGCCGTCTGCCTCGCAGGCGGCGATCCACTGGGCCATCGGGTGTCTCCTTAGGCTGCGGTCACGGTGGCCAGCGGCAGCGCACGGCCGTCATTGAGGGGCGTGGGCTCGTGGAACGGGGCGGCGCCGGGCAGCAGCTCGCGGCGCACGTAGTATTCCTGGTCCCTGAGCTGGCGCAGGATCGCCGGGATGATCTCCTTGTAGGCCGCCCACAGCGACGGGTACACCGGCGCGCAGTCGTGCTTGATCTCCTCGTGCAGCTCGGGAAGCCGGTAGTACGGCACCATCGGGAACATGTGATGCTCGACGTGGTAGTTCATGTTCCAGTACAGGAACCGGTTGACCCGGCACATCTTCACCGTGCGGGTGTTCAGCCGGTGGTCGAGCACGTTCTCGCCGAGCCCTGCGTGCTGAGTGAAGCCGTAGAAGTAGAACAGGCACGCACCGTACAGCCGCGGCCCGCCGATCAGCACCACCGGCAACCAGGTCCGCAGCCCGATCGCCAGGGCGACGGTAACCGCATAAATGGCCAGGTGGATCCGGGCGGTGCGGTAGACCTTGTGGCGTTCGGACTGCGGGACGTAGTCGGCCTCGTCGCCGGTGAGCCGCCCTGAGGCGTGCACGAACATCAGCCGGAACGCCACCGGCACGTCGACTAGGCCAATGAGGTTCGCCAGCAGCCTGACCAGCCGCGCCGGGCGCATGACCGCGATCTCCGGGTCCCGCCCGACGACCAGGGTGTCGGTGTGGTGCCGGGTGTGGCTCCACCGCCAGGTGGTCGGGTCGCGCATGATCATGAAGGAGGCGACCTGGTACAGGCCCTCGTCCATCCAGCGGGTCTTGAACGCCGTGCCGTGCCCGGACTCGTGCCAGCGCGAGTCCGACGTCGAGCCGTACAGCAAGCCGTAGGCCAGGAAGAACGGCACCGCCCACCAGCTGTGCCAGACCGTCCAGAAGGTGATGCCGAGGCCGGCGAACAGCAGGATCAGCCCGATCCAGATCGCGGTGTCCCGGATCGCCGGGTAGTCGGAGCGCTTCATCAGCTCCTTCATCCGCTTGCGCGGCACCGCGCTGCGGAACCAGTCCCCGCCGGCCAGGCCGGCGTCCACCGCCGCCTGGTTCTCCGGACCTGTAAGGCTGTACCGCGTCAGCCGTTCCCTGCCCATTCCCGATCACACCTCCGCCTAGCGCCGCCTAGTTGGAGCGCTCCAACTCCTCTAATCGTCACTTATCCCGCGGTCTCTGTCAAGGGATCGCGGTGGGGACAGGCCAACGCTCCCCCTGGTGGATGCCAGGGAACCTTCCAGGTGCGTGAATGCCGAGAACGGCGAGGCTGCTGTGGCCCTCGGCGCTACTTGACGCACCCCGGGCGGGCATTAAGGCTCTGTTGGAACGCTCTATTTAGGAGGGCTGCTGGTGGGAGAAAGCGCGGCTCGTTTGGTAAAGAGGCTCGGTGAGACGTTCGGCGGCCAGCCCGCCGCTGGTATGGGTAACCAGGCTCAGGGCATTCCTGCTAGCCGGTAGTGAGGTTGGGTGTCTGCCGTGAAGACAGGGCCCTGAACGCGCGTAATTCTCGGTATATGCGACACGAATGTGTCGATCGCCCGGCACCCGATGACGAGGGGCCGCGGCGCCACCCGGATCAGTTCGCCGTGCCGGAGGAAGCCATGTGCCAGCATCAGCCCCGGTGCCCAGGCGCGTTGACGCTAGACCGCATAGCCGCACGTGTAGTGGTCTGCCACGCCGAGCAAGGTTGGAGCCTGCTCTGCAACGGCGTGGTGCTCTTTGACGATGGGGGAGTACTTCTCCTAGACGACCGAGTCATCCCTGACCGGGCGCCCGCGATGTCAAGGGCTGCCTGAGGGACAGATGGTAGGAGAGATGGTAGTTAGAGAGCCGGTGATGCGTTGTGAGCGCTAACATGCGGGCCAAGGAAAACCAAGAGGGCTTGCGCAAGCTGCTCAGCGAACGCGAGCCCGTGTTCGCCGCGATGCTGCAAGCGGCTGAGCAGCAGGTCGATCAGGAGCTGTCATGTGGCACTAATCCTGGATCGGCTCATAGGTGCGATTGGAGGCGCATCATGGACACGGCATGGCTCTATCACCTGGATAGGTCGGTATGCGTCGATCGCTGGTCGTGCCGGGAACTGGACCATACGAGCGTCCCTCCGCGGTGCGGCGCAGGGGCCGAGGACCGGTCGATCGGCTGCGAGCTTCCGATAGGTCACCCGGGACCGCATCTGCACGTCGAGGACCGGAAATGCCGGGTGCTTGGCAACGGCGGCAACGTGAGCAGGAAGATCACCGGCATCATGCGGCGCCAAGAGCACCCCGCCTCCCCGCTGCCGGCCGCGACCTAAGAAGCCGGCCTGCCAGCTGCGCTGCGGCCTCCTGCGGACATCTCAGCGCCGCCAGTCGGTAAGGCCAAGGTCAGAGTAGGCATTGGCTCGCTGACGGCCAATAATCGTAGGGTGACCGAGGCCCCCATTCGAGTCGCGCTGGCTGACGATGACGTCCTCCTCCGCGAGGGTCTTGCGAGCCTGCTCGAGCGCTCCGGCTTTGCTGTAGCTGGGCAATGCGGCGACGCGTCGCAGCTCATCGCGCTCGTTCGGAAGCAGCAGCCAGAGCTGGTGATCGTGGACATCCGGATGCCGCCGGACCATTCCACTGAGGGTCTCGACGCGGCACGCGTGATCCGCGCGGAATACCCGGGGATCGGCATCCTAGTCTTGTCAGCGCATGTCGAGGTCGAGCACGCGATGGACCTGCTGGCCAGCGGGGATCGCAGCGGCTACCTGCTGAAGAGCCGCGTCACCGACGTGGAAGACTTCATCGAGACGCTGAAGCGGATCGTACGGGGCGCCTCGGTCGTGGATCCGGTTCTCGTCCAGGAACTCGTCGCGGCTCGCCGCGTTGACGATCCGCTCGACGTGCTCTCCCCGCGGGAACGCGAGGTGCTCTCGCTCATGGCGGAGGGCCGTTCCAACAGCGGGATCTCGCGCGAGCTATGGGTGACCGAAGGTACCGTGGAGAAGCATGTACGCAGCATCCTGATGAAGCTCCGCCTGCCGGAAGCCGACGACGTGCACCGCCGGGTCCTCGCCGTCCTTGCCTTCCTGGAAGCCCGGTAGTCCCGGGCTGGCTAGGATCGGCTGAGAATCCGCCGGATCGCTGTCGCCGACACCTCCGACTTCGGCAGAAAGCCAGCCGCGGGGCTTTCGGCGATCAGCTCCGCATAGTCTGCCTCGGATCTCGTTGAGATCAGGATCATCGTCATCTGGCCGCGTCTACCGGGGTCGGCCAGGCGACGGACAAGATCGAAGCCGTTCTCGCCGCCGAGCGAGATGTCGACGAGGACCACATCCGGGCGCTGCGCGCAGGCCTGCCGAAGCGCCTCGGCGGTGCTCGAGGCGATGCCTACGATCGTCACGCCTTCTCGCTCAAGGAGAAGGGACATCGCCTCCAGGAGCGCAGTGTTGTCATCAACCAGCAGACAGCGCAAGCCCACATGGTCAGCCTGGCAGGCGATCTGCGTTCCGGCATTGCCGCTAGCCGGAAACCCGTCACTGCGGCTAGCGGAGCGACGAGCCCTGAGCAATTCCTTATGCCTACTCCGGCGCACCGACATCGATTGTCGTCGAGCTTCCTCTCGCGGTGAGCGACACGCGCTCGCTCTTAGCTGAGGACCGCGCTGTAGCTGAGCCGTCACCTGTAGCTGAGGGCCGTCACCTGCTGGTCCCGCTGCCGCGCACCGCGGCGGCCTCGATCTCCGCCAGTTCGGCATGAAGGCTCCGCACGGCGTCTTCTCCCCAGATAGGCGAGCCGAACCGGTGATGCGTGATGGCCGTCAGCATGAGGAAGCGGGCCTCGGTCGCGTCGAATCCCGCGTGCAGCCAGTCCGCGTATTCCATGCTGGCATCCCCTCGCTGTCGCTTCTCTAGCCTCACGCGGCTCCGGTGGACCTCAAGCCGGCTATTGCTAGGCTCCGGCCGGCTCGTGTCACTCCGGTCGGCCAGAGCCATGAGAACAGGATCGCGCGCCGTCCCCGGACCGGGCATCATGGCCAGCGCCCGTCGTCCGGTAGGGCTGGCTTTAATTCCGGCATACCAGCTAGCCGGTAGAGATGAGGGCGCTAGCCGCGCGGACCTTCTCCCAGATCAGTTAGTGAGGGGCAGTTCACTTACTGGCAGCGGCCTAGTGCCCAGGCACCCGTGCGCCATCACCTCGAGAAGCTCGGTGAGCCGCTCGTCGGCGAGCCCGCTCCGGAAGAACAGCGTCGACTGGATCGCGCCGATCGCCGCGTGCACGGCCAGGCGCACCTCCCCGTCGGCCAGGTCGGGCCGCAGTGGCGCCAGCAGGTGCGCCCATTCCTCGATGTAGTGCCGCTGCAAGCGGCTCAGCCTGCGCCGCTCGTCCTCGGGCAGCGTGCGCACCTCGCGGTGGTAGACGGCGAGCGCGTCGCGGTCGGTCAAGGCCACCTCGATGTGGTCCCGGACCAGCATGGACAGGCACTCGCGCTCGCCGCGTGCGGCGGCGATGATCTCACCGGCCCGCGTCATCAGCCGGTCCATCACCCGGTCGGCCATGGCCACCAGGATCGCCGTCTTGCTGTCGAAGTGCCGGTAGATGCCCGAGCCGACGATGCCGGCTTCGGCACCGATGTCCGCCATCGAGATCGCGTCGAAGCCCCGTCGGGCACCCAGGGCGGCGGCGGCCACCAGGATCCGTTCCTTGCGGTCCGGATCGCGCCGCCGCCGCGGCGACCGCTGTGATGCTCCCCGCGCCGGTGTGCTCCGGGCCGATGTTGCCTGCGCCGCCATCTAGCCAGTGTCGCATCCACGCGTTAAGGTCGCTAGTGAATGATGAGTCACAATCAGGGAAGGCCGGGCGTGGACTTTGCCGAATCCGCGGAACACCGTGCGCTGCGGGCCGCCGTAGGCGGCATAGCCGCCAAGTTCGGACCGCATTATTACGCCGAACGGGCTGCTGCACGCCGTCCCTGCACGGAATTGTGGCAGGCCCTGGGGGACGCCGGGTTCCTCGGCGTGAACATCCCGGAGGCCTATGGCGGTGGCGGGGGAGGGCTGACTGAACTCGCCCTGGTCTGCGAGGAAATCGCCGCCGCCGGGACCCCGCTGCTGCTCCTGCTCGTGTCCGCGGCCATCTCGGCCGAGATGATCTCCGAGTTCGGCACCGAGGAGCAGCGCCAGACCTGGCTGCCCGGCCTGGCCAGCGGCGCCGCCAAGGTCGTGTTCGCGATCACCGAGCCGGACGCGGGCTCCAACACCTTGCGCATCTCCACCACCGCCGTCCGGGACGGCGAGGACTGGGTGCTGCACGGCACGAAGTACTACATCTCCGGGGTCGACGAGGCCGAAGCCCTCCTGGTGGTCGCGCGGACCGGGCAGGACGAGCGCGGGGCCCGGCTCTCGCTGTTCATCGTGCCGTCCGACGCCGCGGGCCTGGACAAGCACCTGCTCCCAGTCGACCTGCTGCTACCGGAGCGGCAGTTCACCCTGCACTTCGACGGCGTCCGGGTCGGCCCGGGCGCGCTGGTCGGCGAGGAAGGTGCCGGGTTCCGGCAGGTGTTCCACGGTCTGAATCCCGAACGAATCACCGGAGCCGCTCTCGGCGTCGGGATCGCGCGCTATGCCCTGGGCGCCGCGGCCCGGTACGCCAGCGACCGGAAGGTCTGGTCCGAGCCGATCGGCACCCACCAGGGCGTGGCCCATCCGCTGGCCAAGGCGAAGATCGAGACCGAGCTCGCGGCGCTGATGATCAGGCAGGCCGCCTGGCAGCACGACCATGGCCAGCCTGCTGGCGAGTCCTCCAACATGGCCAAGTACGCCGCCGCCGAGGCCGCGATCGCCGCCATCGACGCGGCCATCCAGACCCACGGCGGGAACGGGCTGGCCAGCGAGTACGGCCTGATGCCCTACTGGGGGCTGGCGCGGCTGCTGCGCATCGCGCCGGTTAACCGGGAGATGATCCTCAACTACGTCGCCCAGCACAGCCTGGGCCTGCCGAGATCGTATTAGCCACGTGCCGGTTCTTATCTCCCACGTCGACCCGAACGACGGGACCTACCGCGCCAACCGCGCCGCGCAGCTCGCCGTGCTCGACGAACTGGGTAAACAGCTCGAGCTAGCGATCGCGGGCGGCGGGGAGCGCTACCAGCAGCGGCACCGCGACCGGGGCCGGCTGCTGGCCAGGGAGCGGATCGAGCTGCTCGTCGACCCGGACAGCCCGTTCCTCGAGCTGTCGGCGCTGGCCGCGTGGGGAACCGGGTTCACCGTCGGGGCCACCGTGGTGACCGGCATCGGAGTCATCTCCGGCGTCGAATGCGTGGTCATCGCGCACGACCCGACCGTCCGCGGCGGCGCGATGAACCCGTACTCGCTGCGCAAGACCCTGCGCGCGCTGGAGATCGCCCGCACCAACCGGCTGCCGGTGATGAACCTGGTGGAGTCGGGCGGCGCGGACCTGCCGACGCAGGCCGACCTGTTCGTCCCGGCCGGCCGGATCTTCCACGAGCTGACCGAACTGTCCGCCAACGCCGTGCCCACCGTGGCGCTGGTGTTCGGCAACTCGACCGCGGGCGGCGCCTACGTGCCCGGCATGTGCGACTACTCGGTCCTGGTGGACGGGCAGGCGAAGGTGTTCCTCGGCGGGCCGCCGCTGGTGAAGATGGCCACCGGCGAGGAATCCGACGACGAGTCGCTGGGCGGCGCCGAGATGCACTCGCGGGTTTCCGGGCTCTCGGATTACTTCGCCGTCGACGAGCACGACGCCATCCGCATCGGCCGGGACATCATGGCCAGGATCAACTGGCGCAAGCAGGGCCCCCCACCCACCTCCCCATCCCCCTTCATTGGGTCGGCCGTGCCGCCCAGGTACGACCCGGACGAGATCCTCGGCATCGTGTCCGCCGACGTGAAGGTGCCGTTCGACCCGCGCGAGATCCTCGCCCGCGTCGTGGACTCCTCCGACTTCGACGAGTACAAGCCGCTGTACGGCACCTCGCTGGCGACCGGCTGGGCGCGGGTACACGGCTACCCGGTCGGGGTGCTGGCCAACCACCGGGGCGTGCTGTTCAGCGAGGAAGCCAAGAAGGCCAGCGAGTTCATCCTGCTGGCCAACCAGACCGACACGCCCCTGGTGTTCCTGCAGAACACGACCGGCTACATGGTCGGCGCCAGCTACGAGCAGGGCGGCATCATCAAAGACGGCGCGAAGATGATCAACGCGGTGACCAACTCGGCTGTCCCGCACCTGACCATCAACATGGCATCCTCGTTCGGGGCGGGCAACTACGGCATGTCCGGCCGCGCCTACGACCCGCGCTTCATGTTCGCCTGGCCGAGCGCCAAGCTCGCCGTGATGGGCGCGGCCCAGCTCGCCGGGGTGCTGTCCATCGTCGGCCGGGCGTCGGCCGCGGCCACCGGGCGGCCGTTCGACGAGGAGGCGGACCAGGCCCGCACCGCCGCGATCGAGGCTCAGATCGAGGCCGAGTCGCACTCCTTCTTCGTCACCGCCCGCCTGTACGACGACGGCATCATCGACCCGCGCGACACCCGGACCGTCCTGGGCCTGGCCCTGTCGGCCGTGCACAACGGCCCCGTCGCCGGCCGCCGCGGCTTCGGCGTCTTCCGGATGTGATGCCAGTGCCAGATACGAGGGCCATCGCCAAGCTGCTGATCGCCAACCGCGGCGAGATAGCGGCCAGGGTAATAAGGTCCGCGCACGCGCTCGGCATCGCCACCGTCGCCGTCTACTCCGACCCGGACGCCGCCGCCCCCTACGTGACGCTGGCCGACGAGGCGGTCCGGCTGCCCGGCGCGGCGCCCGCCGATACCTACTTGCGCGGCGACCTCATCATCGCGGCGGCCGCGGCGACCGGCGCCGACGCGGTCCATCCCGGCTACGGGTTCCTGTCGGAGAACGCTGCCTTCGCGCAGGCCTGCGCCGACGCCGGACTGACCTTCGTCGGTCCCGCGCCCGAGACCATCGCCGCGATGGGCAATAAGGTCGCGGCGAAGGCCACGATGGCCGACGCCGGCGTACCGGTGCTGCCGGGGATGACCGTCACCAAGGACGCTGACCCGGCCGAGGCAGCCACCCGAGTCGGCTTCCCGCTGCTGGTCAAGGCGGCGTTCGGCGGCGGAGGACGCGGCATGCGGCTGGTCGCCGACCCCGCGGAGCTAACCGGAGCAGTAACCAGTGCACGGAGCGAGGCCGCCTCGGCGTTCGGCGACGGCACCGTGTTCCTCGAGCGGTTCCTGACCGACCCCCGGCACGTCGAGGTGCAGATCATCGGCGACCCGGCCGGCACCGTGATCCACCTGTTCGAGCGCGAGTGCTCCATCCAGCGTCGTTATCAGAAAATCGTCGAGGAGTGCCCGTCACCGGCCGTCGACGGTCACCTGCGGGCCGCGCTGGCCGCCGCGGCCGTCACCGCGGGCCAGGCGATCGGCTACACCGGCGCGGGCACCGTCGAGTTCGTGCTGGACCGCGACGGCTCGTTCTACTTCCTGGAGATGAACACCCGGCTGCAGGTCGAGCACCCGGTCACCGAGGAGGTCACCGGCCTGGACCTGGTGGAGCTGCAACTGCGGATCGCCGAGGGCGGGCCGCTGCCGCTTGTGGCCCGCGAGGCGCGGATTAACGGCCACGCCATCGAGGTCCGCCTGTACGCCGAGGACGTCCCGGCCGGGTTCGTGCCCGCCACCGGGACGCTGCACCGGTTCGCGATCCCGCCGGCCCCGGGGATCAGGGTGGAGACCGGCTTCCGCGACGGGTCGGTGGTCAGCCCGCACTACGACGCGATGCTGGCCAAGGTGATCGCGCACGGCCGGACCCGGGCCGACGCGGCGCGGCGGCTGGCCCGCGCGCTGATGAGAGCCGAGATCCACGGCGTGACCACCAACCGCGACCTGCTCGTGGCGATCCTGCGCGAGCCGGGTTTCCTGGCGGGGGCCACCGACACCGGCTACCTCACCCGCCACGATCCCGCGGCCCTCGCCGCGCCCCGCGCCGCGGCCGCCCACGCGCTGGCCGCGGCGCTGGCCCGGCAGGCGCGGCACCGCGCCGAGGCGCCGGTCCTGGGCACGCTGCCCTCCGGCTGGCGCAACGTCTTCTCCGCGCCGCAGCGCGTCGCCTACACCGCGGCCAGCGAGACCTACGCCGTCGCCTACCGGATAACCCGGGACAACGTGCAAGCATCGGTCAACAACCTGCCCATGCACGCCCTCGTCCACGCGGCCAGCCCGGACCGCGTCGACCTCGAAATCGGCGGCACGCGCCGGGAGTACCGCATTCACCAGGTCGGCGCCGAGGTCTACGTCGACGCCAGCGACGGCTCGAGCGCGCTGTCCGAGGTGCCGCGGTTCGGCGACCCCGAGAAGGTCACGCCGACCGGGTCGCTGCTGGCCCCGATGCCCGGCCTCGTGCTGCGGGTCCTGGCCGAGGTCGGCGCGGTGGTCACCGCGGGTCAGCCGCTCCTAGTACTGGAGGCCATGAAGATGGAGCAGACCGTCAGCGCACCCGCCAGCGGCGTGGTGGCCGAACTGCGGGCCAAGGCGGGGGAGCAGGTCAGCACCGGCCAGGTCCTCGCGGTCCTGGCCGCCGACGGTGAAGGGTGAGGTATGCCAGTAGACATGGCCGCGCTGGCCGCTGATCTCGCCGCCGAGTCGGCCGTCACCCGTGCCCTGGTGGCAGGCCTCGACGAGGCCGGCTGGCGCACGCCGACACCCGCGGCCGGCTGGGACATCGCCGACCAGATCAGCCATCTCGCCTACTTCGACGAGGTCACGGTCCAGTCCGCCGTCCACCCGGAGCAATTCAACGCCGAACTGGCCGCCGCCGAGGCCGACGGCGGCATCAACCCGGACACGATTGCCGTCCGGTTCCGCGACCGCACCGGTGCCGAGCTGCTGGCCTGGTTCGAGGTGGCCCGCGCAGAGCTAATCGACACCTTCATCGGACTGGACCCGCGCGCCCGGCTGCCGTGGTTCGGCCCGGCGATGAGCGCCGCCTCGTCGCTGACCGCCCGGATCATGGAGACCTGGGCGCACACCCAGGACATCGCCGACGCCCTCGGCGTCACCCGCGAGCCGACGCCACGGCTGCGCCACGTCGCGCACATCGGCGTCGGCGCCCGCGCGTTCAGCTACGCCGTCCGCGGGAAAACCCCGCCGCCCGATCCGGTCCGGGTCGAGCTCATCGCACCGGACGGCGCCCGGTGGAGCTGGGGTCCGGAAGACGCAGAAAACCGGGTCACCGGCCCCGCCCTGGACTTCTGCCTGCTGGTGACCCAGCGCAGGCACCGCGACGATCTCGCGCTGGGCATCGAAGGCCCAGCCGCGACCGAGTGGATGACGATCGCGCAGGCCTTCGCCGGCGCGGCGGGCACCGGGCGATCCCCCGAGGGGTGGGAGGCGAAGGAATGACAAGGCCAGTGCGCATCGCGAACTGCTCCGGGTTCTACGGTGACCGCCTCGCCGCCGCCCGGGAGATGCTGGCCGGCCCGATCGACGTGCTGACCGGCGACTACCTGGCCGAGCTCACCATGCTGATCCTGTGGAAGGCTCGCCGCAAGGATCCCGGTCTCGGCTACGCCAGCACGTTCCTGCGGCAGATGGAGGACGTGCTCGGCACCTGCCTGGAGCGCGGCGTCAAGGTCGTCGCCAACGCCGGCGGCCTCAACCCGGAGGGCCTCGCCGCCAAGGTCACCGAGCTATCAGGCAAACTCGGCCTGAATGCCCGTGTCGCCTACATCACCGGCGACGACCTGGCCCCGGTCATCGGCGACCTGCAGGCCGCGGGCCACGAGTTCACGAACACCGATACCGGGCTGCCGCTGGCCAAGGCCGACCTGCCGGTGGTCACGGCCAACGCCTACCTCGGCGGCTGGGGCATCACGGCGGCGCTGGAAGCCGGCGCGGACGTCGTCATCTGCCCCCGAGTGACCGACGCCAGCCTGGTCACCGGGCCGGCCGCGTGGTGGCACGGCTGGCGCCGCGACGACTGGGACGCCCTGGCCGGCGCCGTCGCCGCCGGGCACGTCATCGAGTGCGGCCCGCAGGCCACCGGCGGCAACTACAGCTTCCTGGCGGAGATCACCGACCGGCGCTACCCCGGATTCCCGATCGCCGAGGTCGCCGCCGACGGAAGCAGCGTCATCACCAAGCACGACGGCACCGGCGGGCTCGTCTCGGCCGGCACCGTGACGGCCCAGCTGCTTTATGAGATCGGCGATCCCGCCTACCTCAACCCGGACGTCGTCGCGCACTTCGACACGATCCGGCTGGAGCAGGCGGGCCCGGACCGGGTCGCGCTGACCGGCACCCGGGGCAGCCCGCCACCCGACACCCTCAAGGTCGCGCTGAACATGCTCGGCGGCTACCGCAACACCACGACGATGGTCCTGGTCGGCCTGGACATCGAGCAGAAGGCCGAGCACGCCGTGATCTTGCTGACCGGGCTGCTCGGCGGCACCGAGCAGTTCGACGAGTTCGACGTCCGCCTGCTGCGCTTCGACCACCCGAACGCGCCCACCAACGAGCAGGCCACCGCGCACCTGCGGGTCACCGTCAAGGATCAGGATGAGCGCAAGGTGGGCCGCGCGTTCTCCAACGCCGCGATGGAACTCGCGCTGGCCGGCTACGCCGGCTTCCACACCACCAGTCCGCCCACCGCGGCGAGCGCGTTCGGCGTCTACTGGCCCACCCTGGTCCCGGCCGCTCTCGTCACCCAGACGGTGCACTTGCCGGACGGACGAACCCAGGTCGTTCGGCATCACGAAAACCTGCCGCGGACCGCGGTCCGGCTCCAGGCCGGACCCGCCGCGGCCGCCGAGCCCCCCGGCCCCGGCGCCGGCCCGCTCGGGGAGGTCCCGCTCAGGGAGGTCCCGCTCGGGCGGCTGTGCGGCGCGCGGTCCGGCGACAAGGGCGGCGACGCCAACGTGGGCCTGTGGGCTACCAGCCCTCGCGCGTACGCCTGGCTGCGCGAGTACCTGACCGCGGACCGGCTCAGGGGCCTGCTCACCGAGGCGGCAGACCTGCCGGTCGACCGTTACGAGCTGCCGAACCTCCTGGCCCTCAACTTCGTCATCCACGGCCTGCTGGCACCTGGCGTGTCCGCCACCACCCGCCCCGACGCCCAGGCCAAGGGCCTCGGCGAGTACCTGCGCTCCCGCCTCGTCTCGGTCCCCGTCGACCTGCTGTAACGGATCGACGCTGCGCGGGCTGTGGCGCGTCGTGCCGCTGGGATTTGTGATGGGGCATGGCTTCGAGGTCTGGGGCCGGTCCGTTTGTCGGATCGCCTCGTTGCTGGGACGATGGGGGCGTGAAGATGGGAATCCTGTGCGGCGGCGGCCCTGCCCCGGGGATGAACTCGGTCATCTCTGCAGCCACGATCGAGGCCCGGAACTCCGGGTGGGACGTCCTGGGGATCATGGACGGCTTCGAGCACCTCATCGAGGGCCGGATCGAGGAGGCGCGGCCCCTTTCCATCACGGACGTGTCGAGGATCCACGTCCAGGGCGGGTCGATCATCCGGACCTCGCGGGCCAACCCGACGGTCCGAGACGAGAACGCCGCCGACCCGGACTGGAGGCTGCACGCCTGTCTGGAGTCGCTGCAGAAGCTGGGGATCGACGCGCTCGTGACGATCGGCGGGGACGATACCGCGTTCTCGGCGTCCCGGCTGGCCGAGGCGGCCGGAGGGGGCCTCCGCGTCGCGCACGTGCCGAAGACCATCGACAACGACCTGCCGCTACCGGGCGGCGCGCCGACCTTCGGCTTCGAGACCGCAAGGAGCGTGGGGGTCCAGGTCGTCAACAACCTGATGACCGACGCCATCACCACCCAGCGGTGGTATCTGGTGGTGGCCATGGGGCGCTCGGCCGGCCACCTGGCCCTGGGCATCGGAAAGTCGGCCGGGGCCACCCTCACGATGATCGCCGAGGAGTTCCCCCGCGACGAGCCCATCCGGCTGTCGCGCCTGGTGGACGTCCTGGAGACCTCGATGCTCAAGCGGATCGCCCACGGCCGCCCCTTCGGCGTGGCGGTGCTCGCCGAGGGCATCGGCCTGCGCCTGCCCCAGGACGAGCTCGCCAAGGCCATGCCGGAGGTCGAGCGAGACGAGCACGGCCACGTCCGGCTGGCCGAGCTCGAGCTGGACCGCCTGCTGGCGAAGCAGGTCAAGGACCGCTTCAAGGAGCGAGGGCAGAAGGTCACGGTCGAAGGCAAGAACATCGGCTACGAGCTCCGGTGCGCGCCCCCCATCCCGTTCGACATCGAGTACACCCGTGACCTCGGCTACAGCGCCGTCGACTACCTGAAGCGGGCACTAGATGGCGACGAGCCCGGCGCCATGATCACGATCCAGGAGGGGCACATGGTGCCGCTGCCCTTCGGGTCGTTTAACGACCCCGAGACGGGGCGGGTGCGGATCCGGCTGGTGAACGTCGAGTCGAGCTCGTACCGGGTGGCCCGCGAGTACATGATCCGGCTGGACCGCGCGGACCTCGAGGATCCGGAGAAGCTCCGCCCGATCACAGCGGCCGCAGGGCTCACGCCCGAGGCCTTCCGCGACCGGTACGGCTATCTAGCCGAGGGCTGAGACTCGGCCGCCGGGCCGCCAGGCACCCGTCGGAGGGAACCCCCTGGCCTCCTGGGCCGGCTTGTGCCCGGTAACCACGAATCGGCCGGCAAACGCAAGCATGGCAGGTCCGCATGGCAGACCCCTTGCTCCCGGAGCGTCGACCGGCCCCTTATTCCATGGCGGCCCGCCCGAGCGATCGGGCGCGCACAGGGTCTTCGGAAAAGGACCGAAGACCCTCGTCTGGCGCGCGCCGCGCCGGGTGTACTAGAGGCCAGATGGCTTTGATAAGCACGCCGCCGTCACGGTGACAGCTTTCACAAGTTCCACCGCCCGAGGGCTGGCTGGACGAGCGCGGTGGCCGACCACGTACCCGCTAGACGAAAGGCTCTACAACATGACCAGTAACGTGATCAAGCCGACCGATATCCGCGAGGTGGCAGTGATCGGACTTGGCCTGATGGGCTCGGGCATCGCCGAGCTACTCGCCCGCAGCGGCCACCACGTAGTCGCGATCGAGATCGACCAGAGTTTCCTGGACCAGGGCATGGCCCGGCTGCGCACCTCCCTGGACAAGGCGGTCACCCGGGGCAAGATCGCCGATACCGCACGGGAGGAGATACTGGCCCGGATCCGGCCCACGGCTGACATCGCGGCCGGAGTGGCAAACGCCGATCTGGTGATCGAGGCCATACCAGAACGCATGGAGCTCAAAAGGACCCTGTACGCCCAGTTGGACGAGGCCTGCCGGGCCGATGCGATCCTGGCCACCAATACCTCCTCGCTCTCGATCACCGAGATCGCCGGCGGCACACGGTATCCCGCCCGGGTAGCGGGACTGCACTTCTTCAATCCCGCGCCGGTCATGAAGCTGGTCGAGGTAATCTCCACGGTGCTCACCTCGCCAGAAACCACCCAGACGCTGGTCCTGCTGGTCCGTGACCTGGGCAAGACTCCCGTCCAGGTCAGCGACCGGGCCGGGTTCATCGTCAATGCGCTGCTGGTGCCCTATCTCAACCACGCGGTGAGGCTGCTGGAAACGGCCCAGGCGACGCGCGAGGACATCGACAAGGCGGCCACCATGGGCCTCGGCCTGCCCATGGGGCCGCTGACCCTGCTCGACCTGATCGGCCTGGACACGTCTCTGGCGGTCCTGGAGGTGCTCCAGGCTGAGTTCGGCGGCACCCGTTACGCGCCCGCGCCCCTGCTGCGCAAGCTGTGCGATGCCAGGCTGTTCGGCCGCAAGAGCGGACGCGGGTTCTATGACTACCGGCACAGCACCCCCGAGGCTGCTGCCGAGGATCACCCCCCGGCGTCTGTTCCCGCCGAGGTTGCCTTGATCAGGGACTCCGATGGCCTGCTGGACGAGCTGGCCAGCCAGATCACTGCGGCCGG